>Ga0265319_1000291_pt1 | contig 37187 bp, 21 predicted proteins | sample 4824metaG_FD_192443 | JGI IMG/M metagenome (GOLD analysis project Ga0265319, IMG submission 192443) | Rhizosphere microbial communities from Carex aquatilis grown in University of Washington, Seatle, WA, United States - 4-8-24 metaG | ecosystem: Host-associated > Plants > Roots > Rhizosphere >...
TCTGTTCTTTTAGACCGGCGGGAAGCGGAAAAGATTAGGCGAAATCGGGGAAAGGCGGGCAACGGGGGCTTTTATTTCCGGGGCTTGGCCCTACAATAGGCTTTTCTCGGTTTAACCTCCACCAGGGAGTTTCCAACCCATGTTCGCTTTTTTCGCAGGTGCCAGCCTGAGGATCGCCCGGAACCTGATCCAGGTTACCGGTTTGAAGGAAAGCCTGGCCGTTTTCCAAAAAAACAATTTTTCCAATATCAGCGAGGTTGAGGTCCTGAAACTCCTCCTCGCCGTGGACGCCTGCAACCTCCTGCAGACCATGAAAGAGGATTTCATCTCGAGGGAAATTTCCGAGGAGGACCGGCAGGACGCGGTGGATGATTACGTGGTGGAGAATCTCAAGGGTTCGGCGGTCATCCCCTGCCGGGACGGCGCCGAGCGCATGGAGCAATTGGATGAAATCCTCGGGGTCGCGGCCAAGTTCCAGGAAAACTGGACCAGGGAGGACACGAAGGATCCGGGCCCCCGCTTTTACTGCGTCAAGGAACTCCTGAGGCGGCTCAATTGCGAGGACAACACCCCCATTCACGACAATCTCTTCGAGTTCGTTTACCAACAGCACAACCGCTTCATCCGCTACTTTAAGACACTGCTGGAACCCTTCCGGACGGAAGGAGTCCCGGAGCCGGTCCCGGAACAGCCCCTGGCGGTCGTCATGCATGTCCCAGCGGCCGAAACGGTCCACCCTTCCTCGAGTTTGGAAACAGCCTACACCAGGGACGAAAAACCGGAAGAAGAGGAAGGCCCCTCCCCGGTTCTTTCCATCCTGCCGAAGTCCGGACCAGGGGAGCCGGAAACCCCGCCGGAAGCGGAAGCCGGCGGGGAAGACGAGGGCGATAAATCCTCGGAGCCCCTTTCGCGCGCGCGTGAATCGGAAGACGGGGAGGAGCCGAGGGGTCCCCAGCCGGCTAAAATCCCGGCTTTCCGGCCGCTGGATATGATAGATCCTTTATCGGGTTTTCCAAATCCCCGGCCCAGGACCGTGGAAAAAATGGAGGTTGAAAAGGCGCCGGAAATTCCGCTGGAAGAAAATATCCGGGAGTCCTTCACCTGGGAGGCCTTCCGGGAAAACCACACTGAAGGGAACCGCGGGCCGGAAGCCGCGCCTTTGGCCGGGCCTCCCCCCGGCAGCGGGTTGGAACCAGGAAATCCCGGGGCATCCCTCCCGCAGCCCATGCCCCCAGCCGCGGCGCAGGACCCCCCGGCGGAAAAACCCGCCTCGCCGGATCGGATTCCGGAAACAGCCTACCGCCCCTTGGATCTCCAGGATCCCTTGTCCGGTTTCCCCAACCTTCCGCCCTTGGAGGAAAAAGCCCCCATCGAAAAACAAGCGGCGGAACCTTTGCCGGCCAAGGACCAGGAACCTTTTCCCGGGGGGGCTTCCCGGGAAATCCATCCTGAGGTGGTGGAGGGATTGACCCTGCCCCGCTTCGAGGAAGACGGCCTCGAAAAGGCCCAAGAGGCCCTGTCCCATGAACCTTCCCGGGACAGCCTCTTCCCCTCCCCGGGCCAGGAACTTCCGATGGAAAAAGAGACGGTGGAAGAATGGGGGGGAAAAACCGAGGGGGAGGATCCGAAAAGGGAGCCGGGCGGGCAGGAAACCTTCGCGCCGCATCCCGGGTCCGCGCCTATCACGGAGAAAAAAATCGACGGGGATCACCCTCTCCTTCCCGCAACCAACCTGAGGGAGGTGGACCTGGATTCGGGGGAATTTCCCCAAATGGAAAATATGTCCCTGGAAGAGGACGAAAAGCCGGCCTCGCTCGAGGATCTGTCGCCGGGTCCCTCGGTGATGTTCCCCCAGCCGACGCCCCAAATGTTGGAGGAGCTTTTCCGCAAGGTCAATCCGGTCGACCCAAGGGAACAGAAGGGCAATTAGGAATGGGGAGTTAGGAGTTCGGAATTAAAACCTAAACCGTTTAAGGATAAAATGGAAAAACCCTTCACCACAGGTTGCCGGTGGCAACCCCAGAGGCACAGGTAGGCAAAGGCGGGACTTGCTAAACCAAAATATTTTTCCGTCCGCCTCAATCGAAAGTCCTGATTCTTAACGGTGACTCTGTGGCCCCGTCAGGGGCCTGTGGTGAACTGGCGCCGCCTTTGCCTTCCTGGTTCTGCCTGACCCGGTCAATATCCCAAATAATGAGGGGGAACCACCAACCCTTTTCGCTGAAAAGGGACTGTTGGGGCAAGCGCCTGGTTCAGGTAAAATGCCCCACCAGGCGTGAAAGGCTCTCATGAAAAGGCTCCCCGGTTGGCTGGAAAAAGCGGTCTTCTACCAAATCTACCCCCAAAGCTTTTACGATTCCAACGGCGACGGCATCGGGGATCTTCCGGGAATCATCCTCAAGCTCGATTACCTGCGCTCCATGGGGTTCAACGCCCTTTGGCTGAATCCCTGTTTCGCCTCGCCCTTCCTGGACGCTGGCTATGACATTTCCGATTACACCCAAATCGCCCCTCGCTACGGCACCAACGAGGACGCGAAAAAACTCTTCCGCGAAGCAAAAAAACGCGGCATCCGGGTCTGCCTGGACCTGGTGCCGGGCCACACCTCCCTGGAGCATCCCTGGTTTCGGCAATCCGCCGTCCCCCAAAGGAACCGCTACACGGACCGCTATGTTTGGGCCGATGGAAGCTCCGAGATCCAGGAGCCGGGACTGAACCTGATCCGGGGGCTCGCCGAGCGGTCCGTGGGCTACGCGGCGAACTATTATTATTCCCAGCCCTCGCTCAATTACGGCTTCGCGAAGCCCAATCCCCAAAAGCCCTGGCAGCAGCCGGTGGACCATCCCGGCCCCAGGGCCACCGCGAAGGAAATGCTCAGGGTGATGGCCTATTGGATGGGGATGGGGGCCTCGGGCTTCCGGGTGGACATGGCCGGCTCCTTGGTCAAGGGCGACGAGGGATCCCGGGAAACCATCCGGCTTTGGTCGCGGCTTTCCGCGCAGCTGAAGCGGAGATTTCCGGAGGCCTTCCTGGTGTCCGAGTGGTCCGATCCCTCCCGGGCCATCCGGGCCGGCTTCGACGCGGATTTCCTGCTGCACTTCGGGCCCCACGCCGGGGCCTATCTCTCGCTTTTCCGCGCGGGGGAAAAAAGTTTTTTCCACCGGTCGGGCAAGGGCAGCCTTGGGCTGTTCCTCAAAACCTTCCAGCGCCTGACGAGGGAGGCGGGGCCCAGGGGCTATGTCTGCGTTCCCTCGGGCAACCACGACTTCGCGCGGATTTCCTACGGCCTCAGCCGGGAGGAATTAAAAACTTCCTTCGCCTTTTTGCTGACCCTGCCGGGAATACCCTTCCTCTATTACGGCGATGAGATTGGGATGGCCTACCAGGAAAACCTTCCCTCCAAGGAAGGGGGCTATGAGAGGACCGGTTCCCGCACGCCCATGCAATGGGACGGCGGAAAGAACAGGGGCTTTTCCCGGGCCGACCCCCGGAAGCTCTACCTGCCGGTGGACCGGAGAAGCTCGGCGCCGGATGTGGCCTCGCAGGAACAAAACCCCGATTCACTCCTCCGAACCGTGAGGGCCCTGGTCCTGCTCCGCCAAAGGCATCCGGCGCTCCAGGCGAAGGGAACCTTTAAGGTTCTTTCCCAAGGCCCCCACCAGCCCTTGGTTTACGCCAGGGAAAAGGACGGGGAAAAAATCCTGGCCGTGATCCAGCCGTCCGGGAAAAGGGCGCGGGTGAAGCCCCGCCTGGCCGGGAGGCCCGTTCCCCTGCTTTCGAACGGCGTGGAATGGACGGGAAAGGGTTTCTCGGCCCCGGGAGTTTCCTTCGGGCTGTTCAAGCTGGCCTAGAGCTTCTTGCGGGAAAGAGTTAAGATTGAAGGGCTGTTTTCCAGATTTCCCCAAAGGCCCCATCCCATGTTAACGCCATCCCAAACCACCCTGGCCTCCTCCGCCGTCCGGGAGCTCCGCGTCGCCCTCTCCAATTACTTCCTCTATGCCGTGGGCAATGACATGATCCAAAAGTCCATCGACCGTTTTTTAGGGAGCCTGGAGCTTCTCTTCCAGGATCTGCCCTCGGTCGGATTGGGGGAATCGGAAGGGAGGCTCCTGGCCGAGGGAAGCCCCCTGGATGAGCGCATGACCGGCTCCACCAACATGATCAAGGACCTGTTCCTCACCCACAAGATCCAAACCCTCGCCTTCCAGAAGGGGGTGGAGGCGGTGGAAATCAAGGCCCTCTTCGAACTTCTCAAGCCCAAGGCCCTGCCCACGGGACTTTCCCTGGTGCAGGCCCTGGTCCAAAAACCCCTGCCCCATATCCGGCTCAATGAGAAAGTTTACGTGGCGATCAAGGAAGGGGAAAAGGTGGTAACCCGCGAGGGCCTGCCTCCCGGCGAGGAAAACCTCCAGGAGGCCCTGGAAGCCCTGCAATATTTTCTCCAAATATTTTCAAGGGTCCGGCCCGAGAGCACCAAAAGGGAAGTGGCCCGCAAGATGATCGACAACATGGGAGGCTGGCTGGTCACGGGGGAACCGGGAGCCGGTCCCGGGACCGCCGGCGGAGGGAAAGGCGGAGGGGTGGGGGGCCAACCGCTGCTGGAAGTGATGGGCGGACTGGTGAGTTTGAAACAAAGCCTGGCCTCCCTGAAGGATCCAGGCCAAATCAAAAACGCCCAGATCAGCATGGATGAGGTGCTGAAAAAATTGGTGCTGTTGGCCGAGAGCCAAGGGGTGGGAGCGGAGGCTGCGACGGCCCTGGGAGCGGCGTCTTCGGAGAGCCAAGGCTCCTTGTTTGAGGCCAACAGCGTTTTGGGGGACCTGCGGGCCGGCAAATTCGAGTGCCTTTGGGACCCTTCCCTGGAGCGGCAGGTGGATGAGACCTTTTCGATCCTGCAGGAGCCGCAGGAAGCCGATGGGTTTGAGGCCTTTTGGGAGGAGGTTTGGAAAAAAGTCCTCGCCGGAAACCTGCAGGAACAAACCCTGGCCTTGAGGCACTTGAACCGCTTGAGGTGGAAACAGATCACCAGGCCCCTCCAGCTGGAGGCCTTGCGGAACATGGAAAAATTCCTGGTGGAGTGCCCCCATCCCGCCACCTACCCGATCGCCCTCACCCTGGTCCAGGATTGGCTGCCGCAGGAAGTGGACCACCCGGATTGGGGGGAGTTTTTGGAAACCACCCGGGTGCTCCAGCAGGCCGCCGGGCAAAAACCCCAGCTGTTCGAGAAACAAAACCTGGCGGCCCAAGCGGCGCTGGAAACGGTGTTTTGCTGGCCGGTCCTGGAAAGGATTCTGGCGGTCCATACGAAGCTGGCCAAGGACAAGGTGATGAGCCTTCTGTCCCTGCTGGGCCCCCTGGCCTCTGAATTTCTCCTGGAGAAAACCCAGCGCGCCGCCGCCGAAAGCCCCGAATGGAAGGCCGCGGTCGACCTGCTGTCCGGCATGGAGGCCGGCGGCAAGGCCGTCTTCGAGCCATGGATCAGGGAAAAGGGGGAAGGGGCGGATCTGGGAAGGTTCCTGGAAATTTTCAAGCGGGTTCCCCTGCCGGGACACTTGGCGGATTATTTTGAAAAGCATTGGGGAACATTGGCGGCCGAGAACCAAGCCAAAATCCTGGAAGTGGCGGAGATGTGGAAGAGGGCGGATTTCCGCCCCATGCTCCTGCGCCTGATGGACCATCCGGACCGGCCCATCGCCGCCAAGGCCCTCCAGGTGCTGGCCAAGGTCGGGCTGGAAGGCGATTCGCGCGCCATCGTGGCGGCGGTGAAAAATTACCCTGAGAAGTCCGGCGGCCGGGACCGGTTTTGGGCCGCCGCCTGCCTGGCCCTGGGCGAGCTGGGCGACCCCTTGGGGATGGATCCCTTGATGGAGTGGGCGGACAAGTATAAATTCCTCCAAAGTAAAAAAGAGAGGAGCCTGGAGGTGCGGCGGGCCGCCATTGAGGGTTTGGGCTATTTCCGCTCCAACTTGGTCAAGACCTTCCTGGCCTCGCTCCAAAAGGACGCGGAAAAGGAATTAAAAGCCGCCCTGGAGCGGTCCTTGAAATCCATCGACGAGAAGCTATCCCGGCCCCAGGATTCCCAGGAAGCTTGAGGGAAAAGGAAAAAAATAAAATGAGAAAAACACCTATCCTCCTTCTCTTGTGGTTCACCGCCGTCCCCTCCTTCGCTGGAACGGCGCTCAAGGCCCGCGTCCAAAGCTTCGAGAATAAGGACGCCTGGGCCAATGTGGCCGTCTCCATCGGCGTCAATAAACTGAGGCTGGATTTTAACGGGCCCTGGTCCCATGGTTCTTTGATCTATGACCGTGAGACGGCCTTGCTGACGGCGGTGGATGATTTCCGAAAAACCATTTACGCGGTCACCCCCTCGGACCAGGCCACCTTGAAGCTTCTCTCGTCCCTGGGTTTGGCCCTGGCCGAGAGCCAGGCGGACAAGGGCAATGGGGGCGGGAGGAAAACCTTCGAGATCCTCCGCGAGGACGTCCGGCTTCTGTTCAGCGGCTCGCCGAAGCTGGCGGCGCGGGGCGTCCGGACCAGGGGAATGGTCTGCGATCAATATGTCACCGAGCTGGAGGGGGAAAAGGCCCGCGAAGTTTGGGTGGCAGCGCCGGAAAAAACCGCCATGAGCGCCGAGGATTACCACACCTTTCGGAGCCTGGTTCACCTGGCGCTGGACCTGGGCGGCGGCGCCTTGTCCCAATTGGGCGCCGACCCGGCGGTCCTGCAGGGGCTCTTGGCCGAGCCCGAACTGCCGGTTCTCTCGATCCTTTACGCCAAGGGGAAAGCCGCCAGCCGCCTGGAGATATTAAGCGTCGCGGCCCAGGCCTTTGAGCCGGCCGCCTTCGATCCGCCAACCGGATACCAGCCGTTAGGCCTGATGGACCTCCTCAAGCCCCGGGCCTCCGCTTCCGCCAGCCCTTAAGGGGCTTTGCGACTTTATTCCCCGGCCCGGTATCAATTGGGAGGGGAAGCCTTTAAGATGTCCCTAGATTTATCACGACAGGGAGACGAACATGACAAAGCAAAAGGGTCCGAAAAGGGCCAAGCTGGCGTTTACGGTAAGCCGCATTGAACGGAAAAAAACGCGCCATTTGAAGGGCGCCGCCCTGGAGGCGATGCAGGCCAAGATCGCCGCCGCGAAGCCGAAAGTACAAGCGCCTGCCGCGGCAGCCGGCAAGTAAAGAGCCTAACCGTTGGGGGGGTCCATGGAATCGGAAAACAAATTGGTGCACGAGTCCGCGATACAGGTTAAAAGCGGGGAATACCGCTTTTCCGTCAAGGATTCCCCCAGGTCCGGCCGCTATCTTTTGATCGAGGATGTCCGGATCAAGAACGGCAAGACCAGGACGGAGCGGGTCGTGGTTTATCCCGAGCTGATGGAAGGTTTTGACGCCGAGTACCAAAAGGCCAAGGCCCACATGAAGCACCAGCCGTCCGGGGGAAATCCCCCGCCCGAAGCCAAGAGCTGAACGCAGGCCCCCGAAAGCCCCCCGCCAATCGATTCCGTCTGAAGGCCCTGTTTCGATCCTGGCCCAAGCTATTCCCATGGGTTGACCCCGTCCACCTAGGGGTTTGCGCCTGTCCTCCCACCCTTAAAAATCCAATGAAATCCCTGTGCCGCGCCAATATTTTCGGAATTTCGCGGATATTTCAGGGAATAAAGCCGGGGAATCGGACTCTATCAGGTAGGAGATGATTCCGGCATGGTTTTCAGGTTCGTTGAAGGTTGAACCTATTGAAACTTCATTGGAAAAAGCGGGATCCGATATCGTTTCTGAATTTGAGGACAGGGAGTTTTATATGAAAGCGACGACTCGTATTTTAATGGCTGCAGGACTGGTATTTCTTCTGGCCGGATGCAATGGTAAATTTTCGGCGGTGGCCCCCCTGGCCAATAGTCCCGTGGCGCCCGCGGTGGTTTACAGCCCCTCGGTGGCGGACAACCACCTCACGGCGGATGTTTATAACTGCAATAAATCCGACGTCGATAATGTTTTCTTCTCCCCCTTCAGCATCATCACCGCCCTGGCCATGGCCAGCGAGGGCGCCAAGGGCAATACCCAGCTGGAAATGCAAAAGGTTCTATACTTGAACAGCGACGATACTATCCGCCGGACAGGTTTTCAAAGCCTCATCGCCGAGATCAACAAACCGGGCAAGGGCTATCAACTCAGCACTTCCAACCACCTTTGGCTGGAGCAAACCTTCACCCCCCTTTCCACCTTCGTGAATCCGGTAGTCCAATATTACAGCGCGGGAGTCACCAGCCTGGATTTCATCAACAATCCCGGCGGCAGCGCCCAGACCATCAACGATACCGTCTCCAACGAGACGGCCGGCAAAATCACCAACCTTCTTTCCCCCAGTGATTTGCCCCCGACCACCAAGTTTGTCCTGACCAACGCCATTTATTTCAAGGCCGATTGGCAAAGGCAATTCGAGGCCTCGAGCTCATTTCCACGGGCCTTCTTCCTGAATAACGGCTCGACGGCCCTGCCCACCATGATGAACCAGACCATGCCTGGCGCCATTGAGGACTATTACGGCAAGGCCCAGGTTTTGGAATTGCCCTATGTGAACAGGGATGTGTCCATGTTCATCTTTCTGCCCCCGACGGGGCAAATGGCGGGTTTGGAGGCGGACATGACGGGCCCCCAGCTCGACGGGTGGTTCGCCGCCAGGGTCGCCCCCTCCTTGGGCGTGACCCAGGTCGCCGTGACCCTGCCCAAGTTCAAATTTTCAACCCACTATGACTTGGGGAACATTCTCAAATCCCTTGGCATGGTTTCGGCCTTTAGCTCGACCATGGCGGATTTTTCCGGAATCGACGGGCTGAAGGATTTATACATCTCCAAGGTGGTTCACCAGGCCTTTGTGGCGGTGGATGAGAAGGGAACGGAAGCGGCGGCCGCGACCGGCGTCATTGGTGTCGGGATGGTCTCCTACACCCCGATGCCGCCGACCGTTCCCTTCACCGTGGATCATCCCTTCTTTTTCGCGCTCTATGAGAACAATGCCCGCGCGGTTTTATTCCTGGGCAAGGTGAACGATCCCACCAAATAAATAGGTTCAAGGGCCTGGCGGGATTCCAGGGAAAATTTAAATAAAAAAGGGACGCCGTAAATCGGCGTCCCTTTTTTATTTAAGGAATGACGGGGTGGATGGAATTTGCCGAACTTGGCTCCTGGACCAGGCGGATCCCTCAGGCTTTGGAGGCGGGATTCCTTCGAACCTTATGGCGGGGGCGGCCCCGGCGGGGTTTGGGCCTGACCGGCGCCTTGAAGAATTCCCGGAGGGGATAATTCAAGGTCGTGGAGATGAGAAAGAGGGTTTTAATGGTGAAATTCCGGCCCGTTTCCCAAGCCTGCACCACGCTGACGGACCTTTCTAACCGTTCGGCGAATTGGGCCTGGGTCAAGTCCCGCTGGGCCCTCAGCTCGCCCACCCGCCGGCCTAAATTTTTAGTGATCGTCGTTAATTTTTTTTCGTTCAACTTCATGGCTGCATCATCCCCGAAACCCACCCTCTTTAAAACCGGCATATATGCCAGTTTTAAATGCCGGTTTCTGCCATTAATTTGGGGCGGCCCTGGATCCTTTTTCAAGGGGATGCCGCGCTGAAATGGCTTCCCGCCGTTCGACCGCTCTTTTTGCCGGTCATTTTTTCACCCCCGTCCGACCCAAAGGATTAAAAATGACCTCCAGTGCCCCCTTGCCCGAGGAGTTGTTGGGAATCCTGAAATACTTGAGGGATAACAGCTATATCCGGGGAATCGGCTCCATTGAGCCCAAGGCCCTCCTGGCCGCGACCGGGTTGGAGGAACCCAAGATGAGATCGCTTTTGGAGGCCTGTGTTGATTCCCAATGGATTGAGATCGTCTTTCACTCGGAAGTCTGCCTATCGCCGGGAGGGCTCAAGGCCCTCCTCCTCGCGGGCAGGTAACCGGGCCTGCCCCGCCGGAAATCCAGGCGGCCATAGCCCAGGGGCCCAAAAGGGATTAAAATAAACTCAGCCCAAATGAAAGGGAGGCTTTCCCATGCTGAAAAAGAAAACCCAGGCTTCCATCGTGGAAAAACGAAAAAAAGAACGGCGAAAACCCGGCGATCAGCGCTTTCCGGGACGGCTGGTGGATAAGGTTTACGCCGCGCCTCCCCGCAAGGGCGACCGCCGGGCGGGCGACCGCCGGAAAAAATAGAACCCTCCACCGGTAGAACCACGAAGTTCACCAAGGAAGGCAACCGCAAAACCGATTCACCACAGGTAGGTAAAGCCATTTGATTGAGGCGGCGCCGAAAATGATTTTGGGATTAAAACTACGAATGGCGAATTACTGACTACGAATCGCTTTTTCCTGAGGGGGTCCGGGTTGGAACCAGATTACGAAATCCTCAAGGACACGGTGCTTTATATCTTCCGAAAGCGGAAAACGGCCTTTCTCATGACGGAAACCGTATTAAAAGAGATGAGGTTTCAAAAAGAGATACTTCCCAAAGAGGATAAGGAAAGACTGGATCATCTCCTGGAGAGGATGAGGGAAGGGGGCCTGGTGACGCTCAACCAGCCAAAATTCGCGGCCTTGACCGGCGAGGGAAAAGAAGAAGCCGAAAAAATCACAGGGGACAGGGCCGTCCAGGTTGAGAAGGACATGGCCCGGCGGCTTATATGATCCGGGAGGAAGGGGCGGATGGGAGGCCCTATTCGGGCCCCTCCCGCGTCTGAAAGGACAAGCTTCCAAGGGAGAAACCGTGAAATTATCCTCGTTGTTTTTTGGCCTGGCTTCGCTCGCGGTTTTTTCGCCACTGGGGGCCGGCCCTGTCGCCTTTGAGAATTTCGATTACAAAATCAGCCTTTCCGAGACCCTGCCAGGCATCGATAACGCCCCCGCCACGGCGGGAGGGCCTGTGATTAACGTGGATGTCACGGACAAGCGCCGGTCCCTCACCACCCGTTTTCCCCTGGGGATTTACGCCATCCAGCAGTATTTCCTGGAGGGGGACAAGCTCAACCTCCTTTGCCGCACCTCCCTGCGGGACAATCCCCGCCAGCTTTACAGCTTCATTCAATTAAATCTTTCCAACAGCTCCGACTCCCGCCAATATTCAGGACTCGAAAAATATTATTTCTCGCCTGACCAAGGGGAACTTTTAGCCGTTATCGACGAGGGGGACGGGGGCGAGTCCCTGGGGTTGATCCGTTTGAACCGGGGGCCGGCGGGGTTGGACTGGCTCTATTCGGAGCGGGAAAAAGCGAACCTTTTCCGCCAATCCCTGGGGCAGGGGAAGGGCCTCCGGCTGGCCAGTACCGCGGGATGGAGCGCGGACGCCCAAGCCGCGGCTTTTGTCTTGTCGGACAAGGAAGCAAAGGGCGGGACGAAATTTTACCTGGCCTGCCTTTTTCTCACGGAGGAACAGGTCGGCGCAGCGGCGAAAGAAGTGGACCTATCGGCTTTCCAGATTCCCGAGGGAGGAACCATCGATAAAGTCGACTGCGTTGGGGACGTGGCAACCCTCTATTTTCCCCCGAAGGATTTATCCGGGGCCTCGAAGGTGGTGTTGAAACTTCCCCGCCCTCTGGCCCCGCCCACCCCCGGCCCTTGAACCTGGCTTTTAACGGCAGACGAAAACCGCGGCCGACAAGGGCGCCAGGGAAATTTCGAATTGGTTTTTTTCCACCTTGCCCTTTTTGCCCGCCGCCAATAGGGCCGATTTGGAATCAAACCCGTAGCTTTCATAAGCCCCGTAATTGGTTTTTCCCTGGATCTTGAATTGGCCCTTCACCGGGTCCTTTTGGCTTTTATTCAACACCACCAGCCACAAGGTCCCGGGATTTTTGGAATCAACGGCCGCATAGACGGAAGTTTGGACCACATCGTCGGTGGCTGAGGAAACAGCCGTGTCCCCGAAGGCCGAGCCCTTGCCGTCGTAGTTGCGGAAAAGCTTGAAGGCCGCCTGGTTGTAGGCTTTCAAATCCCCCCAATAGGTCGCCAAGAAAACATTGAATTTTCCGAAGATGCCCAGGACGTCGGCTTGGGCCAATCCGCCGGAAACATGGTCTCCCGCGCCATAGTCATACTCGCTGAAGGCCATCTTGGTGCCGGGATAATGCTTGTCGATTTTTTCCTGGACCCAGGGCAGGAGCTGGATGGGCTTGCCGCCGGTTGAGTATTGGGTGATCCAGCTTTTTTCCACATAGCCCGGATCCCAGAGGCTGCGGGGCGCCTGGAGGCGGGCTTCCACGCTCTCGGGACTGGTGTCGTTCTCGGTGATCCGCTTGCCCCCTCCCTGGGCTTCCGGGTACCAGTGCAGGTCCAAGGCGTGGAGCAGGCGCTTCCGGTGGCGCTTTTCCAGCACCTTCATTTGTTCCAGGTAAAAATCCAGGTAAGTCCCAAAAGTCGCGTTTAATTCCTTGGAATCATCGGCGTCCTGGAGGGTCGTGAACTCGCCCCAGCCGTAACAGACCGGGCCCAGGATGGTCGCGGTGGGGTCCACGAGAAGGATATTGGTCGCCAATCCCTCGGTGCGGTTGACCATTTCCCAATATCCGGTTTTTTTCGGGTGGATGCGCGGATGGGTCGAGGGCCAAATGGCGGTCTCGTTGTCCAGGTCGTAAAACTTGACGCCCCCCTCGGAGGCTTTTTTGAAATTCGAGACGAGGTAATTGATGAATTCATCCTCATAAACCACCGGGTCCTTGCCGCTGGGGGTGAGGGTGAATTTCCCTTTTTTGTGGAAGGCGATGGGTTTCCACCTCTTGCTGGGGGCCGCGTCCTTTTCATCCACCACGCCCAATTTGTCCGCGGCCACATAGCCAGCCATCGGCACGGTGATGAGCGAGTCCAGTCCTTCCTTTTGGCTTTGCTCCACGAATTGCCTTACCATCGATCCCGGCTGGTCGCAATCGGTGTAATGGAGGTTCTGCGCGCACATCCAGTCGTCGCTGGTGTGGTGCCAGTCGTTGCCCGCGTTGGAGGCGTTGTTGACCCAGTTGTAGCCCGTCATGCGGTTGCCGCCCAGGCGCCGGACCGTGGTGTGGGTGTCCCCCGGATCCTTATCATTGATGCCGTAGATATAGGGGCTGATGGGGCCGATGACTTCTTCCGGAATGACCAGAAAATGAATATCCGCCGCGAAAACCGGACCTGCCGGGATGAACCACCAAGACACCAAGGCGCCAAGAACGGCTAAACCTCGTTTCATCATATTTTTTCCGCATATTTTCACTTTGAATTCCTTTCTTGGTGTCTTGGTGGTGAATCGGCATTTTAGTTTAGTAAAGGCTGTTAGGCCGGCGTTCTCCCAGGATTCGATAGTCCTTTTGCTGGATTGATTTCACCACGAGGGGACGGTCCAGGTAAAGGGATTGTGACTTTAGTTTCAGGACCGTGTAACCGGCCTCAAACCAAAGGTTGGCCGCCAGGCAAACCAAGGCGAAGATGCGCCAGGCCCGATGGGACGCCGCCCTGCTTCCTATATAGAAGGAGTAGAGGGCGGCCAGGGGAAGAAGAATGTAATAGATATGGGCCGCGGGGGGCTTGGAGGTGAACCAAAAACTGACCCAAACCATGAGAAAGGCCAGCAAGGTCCAGCGCTGGATGGCCTGGGCCTCGGGGTGGCGGGGATCCTTGAACCAGCCGGCCAGGACAAGCACCAGAGGCTGGAGAAGTCCCACGGCGATGAGAAAAAGGCCTGGGAGAAGGACCCAGCCGTCTTTCAGGAACTGGATCCGTTCGAGGCTGTTTAATCCGATAAAACGGAGCAATTCAAAGGATGGCAGGGAAAAAAATCGGGCAAGTATCGTGAAAAAGGACATGAAGTTTTCCGCGTTAAATCCGACGGATAAGCGCAGTCCGGAGGCTCCTTGCGAGAGGCCGTACCGAAAGAGGGTGGGAAGGAGGAAGGCCAGGGGGATGGCGGAGCCGGAAAGAAAACCCAAAAACAATTTAACCACAATGTGAAGCGAGAAGTTTTTTTTTGGTTTTAGTCCAATCCATTGGCAGGCTAAGGCGGCGAGGACGAAGGGCGGGAGGAGGATCCAGGAGAAGTGAAACTGCATGTCCCAGAAGAGGCCGAATCCCATCAGCGCGAAGGAGGCGGGAGGGGACAGCCAGCCCGAGGAAAGCCGGGGAATGGATTCGAGGAAACCCACGAAGAAGAGACAGCTTCCGAAAAGAAGGTAGGAAGGATTGATGGTGTTGGCTGATTCATGGAGGTTCCAGGGGAGCAGGGCCAGCCAGGCGAAGATAAACCAAAAGGGTATCTCGGGAAGGCGTTTGGCCGCGTAAAAGGAAAAAAATGCCAGGCCCGCCAAGGAAAGGAGGTTCACCAGCAGGAAGGGGGCTTCCGGCAGGGGCAGCAGGTGAAAGGGCAGGCCGATGAGCAGCCCCTCCAGGGCGCCTGGGATTTGGGATTGGAATCCCGTTTCCGTCACGATGAGGTCCGGCCCGAAATAGGGCCAGGCGCCGGTGGTGTAATACTTGAGGCCGATCAGGTAGGTTTGAAGCTCGTCGGGCGAGAAAAAGGGCGCGGACAATCCGAAGGCGACCCGGAAGGCCAGCAAAAAAAGGAATAAAAAAATGAACTTCATCCGATTCGACAAAGAAAACCCCCTTTGCAACCGCCGATAGCGGCCGATGGACACCGATGCCGGCTCAAACTAAACAAAAAATGTTTCCCTATCGGCGTCCCTCGGATTCGATCGGCGCTTCATTTTTTCTCAGTAAAGGCTGCCGGGGCGCCTTTCGCCCAGGATTTTATAATTCTTTTCCTTCAAGGCTCGGGCCACCACGTCCCGGTTGATGGCCGCCACTTCCGGCCTCTTGCTGTAAAAAGAGTCATGGGGGAGAACGGCCACCGCATAGCCGATTTGGAAGTAGAGGGCCAAGGCCAAAAAGGCCTTCGCGGCGGTTTTCCACCGGGAACTATCCGCGAAGAGGCTCCAGCAGTAGCAGGAATAAAGCATGAGCCAGGGATAGAAAACCAGGTAAATATGCGATAGGGGCAGTTTGCTGGTGAACCAAAAGCTTACCCAAATCATCAGGTACACCAACAGGATGAAGAGACGGATACCGTTCCATCCCGGAACCGGGTGCTTCCATTTTCCAAGCCCCGCCGCCAACATCGCGATGGCCTGGGCGATGCCGGTGAACCAAAGGATCACGCCGGGAGCCAGGATCCAGGGGTGGTCCATCAGGAATTGCTCGCGGGTGAGGGTGGAAACGCCGATGAACCGGGGAAGCTCGAAACAGACGAGGGAAAAATAGCGGGCGAGGATCGTGAACCACTCATGGACGTTGTACCAATTGAAAGGTACGGCAAATCCGGAGGCCACGTTGGAGCGCATCAGCCCGAACTTGAGGAAGGTGGGAATGATGAAGGCCGCGGTCGGAAGGGCTCCCGCGATGAAATAAAGAAAGGGTGATATTTTCTTTTGGGTCCAAAGCTGGACCAGGAGGGAAATCCCCGCCAGGGGCAGGAGGTAAACGTAGGAAAAGTGGAACTGCATGATCCAAAAGAGGGAAAAGCCCATGGCGGCGTTGCACCAGGCGGGCGGGAGGAGCCCCATGGAAAAGGCGGGGATCGTTTCCATAAAGCCGATGAAAAAAAGAACGCTGGGCAGGAAATTATAGGCGGGATTGATGACATGGGCCGCCTTGTGGAGGGTCCAGGGGGTCACGCAGATCCAAAGGAATAAGAGGGGAAAGGACAGGGAGGGAAGCCTCTTTTGAATATACCAGGCCAGCAGGGCCGCGCCCAGGGTCGTTAGGAAATTCAGGAACAGATAGGGGGCCTCCGGGATGGGCAAAAGGTGGAAAGGAAGGCCGATGGCCAGGCCCTCGAGGGCTCCCGGAATTTGGCTTTGGAAGGATTGGTTCTCGATGCCGTTCACGTCGGGCCCGAAGTAGGGCCAGGTGCCGGTGGTGAAGCACTTCAAGCCGATCAAGTAGGTTTGGAGCTGGTCCTGTTCCCACCACTGGGCCTGGGCCAGGCCGAAAAAGGTGTGGAAAGCGAACAGGAAAAGGAAAAGCAGGAAAAATTTCATCCGATCCGACATCAAAACCCTTTCAACACGGGGATAGGGAGCCGCGGAGTTAAAACCAGGCGGCATTAAAATTTGTTATAGCGAAACAACGAAAAATTCAGACTTGCGATTAATTTTCTTCCAGTTTTATCCCAATATCTTGGGGCTCATTCTTGCTTCCCGGCCTGCCAAGCTCCCCGGTCAAGGCCGCTTTAGTAAAGGCTTCCCTGGCTGCGCTCGCCGACCAAATGATAGTTCTTTTCCGCCATGGCTTGGGCCACCAAGCCCCTTTGCCGCCAAAAGGAATCCTGAGGCGCCGCAGCCATAGCATAACCCAGCTGGAAACAAACTCCCAGGATCACGAAGGCCTTGGCGAACAGCCCCGCGCGGCGCCCCCCGCCGAAAAAATTCCAGACATAACAGGAATAAATCATGATCAGGGGAAAGAATACGAAATAAATATGGGAGAGGGGGGGCTTGAGGGTGAGCCAAAAGCTTCCATAAACCATGGCCAAGACCCCGAGCAGGAGCAGTTTTATTTCCCGCCAGCCGGAAACCTCCGAACCCTTTTTGAACCAGGCGAAAAGCAGGATCAAGGCCTGAAGGATGCCGCCGATCCAAAGGAAGGCCCCCGGAAGCAGGATGGCCGGATGCTGGGTAAGGAAATGGATCCGGTCGGACAGATGGGCCCCGATGAAACTGGGGACCTCGAAACAGGCCAAGGATAAAAATCGGGACAGGAGGACATGGGGGGACAGGATGTTGCCCCAATTCAGGAGCGTGAAGAATCCCGCGTGGCTGTTGACCCGGTTGAATCCGTACCGCAGGTAGGTGGGGAGCGCCAGGCAGAAGGGGAGGGCGGCGCCGAGGAAAAAAAAGATTAGGCTCCGGAGGCTCCTTTGGTTTTGAACCTGGAGAGCTAGTGAAAAAACCGCCAAGGGAATCAAAAAAACATAAGAAAGGTGGAACTGCATGATCCAAAAGAGCGAGAAGCCCATCCAGGCGTTGGCCCAAGGCAAGGAAAGAACCTTCAGTGAATAGAAAGGAACGCTTTCCAGGAATCCGATGAAAAAAAGGACGCCCGAAAAGAAAAGGTAGGACATGTTGGAGATGTGGGTTGGGTAATGGAGGCTCCAGGGCGTTACGGCGATCCAAAGGCAGAGCCATTCAAAACCCAGGCGGGGAAGCCGTTGATGGATATACCAGGCCAGCAGGAGGATCCCGCCGGCCGACAGGAGGTTGAGCAGGATGAAGGGCGCTTCCGGAATGGGAAGAACGAAAAGGGGAAGGCCGATGGCCAAACCCTCCAAGGCCCCTGGGATTTGGCTGTAAAAGGAATTTTCGCTTCCCGCCGCGTCCGGGCCAAAATAGGGCCAGGACCCGGTGGTATAGAACTTGAGGCCTGTCAGGTAGCTTTGCCTCTCGTCGTAGTCCGCCCAGTGGGATTGGGACAGGCCGAAGAGGAGCCGGGAAAGAAAAAGGGCGGAAAAGAGTAGGATGATTTTATTCCGGCTGGGCATTTATTTCCCCGAGAGTGAATTGGCGCGGCGCCGCATTCGGTTGAGGAACGCCGTCAAAGGTTCATTTTGACGGCTCCTGGATGGGTTGGAAAGGCGACGATTCCCCGAAAGGGGGGCGACCCTCTCACCCAGGTCCGAAACCCTATCCCCTGGAGCCTGGTTTAAGGAGCCTCCAACCGATTTCGACCAGCGACAATATAAAGGGTTTCGCCGGGATGGGATAGGTGGGAGGACCCTTCTATATATACAAGGCAAGGAACAATGTTAAAAGCCTGGAAATCCCTGGTTAAGCGATAAAGCATCGAGGGTATAATAGCCACCAATTTGGTTTTGTCCTCTAGGTCAAGGTCACCCCTCCGACAGGCGGCAATGGATGATATTCCTTTTTACTGAAATCGATCACCCTTCGGTCCTAAAGGAAAAGGGAAATCCCGAGGCCGACCATGTCCTGGCCAGCCAGCTTTTTCTAATTGAGGAAACCCTCCACTCCCAAAATGTCCACTGGATGAAACGCACTCCCAGGGGTGTGCTTGCCATTTTCCAGGAGGGGGAGCCGGCCAAGGCCGCCATCCTGCTTCAAAAAAAATTCCAAGACATGACCTGGGAGAGGTTTGGCAAGGCGAAGATCCGCGTGGCTCTGCACGCGGGCGACGCGGAAAAGTTCGGCCAGTCCTACCTGGGCCCGGACATGGTCCACGCCAATAAATTGTTGGAGGCGGCTTATGGAGGGCAGATTCTCCTGACCCACCCGGCGGTCCATTTTATCCCCCTGCCGCCGGGGGGGAAGCTGATCGACATGGGCTCCCATTTCCTGAAGGATTTAAGCGAGGCCCAAAACCTTTATTCCCTCCAGCACCCTGATATCCTTCCGGAAGAATCGCCTTCCTTGCGCTCCTTTCAAACTTATCCGCAAAATATCCCTCCCCAGAGCTCGCCTTTTTACGGCAGGGAAGAGGAGATCACGGAAATCACCCAAATCCTGACCCAATCCCAGGTCCGGCTGGTCACGCTCATCGGGCCGGGGGGGTTTGGCAAGACCCGCCTGGCCCTTCAGGCCGCGGCGGAAACGGTGGAAAAATTCAAGGATGGGGTTTATCTCGTCAGCCTGGCGCCGCTTCTTTCCGACCAGCTGATCGTGGGAAGCATCGCCAACGCCATCAAGTTTTATTTTTTCGGATCCGACGACCCGCAAACCCAGCTGTTAAACCACCTGAAGGAAAAGGAAATGCTCCTGGTGATGGACAACTTCGAGCATATCATCGAGGGCGCCGAGTTGGTGCGGGAGATGATCCAGGCCGCGCCGGGGTTGAAGATCCTCGTGACGACCCGGGAGGGCTTGAAAATCGAGGGTGAAAAAATAGTCGAGGTGCGGGGCCTGAGGTACCCGGATGAGGGCCGGACTCAGGAAATGGAGGCTTCCGGGGCGGTGCAATTGTTCCTGAAAAGCGCCAGGAGAATCCGCCCGGATTTTTCCCTGGATAACGAGGACCGGGAAAATTTATTGAAGATCTGCCGGCTCCTGGAAGGGATGCCGCTGGGGCTGGAAATATCCGCGACCTGGGTCGGCAATCTTTCCCTGGCGGAAATCGCCCATAAAATCGAGAGCAGCCGGGATTTCCTGGCGACCTCCATGCCCCACCTGCCGCCCCGGCACCGCTCCCTCCGGGCCGTGTTCGAATATTCCTGGATCCTTTTGAGCGACAGCCAGAAAAAATCATTCAAGGGAATCTCCGTTTTCAAGGGCGGGTTTGACGCCCCCGCGGCCCTGGCGGTGGCCGAGGCAGGCCCGGCCCTCCTGGGTTACCTGGAGAATAAATCCCTTTTGCGCAAAAGGTCCGACGGCCGTTTTGAGATCCATGAGCTGTTGAAATACTACGCCAAGGAAAAACTGTTCGATGACCCGATGGAAAAGGAAAGGATCTTCGACGCCCATTGCGTTTATTTCGGCCTTCTGGTCCGCGATAAGGAAAAGGAATTGAGTGAATCTACGCAGAACAAGGCCCTGGGTGATTTGGTGGAGGAGATGGGGAACATCCGGGAGGGTTGGAAAAGGGCGGTGGAGAAGACCCGCGAAAAGGACATGGGCCATTACCTGGACGGGCTCTTCGCGGTTTATGACACCAAGGGCTGGTTCCAGGAGGCCCAGGAGGCTTTTGAGAAGGCCGCGGGGTCCCTTCACGCCAAGTTCGGCCGGTCCGCCAAGCCCCTTTCCTCGTCCCTTTTGCTGGCCCGCGTCCTTTCCCGGCAGGCGGCCTTCGAGATCGATTTGGGCCGATCCCGCAAGGCGCAAAAACTCCTGGAAGAAAGCCTGGACCTGTTTCGGGAAGCGAAGGCGCCGAAGTCCTCCGGGTTCGCCTTGAGCTGTATGGGTACGGCCAGGGAGAACCACGGCGATTACATCGCCGCGAGGGGTTATTTCGAGAAAAGCCTCAAAGTCTACCGTCAAATCAAGGACGGTCCCGGTATCGCCTGGGCTCTGAACAACCTGGGCCACATTTCCGCCAGGCTGGGGGAAAATGAAAAGGCCCAACAGCTCATCCGGCAAAGCCTTGCCTATTCCGAATCCCACGGGGATTTCAGGGCCATGGCCTATTCCTACAATTTGTTGGGGGACGCCTTACGGGATTTAGGGCGGGTGGAGGAATCCAAATCTTTTTATCAAAAGGGGCTCCAGGCCTATCTGAAAAGCGGAGACCGCAGGGGTTTGGCCTGGTCCTTCGCCAACCTGGGGACCATCGCGTCGGCTGAAGGGGATTATTCCGGGGCGCGGCAAATGTACCGGGAGAGCATGGCCATTTCCCGGGACCTGGGCGACCGAAGGGCCCTGGCCTGGGCTAAAAATCTCCTAGGAGTGATTGGATGGTGCTTAGGGGAATATAAGGAAGCCCTTCAGCTTTTTGAGGAGGGCTTTTCCCTTTACCAGGAAATCGAGGATCTGAGGGGAGAAGCCTGGAGCCTGGACTTGATGGGCAACATCCACCTGGCCATGATGAAGGGCCAGGAGGCGGAAAAGTGTTATTTAAAATCCTATTCCCTCGTGATGAAGGAAGGCGCGAACCTGCAGAATGTGGCGTGGAATTATTTCCACCTGGGCGCGGTCTCCTTGTTACGGGAGGATTTTCCGGAAGCGAAGGAAAGGTTCCGCAAGGCCCTGCGGTGTTTTGAGAAGCTGGACGAAAAGACCGGCCAACTGGCGACCTTAACCCACCTGGGCGAAGTAGCCTGCGCCCAAAGGGAATTCTTGAAATCTGAAAAATATTTCCAAGGCGCCGTGCGCAAGGCCTTGGAAACGGCGGCCTCCCCCCTATTGGTGGACGTGATGGTGGGCCTGGCGAAATTGCTGCAGGCCAAGGGGGAGGAGAAGCAGGCGATTACCTTCCTGATGATGGCCATCACGCACCCCACCTGCCGCCAGCAAACCAAGGACCGGGTGGTGCCCTTCGCCTTGGACCTGAAATCCAAGTTCGCGGAGAACGAGGTGGAAGGGATCATCCAATGGTGCAAAGCCTCGAACATCCGTGAAGTGGCTTACGCCTGGCTGGTGAGCGGAAGGCCGGTGAAATCGACAACGAAGAAATCCAAGGCGAAAAAGAAGCTGCGTCTAAAACCCAAACCGAGACGGAAGCTTAAGAGGATTAAAAGGAAAAAAAGGTAGTTTTTTTAAAATTAGCCTCTCCCTTCAAGGGAGAAGGAAATGGTTCGTCCAATCCGTGTTTTACTTCGTGCGCTTCGCGGCCTTCGTGGTTAAGAGGCTGGTTTTTACCAATTCAATTCTTTTCCATCGTTATAAATAAATTTCGACGTCTGCTCCATCGTCAGGGCCTTGGCGGTTTTCGCGATAGCGCTGGAAGATTCCTCCGGCGTCAGCCAGGCGTTGGGCCCGCCCATATCCGTCTTGACCCATCCCGGATCCAGGACCACCACGGCCATGTTCTCTTTTTTCAATTCCAGCGCTAAGGTTCTCGTAACCTTGTTCAGCGCCGACTTGGAAGCCCCGTAGGCGTAGAAATGGGGATTGTCCGTGCCTGAGATGGAGCCGATGCCGGAGGTCACGTTGACGATCCTGGCATTCCTGGATTGGCGGAGGAGCGGCAAAAAGAACTTCACCACGCGCAGGGGTCCCAGGGTGTTGGTTTCGAAGGTGTCCCTGATTTGCTGGAAATCCAAAGACTCGAGATTGGCGTCATGGGGCCGGAGCATGATCCCGGCCATGTTGATCAGGATATCCAAGTGCCCGGTTTTCGCCGCGGTAGCCTTGGCGGCCTGTTCCGCCGATGAATCCGAATTCACGTCCAGGACCACCAGCTCCAGGAGGGAGGGATAGGTTTTTTTCAAGGCGGTTAAGGCTTCGCTTTTTTCCGGCTGCCGGCAGGCGGCGAAGACTTTATCTCCCCCAACTAATAGGACTTTCGCGACCGCCAGGCCGATCCCTCGATTGGCTCCCGTGACGAATACTGTTTCGGACATTCAATTCTCCTTTGGAAATGGGTGGGGTTAATTTAGACGCGTTGCCGGGGAATGGCAATTGATTGAAACCGCTACCAGCCATATTGTGGTTGGAGGATGGGCGTTGGTTGAAGGATCACTGGTTAGTACCACTGCTTGTATTGTCAGAAATTACTTCGGTTTCATGGGTTTACTGACAAATAAGACGGATTGATCATAGTTTCAAAAGTGACCTATGGTTGCCCCAAAGGGCTTTATCGGTAAACCGAACCCTCTTATAAAGGTACAGAAATTGCACCTTTTTGGTGGGTTTACAAAGCTCTAATATTGAGATATCTTTATCAACCCCGGACCTTTTAACCACTTTGTGATTGAATGTGGAAAGCGAAAAACGTTTTGAATCAAACTCAGCCCAAAAATTATCTGCTTCATTCTTTCTTGGCCCTTGGATTTATTTTCCTTTCGGCGACCGCCGCTTTTTCCGCGCCCTCCATTAACAACAGCAGCCCCGCCTGCCCCTTCCCCCGCAACGTGAAATATTCCTTCGGGATGCAGCCCAACAACATGTCGCTGGCCGCCATGAACGCGGCCGTTTCGAACTTCTACGTGGTTTGGTACAACAACTTCGTCACTGGCTCGGGGGCGAATACCCGCGTCATGGGCGGCGTCTCCACGACCGGCACTGTTTCGGAAGGCATCGGTTACGGAATGCTGATCGCGGCCCTCATGGGGGACAAACCCCTGTTGGACGGCCTCTATGGATTTTACAGCGCCAACTTGGACGGGAACGGCTTGATGAACTGGACATGTACCGGCGGAACCGGAACTTGTTCGGGAAATGCCGCGACGGACGCGGACCAGGATGTTTGCATGGCCCTTTACTTTGCCGCGACCCAATGGGGCGGGACCTACGCGGCCAATGCCGCCACGGTAGCCGGGCACCTGATCGGCACCAACTGTTTCGCGGGCAACCGCGTGACGGGAGGGGACAACAACAGCGGCTTTGTCTATCCCGACTATTGCGCTCCCGGCTGGTACCGCTGCTTCGCCACGAAAACCGGAAACGCCAACTGGACCACCATCGCCAACTGGGTTTACAGCCCCCTCTTCGTCAACTTGAACGCCCAATGGCCTTATGGTTATGTGCCGAACGAGGTTAATAACGACGGTACTTTCAAGACGGCCGTTGCCATCTCGCCGGAAACGGCCCTCAATCACGGCTATGACGCCTCCCGCATGGGCTGGCGCATGGGGATGGATTATCTTTGGAATGGAACCAACCAGGCTCCCATCTCCCTCTACGCCCACTCCATCTATAACGGCTCCAACACCAGCGGCTTCATCAACTACATCCAGGAATATTGGAACGTTACGAACGGCCAAGTCACCGGCAAAACGGGACCGGGAGTCGGTTCGCCCTGCTCGCCTCTTCAGATCGGCCCTGCGGTGATCGGCTCCATGGCGGGCCTCCCCAACAACGCCCAAAACCAGGATTTCGTCAACGCCATCTTCTCCGAGTTGATCTCCCGCACCACGCCGCCCCTGACCTGCCCCGGCTACGTTTATTTCGAGGACACCCTTTCCATGATGTGCCTGCTGGCCACCACGGGCAACTTTCCCAACTTAGCCTGCGGCAGCTGTACTTCGGCTCCCGTCGCGAACACACCCACGCCTTACCCCTGCTTCCTGGTGGATGACTTGGAAGACGCGAACCTCCAAAACAACACCAACGGCTTCTGGTTTACCTTTTCCTATAACAGCGTCAATAACACGCCGGTCCCGGCTCCGGGACAGGCCAACTCGAAAGTGTCGGCCGTGACTTACTTGGTGGATGGAACCGCGACGGGAACCGGGTCAGTCGGGGGCAGCCTCTATTCCGCCCGCGTGACGGGAACTTGGCAGGATAATGGACATGGTGCTCCCGCGACTTATGGCGGGTTCGCCATGGCGACGGAACTTCAATTGGGATACCAAAATTTGACGAACGGCGCGGGACCCATCTCCTTGACGCAAATTTCCTTCGATATCAAATGTTCCAAGGCCACGAAGATCCGCCTGAATTTTTACAACCCCACCTTCGACCCGATCAACGGCGCGAATAATTGCGGCGTTTGGGCGAACCAATACGGCTATACCTTCCCGGTTTCCACCAGCTGGCAGAGGATCACCATCAACCGCTACCAGATCAACTGCCAGGATTGGGGCGGAACGGGCAATTGCAGCGTGACTTGCTCGGGCGTTACTTATAACAGGGACTTGGCCTTGAGCAAGGTCACTTCCCTCCAATGGCTTTCCGTGGGCGACGGAGACACTATCAGCTACTGGGTGGACAATGTTTGCCTGGCTTTCAACCGGGGCGCGGTGGTGCCCAGCACTGCCACCCCTATACCGACCGCTACGATGACGCCGGGAGCCGCCACCAATACGGCGACCAAAACGCCGACTAATACCCCCACGAATACCGTGGCCAATACCGCGACCAGGACCGCCACCCCGACTCCCTCGAATACCGTGGCCAATACCGCGACCCGCACCCCGACGAGTACGCCCTCGAATAGCCCCACGAACACGGCGACCCGTACCGCGACGAATACGCCGACCAACAGTTCCACCAATACGGTCGGCAGCACCTCCACGAATACTCCGACCAAAACTTCCACCAACACGCCGACCAACAGCCTGACCAACACGCCTTCGCGCACGCCTTCACCGACGAATACGACCGGCAACACCGCGACCAATTCGCCCACCCGTACCGCCTCCAACACGCCGACGCCGACCCCTGCCATCACCAATACGGCGACCAATTCCCCGACGAACAGCCCGACCCGCACCGTGACGAACACGCCCACGCCGACGCCCGCCATCAGCAATACGGCCACCAACAGCCCCACCGTGACCCCGACCCGCACCGCGACGAACAGCCCGACCAATACGGCCAGCCCGACCTTGACGAACACGGCCACCCGCACCGCCACCAGCACTTCCACCAACACGGTGGGGAACACCTTGACGCCCAGCTCGACGGCCACGGCCACGCCGACCCGCACGGCCAGCAACACCCCGACCAATTCCTCCACGAGCACCTCGACCAACAGCGCCACCGCCACCTTGACCAGGACCGCGACCAACACGCCCACGAACAGCCTGACCAACAGCCCGACCAGGACGCCCTCCAGCACGGCGACCCTTTCCCCGACTCCCACCATCTCGAATACGCCCACCGATACGGCGACGGGAACTTTGCAGCCGTCCGACACGGCGACATTGTCCCCCACCAACACGGCCTCGAATACGGCGTCCCGCACCCCGACCAGCACCTTGACGAGCACGCCGACGGCAACCTCGACCCGCACGGCCACGAACACGGCCACGGCCAGCCCGACGAACACGAACCCCAATACGCCGACTCGAACCGGCACCCCGACGGCCACGAATTCGCCCGGTATCAATACGGCCACGAATACCCCGTCCAACACCCCGTCTAATTCGGCCACCAGGACCGCGACCAACAGCCCCACGAACAGCCCGACGGTATCCTCGACTCCGACCAACACCCCGGCCATCACCAACACCGCGACCCGCACCCCCACCCGTACCGCGACGAACACGGCCACGGTCACTCCCACGGCCACCACGGTTACGGTTGTGGTGACGAACGGACCTTCCATGCCCCCTAGCGCCAACAGCAACCCCGGCGCGGTCGATGTGCCGGTCCTTCAATTCCAATTAACCAACCCGGGAAGCGGCTCGGCCAATATCAACAACCTGACCTTAACGGCCGCCGGATCAGGGAACGACCTGACGGGCATCGCCAGCGTCAATGTCTACCTGGACAACAACAATGACGGCGTCTTTGACGCCGGGGACACCCCCTTGGCCAACGGAACCTTCAGCGCGGACAATGGAACGGTCGTCATCAACCTTGGCGACAGCATCCCGCCCGGGGGAACCAATACCTACTTAGTGACTTATACCTTCTCGTCCACGGCAGCGGCCGGTAATTACTCGACGAGCTTCAATCCCTCCGTGAACCTGACCGGAACCAACGCGAGCGGGGCGATCTTATTCAGCGGCGCAGCCCAGAACAGCGCGCAAATCAACCTGGCCGCCTCAACCCTGACCCCGACCGCGACGTTGGCGAATACCCCGACAGCCACGCCTGAGACCGTGACCGTGGCATCCGGCCCTGTCGTTCCTTCTTCCTCGACGAAATTGCCAGGAACCATTGGAGTTCCCGTCCTGGAGATTCAGGCCCTGAACCTTGGAGCCGCCTCGGCCAGTGTGACCCATTTGAGGCTGACCGCCTCCGGCTCGGGCAACGATAATTCAGGCATCAGCTCGGTCGCCCTTTACCTGGACACGAACGGCAATGGAATGGTCGATCCGTCCGAAATACTGCTGGCCACCGGTTCTTACGCGGCGGATGACGGCCAAGTGACCTTGAACCTTTCGAACACGATTCCTCCCGGCAGCGCGGCTAATTACCTGGTGGTTTATAACTTCTCGGCCGGCGCGCCGACCGGGACCTACAGCGCGGCCCTCTTGCCTGGCGCGGACATCCAGGGAACCAACCTGATCACCGCCAAACCGGTGCTCTTCACGGGGGCGCTGGTAAACGGCGCCACGATCACCCTGGTCAATGGAACCCCGACTGTCACCTTCACCCCGACGATCACGCCGACGATCACGGCCACCATCACCCCGACGGGCGTGACCGTGGGGAGCACGCCGGTGGTTTTCCCGAATCCCGCCGACGGGACTGCCCCCGTCTCGGTGGCGGTCAACCTGCAGCAGGCCACGGACTCGGTTTCCGTCCAGATATTCACCGTCGCCTTCCGTAAGGTTCAAGAAACAACTTACAGCTCCGCCTCTTCGGATGTTACCGCCACCCTCATCAGCGGCAATCTGGCCCGGAAATGGATCCTGCCGGTTCTCTTGAAGGATAAATGGGGAACGAACTTGGCCAGCGGCCTTTACTACGTGGTCATTGCCACGCCGAACGGAAGGTCCGTCGGAAAGCTGTTGATCGAACGGTAAGTGTTTTTATTTAGAAAGCCCTTTTGATCATTCCCTTCCGGGGAAAAGCGAAAGCTAAAACCCCGAAAGGGAATTTTTTTGAACTATTTGGTTTAACGTTGGAACAGGAGACCTCCTTTTTGGCCCCGAGTCAAAGCCAACTCAAACTATTCCTCGTTGGATTTCTTTTTTTGTCAGGTGGTCCAACCTATTCGGCCGCCTCCTCCAATATCATCGTGGACCAGTTCGGTTATAAAACGAACGATCCCAAAATTGTCATTTTTGCCCAGCCGAACGTAGGACTCGGAATCCCGTCGTCCTTCACTCCTGGAGCCACTTTTGAGCTTCACCGCTTTTCGGATAACGCCCTCATGTACAGCGGCAGCACGGTCCAATGGGGGGCCGGCGCCACTCATTCCCAATCCGGCGATAAAGCCTGGCAGGGAACCTTCTCGACCTTCACCACGCCGGGAACTTACTATATATCCGTGCCTGGCGGGTCCAATCCGGGAAGCCAATCCTTTCCTTTCAACATCCAGGACAATGTATATAACGGGGTCGTGACAACCTCCCAACGGATGTTTTTTTACCAGCGCTGCGGCGGAAATATTTCCGCCGGTAACGGCGGGGCCAATTGGAACCATTCCGCATGTCACGAGAACAGCAACCAGGATTTGACGGCCCATTTATATGATAACGGTACGGATCTGGGGTCGCCCAGGGACGTTCACGGCGGTTGGCACGACGCGGGGGATTACGGCAAGTATGTTCCCTGGGCCCATGCCACCCTTTGGTACCTGCTTCATTCCGTCGAGTGGTACCCGCAGGGTTATCCCGATAACACGAATATCCCCGAGTCGGGCAACGGCGTGCCCGATATGCTCGACGAGGTGAAATGGGAGCTCGATTGGATGATGCGGATGCAAAGGTCGAGTGATGGGGCCCTTTTTTCCATGGTCAACCAGGTCAATTACAGCACCACGGGGGATCCTTCCACCGACTTGACCCAGCGCTATTACTCTAATGTCACGACCGCCTCCACCGCCACGGGGGCCATGGCCTTCGCCCTCGGCGCCAGGATTTTTCAAGCTTACAACTCCCAATATCCAGGCTACTCGGCCGCGGTTTCCGCGGCCGCGGTTTCCGCCTGGAATTACCTGCAAGCCAACGCTTCACCGGTTTATTGCAATCCGACCGGCCTCTACGCGAACGACAATTCATCCGCCGCTTGGGATGCCCAGGCACGGGTCGGAGCCGCCGCGGAATTATTCGCCCTTACGGGATCCGCCGTCTACCAGAATTACTTTGACACCCACTACAATATCCCCTCGGTGGCGGATTCGGGATTCCAGCCCGTTTCCAGCCCGCCCAACGCCGCCGATCATTTCGATCCCAGCCTCTGCGAACCCCTTCAATTAGGCATGGTGTCCTATTGTTTGGCTCCGGGAGCTTCCTCGGCCCAGGTCACGGCCATCAAGAATTCGATCCGGAACGAATGCCGCAACTACATCATGAACGCCCAAAGCGGCGACCCCTACCTGGGCTACATGTATGACGGACATTACACCTGGGGTTCCAACCAACTGAAGGCTTCTTGGGGCAACCAGCTTTTGTTCGCCGTGAAAACTTCGGCGGACGCCCCCGCCAGTTTGACGGCCTTTGCGAACCAGGCCGAGGAGTATCTCCATTATTTTCACGGCCGCAATCCATTGAACTATGTATTTCTCACCAATATGGGAAACAAGGGCGCGAACCTGGGGGCGTCGAATTCCATCATGTCCATTTACCACAGTTGGTTTACCGCCGGATCCACTTTTGACGGGAATTCGGGAGGGGGTGCGGTGGGACCGGCGCCGGGGATCCTCTCGGGGGGACCGGACAAGGATTACGCCCCGGCCAGCGGGCCTGTCATCAGCCCGCCGCAAAACGAGCCGCCCATGAAATCCTATAAGGATTGGGGAGCCGCCTATCCGGAGAATTCCTGGCAAGTGACGGAGCCGGACCAGGGTTACCAGGGGAAGTATCAATTCCTGTTGTCGGCCTTCGCTTCTTCCATTGTTCCCACCCCTACCCCCACGGCCACTCCTACGGGAACTTTGGCCACAGCGACCTCGACGCCAACCCCGACTCCCAGCAACTCGCCGACCCAGACGCCCACACCCACCGCAACGACCTGTATCCAGATTTTCAATGGCGCGGAAACTATCAATGAAAACGGGAATTGGACCGGTACCAATGCCGCGCATACGATTTCTACCACCGACGCCACCCAATTGACCCATTCCCTGCAGGCGTCCGTCACGAACAATCCTGTCGGGGGATGGAACGACCAGATCCTCAACTTGGACGGTTTCACGCCTACGAATTTTACGAATGTCGTCCAAGTGGTGTTGGACATCAACGTACCGGCCGGCATCCTGGGTTCCACTTACAGCCAATTGTTCCTTTCCGCCGACTCGGCCCCGACAACCTATGAACAGCCTTTGGCCTCCAATAACGTCAGCCTGGTGTCTGGGCAAAACAATAATGTCACCTTCAACATCAGCCTCACCGGGGCTTTCAACCCGGCCTCGCCCATCACCAGGTTGTATTTCATCTACAACAGTAATGCGCCCACCGGGCCGGGGGCTTACGGTAGTTTTTACCTGGACAACATCCGTTTGATCACCAGTTGTCCCGTGACCCCAACCCCGACCCGAACCTCCACACCGACTCCCACTAAAACCCCGACGAATACGACGACGCCTACGGCTACGAAAAGCCCCTCCCCCACGGCTTCCAACACGGCCAGCGACTCCCCAACTCCGACTTTCACCCGGACGCCCACGGTCAGTCCCACGAACAGCCCCACGGTGACCTGGACCCCGACCGCCACCTCGACAACGACTCCAACGGCCCCCAACAGCCCCACAAAAACCCCCTCGTCCACCGCGACTTCTTCCGCGACCGCTTCGCCGACTTTTTCGATAACGCCGACAGGAACCCTGACGATTCCGCCTACGGCCACTGCTACGCCGACGGCGACCCAATCCCCGACGAAGAGTCCTTCCAATACGGCAACCGTCACGGCGACGAATAGCTTGACGGCCTCCCCGACCAATAGTCCCGGCGCCAATACCGCCACGAACACGCCTTCCCCCACGCCCTCCAACAGCCCGACAAGGACCGCGACGGCCACGACGACCCGCACCCCCACGGCGGCGATCAGTCCTACGGCCACCGCTCCTTCGTCCTTCACCCCTACGGCTACTGGTACCGCGACAGCAACGCCGACCGGGACTCCTTCCGCTTCCCCCACGAAGACCCCGACTCCTTCCCCGACCGTTTCACCGACACCCGCTCCCTCGGGCACTTTCTCCCCGACGCCGACCAAGGCGACCTGGTCCAAAACGGGTCTTTACCCCAACCCTTCGGACGGATCCAATCCGGTGCATCTGAAACTGGACCTGGCGGCTCCCGGCGCGGTCAAGGTTCAGATATTTACCACCGCCTTCCGAAAGGTTCTCGACCAGCCGCCGGTATTAGTGGCGCCAGGCCAGGACTTGGCGGTCGCGTTAATCGACCATTGGGGAACGCCGCTGGCCAGCGGGCTTTATTACGTTGTCGTCACCACACCCGCCGGCAGGTCGGTGGCGAAGATGCTGGTTCTCAGGTAAAACCGCTTCCCGTCGCTTGAAGCGCCCTGTGAATCGGCGGACCCTGGATTAACCCCAGGGCATGGCCCAACAAAACCCCCAACCGGCATTTCCCGGGTGCCAACCACCATCCTCCCGGTCAAGTCCCCGGCCCGAATCGCGGATCCGGTTGCGGAGAGGCTCCGGGTGCACCGCCTCCATCGCCCCAATTTTTCCTTCGCGAAGTCCTTGACCCAAACGGTCGGCGGCAAACTGGAAAATTAAGGAGGGGTTTTCGTCACCCCGGCGGATCCTTCCCAAAACCGGATCGGGCGGCGCAAACAAATCGAGGAGGCCGCCAGGCGCGCCCATCGTTTCGCGGATTCCATCGAAAGGGCGGGGAAGTATGTCCGCGAATATTTTCAGGAACCCCTGTATATTTCCAAATTGGCGAAGATCTCAAAAGTTTCAACCCCGCCCTTCAGCCGAAGGTTCAAAAAATGAACGGGAGTTCGTTTGGAAATCTATCGGCAAAGTTTAAGACTGGAAGAAGCCCGTCGATTGCACAGGCAGGGTTGCCATCCCATCTCAAAAGTCGCCTTGAAGAGCGGATTCTAATCGGTGCCCCATTCCATCCAAATTTTCGGAAAAAAGGGGGATTGCCCCACGGAAATTCCGGCGAAAATTTTTGGACCGGTAAAGTAAACGAGAACCCTTCCGCTTTCATCCCTTTCATGCCTGAAATAAAAAATAATATTATTGACCTTAAAACGACAATATTTTGCCGACTTTCTTGTCGAATGATTTGGCCCAAGGTTATAATTCCTCATTGGGTTGACGCCCAAAAGGGCTTTGTCCTGAAAGCGCTTCTTTTGTGGCCTCTGACCCTCGACACTTTTTCCACAACTAAAACGATTTTCCTCATCCTTGAAGGGATTCGAGTGACCTTTACTAGAACTGCCTCTCAATTCAACGGACCAGCGCTCCTCTTAACGGCAATGATGGTCCTTTTGTCCCTTGCCCATCCCTCCCCGTCTCTCGCCAATGTTCCCGGAGGTGGAACCGGGACTGGCGGCAACGTCACCGTCACGGATAACGGGGGAACCGTAGTCCTGGCGAACGGCATCGTTTCCTTTACCATCAACAAGAGCAACGGGAACCTCACCAACTTCACCTACAACGGAACCAACCTTCTGGCCGGGGGCCATGGCGGGGGGTCCTATTATTTCGACGGCTCCGGCGGGCCAGGTCTGACGAACCCCGTTTATACCCTGACCGTGAACCCCGCCAGCAACGGCGGCAACCAGGCTGAAGTGTGGCTTCAATCCAACGCCGACCCCATGGACATGGCCATTTATTACGACCTTCTCCGGGGGCAACAGGGCGTCTACAACACGATGATCCTCACCCACCAAGCCGGCTATGCGGACTACCCCGGCGCCGAATTGCGGTCCAACATGTACGTAGGCTCTATCTTTGACTGGTTGTGCGTGGACCCCTACCGTTTCCGCCAAATGGCCCCTCCTAATACGGCGGTCACCACCGTGGCCGGCGCGCCCCCCGAAGTGATGCAGTGGACCGCTGGAATTTATAACGGTTTAACGGAATGCAAATATGCTTACAGTGATCCGCTGGGCCAGCTCGATACCTGGGGCTGGGCTTCCTCGACTTCCTCCTACGGCGTTTGGCAGGTCCTGCCCAGCCACGAATATTATGACGGGGGTCCCATGCACCGGGAGCTCACCGAACACATGGGCAATACGCTGTTGAATATGTTCGGAGGCGGCCATTACGGGTTTGGATCGAGCGGCGACCAGCCGGCTGGGACCTTTTCCTCAAAAACCTTCGGACCGGCTTTCATTTACGCCAGCAAGTACGCGGGACCGGCGGGGGATCCGGTTTCCCTCAAGGCCAGGGTGCTTTGGGCGGACGCCCAAGCCCAGGCCCAAGCGGAACAATCGGCCTGGCCCTACACTTGGTTCAATCCCCAGCCGGTAGCTGGCATGGCTGGGTCTGCTTATCCCCAAACGAGCGGCCGCGGCACGGTGAACGGCACCCTAGCCATCAACGATCCCTACAATCCGGGAACCTCGCCCGTGAGTTTGTGGATTGGATTGGCGCCTGTCGACGGCGGTGTGGACTTTCAACAACAGTACCTGACTTACCAGTTTTGGGTCAAGACAGGAGCGGGCGGCAGCTTCACCATTCCTAAAGTTCTGCCTGGCACCTATAACTTGTGGGCCTTCGGATCGGGCGTGGTGGGTACTTTCGAAAAGACCAATGTTACCCTGGCCGCGGGCCAAAACTTGAATCTCGGAACGGTGACCTGGACGCCCTTGCGCCTGGGCCCCACCGTTTGGGATATTGGAATTCCGGACAGGAATTCGAATGAATTCCGCAACGGCGAGCATGAAGTGGCTCCCTTTAGCGGCGTGTTGCCGGGTTACGCGGGAGGGGCTCCCCACAATACCCCGGCCGATTGGGGCGCCTTCCTCGACTACACGGGAGAATTTCCCAACGGCGTCAGTTTTGTCGTTGGCTCCAGCAGCTATGCCAGCGACTGGAACTATTGCCAGCCCACGGTTCCCAATGGATCGGGCGGCTTCACCGGGTCGACGTCCAAAATCTATTTCAACTTGGCCTCCGCTCCCTCGGCGGCCCAAACGGCAAGGCTTTACATCGCCTTCGCGGCCGCCTACAGTTCGGCTTGCATCCTCACGATCAACGGGACGGTCCAAACCGCCTCAGTCATGGGTTCCACCAACGGCAATTACGCCGCGATCGCCAATCCGGCGACCGGTTTTTTCCCGCCCAACTATAGCTTCGATTCCACTGTCCGCCTGGGCTCCCAAGGGGCTTGGGGCGACGCTTACCTGGACTTCGCCGGGACCAAACTGAAGGCGGGAATGAACGAGATTGACCTGGGCCTGAGGGCAGCGGGAGGGGCCGGAAACGGCAACAGTTTCGAGTATGATTACCTGCGGCTGGAATTGACAGGATTCAACTCATCCAACACCCACACCAAAACATTAACCCCGACCCTAACCCCCGCCAGGACCAACACCCCCACTCCGACGATGTCCAATACGGCCACCCGGACAGCGACGAATACACCCAGCCTCACACCGTCGGCCACAGCCACCAACACTATCACGAATACGGCCGCCCGAACGGCGACAGCGACCCCGACCCGAACGGCCACGCCGTCCTCGACGAATACCCAGGCCAATACCGCCACCAACACGCCCAGCCGGACTCCCTCCAACACGCCCACGAACAGCTCCACCGCCACGGCGACTCGAACCGCCAGCTTCAGCCCAAGCCCCACTTCCACCAATACGGTGGGGAACACGGTGACGGCTTCGGCTACACCGACCCCGTCACCGACCAGGACGCCTTCCAGCACGCCCTCGAACAGTCCCACGGCCTCGGCCACGAATACGCCCACCAACAGCCGGACGAACACGCCGGTGAATACGGCGACGGGGACACCCACCCACAGCCCCACGGCGACGGCGGTGAATACCAATACCTTGACGCCCACCAATACGGGAACGGCCCAACCGAGCGCGACAGCCTCCCGGACTCCAACCAATAGTCCAACACAAACCGGGACGAAAACCCCAACTTCAACCGCCACCAATACCCAGCCCGCTTCCACTAACACGCCCTCGAATAGTCCCACGGCCACAGGGACGAATACTCTTGTGAACACTCCGACCCATTCGGCGACCAGGACTCCGAGCAATAGTCCCACACCCACCGGGACGGACACAGCCACGGACTCGCCCACGAACACTTTGACCGCGACTCCCACCCCCACGGCGTCCCGAACCCCGTCACCGACGGCTACGGCTTCAATGACCGCCACTCTTTCCCTCACCGCTTCGCCTACGGAATCTCCAACCCGAACCCCTTCCAGTACTCCCTCCAACACGGCGGTGAATACGAACACGCCGACCCCCACGGCGACCGGGACCACGCCGCCCACAAACACGGCGACGATGACACCGTCAAATTCCCCCACGGGGACGGCCACGAACAGCCCAACCTCCACCCCGACCCGAACGTCGACCGCCAGCCCAACCTTGACGGGGACGAAAACCGCGACTTCGACTCCGACCAACAGTCCGACGATCCTCCATACGAATACGGCCACGAACACTCCTACCAAAACCACCACGCCGACTGTCACGGCCACGGCGTCCTTAAGCCCGACTTCCACCCCCACCCCCGCCATGACGGCGGGAATTCCCGTGCTTTATCCCAATCCCGCGGATGGCTCGATGCCGGTAAACCTGGCTCTGACCCTGCAGGCTCCCTCCGACGTCCGGATCCGGCTGTTCACGGTGCAGTTCAGGAAAGTCAAGGACGCAGGATTCCAGCAAGTGCCGGCTGGTTCCTCAGTCCTTTCCTTCACCCTGACGGATAACCATGGGACCCCCCTAGGGAACGGGTTGTACTACGTGGTGGTGGATTCCTCCGCGGGACACCAAGTCCTTAAACTCATGGTATTAAGGTAAGGATGAAAACCCGGTTCTTGAAACCGAAATGGTTCCTGCTGGCCCTGGCTGGGTGCTTCGCGCCTTTGAGCGCCTGGTCCCAAACCATCAACATAACCTCCGCTCCCTATAACGCCTCAACGGGCAGCGGGGACAACGCGGCGGCCATCCAGGCGGCCATCAACGCGGTGGGAAGCGGGGGGACCGTTTTGGTTCCCTCGGGGACATTCCTGAGCGGCCCCATCACCTTGAAGAGCAACATGACCCTTCAACTGGCCGCCGGTTCCATCCTCCGGATGACCGCCTTTGGTACCTTTCCCCAAAACACCAGTTTCGTTTACGGAACGGGATTGACCAATATCACCATCAACGGCAGCGGAACGATGGATGGACAGGGCGCTGCTTGGTGGACCGATTTCAACAACGGAAATCCCGACAACCGGCCCCCCGCCATGATTTACCTCTCCAAGGGGAAGGGGGAGACCATCACCGGGATTACGGTGAAGGATTCACCGAAATTCCATGTCCAGCTTTTGGGAACCGGTTCCAATATTTACGTCGGGGGTGTCAGCATCACGGCCGCTTGGCCTTCGCCGAATACCGATGGAATCGACCTAAGGGGCTCGAACGTTCTTATCGAGAATTCTTATATCAGCGACGGCGATGACATGATTCAACTGGGCGGGACGGATCCGACCTCGGGAGTGACGATCCAGAATTGCACCTTCGGCACCGGCCATGGCCTTTCCATCGGGGGCTATACCCAAGGCGGTGTCAGCAACCTGTTGGTCAACAACTGCACCTTCACCGGCAGCCAATACGGCATCCGATGGAAAACCGGCCGGGACCGGGGCGGCACGATGAACAACCTTACCTATTCCAACATCACGATGACCGGGATCCTCCTCTACCCTTTTTTCCTGACCAGTTTTTATCCCAACCCATCCTCCCTGCCTCCCACCACGGACGATACCCAGGCCATTACCAGCACCACGCCCTTTTGGAATAATATTACCTTGAGCCATATCACGGCCTCCACGGCGGCCAGCGGCGCCAAGAGCCCCGGGATCATGTGGGCCGTGACCGAGGCGCCCATGACCAATATCGTTCTGGACGCGGTCACGGTGACAGGGCCCAGCGGGGTTAATTTTGAGTTCCACCATGCGCGGGGTGTCACGATTATGTGCAACTGCCGCGTCGACGGGCAACAGCCCCCGACGAATGTGGGGGCTTTTGACGCGACCATTACCTATCCGCCATGCGGGTCCACTCCCACCTTTACCCGCACCAATACCCCCGCGAACACCATGACCAGGACCAATACCCCGACCGCGACGATATCCAATACCGCCACGAGGACTTCCACCAATAGCCCGACCAGGACGGCGACTCCTTCCACGACGCCATCTCCAACTCCCACCAGGACCGCTACGGCCACGCCCAGCCGCACCCCGACCGCCACCTCCACCAATACAGTGGGGAATACCGCGACGAATACGCCCAGCCGCACTCCCTCGAACACACCTACGAATACCGCCACCGCCACCGCCACGCGCACCGCCACCAATAGCTCAACCCCAACCTCATCCAACACGGCGAGCAGGACGCCAACCGCCACTTCCACCAATACGGCGGGGAACACGATGACGGCTTCCAATACGCCCACCTTGTCACCGACCAAAACGCCTTCGAGCACGCCCTCGAATACGCCCTCATTGACCTCGTCCAATACGCCCACCAACAGCCGAACGAATACACCGGCCAACACGGCGACGAAGACACCTACCCCTAGCCCCACGGCTACGGCGATCAATACCAATACCTGGACGCCCACCAACACGGGAACGGCCCAGCCGAGTGCGACAGCCTCCCGGACTCCAACAAATAGTCCAACACCGACTGGGACGGATACGGTTACGGACTCGCCCACCAAAACTTCGACCGCGACTCCCTCCAACACAGCTTCCTGGACCCCGTCGCCCACCCTGACCAATACAGCGACCAACTCCTCCACCAGGACCGACACGGCTACGCCCAGCGCGACCTTCACGAATAGCGCTAGCTCAACC
>Ga0265319_1000293_pt1 | contig 37125 bp, 59 predicted proteins | sample 4824metaG_FD_192443 | JGI IMG/M metagenome (GOLD analysis project Ga0265319, IMG submission 192443) | Rhizosphere microbial communities from Carex aquatilis grown in University of Washington, Seatle, WA, United States - 4-8-24 metaG | ecosystem: Host-associated > Plants > Roots > Rhizosphere >...
CAGCGACGAGCACATGCGGCTGCGGCACGCCGTCGAGCGTGACATTCACGGCGCAACCGGCCTGCATGATGGTATTCCAGATGCGGAAGCCGATGTCCGTCTGGTCGACTGAGATTCGTTTCATGTCCTGTCCATTTGTTGTGTTACCACCGCAGCACGCCGGCCAGCGTCGCGCCGAGCACGAGCAACAGCGCCAATTGGCCCATTGTGATCGCGGATGCCCACGCAAAGTTACGCATCCACCGCCTCCAGCACATTGACCGGCCACGTCACATAGCCGCCCCACTGAGTCCGGATCCACGCCCAACCGTCCTCGACGGCGAGCACGGTGCCGATGCCGAACAGCCAGCGGACGCGGGTGCCGGGCTTAAGCATCAGTGCAGAAACACGTTGTAGAAGCCGCCGGCGCAGAGCAGGCCGTGCGTGATGAAAAGCGCGATGAACGTACCGGCGCGATCGGTCCAATCCTTGTCGCTTTTGGCGAGTGTGAGAGTCGCACCGGCGACGCTAATGACAATGAATGTGAGTTGGGGCCACATGGGCGCTCCTATTACGTTGGCCCGCATGATACGCTAGTTTCGTGTATTGTCAACGCAAATATGGCAAGTGGCCACGGCCTCGCCGTTGACCGTCACCAAGTTCGGCTCGTCGTAGTCCACGTCATCCGGGAGACAGTTGAATTGAGCGGCAATGGTGCGGGCGATCCAGTCCCATGCCGCGGCGGCGTCCGGGGCCAGCGTGCCGGCGAGGGGGTGGCCGTTGGTGCGGGTGAGGGCGAGGTGGGTGCGAGGCATGGCGTCAGCCCTCCCGTCCAACGAGCCACGCGCGCATGCGTTCTGCAGCGGCGATCGGCGACATCGGATGCGGGCCGATACCCTTCGCGTCGGTGATGGTGACGTTCTCCACGATCATGTCGCGACCTTCCATTATGGCCGGCACGCGGTCGTATCGTACTTCGACGGTCGCGCCAGCCCGGCGCATCCTATCCACGAGAACCTGAATCTCTTTTGTGCTGACCACGGCGGCGCTCGTCTCCGTTTCCAATAGGCACATCATACACCGACGCGGCGCACTGTCAACTGCATTGTCAACGGATAATCGCACAACCGGGGAGTATACCTAGGAGCCACAGGCAACCGGCTGAGTCTGTGTATATCGAAAAATGCCCATTTCATCGGTTCTTTTTCCGATTCGGAACAGTTAGAACATATACACAGACCGTTTGAAGAGTTCTACAGAAATAGGTCAATATTACTTACCTGTCTACTCATAATAGCAGTGTATACGTATAATCGCAGCGTACTGTGCGCCCCGTAGCCTATGTAGGCGGCCGTTCCGTTCATAAATTGTAATTCGCGCCAAATTCGCTATATGGGGGTTGACTTTAAGTCTGTACACACGCTTATAGCGCGCTGTTCTACGCTATGTAGACCTTCCGGTTGTGCTCGGAAAATTGCGAATAGAACAATAATTACAGTACGTTGACTGTCAACAGTTACTAGCGCAACGGAACACGTTAGAACAATTGAATATGAACGGGCTGTTCCGGTGCGTGTACGGCTGTGTACCGGACGGCCTCAAGCGGCTTTCTTGTCGGCTACGACTTTCCAATAAGCCTCTTGCCGTAACTCCGCCAATCGCCTCGCACTCAGTCCGACTAACGAGCGTCCCGCCAGTTGTCGCATCATATTTTCTATTTTCTCGGCCATCACGGCGCGGGCAGTGTACGCCGGACCATTGGGTGCATTGCTCCATCGTTTGCGAGCGGCTATTCGCAGATTGTTGATGTGCGATTCGGAGAGCACCTTGCCTTTTTGGTTCTTACCGAAATTTGGGTTTTTGTGAGTGAACTCGCCGTTCGCCCACTTCGCTTTCATGGTCGCGCTCAGTCGCGCCTTGGCCGCCTCGGACATGGGCTTACCTTGTCGGCGCCAGCTCATCATGTCGCGCGCTTCGTCCGACCAAACGTAGCCGGGAACACCGGAGCCGCCGTCCGCTCGATTGGTGCATCCGTGCGGGTTGATGATGCGGAGCTGGCGTATCCAGCGCCGCTCGGCCTCGCGCCAGTCGCCACCCACGGGCACGACCTGGATGACGTGCATCTTGAGCGCGCCATCGGGGCAGGCTGCGATGCGCTTGGCGGTAGCCGTCTTGTCGCCGCGGCGCCCGGTGTATGCGTGGTAATGCAGCCGATCGTCCGGGTGAACGGATTTGCCGCAGTAGAACGCCTCTCCGTTGGACGTATCCACGAGCCAATAAATCGTGGTGGGTGAATCGGCGACGCGCCGCGGCAAGGCAGCCTCCATTTTGGGTGGTGTGGACGATGGTGCACAATAATACACTTGACGCGGATTGTCAACCGTAGTACGGTGCTTGAAATGGAGCCGTAGCCATGAGCGATCTACTGACAAAACGTCCGATCGGCCACGACGAAGCGAGCGAATCGCTGCGCCGTTTTGAAAACGTGTTCTGGCGTAAGGATGCCGAAGGGCCGCGCGCCAGCATCCCGGCCAACCCCGATCGCGATGATGACCTGATCTTACATGCGTACATCGAGCAGCAGCGGGCGAAGGACGCGGAAAGGCACAGAGCGGACCAAGCGGTCTTGTGGCAAGGGCCGCGGTAATCGCCATGTCGACCCTCGTCAAAAAACACTTTTCCGTCCGACTGGAGGACGAACAGATGACCCGGCTTCACGCCGCAACCGATCGCGCCGCGGATCCGTATGCGCCGACCATCACGCGCATCGTCGAGCGTGGAATCGAATTGGCGCTGGCCGAGCTGGAACGAAAGGCTGCGGACCAATGACCACGAACCCCTACGCCCCGACCATCACGCGTGTAGGGCCGGCACTGACGGAGCTGTCGCAACAGGCGGGGACGGCCCAATGAAAGGCATCACCGACGACGAACTCCGCGCCGATGGCTGGTCGGAGATCGACATAGACCGGCTCAACTTCAACCCCGCGACACAGAAGCTTGACGGCAAGAACGTGCGGGACCGGGAAGCCGTCGAGGCTGCGATTAGGAACAAGGAGTAGGCCCGTGGCCAAGAAAATACCTGATGACGTGAAATGGTTCAGGGCAGATCGCGTGGGCCACAACGATGGCAGCCCGGTCGCGAGGGCAAACCCGCGTCGGCTTACCTACCTCGCCCACGGCAAAGGACACGTCATGGTTCGCCACCCCGGCTGTTCGCCGTTTGCGATCAGCGAAAAGCTGTGGCGCTCGTTTCCGCTTGTGGAGAAGGAATAGGCCCATGACGCCATCGCAGATCGCCGCCATGGAAGCGAAGTGCCAGCGGGCTGATTGGGAGCGGCAAGTGCTCTCTAGTGAGCAAAAGGCCGACCACAAGACCGACCACGAGCCGCGTTGTGATTGTGGCTGGCTTTTCGAAATTTGCGACTACCCGACCTGCCCGTGCGCCCGGGTGACCGATGATCCTATCACCGGCACGGCGTCAACCTGAACCAAATCTGCGAACGCGAAGGAGCGGGAAATGAGCAAAGAACTTTTCATCGCCGCGCATGAGGAACTGATCGAGCGGTATCTCGAACGGCATCCGAATGCGACCGAGGCCGAGGCTTACGACCGGACTGCGGATGGCGCTTACGACCGCATGACGGACAACCTTGCGGACATGGCTGACCATCTGCGTCGGCGCGCCAAGGACGAGTGGCGCTAACTGATCGGTGGGACTGACAATGTTTTGCGGCACCCTTGGAATACTAATTCTACTTCCGATTTGGATGGCACTCATTGCGTTGCCCTGGTGGGCCATGTGGTACTGCTATGATTGAAGCGGCGATTAGGGAACGCGAACACCGATGATCCCGCGTGCGGCCTCATGAACTGCACGTACCTGGACGATAAATGCAGAGGGCGGTTGGGATTGGTCTGGGGCCGCCACCAATTCAGCAGGTTGCGAACGCGAAGGAGCGGGAAATGAGCGAGGCCAACTACGAAATCACGGTCAGGGCCGCTCCCTATAGCGACGGGAGTGGATACGCCGCTAAGGCCGTCATCACGCCAGGCGACGATGGCGAGGCTGCGGTGCAGATCGATGTCACATACCGCATCACAGCAGAACAGTGGTCGGAGCTGAAGCAGGTGATCGACGACGCGCTTGGCCTGTCGAACAAATTCGTAAACGCGCGAGCCGCGTGAGCGAACGCTTAAACCACGAACAACGCTGAGGTCTGAGATGGACATCGTGAACGAGTTTTTCCATAAGCACTACCCGGCCGACTACGACACATCATGGGAGATGGACTATTGCGTCGGCGGTCCTGAGCGCCGCTACACGGGCGAAGCGGGGTTTGGTGCCAAGATATTCCCACACATGGTCTGCGCTGATGGCTTTGAGATGAGCGTACAGGGCCATTGGGGAGCGTACAGCCGACCGCGCGGCGACTTCGAGCGCCACTATGCGTCTGTCGAAGTTGGCTACCCGAGTGAGCGCGAGGAATTGCTCATGCCCTACATCGATGGTGACTCCGATACCGACCCGACTCAAACCGTCTACGGCTACGTGCCGGTCGATGTTGTCGCGGAGGTCATCAAGAAGCACGGCGGACTGCGCGGTTAAACTTAGATTAATGCTGCACAGGAGGACGACATGGCTGAATACAAGGTCGAGATTAGCCACGACGAATATCTGAAAGCTCTCGCGCTTTTCACGATGGCACACGAGCACTACGTGAAGGCCGGAACCTTTAGTGAGGCCCTGAACAGGATCATCATGGTCGAATCCAAGAAATATCCCGGCGGCCATGTGGACGAGGCGATCTACTCCGATGATCGCGGGTCGGTCGAGGATTTCAACGAGGCGCTAAAGCGCGAAGGGATCAAGGTGAAAAATGCCGAGGAAGCGCAAGCCTAAACTCCCCTACGAGACGGCCACTAGCGGGGCCGCGGCGCGGAATGAAGAGACGGGATTGCGGACCAGGAGCACCAATTCAGAAAGGCCAGCGAGATGGGCATCAAATTTGTAGCACCGAGAAAATGGACCAAACGCGAGGACGACAACCTTCGTTGGTGGTTTCCTCGCGGGGGCTTTGAGGCCTGCGTGTCGCACAACAAGAAGCGAACTGGAACAGCGATTTACAATCGACTCCGGTTGCTTGGCCTAGTTTGTCGTCGCTGAGCTGCCATTAAGACAGGAGGCGGAGATGACCGACTGCACCACATGCAAGCACAATACCTACGGCGACAATCCCGACAAGCGGTGGGTCGATTGCTGCCACCCGAAGACGCTGGCGAAGAAGCCGCGTCCTGAGCCTGGCGAGCCGGTCTGGGTAAATCTGATGACGGCTGACATGCTCGCTCAGCAGGTGCGGGCAATGAACTTGGGCGAGTGCCCCACATACGAGGTGGCGTGAGTACTTGGTTCAGCGCGTGACAACCACGTACCGGCCTACGCTGCCACGCCGGAAGCAAGTGGCAGCATCATTCGGAGCTAGAACCCGATGAGCGCAGAAGCTGTAAAGCAGATGATCGACAAGGCGGCGAAAGCCGACAAGTCGGAGGATGCCCTGAGATTTTCTCAGGCTGCGTGTAATGCCGCCAATGCGATGTGCGCGCTGGCCAGCGAGAAGACGATCAAGCCGAACGAGTGATCTTCTGCCGCTCTCGGAAACGGGGGCGGCAGCCACACGCTTGTCGTGTCGGCAACGCGGAGGTCGAAATATGCCGACGAAGCTAGAGTGGAATTGAGAAATGTCGTGGTGGGAACTTTATAGGTACTGCGACGGCTTCTTCGGCTGGCAGTGGTACTTGGTCTTGGTTTGCAACGAACGCGGCGATCCCATCGCCTGAACACACGCTTAATGGGTAGAGAATGAACATGAAGCCCGCAGAATTTCCGAACGAACTGACCCAAGCAGCCTTTCGCGAAAACGAGTTGCTGGCCCGTATCGAGCGCCTGACGGCAGAGAACGAGAAACTTAGCGCGGCGCTGAAGCCGTTTGCAGATGCCGTCTATAATGACAACGGCGACATGACCATCACGCCGTGCGACAGGCAATTCTATGTGAAGGCGTATTTCACGCGCCGCACGCTTAAGGCCGCCCCATGACCCCCGCCGAACGCCTCCGCGCCGCGATCCACATGGAGAGCGCAGCCATCGCACCGCAGACCTCCCCGCTCCTTGAGGCGGCTAAGGAGGTGCTTGCGGAGAATGAGAAGATGCGCTTATTCCTTGGCGAGATCGCGGCGATGGGTCCGGCAGACGAAGAATGGGATGCCGACACACTTGCGGGGGCAGTCGCCGTGGCAAAGCGCGGGTTGGCGGTTCATCAGCAGTTAACACCGGAGAAGGAATAGGCCAGATGCTCGACGCGACGGAGAAAGCCGAGATTGAAATGCTGCGCGACATCAAAGCGACGCATGGCGGGTGGCGGCCGTGGAACGGATTTGCCGGTCGAGCGGAGCGCCTTGCCGCCCGTGGGCTGATCGTCAAGGCCGGCATTACGGCAATGCCACCGCACGTCTGCTATGTCATCACCGAAGCCGGTGAAAAAGCCTTGGCCGAGATAGCGGGCTAGCCCGCAAGGTTTTCATCACAACAACCTACCCCGCCACCCTGATCTCCACGCGCGTCCGGCCGTTCGCATCCCGCCCCACCATGTAGCGCACGGCGCCCTTGGTCGTGCCGAGATCCGGCCCGCGATACCAAACGCGCTTTTTCTTTCCCTCGACATACGCGGTCATCGGCCGGAATCCTAGGCGCTTCATATAGACGCCGTGGGTATTGGTGCGCAGGTTCGACCACGAGCACGCATCGACCAGGTCCGACGCGGTGACGAACGCGAGTCCCTCGCCACTGAACCATTCCGCGAACTTGATCTCGATGTCCGACTCGCCGCGCGCCGCTTCCTGGTGCTCGGCGGCAATGCCCCAAACCGACGCAGGCAGGTCGAACGACACGCCAGCGGTGTGGAGCGCGGCAGCCTCGCCGACGATCTGGCCAATGTTCGCGGACAGCCATTCAAGGTCGATCGCACTGTGAACTGCGACGGGCAGGAACCGGCGGTTGCCGGTGGGGTCCGTCAACGGCTCGTCGCCGTTCACCGTGCCGATGAAGATATTGCGCCGCGGGCGCGACGTGACGGCGCGAGCGTAAGCCGTGCGCCCTTCGTCGACTTGGCGGCTGACCATCGCCTTGACGACGTTGGCGTTGACGGAGCCGCGCATGCCCATTTCGCCAATCTCGGCGACGGTCTTGCCGGCGAGCGCCAGGACCAACTCTTTCGATTCTGCGCCGAGCAACACAGTGTCGGTGAACCAAGGGCTGGAGCGGGACAGAATGGTGGCAAGGGGCGTCACACCAAGGTCGGCGATGACCGCGGCCATTGTCGACTTGCCGGGGCCTTGCGGGCCGTGGAATACGGCCATCGTATCGTGCTTGGCGCCGGGTTCGCGCGCCCTGCGCACAAGGCCGCCCAGGATGTTGCGCGACACAGCTTGGTGATACGGGTCGCATTCGGTGTGGCAGGCGTGGGAAAGCCAAGTCGAGAGGCGCGGCTTGCGGTCCCAAGCGCGTTCGAGTTCGGTAAGGCGGTCCAGCACAGGGTCAACCGAATTCGCCACGGCCAGCGATATTAAGCTCTCCCAAAAGAACTCTTTCGCAGGCGTGAATCGCGTCTTGGTCCGGTTGGCGCGCGTGCGCAGACGGGCGATGATGAGGTCGTCGACATAGGTCCAGTCCGGAAAGCGCAGGTCATCAATGCCGCCCTGAATTTCCATTCGCTCCAGCCACGCGTTGTAGCGGATCGAGATGTTCAGGATATTGAGCAGGACGGCGACGTTGTCGCTGTTCGTGTTTTCAATCTGCCCCTTGGCATCGTAAATCCAGTCGTCTTGCTTGACGAACGCGCGCTCGACCCGATCAGCATACGCCGCCGCGGTGGTTTTGATGCGCGAGTCGGGCAGGGTGCAGCCGAGCGTGCGAATGCGCCGGCAGACACAGTCGAACGTGTCCTGGTGAACCAGCGATAGCAAGGCAAGGGCGTCGGTGTAGCGGCTGCCCTTGAACGACTTGGGGCTTTCGGCCGCGGCGAGGATGCGCGCGACAGCTTCCTTCAAGGGGCGATAGAGGCCGTGACCAGAGGCGGCGTCGGGCAGGGTGGGGGAGTCGGGATCCGCTGGCCGGGACGGCAGGTCGCGCGTGCTGGTCAGAAACTCGTCGAGGATCGGCGCGGCGATGTCGGTCAAGGCTTGCTGACCCGCTACCATCGGCATTGCTTGCGAACCGGGAGGAAGCGAGGCGCCGGCCGCCGCGGCGAGCTGTGCAACCTCGTTGAACATGGCGGCGGAGGACTTACGCACCTGGCCACGCCAGCCGGCGGCGTGGGCGCGCGACATAATCGAGTTGATGGTCATGCAGCCGGGGGACGGCTCGGCGGCGAACGACTGCCACTTGCTGTGTTCAATGTCTGGCGTCACGGTCTCGTTATGCGTCAACCGCCAGAGTTCGAGACCGTCGTCGCCGAATTCCAGTTTCGCGGCCATACCGGCGCCGACCCATGCGGTATAGTCGGCGAACTCGTCGCGCTCGGCGAGCCACGTAAAGAGGGCGGCGACGTCCGTGGCGTCGCGCGTGCCGACGTTGGCAGCGGGCGTGGTCGTTGCGCGGCGGGCACAGTGGCGGAGCAGGGCCTCGGGTGCGGGATGGGGCGGCGCGTCGGACAGGAGTAGGTAGGGACGTCCGTCATGGTGCGACCCGGCGGCGACCGCGAAGCCATTGCCGGCGCGAATATCCACGCAGCCAGCGGCCGGCGGCTGGCGCAGTTGGGTCGCGTCTGTGTCGACGGGGACCGCGAAATAGTCGTGCCATCCACCCGAGGCGGACTGGACGTGGGGTTGGTGCTTGGCGGGGTCGATGCCCCATTCGATAAAGAGGCGGCAGCGTTCCGCCCACGCGGCGTCGCGGCCGATTTTTTTAATATCCGTGTCGACGATGATGAGCCGCGAAGGGCCGGCGACCACGCCGAAATTGCAGTTATGGTCGCGAGACCAGGCGGCCCATTGCTCTGGCGATGCACTGTGGTCGTGCGCGAAGGAGGCAACGATACCGGTCGGGTTCTTTGACCCGGCGGGAATCGGAAATAGGGCGCACTTGTGCGCGCCATAGTAGGTGAGGGCGGCTTGCGTGGCTGTGGTCATGCGGCGAGCCGCGGCGGGGCTGGTACGTGCTGCACAAACGGGAGCGGCGAGACGGACGGCAATTTGACCAGTTCCCGTTTCGGAAATTCAGCGCACACAATTTCCACGGTCGGCGAAACTCCGTGCCACCCGTCCTTGTGGTAGTCGCAGTCAACACCGCATCCGTTGGTCAATTCAACGCCCGTCTGTTTGACAAAATCCAAATATTTGTCGTGTTTGCGCTCGGTAAAATGCTGCTTTCCGCTGAACTGAAACGGTGCTGACATCTGCGGAATGATGAAAACCCCGTAGTCCGCCAGGTCGGCGGCGATATCGATGACATGGTACTCGAACTCGGCGCCAGTGAATTGCGGTCCTTTGCGCCCGTTCCGCGCCGTCGAACCAAACGGCGGATTGGAAATTGCGACGTCAAACCGTCCGAGAATCAGGGCGGGGACGTCAAATACGTCGGCACAAATCCACGTTGCTTCCGGCAGAATCTTCCGCCCCACTGCGATATAGTCGGGATTCTTTTCGATGCAGACGATCGACGGCATTCGTTCGCCGAATCGGCAACGTGACCAGTGAGCAAAAGACAATGTGCCGATGCCGGCGCATAAATCGATGATGCGGTGCCCACAGACGTCGATCGCAAAGTCACCAGCCAACCCAGGCGGCGTAAAGAATGCACCGGCAGTGCTGTTGATGTGGGTCGCGGATTCTTGCCAGTTCTCGATAACGAACCAGCGTTCGTCGATGGTGAGGCTGTCTTTTGTCAGAACGTCGCACGCTTGCTGATGTGCCTTGGCGGCGGCTTTGCTTAGTTTTGCCACTACCACACATCCTCACTGAACAGCCACTTGCTTTGCATGGCCCCCACCACCAACTGCCCCGCCTGTTCCGCTACTCGCCTCCCTTCCTCCCGCGTCACAAACCGCCCCGCACTTGTCAGGAAGCCGGGCACCGCAAGCGTCGCCACGGGCAAGTGGCAGTGCCGCTTGGGCCTGGGTAGGGAAACGATGCGGCCCGAGGGGAGGCGGTGGGCGACGCACTCAATACGTTCGATAGACGCGTCCGATTCGGGATTGGTCCTGGCGGTCATTGCTTTGACGGCTCGCGTAGCAGTTCGTACTTGGTGACGGATGCGCTGCGCGGTCCCCAAACAGTCCAGATGCAATTGAAGTAGGGCGAGCCGGATCCGGTGAAGTCGGGACGAAAGCACATCGCATAGACCGCTTCCGGCACGCGGCGATTCCAGAGCGGGACGCGGCGCGCGGCGTGCCACAAGTTCGAGTTCAGCAGCATCGCGATAAACGGGACGTCCAGGTCCAGCGCGTGCTCGATGAACCGCGTCACCAGTTTGCCGAAAGGCGGGTTGGTGATGATGGCCTGCGCGCGGGATTGCGTGGTGGCGAGAAAATCCACGCCGCCTTCGCCATAACCGCGGTCAATCAAATCGGTGCCGATGACGCGATAGCCGGCGCGGGTGAGGGGCGTGGCAATTCCGCCATCGCCACACGCAGGCTCCCAAATCTGTGCCGGGAATTGGCGAATCTTCGGAATGAGCGCCAGCGTCGGCTCGGGCGGAGTCGGATAGAAGTCGTGCGCGCGCCGCTCGCCGCCGTTGTTTGCGGCTAGGAGGATGCCGTGGGTCATGCGGCGGCTCGACGTGGCTGTAGGACATCCGCCACCCGCTGCGCGGCGATCGTGAAGTAACCAAAGTCGCGCTCGATCCCGATGGCGCGGCGGCCGGTGTTGAGTGCCGCAATGGCGGTGGTGCCACTGCCGATACAGTTGTCGAGGACCAGGGCGCCGGGGTGCGTGTAAGTGCGGATCAGATATTCAAAGAGCGCAACGGGCTTTTGGGTGGGGTGGATACCAGTCTCGCGTTTAAAGAACTGAATGCTACGAGGATAACGAGTGCCGTCGTTCTGCGTCTGTATCTTGACCACATTGCCGGTTACGTCACCGCTGCTGCCTTTACCGCTGACGTAAGGTTTGCCGACGGTCATTTGCGGGTTGTAAGTCGGCGTCTCGCGATAAAATACGCAGGCGTCCTCGTGAACCTTCAGCGGCTGTTTCTTTGCGAGTAAAAAGTTGACGCCCTGTTCTTTTTCCCACACCCACGAATATCGGAATTCGCCGAGGTTCGAATGGATGAGCGCCGTGGTAAACGGCTGGCTCGCAGTGAGCACGATCGCTGCATTCGGCTTCGCAATGCGTCGGTACTGCGCCCACAGCGGCTCAAACGGGATGACCGAATCCCAAGCGCACGCAGTCGTTCCATACGGCAAGTCACAAAGAATCATATCCACGGACGCGGATGGCAGCGTGGCCATCACGTCGAGGCAGTCGCCTTGGATTAGCTTGACGGTGGGGGAGGGTGACTTTGCCAACTGCATCGTCAGCGCACAATACCGCGCTAACGGTGTATTGTCAACCTAACCGCAAAGTGAAAGGGGCGGCCCTATATCTAGTAGCCGCCCCCGTTTTAGGTCAATTCCTTGCGGATCGCTTTGATTACCTCGTCGGAAATCTTGACCCCTGCTCGCGCAGTTTGGTTACGACTGTATCGATATAGCTGGTGGGGTGCCAACTCAGGCCATCCCGCTCCAGCTCTTTACTGAGCCTGGCATGGAGACCTTCGCGCACATCATAGCCGCGATCGGCTATGCCCTGTACGATTCGCGTAAGGTGCCGGGCCTGCTCGATCGTCGTGTCGGGATATTGGCCTACTGTGATGTTAGGGCGCGACGCTTCCAGTCTATATGTGGCGCTGAACGCCACTTCGCCGCTCGGATAGAGGATTGTCCGAAGGCCCGATTGGCGGTCATCGCCGATGTTGTAGCGTTTGCCGTTTCTCTTGGCTAATGCCGACATCTTCTCGATCAATTCTTTCGTGACCTTGCTCGGCCCGCTTGGCGGCGGAGGCGGAGGCGGCGATTTCTTACGACGTTTAACCCGGTAGATCATAGGTGCCCCATCGCTTGAGATATTCGATACGCAGTACATGACGCACTCCTGTTGAAATGCCCGCATAAGGCATACTAATCGGTTCCTCTACTTTTCGTTCCGAACGTGGTTGACAATTCTCACGACAGGTGTATTGTTTTGCACACCGAATTCTCAACCTTCAGGAGCGCGGATAATATGCCGTTCGTTTTCACTGTCAACCCAAAATCCGTAGATATTACATACGAGGTCGACACCGTTAAGGAGGGTATGGACATCCTCAACAGCGAGGAAATGGTCGAAGCCCGTCGCCAGATCGGTTCAGAAGACGCCGAATCAACCCCCGCCGCGGACAATACCACGGCGCCGCCGGCTGCGCCCGCCGCCGAGGCCCCCACGACCGCAAAGAAACGCGACCGTCCGGCCAAGAACCAGCCCGCCCCGGAAACTGCCACGGCTCCGCCGCCGGCTCCGATTCCGACTGCCGCCCCGACGCCGCCTGTGCCCCCGGTCCCGCCACTGGTCACGGCGCCCGCTGTCGACGATGGCTCGATCCCGCCGTTCCTGAAGCGTGACGGGGCGGCGGCTGTGCCTGCCCCTGTTGCCCCGCCGCCGGCGCCGTCCATCACACTCGGCCCCAAGATTCGCGCGCATATCGAGGCGCAGGCCGGTGACGATGCGACCAAGAAACAGTACCTCGACTGGCTCGCGTCGCCGGGCATCGGCCTGGTCATCCCAAACGTCAGTTGGGACGAGGCGATGGGCGTCCTGCAATACACGACCGACGCGCAGTGCGGCGGCGTGGCCAAGGCGCTCGGCGTTTCGTAGTTGACAGTGCGCGTGTAGGGTGTAGTGTAAGCGGGTCGCCTCGGTGGGGCGGCCCGTAGCACTAGAGGAGAGGCGCAATGCCAACGTACACTGCGAAGCCGCCGACCGAGCAGCAAAAGGCGCAATGTCAGTTATGCCGCGACGGATGGGCGCGCGTTACGTCATCGCAAGGCGGTCACGCTTTCCACGAACTGCCCGAGCCAGCCGGATCATTTCGGTGCGAGGTGCAGTGATGCTCTACCTCATCGAAGTCTCGCACCACGGCGGCGTCTATTTCCCCGAGCGGACCCTACACGACTGCACCAAGGCCGCGACCGTTCGCGCCGTCCGCTCCGAACCCAAGGACATCCGCCGTATCCTTTGCCTCGACCCCAACGGGCGTTGGCACGACGCCACGGTCGAGATTGCGCAGGCGATCTTGGACGATCTGGACCGCGAGCCGCATTTGGACCTGCAGAACTTTTTGGAGAATGCGTTGGGGTGCCGGGTCGTTGCGTCGGTGTTGAGGGAAATGGAGTTTGCATGACACACGCCGAACGAAGTCATGCAATTTGGGCGCCGAGCATGGGCGACCGTTGGGCCGAGGAGGGCGGATGCACCGCCGCACCCTTGGCCATTGCCCAACTACCCGAACAGGAATCCGGCGAAGCGGCACAAAAAGGCACCGCCGCGCACGAGGAAATCGAGCGTTGCTTTGGCGCATTGAACGGCGAATTCGTTGACCCCGCCACGATGCCGATTGAGCCCGTGGACCCGGATCACCCGTCCGCCTACGGCGTGGCGCTGATGATCGCGTATGTGCGCGGCTTGCCACCGGGGCGCATATGGGTTGAGAAGCGCGTTCACCTGACCAAGCACATTCACGGCACGCCAGACGTTCGCCACTGGCACGAGGAGTCCGCGACCCTCACTGTTCCCGACTACAAAGACGGGTTCATCGGCGTGGACGCTATGAGCGCGCAGTTTCGCATCTACGCGGCGGGTGCAATCTGGCCGCTCGACGAGCCGGGTTTGCCTGCGAAATGGGTCCGGTACGCCTGCGTTCAACCGAATGATTTTCGTCCAGGGCCGCGCGTAAAGCAGGATGTCGAAAGCATCGACGCGCTCTACGCTTGGATACAGCGCGTGGCGGCGATTCCAAACGGGCCTTATGAATTCCGACCCGGCGAACACTGCCGCTATTGCCCCTTGTTCGGGCGATGCGAGCCGACGCGCGACTTGCTGGCGCACCTTGGCGTCGCCATGCAGCACACACCGGACGAAGTGCCGGCCGCCACGCGGGCCACGTTCTTGACGTTGCAAAAGCCGATCGAAGATTGGTTTAAGGGCGCGTCGAAAGCTTGGACCAAGGACGCGATGGCCGGCAAGGCCGCGCCCGGTCTTAAACTGGTGCAAACGATGAAGCACCGCGCGTGGAAGAATGAAGCGGAGGCGCGGCGCCTGATCCTGGAAAAGTTCGGCCCCGATGCGCTCGACGTGCCGACGCCGGCGAGTGTGGAGAAGTTGGGCCTCGACGTGGCGGCGCTGACCGAGCGGCCGGACGGTGGCCCCGCGCTGGCATTTGCGTCGGACAAGCGCGCGGAGTGGCGGACCAAGTCGGCGTCGGAGATGTTCGCGGGAGTGACGGGGAAATGACCAAATATGCAGACGCCGATCTGGTTGCGTGTCACGCTGCCGGTATGACAGTCGATGAGGCGCACGCCCATCTAGACAGGCTTGCGCGTGTTGACCGCAACACACTAGCCCGCGCCATTTACGAGGCGATGCAGAAAAAGGCCAACGAGATCGAGCCGGGTCACATGGACGACGACGGGTGGGACCAGGAAGGCGAGGACGCGGAGAAGTGTCGCGAATGTTTCAGGGCGGGTGCGGACGCTGCTTTGGCGGCGTTGGTTGACAATACACCATAACAGGCGTATCGTGCCGCCCCATGCACGGCACCATTGTCGAACTGATTCTCCAAAACCTGATGTCGCTTTTCCCATTCGTGATGGTGAAAAGCTATCAGGAGGGGATACGCTGGACGCTCGGGCGGAACCCCAAGGCGATGCGCCCCGGCCCGCACTGGAAAATCTGGTTGCTGCATTCGTTCGACGTCTACGATATGTGCGACGACGTGATCGACCTGCCGGTGCAATCGGTCATCACCAAGGACGAAAAGCTCGTTTGTTTCTCGGTGAACATCGGGTTCCGGGTGGTCGACGTCGTGGCGCACGGCTGCAATGTGCAGGACTTCGTCGAAAGCACCGCCGGCCTTTCCATGACACACCTGGCGCAGCGGATCCGCGAAAAAGATTTGAAAGACCTGACCGAGCCGGGCGGTCTGCGCGACCTGGAAAAGTCGCTGGAAGGCACCTTGACCACGCGGATGAAGCGGTGGGGGACGGAGGTCTTTTCAGTCGGGTTCACCAATTTCGCCGAGGTGCCGCGGCAGATGCGCATCTTTTTGGACTCGCACAGGAACGTCCATTCGCTCGCTGCTGTGACGGGCCGTTGACAGTGCGGTGGAATGGTGTATAGTGGCGCAATCTGGTGTAGACGTTACAGCAAAGGAAAGTAGTCATGTCACAGGAAAAGCACAAGTCGCAGCGCAGTGAGTCCCGCCTTCTCGGCATGAACGCCGACGGTTCGGGCGCTCCCGTCGAATGCCGCATCGCATTCCCCTTCCATCACGAAAAGCGTACCAAGTCGGCCGGCGGCGACCTGCTCGACAAGCCGCGTCACGACGCGGTCGTGCTCGTGCCGAAACTGAACCGCGACGCGGCTCAGTGCCCGAATTACGCGGCGCTCGCCGCGCACTGCATGGAAGCCGCCACGAAGGCGTGGCAGTCGTTCCCGCAGGGCGGCAAGTGGCCGATTCAGGACGGCGACATTCCCCACACGCAGAAGCCGAAGCCGGGCGTGGTCCCACTGACACCGGAGCAGATCGCCGAAAAGAACAAATGGCGCGCTGGCCATTGGGTCATCGAGGTCGCGAACAATTTGGAGCCGGGACCGAAGGTCTGCATGCTGCGCAACGGCGTCGCCGAGGAAATCCCGGCGCGCGTCGTGATGGGCACGCAACTCTATAAGTCCGGCGATTACGGGTACGTCTATCTCAGCGCGTACACGTTCTCGAACAAAACCTTCGGCGTGAACTACTCCTACGACGGGGTGCTCTACACTCGCCAGGGAGAATTGATCGGCTCGTCTGGTACGAAGTCCGCGACGCAGATGTTCGGTGCCGTGGCGACCGCCGCTCCGGTGCCGCAGCCGTACACGACCACGGTTCAGGTTCCGGGGCAGAACGGTGGCCCCCCGCATCTGGAGCGCGCGACGCACCCGTCGCAAGTTCCGCCGCAGCCACAGCCGCAACAGTACGCGGCACCGCCCGCCGCTCCCGCCGCACCGGCTCCGCAGCAGTATGCGCCCCCGGCGCCGCCGACGCAGTACGCAGCCGCGCCTCCGATGCCGCCGCAGGCTCCCGCCCTGCCGCCGTTCCCGCCGCGGTAACGCAACAACTATCTCGAACCGCGTTCTTGTTCCTCGCCACGCAGGCGTGGCCTGATCTTGCGGCAGGGATGGTGGCCCCGGCCGGTTCACGCCGGTCGGGGTTTTTCATGGGAGGCTTACGTGGCAATCGCGCTGATTATGATTTTCTGCACGCCGCTCGGCTGGATCGGTTTGCTATGTGCCGGCCTCGCTGTGGCGATGGTCGTGGCGGCGGCACGCGGGACGATGCGGTAGTGCGCGTCCTCGTCTGCGGTGGTCGGGATTTCTTTGACCGAGATCGCGTTTGGTTGGTGCTTGACCATTACCACGCGCAGCGACCGTTTTCCGTGGTCATTCACGGCGCAGCGTTCGGTGCAGATTCACTCGCTGGCGAATGGGCAGAGGCTCGCGGAATCGCGCCGATCCCGTTTCCCGCAGAGTGGGAGAACTTCGCCGTTTTTCCCTGCATCATTCGCACCCGTCGAGACGGTCGAAAATACAACGCGGCGGCGGGTGGTCAGCGCAACGCGCGCATGCTCGCTGAGGGCAAACCGGATGTGGTGATTGCCTTTCCCGGCGGGTCAGGAACGGCGGACATGAAACGGCAGGCGCGAGCCGTCGGCGTTCCGGTACTGGAGATACCGGCCGCATGACCCTCTCACTCGAACGCGCCCTCGTCGGCGATATTGAAACTCTCCCCAACGTATTCACCCTGAACGTACAGGGCCTTTACGATTCGACCGACATGCTGTTCGAGATTTCGGACCAGGGTCGTGATGATCGCCAGCAACTCATCGCGTGGTTCTACCACTGGCAAGATACCCAAACGCCGCTAATCGGCTTCAATATCGTGGCGTTTGACTACGAGGTGTTGCACTACATTTACCAGAACCCGTATGTGAGCGTTGAGGACATCTATGCTTACGCGATGGACATCATTCGCTCGAACAACCGATTCGGCGGCGTCTATCCGTCCGACCGGTTCTTGCCGATTATCGACCTATACAAACTCTGGCATATGGATAACCGCGCCAAGAGCACCAGTCTCAAGGCGCTGCAGGTCAGCATGCGTTCCGAGTCGGTGATGGAAATGCCGCTGCCGTTCGACCAGCCTTTGACCAGGGCGCAGATCGACCAGTACCTCATTCCGTATAATCGCCACGACGTCGCGGAGACCAAAAAGTTCGCGCACATTTCAATGGACGCGATCAAGTTCCGTATCGGGCTTATGGATACGCTGAAAGGCGACGTGCCGAACTGGAACGACACTAAGATCGGCTCCAAGATTCTCGAACAGCGGCTCGGTATTGATAAATACGCCGGCACGACACGCCGCGACACCATTCCGCTCAACGACATTATTTTCCCATACATCCGGTTCGACCACCCCGAGTTCAACCGCATTCTGAACTGGATGCGCGGACAGACGCTCGCCGCGGACGAACTGACCGAGTCAATCCAGACCAAGGGAGTGTTTACGGGAGTCAAGGCGACGGTCGGCGGTCTCGATTTCCACTTCGGCACGGGTGGAATTCACGGATCCGTCAGCGCGCAGCGGTTCGTCGAGGACGACCGCATTATCTGCGACATTGACGTCGCGGCGCTGTACCCGTCGATCGCCATCGTGAACGGGCTTTATCCCGAGCACCTGGGAACGCGGTTCGTCGAGGAATATGCGAAGTTGCCAGTGGAGCGCGGCAAGTACGCCAAGGGCACCGTGCAAAACGCCGCGTTCAAGCTCGCCGCGAACGGCACATACGGCAATAGCAACAACGCATATTCGGTGTTCTACGACCCGCGTTTCACCATGCAAATTACCATCAACGGGCAACTTATGCTCTGCATGTTGGCGGAGCGGCTGTTGATGGTGCCGAGCCTGGAGATAATCCAGATCAACACGGACGGCATCACGTATCGCATTCATCGCGTGATGGCACCGATTGCCGAGCGCGTCCGGTCGGAATGGGAAACCCTCACCAAGTTGAAGTTGGAGGAGGCGCGCTATCGGCGCATGTGGATCCGCGACGTCAACAACTACATCGCCGAAACGACCGACGGCAAGTTGAAGCTAAAAGGGGCGTATTGGTATCCCAAGAACTTCCCCGACGACATCACGAACGCCAGCCCGCCGGCATGGCATAAGGACTTTTCCAACGTCGTCGCCACCAAGGCGGCGGTCGACCACATGGTCAACGGGACCGACATCGAGCGGTTCATCTACAGCCACCGCGACCCGTTCGATTTCATGCTGCGCGCCAAGGTGGACCGCTCGTCGCGGCTGAAGTTGGGCGGGCGCGAAATGCAAAGGATCATGCGCTATTACGTGGCGGTGAACGGCGCCGAACTGAAAAAAATCAGCCCGCCAGTCAAGGGCGCGCGGGTGGGGGACTGGAAGCGCCGCAACGGGATTAGTGACCAATTGTGGCATGACGTGACACAGGAGGTGGGACCGGGCGTATGGGACGCAAGGATTCACACGGCGAACAAAAGCAAATACGTCATTCGCGAAATGGCCATCGAGTCCGGGTTCAAGGTGGCGGACTGTTCGGTGGCGGCCGATTTCGATTTTAGCAACGTCGATTATGCTTGGTACGTTGACCAGGCGCGGCGGCTGGTGATTCCGTAATGGCCCGCGCGCCCCTAGAGCACGATCTACAGCGCGCATTTATTATATGGGCGCGCGGCCACAAGAACCTGTCGCCGGCGCTCCTGCCCGGCGTCGTGTGCTGGTCGGTGCCCAACGGCGGCACCCGCGACGGGTTCGAGGCCAAGCGGCTCAAAGAGGAGGGGATACTGGCGGGCATCCCCGACGTGCATTTGCTTTGGGGCGCCCTCCACTGCCTCGAATTCAAGACCGCCACGGGCCGGCTATCCCCCGCCCAAGTGGACCTGCACCCCCGCCTAGTCGCCGCCGGGGCGCGTGTGGCCACGGCCTATTCGCTGGACGAGGCGAAGCAAATTGTCCGCGCTTGGGGGTTGACAATACACGGTCGGTGAGTAGGATGCGTCCAGTAGCAATGCCCAAGCAGTGAGTTCGCTTTGTACGACCGTTCCGACACGACATGGCTGTTCCGTTTCTATTCTGGCGACGCACTTAGCGACATCGGCGCGTCGTTGTTTCGAAGCGGGATGGCGATTTCCACCCGCATCCGAGACGCCGGTCTGCCTCGCCGTCCGCGCGGAAACTTCAACGCCCCCGTTCGGGAACAGTGGCTCCAACGTCCCGACATCGTCGCACTGCGCAACAAGTACCGACCTAGAGAGGCAGCATGATCTTCCCGTATCGCATTCGCCACGATGTTGTCTTGCGCGCCTTGGTCGTCGTTGGCGTGATCTTGGCGACTGTAATCGCCCTGTCCATGAGCGCGGCGCATGCAAGCCCAATCGAGTGCGGGCGGTTCGGCTGTTCAGACTGGTCGCGCCACGCCGCACCCGTCGTCAGCAAGCGGCACCACGCCCGCCACCATGCCGCTCACGACGCCAACGGCAACATTGCGGACAGCCGCTACTGCCACCCTGAGACTGCCGCCGGTCGCATCACGATCGCCTGTGACCTAGCGCCGAAGATGGTCGGCTTCATCAATGACGTCGTGGCGCGCGGCTTCAGGGGGCCGGTGCATTGCCTTTCCTATTCCAAGAGCCACGTTGCGCACAGCCTGCACTTCCGCGGCGAGGCGTGCGACTTCGCGCAACGCGGATGGGGGCGGACGGTTCCGGTGATGCGGCGGGTGGCCGATCTGGCGGCGAAATGGGGTCTGCGCGACGGCTGCACATTTCGGGACTGCGGGCATGTTGATTCGGGTAGGTCGATCGGTCGGGTTCGGATGGTGCGGCGGTGACCATGAAGCGCGACAAAATCAAGATCGCCGTATCGCTCTGCGTTCTCGCTGTGGTTTTGACTTGGGCCTATCTCTATCCATCGCCGGAGGGGCGATGCGTGTCGGAGGAGATATGGGAGGACGGAGGATTCGCGCTCTTTGCTGTTCCGCCCACCAAACACCTCTATTGCACGCATTGGGTCTATCGTTGACCGTCCGCCTCTACATCGGCGACGTACGGTCGGAGCTGCGGCGCATCGCGTCGAACAGCGTTCATTGCGCCGTGACGTCGCCGCCATATTTCGGACTGCGCGACTACGGATGCGCTGGCCAGATCGGCTTAGAGCCGACACCCGACGACTACGTTGCGGAAATGGTCGCGGTGTTTCGCGAGGTGCAGCGAGTGCTGCGTCCAGACGGAACGCTGTGGCTGAACTTGGGGGATAGTTACGCCGGCGGAGGGTGTGGCGCTCGTGACCCGGAACGCTGGCCTAAACAATCGCGATCGGCTGGTACGACGATGCCGATTCACTCCAAAAAACAGACGGGTCTTAAAAACAAAGACCGCCTGATGATCCCCGCCCGCGTCGCGCTGGCACTGCAAGCCGATGGCTGGTATTTGCGCGACGAAATCATTTGGCACAAGCCGAACCCGATGCCCGTGAGTGTGACCGATCGCACCACGCCAGCGCATGAAATGCTCTACATGCTGTCGAAATCGGCGCGGTACTATTACGACATGGAGCAAATTCGCGAACCGTTGAGCGAAAGTACGCTTAAACGGTGGAAAGGTGTTCCAACTCGTACTGGCCCGAACGGCACAGATACCGTGGCGCGATCAACGCCGACCGGTAAAGAAACGACTTGCGGTGCCAATCCCGCCGGACGCCAGCCTCGCTCCGTGTGGTCGATACCCACTCGCCCGTTCAAAGGCGCGCATTTCGCCACGTTCCCGCCCGACCTGATTCGACCGTGCATTCTCGCCGGCTGCCCCAAGGGCGGCACAGTCCTTGACCCCTTTTTCGGAGCGGGCACCACTGGCGTTGTGGCGAACGAACTTGGTCGCAACGCAGTCGGCGTCGAGTTGAACCAGGAATATGCCGCCATCGCACTTGAACGCATCTTGGCGGCGCAGGGCGCGAACCGGCGGTTACAGGTGGCGGCGTGACCCTCATCCCCCTGTCCGAAGCCGCCGCCCAAATCCCCGGCGCCACCTCTCAGACCTTGCTCCGCCGGGCGCGGCAGGGTAGGTTGACAGTGTACCGGGTGGGTCGATCATACGCGACAACGCCCGAGGCTGTTGCGGAGATGGTGGAATCTTGTCGCGTCGCGCCAAAGGGCCTCGACTCTGGCTTAGACCAGCCCGTCACGATGCGGCCGGCACCGTCACACATCTCGCGACCTGGATCATCCGAGACGGACAGCGCGCAAAGGGAACTGGATGCGGCGCTGGCGAAACTAAAGAAGCCGAAAGGGCGCTAGCCGCCTACATCGATTCCAAGCACACATCGCACGTTATTTCGACCAAGCGCGACCCCGCCTTTATCCTGGTCGACGACGTGCTCGCGATATACGCCCGCGACATCGCGCCCAAGCACGCACGCCCCGACGAAACCGCAGCCCGCATAAAGCGGTTGGCGGCGTTCTGGCACGCCCGCAGGCTATCTGAGGTAACCGGGCAGACGTGCCGCGAATACGCACGAAAGCGTGGTGGCGGTGCGCGGCGAGAACTGGAGGAGTTGCGCGCGGCGATCAACTATCACCGCCGAGAGGGGCTGCACGACAAGATCGTCTCGGTGGTGCTTCCGGCGAAACCGCCATCCCGCGAACGCTGGCTATCGCGCGAGGAAGCCGCGCGCTTGATCCTGACCGCGTGGCGGCACAAGGACGACAACCCGTTTCAGCGGCGCACCTGGCGCCATGTGGCCAAGTTCATGCTAGTCGCCCGGTACATGGGGTCGCGAGCCGCGGTCATCTGCGGCGCGTCGATCGAACCCAAGCGTCCGGCCGGCAAGCCGTGGATTGATTTGACCACGGGCGTTTTCCACGGGCGCCCGCAGGGGCACCGGGACACCAAAAAGCGGCGGCAGACAGTTCGGGTGCCTGACCCGCTTTTGGCGCACCTACGGCGATGGCAGCGGCTCGGGCAACGCTACGCTGTGGAGTGGCGCGGCAAGCCCGTCACGCGCGTTTCCAAGGGTCACGCGGCGGCGGTCGCCGCGGCGGAGTTGGAGCCGGACGTCACGCCGCACACATGGCGGCACACGGTCGCCTCTTGGGCAATGCAGCGCGGCGCGGATCCCGGTGAGACTGCCGAATTCCTAGCCATGTCCTACGAGACGCTAATCCGGGTCTATGGTCATTTCCGGCCGAACCAATTTGCGAGCGTTCACGCGGCGCTGGCGAGCGACGGCAAGCGCCACAGGACCGCCACAGATAACCGTGAACGCGAAGGCAACTCACGCGACCGCAGTACACGCTAAGGCACTGTAATCGCTATGTCTGCTCGCTGGGGTAACACGTTCGGGACGTGGGGGTCGCAGGTTCAAATCCTGCCACTCCGACCAATCAAATCAAGGGCTTAGGTTTTCCCGACCGACCTACCGCCACCAGAACCGCCACAGAATGCCATCAATCTTTGACGCTTATTGCTACCCCGTTGACTTTTCGCGCACAATCGAGTAAATTGTCAACTATTGACGATTATAATGTGCGGAGCGACGAAATGTCCCGAAGATCGAAAGGCCCCCGCCTGTGGTTTAATCGCAAGCGAAATCTTTGGTTTATCCTCGATACGCCGAACATTCAGCGCGGGACGGGATGCAAGATCGGCGAGCGCGAGGAGGCCGAAAACCTCCTGTTCAAATACATCGAGGAAAACGGCCGAAATCACTACGTCTATTTCGTGACTGCCGATGCCCCAGATTTCCCGGTCAAGATCGGAATTTCGCTTAAGTTCAGGCAGCGCATAAACGACTTGCAGACCGCCTTACCTTACGAGATTCAGACGCTCGCCATTCACCCGACAAAGGACGCGATTTTTGAGCGCCGGCTGCACCGGAAGTTCGACCATCTCCACATCCGCGGAGAGTGGTTCCGCCGCACGCCCGAACTATTGGCGTATATCGAATCACTGGTCACGACCGACCAGGCGGCGTAGCCGCCGCCGCCGCCGCCCCTAAGTCTCATCCCAAATAATTCCACGGCTATTTCCCGAAAATGTGAAGCGCACGCCCTCGCGTTCGTAGTATCCTTGCAAGCGTGCGCGCAAATCGAGACTCGCCTGTCCTTCCTCGACGCGCCGGATAGAACTGTCTGAAACGCCCGATCGGTCGGCGAGCCGCCGCACCGAGAGCGACAGTACCGCACGCGCCGCACGCGCCTGGCGCGGCGACATCGCCCTAATCGTCTGCATTTGCACCGACCCCCAAGAGTCACTCTCGGCGCGCAACATGGCGAAAATTCACGGTTTTTCAATGCTTGTCGCTGTTAACACTTAACCGGGAACCTGTGAACTATAATTCAACCGACCGTGAGCAAATTTTGCTTGCGGGTGAATAAATTTTGACTAAGGTTGTGGTCGTTAGTGCACACATGCAACGAACGGGTGGAGCGTGAAACAAATAACGGGGGCAGAGCGGGCGGCCTTGGTAGGCCCGAAATCGGGGGATGAAATCGACGACGGAATCGCGATGGCGCTACTCGATGCGGCTCGCGAGCTGGCCGAGGTCAAAGAGCGGATTGAGACGCTGGTGAACACGCACGCGATGCGTCGCGGTGTGAAGGTGGCGGCATAACCGAGATGCGAGTGGGCGACTCGGCCGCGCAAATGCGGCCTTTTTCTTTACCAGTTCAGTTTTATTCCGGCGAAACCGGATGGCTGCCATCCCGCGTACCACGTGACACGCTTGCCGCTGTAGCTCACGAACGGCAGCGGGATCCCGACGTGGAGCACGCACCACTGCCAACCCGTCTCGCCCAGGTCGTTGCGCTGGATGGTGCCGACCGGTGCGCGGCCGGTGACTGCGTAGTTTCTATCAGCCACACCGACGACGAAGCATCGGAAGTTCTGGAGCGGATTGCGCAGGACGTTCCATGTGAACCAACGCCGCCACTGCGGCCACTCGGGGTGATACCAGTCGGCTTGGTCGACGGTCTGTTCAGTAGCGTTGCCGAACCACCACACGGGGTTGATCTTTTTCCACGGTGAGACGGGCGTCCGGCCGGTGACGGTCGCGCTGGTTTGGTCGGCGTTGAATGTCCATGTTTCAGGCATTGACTCGCCCTTTCGGCGCGGTTAGCTTATGTTCCTACGCAATAGGAGAATAGGTATGCGTGAACAAAACGAGTACAACGAGCGGGCATTGATGGTGCTGGTGCGCGAGTCGCGGCGGATGGAGGACACCGCCGAGCGCGTGCGCCTAGTGGTCGAGGCGATGGCCAAGCGATCAGGAATTAGGGAGGCGCGAACGGAGGACGGATTCGAGGCGACTTAGTATGGCCGAAGCGGCACCAGGCAGCGGGCGATCGTCAATTAGATTCCCCGTCTCCATTGCGTCGAGCAAGATGGCGCAACAGCCAATGACGTGCCCGAGGTGGTGGACGCCGCTATCGGGCGCGCACTCCTCTCCGTCAAGATAATCGGCGAGATGACGATACGCAGCGGCGATATAGGTCCGCGCCGGCACTTTCTTTTCGCGCCAGTTGTACGGGCCGTACTTTGTGGCACCGTCCACCATCGCATGTGCACCGTGAATGATCCCGGCCGAAGGTAACAGCGACAAATCGACCTTGCGGGCGCCGACGAGTGTTTTAGGGTTCACCTCGTCGTCGGGCGGGTTCGGCATCTTTCCCGACGTGCTGCAATGGGCGGTCAAATCGAACGCTCCAACAGGTCGGCCGCTTCCTTGGCGACTTCAATGAGTGCCGTGGTCTGCGGGGCGATCGCCGCGCTTTCCGGGTGAATGGCTGCGCGCAGGCGCGTTGTGACCTGTGACGTTGTGTCGATGCACTGATTCGTGGCGCGGCACCTGCCATTGGTGCAGGTCGCGGGGTTACACATTCCAGATTCGTCCACATCGTCGACAGAACATTATCCAGCGCATGCGAAACCGAGGCGACCGCGCTACAATCTGGTGGCGATGACGGTGGAAAATGGCGCACCAGAGGCTACGCATGTGCCCGCGCCTTCCGCGCCGCGATCTTCATCATGTTGGTCCCGTGCGCCCAATGGCCGTTCAAGGTGCGGAGGTTTGCCGTGCTTGGGTCGTCAAGGAACTTGGCAATCGCTTCGGTGATTTCGGAGTGGATCAGTTGCAACTCGAACCGGATGCCTTCCTCTTGGGCAAGAATGGCGGCGTCGTGCAGTTGACCCGGTGATTGCATACTATCCTCCCCGATGCGTTGACAATACACCAAGGGCGGGGCGTGTCAAGTCGTCGAGCGCACAGGGGGGAAGTTCTGCTTGTTCCGCCCGATCTCGCCGCCGTCCCGGTGAAGCGTGATCGACTGCATCGAACTGCCTGCGCGGTAACCGTGACTATGTGCAAACGAATCGCGTGGCACCGGCTGGCGAAACGACTCGCAGATGAGCGAGCCGACTTCCTTTTTTGTCTCGTGGTGGATGTGGCCGAAGATGCACCAGCGATAAAGCGATGCGTTCCAGTATTCGGGGTGGTCCTCCGCCATCATTATGTACATGCGCTCGGGTTTCATGGTGTGCCCGTGCGTGGCACCGATGTAATTGACGCCGAACAAGTGGAAAAAGTGGTCGTTGTTGCCGTCCTCCGGATCAATCTCCACGCGAGGCTCGTTTTCGTAGAACATGCCGAGCGATATGTTTAGCCAGCTCGCCGACTCGGGGTCGTGGTTACCCTTCAGATTCTTGACGATGACTTTCTTGTGCCGCTGCAGCGCGAAATCAATCGTGGTGCGCAGCGTGTTGACGCCGACCCAACGCACCTTCTGGCTTCGACCATCGACGTCCAGTTGGTGACCGGAGGCGGGCGTAACGTTGCGCTGATCGTCGGCGTGGAAAAAATCACCCGTGTTGATAATGACAGCGGTATCGGCGGCCGGCGAAAGTCCGATAAGGCGCTGCAGAGTGCTTTCGATTCGCGCCGTGCCGATTTTCAGGTCGTTCGACTCGCCCGTTTCCTTCCCGAAGGCCATCATGCCGGTATGCGGGTCGACGATCGGGTAGTAGTTGCACAGATCCGCGTCCGTATCTTTCGGCGGCGGGACGAGTTTGGCAAAGCCGCGGTATTGTTCGAACTCTTGCTTGATCGCGGAAACAAGGTGCGCCGTGTGGGATGCGTCCTCTCGCGTCTTGACCCACTTTGCCAGTTCCCGCCCGTTGGGATCCACCAGGGCGGAGACGCCCTTGATGCTATGCCCCGCAGGCACCGCAAACGTCTCACCCGCCTCGGGGCGCTGCTCCACCGACTTGCCGCGGGGGCCATCGGTGACGCGCGCAATGCGGAAGCCCGGCATTGCAGCGGGCGTGTCTAGCAACATCCCGCGCTCGGCGGCCGATTTAAGGTGACCTTGGAAAGTGGACCTAGCCAGTCCCGATACCTTAGCCGCGGCGCGCTCTGACCCATACTCTCGGTATAGGTCGGCGGCGGCTCGGCACTGTTCGTCGGTGTGACCGGCTTGTGCCATCCTAATTGCCGCGGTCCTTTGTCAGAAGCTCGAACAGATTGTCCAGGCGTTCCGACATATGCTTCACGTCGCTGCGCATCCCTTCGACCGCAACCACCGTGCGCCCTTCGGCGGCGACGAGCGCGTTATTCAAAGCTGCGTCACTGGCCTGTAGAACCGCGACATGTTTTTCCAGTTCGACTATTTTCTTGTCGCGCGTCGCGAACGCGCTATTGATCCACCGCACCAAGCCGACCGTGGCGCTAAGTACGACGGAAATAGCCGCCAGTGTGGTCCAGTCGAGTATCATTTCGCGCCGCAACGCGCGAACAGGTCCGCAGCGCCGTTCGTCTTGAGGAACGCCTTGATATCGGACAGCGGCACGGAGAAACTGAAGCCGCCGGCAGCCGTGCCGCGCACGTTCACGCCGACGAACTCGCCCGAGCCGTCATAGAGCGCACCGCCAGAATTGCCGGGCGCGATGGGTGCCGAGTGCTGCACAAGGCCGTGCTCGCCGTTGTCCGTAAGATCGCCAAGACTGCCGGCGAGTTGTAGGTCGCGATACGACCGCTCGACACTCGACACGATGCCCTTGGTCACGGTCGAATAGAGCACTGCATAGGAATTGCCGACGGCGTAGACCGTGTCGCCGCGAATCGGATCGGTGCACGCCAGAACGGCAGCCTGCGTCGCGGGCAACTTCGTCTGGACCTTGAGCAACGCCAGATCGAGCGCCTTGTCGGTGTCCACGACTTTATAGACGTAGCTGTTCGTCTGGACGATGCTCGGGCCGGCGTAGTATTCCTGGCTGACGGTGCCGGGACGGACGATCTGGATCTTCTCTTTGGTGACCTTGCCGTCTTTGTCGACCTTGTCCTTTTCGACCGTCTCATATTGGCTAGTGACGCAATGCGCTGCGGTCAACACATAGTTGCGGTTCGTGTCGATCAGCGTTCCCGAACAACCCTTGTTGACCAGGAAGTTCGTCTGGTCGATCTGCCGGTTCATGTCCGCGATCTTCCAGCCATCGGCGCGGGCGTAGCCAACGACGGCAAGGAGCGCCAGCACGACGAGGACGGGGAGCAGCCACTTGTTGAATTCGCGCATTACTGTGTGTCCTTTACCAGCAGCCGAGACGATGGCCGGTTTCGTTGTGGATACGGATTTGCTCGACGGTCGCTTTAGTGTCGTGCTTCATCGAATAGGTAATCGCCCGCCACGCCGCGCACTGCGCAGCGGTGTCAGTTGTCGCGGTTGTACTGGTCGCGCATGCCGGGAGTAGCAGGAGACTTGCCAACGCTACGCACGGCAGCAGCGTGCGCATCGGTGCCGCGTTGAACCGCAGCCTGTTCGGCTTTGTCCCACTTGGCTTGCACAGATGCTTTTCCATCGTGGACTCCGATTCCATAAATGACGGTTGCCCCGCCGATGATGACCGCGGCGACGAGCGCCCAATCGCGAATGTGGTTGATGTTGCGGCCGAGCCACGGGCCGATCAGCGGAACGGTTGTGGCCGACGCAGCGAGCGCCGTTGCGAACACGAATAGCAGGACGCAGAGCGTGATCGCGCCGAGGCCGAGTGCGTAGTGGGTCAGGATGGCGAGCATGTCAGCGCCTCATCAGTTGAAACAGCGCCAAGAACCCCTGCGCGCTCAACACGACAAGGCTGATGAACGCGCCGGCGCCGAGAACGAAAAGCGTGATTGCACCGATCATCGCGAGTAGGGGACTGGCCATTTGTTCAATCCTCCCTCAAGCACCACGTCCGCTCGCCCCAAGTGCGATCGGTGCGGCGGTTAACGAGGCCCTTGAGAACCTTACCGGCGGCGCGGGTGTATTGGGTGATGGCGTTGCAGCCGGCCTCGACGCGCCCCTTGTTGAGATAATCGGCAATGGAGGGGTGGTAGACGCCGGCCTTGTCGTAATGGCCCTTGCACACCCGACCCGGCCCAATGTTGACGGCGAGGCTAATCAAAGCCGCTTGCCGGTGTGGCGGGAATTCGTTGAAGCCCGGCATGCAGGCTTGCAGCGGGGCGGCGTAACGCGGCGCCAGTTTGGCCAGTTCTTCGGTACACTTGGCGCGGCTAAATTTCATGCCGGGCTTTAGCCACGGCCAGTCGTAATTGGTGATGCCGCCGCAGACCGTGGTCACGCCCGCCGGATCGAACGGGAGATGTTCGGCAACAAGATTCATTCCCTCCCAATGGCCATAAAGCAGGGCGGCGAGGGTGGCGGCGGTCGCGCCTAGGCCGGCCTTGCGGGCGACGCTCATTCGTCCCACCCCGGCTGCGCGACGAAGCGGAGAGCGAGGGTGGCGAGCGAGAGGCCGATGGAACCCGACACGAACCAGCCGAAAGAAAGGCTATCCTGGAACGCCGGCCACACCGCGTAGAGGCCCGACAGGACGGCATTCAACGCCGCAGCCCTGACGCTCCAGAGGCGGTGTGCCTTTTGCCATTGCTGAATGGGGGCCATGCGCGTACAATACCGCACTTATGGAGTATTGTCAACGTAGGATTAAATACTGGTTGCGGAGGTCGGCCGATGCGACTAGGGTGAGGTATGTTGAGAAGCACAGCCATCGATTGCCTGCACGCCGCTCTGGCCAGGGTCGCGCGACTCAAGGCGCGGCGATATCCCGACATGATCCGCGTCATCGAGAGCATGTCTGGCGCGACTGCGACCGGGGTCGGAATCGCAGATTATCTAGCTCTTTACGAACACGTCCTTTACGCCCGTCCCCGTTACATTCTCGAACTTGGTGCCGGACTAAGCAGTGCGGTCATTGCCGCCGCGACGGTCGCTGCCGACTACCAGCCTCGGTTCGTGGCAGTCGAGGAAAACCCCGAATGGACCGCGCACCATCGCGTCATCATCGCGCCCGAACTGCTAGAACGAATCGAGTTGATTGAGCGCCGCGCGGAGGCGACAGCCAACGGCGCCCACTACATCAATTTGCCAATCTTACCTTATGATTTTGTGCATGTTGACGGTCCCGCTACGCCCGATGTCACCTGCGACATTATCGAACTATCGCCGCATCTAGCGTCACGCTGCCGCATCATTTTCGACGGGCGCGAGGCGAGCGCACGGCACGCTCGCCCCCATCTTGAAGCGGCAGGATTTAGACTCCGCCGCGGTCCGCTCACGCTCAGCCACGAATTTTGGCGCTAGTGCCACTGAATCGTAACGCCGTAGATCGGAATGATCTTGCCGTTGAGCGTCTTGACGCGCGCTTGTATCGACGACCCGCTGGTACAGGCTGTGTCAGCCGTTTCGGCAACTTTGCGGCCTGACTGGCCATTGCCCGCGCTCGACAAGGTCGCCGACGCCCAATTCGTGCCGCCGTTGCATGACACCTCGACGGTCAAATCGGTGTTGAGCGTCGGCGTTGCCGTGTTGTCATACTCGACCAGCACACGAGCATTGGCCGCGGCGCTCGTCGGAGTCTGCGCCGTCGTCACGATGGTCATGTCGTTGACCGGTGACGTGTATGCGTTCAGGTCCGACAATTGAACGGCGGACGTTCCGTAGTTGTTCTGTAACAAGACCGCCGCGACGTACCGAGCGGTAACCGAACCAGTCCGCGTAAAATCTGTTACCGATGACGGAATGGTGATGTCTGAGCCGAGTTCAGTCCAGGTCGTTCCGTCAGTCGAATAATAAAGTCCCATGCCGTTGGTGGGGCCAGCAGGACGAGCGAGTTGCTTCACCTCAATCTGCGTGACAGTGTAATTGGCACCAAGATCAAGTTTCGCCATAATGCGCGAGTTGATGCCGGCAGCACTCAAATCGCCGATGGTCGTCAGCGAGATATTCGTGCTGGTGTTATTATCGTTGATGTTCGCTGCCGTGCCACCAAGAGGCGTCGATGGCGTTGCCGTCGTAAACCGCGTCAATGTCGGGGTCGACGCAACATAACTCGTCTGCGCGTTCGTTGATGTGCGCGTGCCGTTTGTGAGCGTGGCAATGCCAGCGGCGTCCATGAAGCCATCGGCAACCAAACCGACGGAACGACGATAGGTGCCGAAAAGCTTTGCCTGATAGATATAATTGAGCAGGAAATCTTGGCGCTCGGTGGTCGTCATCCCGCCACCGCCACTGGTCGCAGGAACGGACCAGTTGCCGCCCGCGTCGAGATACTTGCCGGCGGAGAAATCGCCTGCGCCTGGCGCAGGAGCTAGGCCCTTCGTGCCGCCCGATCCGGCGTCGCCAACCATTCCCGGCAGCAACGCCGTGAGCGTCGCCGCAGTCGAATAGGTCGAACCATTGAGCTTCATCGTGCTCGTGGCGCTATCCAGGGTCTTGTTTGTCAACGATTCCGCACCCGCCAGAGTGGCGAGCGTACCCGTGGCGGGCAGCGTGACGTTCGTAGCACCTGTGGTCGTGAGCGTCAGAGCATTGGCACCCGCAGTGGTGAATGCCGCCGCGGTCGTGATGTCGCCGCCCATGTTCAGCGTGCGCGAGGCATCGTTGACCTTGACAGTGAGTGTGCGGCCGGCGGTCAGGGTCTCATTCGCAGTCACGGTCAGGTCGAACGCGCCCGTGCCGGCGTTGCGTATGGCGAGGCCCGTCAGACCTGTTGCAGTACCGCCATTGATGGTCGGAGCGGTCAGCGTCTTATTGGTGAGCGTATCGGTCGTAGCGCGGCCGACCAGCGTGTCGGTAGCCGCCGGAAGCGTGAGTACGCCCGACGCCGCTGCAGAAGCCTGCACGGTGGTCGTGCCGGAACTGGACCCTTTGTGGATAACGGTGCCGCTGTTGAACGACTTCGCGCCGGTGACCGTCTCGACGTTACCGAGCGTCATCGCCGTGCCGGACGCGGCCGGGCCGGTCAGCGTCACGCCGTCGGGAATGGTCAGCGTCGCGCCCGTCGCCGGCGCGGTGATGGCGACCTTATTGATCGAGGTGGCAGTCGCGACGCCCAAGGTGGGCGTGACCAGAGTCGCGCCGGTCACGAGCACGACCGCACCTGTGCCGCTCGATCCGTCCGAAAGATCGGCGACGGCTGGCTGCGCGCGGGTGACATTGCCATCCGTGCCGACGCCGGTCAGGAACTGATGCGACACCGCGACGCTGGAGAACACACCGCCGAGGCTGCCAACGGTCGGGGCGGGAATGGTCGTGTTGCGCTTGAAGCGCGTGCCGACCGAATCGACGATGCAGCTCAACCCGTCGTCCGCGGTGGTCGTGTCGCTCAGATCGGCGTCGAAGCCCTGACCTGCAATGTCCACGCCGAAGGCATCGGAGTAGTCGTGACTGCGCACCTCGTCAGCGTTCGCCACGCGCAGGCGCACCCGGCCTTTGAAGTAGGACCGGTCGTCTGCCTTGCTGTTGGCAGTGCCGTCGACAAAAACGCTATTGATGGGGTGATCGGTGGCCACGTATATTCTCCACTAAAGACGAGTATTATCAACCGCTAGACGCGGATATATTCCTCGATGAAGGCGCCGCCTGTCGTGCCGTTGCCGCCGACAGGGGATGTGCCGCCGATTCCAATCGTCACTGGCTCGGTGGCCGAAAGATCGGCTACGTCGACCCATCCGGCACCGGAGCCGCCGGCACCGGCGCCGTCACCGCCGCTGCCGTTGCCGCCTCTACCGAGATTGCGACCGGGGGAAGCCGCAGAGCCGAAAGGTCCGCCGGAATGACCACCGCTCGTACCGGACCCTGCGGCGGAGCCGAAATCCTCCATGCCTGTAGTCAAGCCACCGGCCGCGCCGGCGGCGGCGACATCGCCCGCATGGCCGCCTTCAGCCGTCAGATGCGTGCCGAAGGTTGTCGGTCCACCCGACCCGCCGGGACTGCTGCCACCGCCGCCGCCGCCGCCGCCGATCAGATAGACTTTGACGCCGAAGCAATTCGCGTCGTGGACGAAATTACCCGTGGATAGAAATTGTGTGAATTTGATTTTAAATTCGCCGGACGCCTTATTCCACGACGATCCGTTGAAAACGATGTCCGCGTTCTGCGCCTTGTCGTACGCTTTCCAGCCGTTCGTCGGCACGTAGTAGACCCACGCACCGCTCTCGTAGCGCGCGATCTGTGCGGCCTTGCCAGCCCACGCGCCGGTCGGCGATGAGCCGACGATGTACTCGACGTTTGCAGTCGGAGAGACCGGCGGCGCGTTTGTCGTCTGATTCTCGATTATCCAGCGCACTTTCGCACCGCCGCCGGACATGGCAGACGGAAGCACCGACCCTGTCGTCAAAGCTTGCGAACCGAACCCGGCGGTAAGCGTTCCGCCCGACGTCTTGTGGTAATAGGTGTCGGTGGACTCGTCGTAGACGAATTGTCCGATGCGAACCGCCTGGAAAACCCAACCGCGGGCGAGATAGACGCCGATCTGTCCATCCTTGCCCGCCCAATCGGCACCGGTCGCTGCGGTCGGGATGTAATAGGTATCGCCACTCACGGGGGACACGGGCTGCGTGGTCGTCGTGGTCGAGAGCACAGCGTAAGGCGTGGGGATTGCGGCAACGGCCTTGTATCGCTTCGCGTCCGCCGTAACCGCGCAAGTAGTGCCGTCGTGCGCGGTCGTGGTGTCGGTCGAGTCGTACTGGAAAAGAATGCCTTTCCACTGGATGTAGAGCGGCAGCGTGCCGTCGGCCGGATCGACGACAGTAAAGTTTTGCGTATCCTCGGTGTCCGAGAAGACCCAAATGAATCGCTTGGTGACGGCTGTGCGCTGCAGCGCCTTGTCGGCTGCGCTACCGACCGGCCATGCCGCGACTGTGTCTAATGCGCTGCTCATGGTGTATTATCAACCCACATTCACGGAAGCAAGCGTGAACGGCTTTTCGTCCACGCTCGGATTCCAGTTGGATTCAATCGAGGCGTCGTATTCGGTCAGGGCGAGGGTTACGGTCGAAAAATCGTCGGAGAAGCCGACGCCCGTCACCATGTAATTGCCGATCGCCATCGGCCATAGTTGGCTATCCCACGTCCCAACCGATCCGATGAGTTCGTCCGCCGCGACTGCGAGAATGTTCGCGTCAACGGGAACGGTGATCGTTTTACCAAGGCGCGAGCTGTCGACATACGCCTTGAGCAACCGTTCGGCGCGGCGATAGTCACGGGTGAAATCCAGCGACAGTGTGCCCGGCAAAACCTCTCCGTCCGTCGCCTGAAGATCGTAGCGGTCAAGGATCGGGCCGTTGACGGTCTGGTAATTCTGCTCCTCGGCCACAAAGACGACTTGCGCGCGATTGATGAGGTCGCGCTTGGCCTTCGCCGCCTGGTACGTGAACCCGCCGGCAATGATGCCGTCGTGAATGGTGAACGTCGGCGTCTTTGGCCGCGACGACGAAACCCACACCTTGCCGCCGCTCATCAGCACGTAACCGCGGTTCGCACTGAGCAGTCGCGGCAGCACGCTATACGGCTTTTCGTTCAGAATGATCGCGCCGTCGATGGTGTATCGCTTGATAAGCGTGCCATCTGCGCAGCCGACCAGTTCATCGTCATATGTGGCTGCGTCTGCTACGCGGTCCCAATCGATCTTGTCTTTCGGGATACGACCGCCGAATTCGCGCGTCAGATACCACGCCTGCACGAGAGAGGCGTTATTGGACCACTTCCACGTCGTTTCGTCGTCAAGCAGTTGCTGCGGATCGCGCGGGTCATAGACCTTGACCCCGTCCACCGACAGGTACGGATCGGGGCGCGCAACCTGTCCCCACAGGGCGTTGAATGCATCTTGCGTCGAGCCGCCGAAATTGTACTCGCCGACATACGTGGCAATTCCGCGCTGGCGGAAAATCGTGGTCGACGATCCGGTGTAAAGCGTGAAACTAGCCACAAAGATCGAATGCGTGCCGGCGTCCCCGTTCTGCTCCTCGATGCTGACTTCGTAATAGCGATACGCTGTGGAGTTGCTGAATGTGCCGGTAAAAGCCGCGTTCGCCGAATAGCTAGCGGCTACGCTGACGTAAAGGTCGGTCCACGTCGAGTTGTCGTTCGAAGCCCTCAAACGGACGATAACACTTGCACTGGATAAGGCGGCGTCGGTTGGCGCTGTCACACAGAAGCCGGTAGCCGTCACCGAATGCCCGGAGCCGAGGTCAGCGCCAACTACTGCGGTCAGATTTCCGGTGCCTTCGTAGGACGCGCTTTGCAGCGCGACTTTGATCGTTTCGTTGAGCGCCGCAGCACCATTGGTCATCGTACCGATGACGGAAGCGTTGGCGAACGAAACTAGCGAGAGGCTGACGTTCGGATACCGCGCCAAAATGAGCGGGTCGGCGTCTTGATCGACAGCACCGAATCGCAGCGACACCCGCATGTTGCCGGGATAGTTCGGCTGTCCGGGTGAAGACAGTGGCGTTTGAATCGAGTTCGGCGCCAGGTCCGAAAATAGAAGCGTGTCGGTGCCAATGGTGATGCTGCGAACGGCGGAAATTTCTCCGTCATTAATCAAAATGCCGTGCGTCAGATACGGCGGCGTCACCTGTTCGAAAAAGAGCGCGCCGCCAACGTAGGCATTACCAACGATGATGCGCTTATACGGAAGCGACTGGCGTTCGGTGACCTGCACCGACGCTTGCGTACTCTGACCGCCGAGGACGCCGCTGCTACCGCTGGATAGCGACGAATCGCTACCAAGAGATCCCAAGCCTGTGTGCGGCTGGAGGAATGATGCCGCGAGCGAGAAGCCGACAGAGAGAACCGAAAGCGCCACGAAACCGACTGCACCAGCGACGAATGTAGACGCGCCAGTCACGCCGACCACCGCCAAGATGGCAACACCGATGGTGACCGGATCGTAATTCGCGGCGTAAGTCGGTGCGACGCCGCCCATCTTCATGGCGGGTCCGTGAACCGGCGGTTGTTCTGCGTCATTGAGCACCGACCACGCAATCGGCACGTTCTCGGCCTGCACCGTTGTAAAGCCGCGCTCGTTGCGGGCAACGAACCAGTCGCGCGCCCGGCAAATGGCGGTGGCCTGAACCGCCGCGCCTTCGGTGATCGTCCACACCAACCCCACGTCGCCGGGCTTCGCCCATCGCGGGTCGATACGCTTCCAGCCGTGCCGACGCGCTGCGCCTTGGAGCAATCCCTGCATCCCGCCGTTGGCGGAGATGTAACGCAGCGCGCCGAAGCGGGAGTGATACCGGCCCCTATACGCAGCGACCGGGTCGTATCCCAACGCATCCTTGACGATGTCCGCAGCCCACAGCGCGCAATCGTCCACGCCCCAACGCATGACCGATCGCCCGGCGCGATCCATGCCGGCCAAAACTGCTTTCTCTAAGGCGGCTCGCGTCAAGTCGGGGTCCACTGCAAGTTTTGGTTCACCAATGCCGGAATCATGTCGAGGCCGGTATCGCCCGGAAATTTCCAGTGCTGATTCTCCGGCGTCCACGCTTCCTCGACGGCGCGGTCGAGGATGTAAAAGCCTGTGTGCGCCACGATGTTGATGGTCGCGGTGCCATCGTCGGCGAGCACGAACGATTGCGTATCGAGTTCGGAGTCGACCAACTGCACCGGATCGGCGACGATATTGCCGTTGTCATCCAAGCAGCCGAGCCACACGAGGCCAGCGCGGTTGTGAACGTCGTCTGCCAACTTGGCCAGAATGTCGGCGTCAACGCCGCTAAGCGCGAACGTGATGTCCTGCGCTTCGATCTGGCTCGACTGCTTGACCGGCGTCACGCTGCCGAGTGGCCCGACGCCTACCCAAGTGTGACCATTCCAGGTCAGCGAACCGACGTTCGAGCAGAAATAGCCGGTGCCGCTCGGGTGATCGACTTCAACGAACAGGACGCGCGGTGCGCCTTGCTTCAACGCCTGCGCCATACGCTCGGTGACGGGACGACTCACGGCACCAAATCCAGCGCCTCGACGAGCGAAAAGGAAATCGACCCCATGAATCCGGCTGCAAATTCCATTTCGCCCGAGTCGTCCGTCGTCAGCCGAAACACCGACGCCGCGGTGCGTAACGAAACCGTGTCGCCGACCGACACGCCGGCGCGCAAAGGGGGTTCAATCTGAATACCGATCTGACCGGATGCGTCCGTATTGCCACCGATCATCGCGTGGTAGCGGTGCGGAAAACCGGCCGGCACTCCGTTCGGCTTGATCTCCAGCGGATCGCCGCGGCGCAGCGCATTGACCACGGAGGCCGGAAAGCCTTTCAAGACCAGATAGCGGCTGCCCTTGGCGGCGACCTGCGCGACGTAGACCGTCGGCGGCATCAGCCCATCGACGAAGCCTGTGCTGTCCGAAAAGAGCGTGCCGTCGCTGAACCGGCTGCTTGCAGGTGCTGTGTT
>Ga0265319_1000294_pt1 | contig 37119 bp, 50 predicted proteins | sample 4824metaG_FD_192443 | JGI IMG/M metagenome (GOLD analysis project Ga0265319, IMG submission 192443) | Rhizosphere microbial communities from Carex aquatilis grown in University of Washington, Seatle, WA, United States - 4-8-24 metaG | ecosystem: Host-associated > Plants > Roots > Rhizosphere >...
GAATGTAAGATCACAAGTATTGAATTCAACAGTACATTCATTAGTTGTCTTATCATATTTAAGGAAGAATGAACAATCATCATTGTACGCAAAGAACATCAAGTAATCATCAATGTCAGCCTCATCAAAGGTATAATGATCATACTTTGCTGCGAGAGATGCTAACGTAAAATATGCTCTGATAGTCTTAGTTTCTATAAATGACCATTTATCTGATTGGTCGTAGTATGTAACTATACGTTGATGAGCATTTCCAAATAAACTTGCTGTTGCCATAAGAGCAACAAATATTAACTTCTTCATTGTCTACCTATAACTATTGTATCGTGGATCATCATTAAAGAATCGTGGCAATGTATTTTGATTGCCATACAATGCCTCTGCTTTCTTGCGATCAAACTCTTCAGGAGTCATACCGCGTTTTGTTTTATGCAATGACATACAGAGATATCTTAGCGCATCCGCATAGTGCGAAGCCCAGGATTTAATTGGTTTTGGCAAGTATATTTGCTTTGCCTCATCCCATTCCTTACGATAGTTCTCAAGCGCGTTGATAAGAGAGCGGCACTTATCGCCATCAATCCAAAACTTATTAAAATGAGTCCATACATTTTCAATTCCATCTATAACTCCTACTTGATCTACAAGGGTAAAATCTAATCCTAATTGCCGTGCTTTCTCATAACGTGTTACCGCACCACCACCCCATTCACGTACCTTAATATCATGGGGAGCAAAGTGCTTGCCATATTTATAGGGTTTGTCTTGGAGTATCTTGGCATAGTGGTCTAGTCCCAAGTTGTTATTAGAGTAACAATCAATAATCCTAATAATACTCCCATCACCGACGACGTTAAAAAAAATAATAGTAGTAGCGTCGTTAACTCCGATGTCCCAAACTGTATAAGTAAGCAATCCAGGTTCCCATGGAACATGTGTTATTTGTCCTTTCAGTTTCAATGCGTCCAGATGCGTCCCATAAAAACTACCAGATATACCACGTTCAAACGAACATTCGTATTCTTGAAGGTAAAGACCCTCATTCATCTGAGCTTTTTCATCCATCAACACATCATAAGGTATGTGATGTATCTCTGATGCTTTATGATTGAATATCTTCCATTCAGGTAACTCTTGAGCAATTTTCCACAAATGGAAAAAATGATTTTTACCGCGTGGTGTCCCTAAAATCGCACACCATCCCCCATTACAAGCCAAAATTGGTCGAATGAATGAGAAGATATCTGGCGGCATAAGTGCATACTCACTGAGAATAACTGCATAGGGATTGGTACCAACAAGTGATGTATCATATGTATCACCACCAATGATTTGTAGTATAGATCCATTCTTGAATCGTATCTTCATTTCAGCTTGGTTTATAGACTCAACAAGAAGTTTAGGGAGGTAATCAAGGAACTTAGTACCATCAATTGCAATCGCATCAAAAACAGCCTTACGGCCTTGGGAATAGGTAGGCAATACATAAAATACTAGACATACCTTTTTGATGCACTGTCGTATGGCTAGGTTCCAAAAAAGTATATCCTTACCTGCACGACGTGATGCAATGTAAAGTATACGTTTAGACTGCTGTTCTTCAACAGTATCCCAGATAGGTTCTTGATACCACCTGAGAGAAAATTTGTCTAAAGCTACTTGTACTTCAACGTTCATTGTATATTTCTTTCTGAACACTCAAGATCATCACACCAACAATCTAATTCTTTCCTATTTCTAATTAAACTATAAATATCTGATAGTGGCATCTTTAATGGTTCACGTTTTTTTTCAGGCCAATCATCAAGATAATAATCGGTGTAATTTATATGTAAATTAATGCCATCCTTTTTTATATATATCCAATCATCGTAAACAAATTCGCCATCTTCAAGCTTATCTATTTCTTTAATTAAACTTTCTTTACCACGACAATCAACAATAAAATTTAAGAAATCTTCCAATAATTCATTTACACTCATTCCGGCTGCCTACTTATCTCTTCATACCCAACTACACACCTTCTACATTGCTGCCCAAACTCATTGCTCTTACAACCATCACAGGACATTTCTTTCATATCACAAAGGGTAATGAGATTGATGTGATAGAAGTCTTTGTATTGCTCATTGATTGGTTGTAGCATTGCGCGGAGTTGGTTTACTAATTGTTGCTCTAAATGATCAGTCATAACTCTGCCCTTCATTCTTCTGTTTATTGCATACTTCCAACTCTTCCTGTAGCTTCCTATTCTCTTTCTCAAGCAAAGCTATCTTGGTTTCATTCTGCAAAGCTTCATAGTCATTCACTGCCTTGAGTTCTTGTATTTGAGTTAATAGGTTAGTTACTTGGCATTTGGGATTAGCTCTACAATCACTACAGGAGACAATCTTACGCCATAATGATTTAATCAATTGGTTTCCTCAAGTTTCTTCTTTAATAGATAGTTTTCTTCTATTTTTTTATGATAACTATCGCATATCGTATGCCACTGCTTCAAGTTTCTATTCTCCGCATCAATGAATTTCTTCTCTAACGCAATGACTTGCTTACTTAAAAATAAATAATTGAAGAGTGTTCCTAAGAGAGTGCCACATATTATTCCGGTAACAACTACGACACTGATCATTCCTTACCTTCCACTGCCTCTATCATCTCTTCCTTGCTCACAACCTTAGGCTTAGCATCACTAATAATAAACGTATGCGCCTGCTTCTCTTGCTCAACCTTCATATCACTATGATACTTATTAATAGCCAACCATTCAGGGTCATAGCAATGCATATCTCTCAATGCCATATCTTTGTCATATTTACGGGTTAACGCCCCTTTACGCCGACGTGATCCCAGTATCAAACGTGTTATATCTAAAGCCTCTTTTATGTCAGGATACTTATCAGCCCATGAGTATAAAGTCTGTCTATGCATCTTCATCTCGATAGCGAAATCGGTAATCTCCAAGCTATCTTCTTGAGATGCCCATTCTAACATAGTACATGTAAAGCGCTTTCGCCAATCATCCTTCTCTGGAAATTGCATGTAGGCGCGATTATTCAGATAGTCATTCCACGACATGGGTTTTGACAATGGTTTTACATCCATGCTACTTTGAGGGATTTTTTCTATCTTCTTTGCCATTACTGCACCTCAGTGATGATTATCTCCGTTCTTGGGTTTTTATCATACACTTTTTTGAGGGTTAATGAACATATAATAGAATCATTTTCAATGAGTATTCCCTTGATCGTTTCAAGGAGAAATTTGTAGAGGTTAGATAGACAGGGAGGAGCGGAGGTGTATATTCCTTTGCTAAAATCTTTTTGATGGCGAGATAGATAAAATACTACCTCAAGGTTGATAGGTTTATTGAATAGGGGTTCTTCATTATGCTGTTGATTCAGATGCAGACCAAAGGATACCTTGTTCATCGTTTGGGGTCCATACATCTTGCTCGTGCTTCTTACTATTTTTTGCCATGCTATGGGAGTCATGTTCACGCAATACATTTTGCTTCTCATCTCTACTCCTTTTTATTTTTTAAAACCCATCCTTCAAATATAAGTGCAAATTGATTAGCTAATTCATTAAGATGTTCAAAATCTTCAGCAGTTATACGATCATACATAAAATCTGTAATCTTGTTATTTCGTTTGTTTGCCAAAATTGCGGCCACCTGATGGATCATCTCACATGCTGTACCACCACGTTCACATTCATATCCTGATCGATAGAGATGTTTAATACAATCCCATTCATCCTCAGTAATGTCAGGAGATAACCAATATACTTGCAGAGGCAAGATTCTCTTTTTCATAAACTTCTTTCAATTTATCTTCAGCAATTCCTAATTCTCTTTCAGCATTCCAAAGCATTCTTTCTAAATATCCTGTGCCACCATATCCATTTGAAGGAAAATCAGTCATGAATTGCTTGTAAGTCTGTATCTGTAATTTCCATTTCTCTACACGAGCCTGCAAAGGAACAATTTGCTGCATCTCTTGCCAATCTTCTTGTTTCTTACCCTTTGTAGGATTCTTCTCTTCAATTTGTTGCTTTAAACTGGCAATTGTTTTTTTATCATGTAAAGAACCCCCATAAATGGAAAATCTTTCTTCTCGTTGTTTTAATTCAATGCCTATCCTACGCAATTGTTCTTCAAATGATAGGTTTTGTATAGGCTTTTTTGGTTGAACCTGCTGTGATTTCAAAGGTTTTTTAGCGAACTCACTCTTAGGGTTCATACCAATAATATCACACAAATCATAATACCATTTCCAATCAGGCTTGATATCATTATCCTTGCAGTATTTTATAAGCAATGACATCAACCAAGCCATCCTATCGTTTATAGCATATTTTAAAACCCTATCCCCCGTAACAATAGGTTCAATCTCACTAAAAGCATGAGCCAATGCTTCTTCCGAAAATGGTGTAAGCCTAAAATATTCATTGTCATCAAGCTCCAACAAGTTGGATATTTTGAATATCTCAGTGCCTATAATCATCTCTCTCACGCTTGCGCTAGTGAGATATTCTTTCATTTGGGGGTCATTACGATACTGTCGAACGAGTTGCTTCACTTCAAAATTCACTACATTTCCTTTTTTTGAAATATTTTTTCTAAACCTATCCTTTACCGATGCCTCGCGCGCATGTGTTTGTAACTTACTACTATAGGAGGACTCTAGGATAGGATAGGAGTTTATAAATAAACTATCTTCTAAGATAAGACTCTTATAAGGGATGAACAATTCACACTGAAATGTATATTGATTTGGTGAATAGATATCTTGCTGCTTTTTAGTAATAAGACCAGCTTTATGAAACTTAGCAGTAGCTTTCTGAACTGTACGAACAGTACAGCCTATTCTTTTAGCTATAGTCTCATTCTTAAACTTAACTGATGGATAGTGGCGATAGCGCCAGAGATGTTGATAGATTCTTTGCTCAGTGAGAGTGAGATTATTCACATCCTGCATGGCAGTGTGAAAATCTTTTTGAGAGAAGCTTGTATTTAACGCTTGATTTTTTATTTGTGTATGGTACATTGTTATCATATTGTTATTGTATTTTATCTTTGTGGTACATGGGTAAACGCACAATATATTTCAAAAAATGAAGGTGTTCTTTATTGGACATCTTTATTTTCAAACACTCAACGTTGCTAACTTTTGTAGGGGAAGAAACGTTAGGTAAAATTTATAGGGACAGTGTAACAACTGTCCTTAATATTTGTTAATCATTTAACATCAATAGTGTAATTTAATCTTTGTTTTTGTCCATAGATTTAGTGTATACAAAATAAGCTTTCTCTCAATTTGACTCCTTTTTATCTTTCTTCTCCTCTTTCTCTCTACAGCTCTGATGACAGATAACACCCAATAAAGGATCTTTCTGTCGCCATATACGATCTTGGTAACACCATGCTTTATGGTATTGCTTATTCTTCTCTGCTATCATTACTAATCCTTGTTATTCACCATTATTCATTTCTTAATCTTGCATTGAATGCTTTTCTCTTTAACATATTAAAGGGATATTCATCAAATATTTTATCATTAAGTACTATAACACCTATTCTTTTTAGGCTTATACGACCACATATAATAAATAATCTTCTTTTGCGTTTAATAGCTTGCATAAACTTGTGATTAGTTTTCATATTCCTTATTGTTCTCCACCATACTTCGAAGGTTTTTTTGCAATAAGGTCATCTAAAATCATTGATGAATATGTCCATCCATCTGACAGGGTAAAATTTTCCATACACCCATTCATCATACAATCATCTTTAGGGTGAACTTCTTTATAATGATTTTCAGCTCTTTCCATTTCATTTTTAGCAAATTCTAATGAAATATCTTCTTTGTTTTTAAATTTACCAACTTTTTCAAATAATTTATTCATACTACTCTCATAATTTTCTACTTATTGAAACCAATATCAAAACAATAAACATCAATTGAACACTAATGCAAGCCAATTGAACTTCCATATCATTCCCCTTTGTTTAATTTATTATTATGGATGGTCATGCCTATTACAAAATGATGCTTTATAATCTAAATTAGAAGGTTTTTTATCCATCTTCACTCTTTATTCCTTGATTAATTTAATTAAAAAATTCAATGGAACATAAATAATAAAACATACCCAAAGAATACTAAACATTGATGATACAACTGATAGAAAGTATATATCCATACCATTAGCAATCAACAGGAAAAAAGAAGCTGAAAACAGCCATGTAGCCCAGAGTGAGATATTTTTATTTTTTATTATCATCTTTATTCCTTATTATTCTCCACCATACTTCCATTGATTTTTTGCATCTTCACTCCTTGTTATTCCTTTTTAAATCTACTTCTCAATTCTTCATACATATCTGTACCCATTTCGGCATTCATTGCTTGTGCAGATGAAATCAATATTTCCTTCATAGATTCATTAAGCAAGAGCGCATCCTCAAGAAAGGGAATTTCTTCCATCTGTTGCCATGTATTTTTAAGATAAGATGCGGTGTATCCTATCACAATTAAATCTACGAGAGGATCTAAGTTATCTAAAGAAGATTTATCTTTAGTGTGTTCATACATATGTTTAAGTTGTTCTTCAATGCTTGTGTTTACTTTCATGATTACTTCACTAAATAAAGAAATCTTATCATGAAATTCTTCCATCTTAATTTTGTTAGTCAACAAACTACGCAATACCATAACTGATATAGTTTTATTTAAGGTCATCTTTATTCCTTATCCCTTATTGTTTCTTCCATTTTTATTTCCTACTCTTCTCTATATAAGTCTTAACTACTGAGAACAATTCAGATTTCACGTAGGAGAGGTTTTTTATTTTATAATGGCTCAATATATTAGCAGCTATTTCTTTTGCGTTAGAACATGAATCTAGGAGCTTTTCAAGGTATTCTAACTGATCATCAGTGATAAATACTTCTCTCTCTGATTGCCCATCATCATCTTCCTCAGCAGTAATAGCACATAGTGATAGTAATGCTTGTTTCTTCATATAGGTATCAGCAGATCCCTTGCCTTGGTTGCCTGGCTTTTCGCTTTCAACTATCCTACAGTCCTCTATATACTGACCTGTTGGTGCATGTGTTAATCTGGTATACATATACTCAATGCCAGTATCATGAGGTCTCTTAAAGTGAGTAACCCATATACCTTGGTCTTTCAATGCGCCCTTGACTGCTTTGTAGATAGAGCCAAGCTTGGCATATTTATATTTCTGGAAGCTGTTGTCTCCATCAAGGCCAGTAGCGGTAAAGGTAGCCTGCATCATCCCTGATGCTAATGATCGTATGTCTTCTGACATTGCGGGGGAGTTAGAGTTGATTTCCATATTATTCCTGACTTAAAGATATTCGATATTCTGCTAGTTTTTTCTTAAATGAGTTCACAAAAGGTATAATATATTGAACGAATTTAAGCCTCATCTCAATTTTGCATTCAATCAAAGGTTTTTTAAAAGTAACTTTATTATTTTCTTCAGAAATTATAAAAAGACGATATTTATTAACACACGGTTCCCAAGAAAGAGACCAAAAAATTCCAGTAGGTTCTAAATTAGCAGAAAATATATTTTCTGTGAGTACATATTTTTTATAAGGAAAATTAGTTTTTAAATTAATTAAAGTTTTTTCTAAAATTCTTATTGACTCATTGGATGTATTTAAAAATTCTGAAAGATTAGAAGCTTCATTTTCAAACTCTTTCATTATATCCATGAAAGATTCATTATTATTTTCCACATTTCCCCCTAAATTTATGTTCCATTATTTTAGTCTTTCACACTAAGATTATTATTCGATTCCCACTTCTCAATAAAAAATCTCATTTTATTAGCTACAATTGGTTGAGTCATTAGTTAAACTTTTTTTTAAATTTTTATCATATTCTTCTGTATCTTTTTTAATTAACACATCTATATAATACCAAACTAATGATTCTAAAAGACTCTCAATCATCTCAGAATCATTCTTGCATTTACTCAATTGTTCAATTCTCCACTCCATTCTCTTTCGTGATTGTTCTATAATACGGCATGGAAGAGCATGAAAGTTTTTCTCATAACTTCTTATTACATCATTGATTATTAATACTATTCTTTCTTGCAATCTTTCCTGATCATATTGTTCTTCGTCTCGTTGTTCTCTTATTTTGTCTTTCTCCAGGTATCTTTCTCGAATGGCATTTGTTCTTTGATTTGATCTATATATCAAAACTTTCATTGTTAAAATGAAAGCAAACAAAATCATATTAATGAATGCTATTATTGTTAATAATTCCACATTTCCCCTTAAAGTTTAGTCTTTCACACTCAAGTTTTGTTTTTTAGCTTCCCATTCATCCACGAATATCTTTAATTTCTTCAAAGTTCTCATGATGCATTTATCTGGAAAACGTCTCATCCTTATCAAAGAACTATGAGTAATACCCAGAGAACGTGATAATTCTAATCCTGATATAAGTTCTTTTTCACAAATCTCATTAATTTTTTTAAAATAATCTTCGGCGGTCATTATATTCCTTTAATAACTTTATTTAATACCATTTCATTCAATTCTTTATTATCACCAATAACTTCAATTTTGTTGGTTGGTTCATTAATTTTTGTCAATGTTATTTCACTTTGTTTTTGTTTGTTATAGACAAGAACCAACTCAGAAAGAGTGCGTCTCGTAAGTTCTTCTAATAAATATTCAATTTTTTCATCTGATGTCTTTCTAATCTCTATTTTTCTTAAAATACCCCATGGCTTGTTTATAAAATCATAGAATTCTTCAAGTATAAGATCTGGTAAATTATTATGACGCTCTACTTCATTAGCTACACATTGCAACAATGTATCTTCATTGTGAAGCATTTCTTTATTTTTCATGTTTTCCCTTGTCTCATACATTAGAATATCTATATATATATATGAGTATACACTATTGACTTCATATGTCAACTATATATACTTATATATATATAGATAGTTAAGCCGTCGACAGATTGTAGACAACTGAGGTAGACATGAAAGAAATAAGCATAAAAAGTTTAGCTGCACAGATGCAGAAGTTAATTGATATTCGCATGGAACATTTCATGGGTCATTATGAATCTATGAAAACTATCAATAAACAGATTGAAGAATTAGAACTTAAAATGGCAGCTATTGTCATAGAACTGGAACCAGTTGAATCTTTGATATACAATCAGAATCCACAGCTACAAAAAGTATTTGAGTCATTGAAGCGTATATATGTACAAAAGGAAGAGAATGAACCTAATAGAGAAACTAACTAATGAACTAGATGTTGAAATTAATCGTGTATGGGAAGAATATATAGGTCTTCATAATGAATTAGATTCGCATCGTGGTAAACCAATATCAGATACTAATCTACCTGAAGTAAGTAGAATTCTGGGAGAAATACAAGAAACATTTGCAATATTATATCCAGCATATAATTTCATAGCAACAAGGCACCAATATGTTACTAACGCAGTCACCGGATACAACGATTTTATCGAAACACTTAAAAAAGGCGGCGCAACAGAACATAAGCCAGAACCAACAATCATCATCCCAGGTGGAGATGGTAGAGTGTCCAACCTGTCGTGAAATCACACGATATCAATGGCAAACAACATGTTACCTCTGTTATAGAAAGTATTACGATGGAAGATAAAATAGTTACTTCAAGTTCTAACATCTATCGTTCAGAACAAATCAATGAGATTATGGGAGCTCTCAGTAAAGCACAGGGTTCATATAAGAAGCTTGTTGCAAACCAGGATGCCCCAGGATGCAAGTTTGCTAACCTTGAAGCAATATTAGATGCGGTGAGAGAATCGTTGTCTAGTAATGGGATAGGGTTCTTCCAGTTTATTGAGTTATTGGATGAAGGTTCGGGTGCTGCATTGCTCAAGACAACACTTGGTCATGCATCAGGTCAATACATATCATCCTGTACCAGGGTTATGGCTGGTAAGACTGACAAACAAACAGGTAGAATCTATGAAGTTCATAAACGCTTACATGCGTTGATGTTATTGGGTATAGCTCCATCAAGCAATGATCCTATTGCCTTTGATGATGATGGTGAAATGATGGCAGAACAACATCTTATATCAGATATACGCAAGCCAAATGCACCTGATAAAAAGGAACTTGATTTCAATGATGTAATCAATAAACATCAGTATGAAGAGCTTCTGATAGAGTTGAGTGGATTTGAGAAGCTTGCTAAGAATATTATGGAAACATATGGCATTGGTACACTTGCAGATCTTCCTGCATCAGAGTATCATACAGCACGTGCTAAGATATTAAAGATTAAGAGAGCTGAAGAAGAGTACGCTCGAAGAAAATAACGGTGTTAGATGGAGTCACTTTCATCTTTTTACAAGCACTGTAGTTGTAGGAGGTCAATTTAAACTCCTTTCCTTCTATAACAAACTCCCATGAAGTGCGTGGTTAGGCTTCATGGGATGTTTATTGTTAAAATAGATAGGGATAGCAACAAGGTGCAATAAATAGCTTGTTTAGTCAAGGTCCCACAGCTTGACTAAAGCAATGGGACCACATTAAGTAGGAGAAAAATAAAGGAAGAGTAAAGAATGAAGTAGTTCTATTCTATAGTACCTAATGAATCAGCATCTAGTCTAGCTTTGCATTTATAATTAGGCTGACTGAATACCAATTGCGCATACTCATCTTTATCTGTAGGGATCATTCTAATGCCAGCAGCTGCTAACTTAGGATCCCATTCTTGTTTAAAGCGCCTAAAGCATTGATCATATTTATGAACAAGTGATCCTTGTAATCTACGCTTCATATCTTCTTCGAATACCTCTTGATGAATCTCATGCATGATTACTTGTTTTTGTGTATCAGAGAGTGTAAATAAATGTTCATCGTTAACTGATATTTTCATTTGAATCCTTGTTGATTAAGATGCAACTAATGAGCCACCAAAAGTATTAGGTATAATAGGTCCACCTATAGGTCCAAAAGTAGATGTTCCAGGATATGTCACATTACTACCGGTTAAATTATTTGCAATGATGCCTGATTGAATCAATGCTATATCGCCAGCATCCATTGCAGCATATATAGAACCTGAGATACACCAGTAACCATTGTAAGTCGTGTCAGTAAGAGAATTATATACAAAGCTTGTTGCATTAAGTAGTCCAACTAAACGTAAACCACTGGTAGTAGCTATATATAATTTCATTTGAGGTTGAGTAGAACTTGCGGTTCCACACTTCACTGTTGCAGCCACTGTAAAATTATAAAGTCCCGATATAGGAGCAGTGAAATGTCCCGTAGAAGTATCATAATTGCCATCTAAATCAAAATCAACGGTATCATATACAATTGTTCTAATACTATTTGCTGGAGTATAGGTAAAATTATTGGTTAGATAAACTGAAAATGAAGGACCTTCTTCTATTGGTCCAGAACCAATAGTACCCAACTGACCATTGGAATCAACAAATACGGGAATACCGTCTCCTGCACCCGGAGTTATACCACGAATACCTTGGATGAATGTCTTATTAATTCCTCCAGCACCTGTTGAAGTTGTATTACCAATGCGCAATACATTTGCTTCAAGTGCGGTTCCAGTAATTGAATTACCTATGATAATATTATTAGATTCACTACTGGTATAATTATTACCAGCCGCAGAACCAAGAATAATGTTATTTGATCCTGTTGTTAATAAACTTCCAGAACTTCTACCAACAATAGTATTAGTTGTACCACCGGTTATAGATTCTCCAGCATCTCCTCCAACAAGTGTATTACTTGAGCCTGTTGTAATAAGTCTGCCTGTTTCAGATCCAACTATAGTATTGCTAAACCCTGTAGTAAGTGCTGTACCGCATAGATAACCAAGTATAGTATTGAATGTTCCAGTTGCAGCTAATCTACCACTATCAGCACCAATAATAGTACTATTATGAACATCTGTTACTGCAAGTTCTAATGTATCTCCAGAACCAACAAATGCTACAGTAGAACCACAACCAAGTGCAGCCTGATCAGCTATGATATTCACAACACCCATTACTGGAATAGCAGTACCACTATCACCATCTATTTCTTCTATACCACCACCACCCCCAGCAAGTGATATAGTAAGTGTATTTGTTCCTGGAGTACCAACAACATTCACACCAACACCATCGCCAACAATATTAAGATTATGAACACCATCTGCAGGAACTGCACCACCACTGTTACCAGTAGCTGTAGCAATAATTCCTGTACCAATAGTTCCTAACTGGCCGCTGGAATCAATATACACAGGAATACCATTACCACCTGTAGGGCTTATGCCACGTATACCGGCAATGAAAGACTTAGTAAGTTGTCCTGCGCCACCACCAGTAGCTGACCCAATACGTAATACGTTAGTTTCAGCAGCAGTACCGGCAACTGTTGTACCAATAAGTATATTATTGCTTTCAGCAGAAACATAAGCACTTCCTGATCCTGCTCCAACAATTACATTATTACCACCAGTTGTAAGAGCATTTAAAGAGCTTCTTCCTATAACAGTATTAGCTCCGCCAGTAGTTATAAGTGCGCCAGATGTAGCTCCAAGAATAGTATTATTGTTTCCCGTAGTTAAAGCTGCTAAAGAACCTTGGCCTAATACTGTATTATGATTTCCTGTAGCGGCTAATCTGCCGCTATCAGCACCAATAATAGTATTGTCATTAGTATCAGTAACACTAAATACTATATCGTTGGCAGCAGGTGTTCCTGCAACAAAAGATACAGTTGAACCACTTCCAAGTGCTGCATTATCTGCATCAAGGTTAATAAGTCCTGCTATTGGAGTGGCAGTACCGCTATCACCATCTATCGTAAGAACTCCAGATCCACCACCAACAACTGAAGCAGTTAATGTATGAGTACCAGGATTACCCACGATCGTAATACTGGTTCCATCACCTACTATATTTATATTGCCAGCTGTTGGTGATACAGCGCCACCACTATTTCCTGTTAATGTTGATACTAAACTTGTTCCACCAGAACCGACAGTACCAAGTTGGCCATTAGAATCTACATAAACAGGAATGCCGTCGCCTCCTACAGGAGTAATGCCACGAATACCATGAATAAATGACTGATTAAGATCACCAGTTCCTGACCCAGTTGCATCTCCGATACGTAATACGTTTGATTCGAGAGCAATACCTGATACTGCATTACCAATAATAATATTATTACTTTCACTTGTGGTGTAAGTATTCATGGTTGTGGTACCAATAACAATATTATAATTACCCGTCGTTAATTGATGTAAAGATTCTTCACCAATAATGGTATTGCGTGACCCACTCGTAATTGACTGACCAGATTCAGATCCAAATACTGTATTAGCAGATCCTGTTAATGTTAAATTACCACTACTAGCACCAACAATAGTATTAGCAAGACCATCAGTAACGTTGAAGGTTATCACATTGCCAGCAGCATTGAATGATACCGTAGAGCCTGCTCCAAGTGCTGCTTGATCTGCTATTAAAGCAACTAAGCCACCAATGGGAAAAGCAGCTCCCGTATCACCATCTATTTCTTCTATAGCAGCTCCACCACCACCAACCAATGACACGGTTAAAGTATTAGTTCCTGCATTACCAGCAACATTAACACTTGTTCCATCACCGACGATATTTATATTGCCAAGATTACCGCTAATAGCACCACCACTATTACCCGTAAGAGTCTGTAGAAAATCATCAGACCCCCCTGTTGAGGTAAGTGTCAAAGAGTGTGCACCTGCATTACCTACAAATGTTAAACCAGTAACTGCTGAAAGAATATTAATATTGGATGCACCATCGGGGGTAATAGCGCCACCGCTTGTTCCCGTTAAGGTATTAAGATCCCCCGATCCACCACCAGCTTGTAGTAGTGTCCATGTAGCCAATGAACCCTTTGAGTCTGAGTCACCTTGAAGTGACACAAGTACCCATACAGATTCATTAGTACTATTGAGCCATAAATCGCCTAAGGAGACGTTTTGTATATCATATTGGTTAGGATCTCTATCCTCAAAATTCCAGTTAGGTGGCTGATTGGCATTCGTGCCAAGATACGCGGTTCCTTGTTTACCGCCTAATCTATTGCTCATAGTTTCGCCTCCAAGGCAGCTATGCGTGCATTAAGTTTTTGAATTTCATTTAATAGTAATACGGGTAGATCATGATACCTAACCGTATAAGGTTGTCCTTCATCATCTAGCATAGCCAATTCAGGGAACGCTTCATTAACTTCTTCGGCAATTAAACCATATTGTTTTATATCGAGTTTGTCAGAAATTAAGGTAAATGTTACGGGGTTAAGTTTATAAATAGCTGATGATTGATCAGCCATTGGATTAATATTTTGCTTAAACTTGCGTGAAGAAATAACCGTACCTAACAACCCAGTACTATCAATAAGCATTGGTTGTGTTGTAGCACCAATTGTTTTGTTATAAACACCCGCAGTTGTAATACCAGCAGTTCCAGAATTGAGTGTCAGAGCAGATGCTCCAGTAGTACTTCCTATGGCAACAGTTTTAGCTTGTGCACCAGTTCCTATCGTAATACCTGCAGTTCCTGATTGAATAGTAGTTATTGATGTGGTATTAGTACTACCTAAATTTACCGTTTTAACACCTGCACCAGTTCCTAAGTTTAATGTATTATTGGTAGCATCTGTTGAAATTCCTATAGCTCCTGTACCACTATTAGCAGTAATTGCACTATTAGTAGTAGTAAGGTTAATGAAACTACTACTACCAGTAGAGAGTGTAATACCGTTACCACCATTGATAGTAGTAGTTGCTGAAGCATTAGTGCTACCAATTGTAACTACAGCGCTAGCCGAAGATGATGTACCTATATTTACCGTATTAACACTAGTACCGGTCGCCATATTTAGTGAAGTAAGATTATTTCCAGTACCTAGAGTTGCAGTCGTGACATTACTTCCTGTACCTAAAGATATTCCCGTTGTATTTGAATCAGTTCCTATACTTATAGCACCTGATGATGCTGCCGCAACTCCAATTGTAATATTGCCACCAGTAGCGGTAAGAGCGATACCACCACTTCCTGATTTAATAGTAGTTACTGATGTTGTATTTGTACTTCCAACAGTAACTGTCTTTACTCCAGCACCGGTACCTATATTGATTGAGTTGTTAGTAGCATCATTTGATAATGCTACTGTCCCAGTACCTGAGTTTGCTGTAATAACACCATTAGTCGCAGTAATAGTAATACCAGCTGTACCTGATTTAATTGCAGTAACAGATGTAGTATTGGTACTACCAACGGTAACCGTTTTAACGCCAGCACCAGTTCCAATGTTTAATGTATTATTAGTAGCATCATTTGAAATAGCAACAGTACCGGTTCCAGAGTTAGCTGTTATAGCACCATTGGTTGAGGTTATATTTAATGCACCACTTCCAGATTGAACAGTTGTAGCAGAAGTTGAATTAGTGCTACCAAATGTAGAAGTTTTAACTCCAGCCCCTGTGCCAATATTTATAGTACTTGTTGTAGCATCAGTCGCCAACGATACGGCACCCCCGTTAGCAGTAATTCCTGCAAACGTAGTTGTAATCGTATTAGTAGATCCACCGAATGATAGTCCTGTAGTACCACCTGCAAGCGTAATAGCTGGACCTGTTTGCGAACCACCAGTATCACCAGTAATTGATGTTATAGCAGAAAGAAGAGCGCTACTTGTGATAGTTACTGTATTACTAGCAGGAGAACTACTTGTTGAAATGCCGGTACCACCAACAATACTAATAGTTCCTGAAGTTGGTGTGGCAACACCGCTTGAAGTAGTAAGTGAACTTAAAATAGGATCTACAAAGGTTGGTAAAGCAGAAGCGCCGCCAGATGTTAATATTTGGCCAGAAGATCCTACAGCTGCGATCGATTGTATAGCACCTGTTGATGTAGTTCCACCACAAAGAACTGCATAAGCAGTATTAGATTGAACCCCAGTGCCGCCTTCCACAACAGGCTCAGGGGATATTCTTTTATAAGACATAGTATCTCCTAGTAAAGTTCATAAGTAGATCCATTACCAATTACACTAACAGCTTGATAAGCAGTATTCATTATAAACGTAGTTGCACCATCAATATTAACTGCACCACCAACGGTTGTAACAGTAATATTATGAGTAGCTGCTGATCCTGTTCTGTCTTTAATTATAAAGGTTCTACTAAGTGTCGCGGCATTAGGAAGTTGAACAGTAATTGCACCACCAGAAGAATCAACACTGAGATAATCGTCAGTAACGAGTACAACATATGGAGAACTGTTTACATTTGTATACGCTAAATTTGTTAAACCAGAACTTGATATGGTAATAGCATTAGCGCCAGGAGTAATAGTGATACCGGTACCTGCAGTAATAACCGCTGTACCTAGTTGATCACCAGATTCTGTTACTACCGTTGCAGTAGATCCTACATTTATACCATTAATACCAGAAATAAATGCTTTATTAAGTTGTCCTGTTCCTGATCCAGTTCCAGCACCTATACGTAATACATGTGATTCTGAAGCGGTACCAGTATTACCTAAAAGTATATTGCTGCTTTCAGAACCGATATAATTATCACCTGAATTGTATCCTATAAGAATATTACTTGATCCAAGCGATAATCCATTTCCTGCTAAAGCACCCAACATGGTATTTTGATTACCGGAGAGTATAGAACTTCCTGCATCCTTACCAATGGTAGTATTACTATTAACATCAGTTACATTCAATTGGACAGTATTACCACTTCCGGCAAATAATACTGTTGCACCCGCATTTAATCCTGTATTATCGGTTATGATATTAATCACACCACCAGATGGTATAGCAGTTCCAGAATCAGTAACAAATGATTCAGATACTGCACTACTTGCTGAAATGGTAATGGTGTTTGCTCCAGGAGTAATATCAATTCCTGTTCCTGCAGTTATAACTGCAGTTCCTAATTGATCTCCGAATTCAGTAACAACCGTTGCAACAGATCCAACGTCAACACCATCTATTCCACAAATAAATGCTTGGTTAAGGTAACCATCATTGGTACCAGTACTTTTACCAATACGTAATGTATGAGCTTCTCCAGAAACTCCTGCAACATTATATCCTATACAGATATTACTACTGTCACTACCATCATAACTATCACCAGTATTATCACCAATCATAACGTTGTAATTACCACCTGCTATAGTACTTGCAGCACTTTGTCCTATAATGACATTATTTGAACCACCTAATGCTCCAGCAACAGAAAAACCTATTAAAACATTCTGATTTCCATTAACTGAACTAGCAGAATTACCACCTATAATGACGTTATCCTCTCCTGTGTCGAGAGCTCCACTAGAATTTTTCCCAATAATTACATTAAAACTACCACCATTAAGAGAATTCGCCGCACCATCACCTATAACAACATTATCATCACCAACACTTAAATTAGGAGCAACAGAAGCACCTATAAGAGTATTCCTGCTACCAAATCCTAACGATATACCACTTGTATGGCCTAAGACAGTGTTTCGGTTTCCACTAATAGTTCCATTACCACTTCCATTACCAACAATAGTATTGTTATTAGTATCAGTTACATTTAACTGTACGGTGTTAGAGGAACCAGGAGCGCTGAATGTTACTGATGATCCTGAATTGTTTATGGCATTGTAAGCTTTAATATTAATTATTCCACCGAGTGGAGCTGCGTTGCCATTATCGGTATCATACTCATGTGCTTCAGCACCTATAGTTGATATGGTTAATGTATTAGTTCCACCATTACCTGTAACATCTACCGTAACGCCATCTCCTACTACAAAAATATTATTAAAACCATTGGGAGAAATTGGGCCACCGCTGTTGCCCTCTATGGTCTGTACTGCGGTGCCAGGAGGAGGTGTTACCGATGAATTAAAAATCCCTGCTTGAGACATCGTTATCTCCTTAAACTTGTGAAGCGTATATTACCGTTACATACAGAGTGCCTGTTGTAGGTAAACTATCTTCTGCTTTGACATATAACCTATCAAATGCTGATTGCTCCAATAAACCTCCTGTAGATGATTTATTAGTACCATAGTCATATAAGAAGAATCCATTAGCGGCGACTATATCATTATCATCAATGCCATTAAAAGATATGAGAATGTTCTCATTGCTTAGATTTGTTACTTTAAGTATTCTGACAGGATTCTCAAAAGGTAAACCTACACCTTCATAATCAGCTGATATATCAGCTGCGTCTACGCTGCGTAAAGTTTCAAACCTTATACGAGCTGAACTTGATAAATTCATATCTTCTCCTTTTAAACATAATAGCCAGACAATGTTACATTGCCCGTTCCTGCAGTACCTCTTGCATATACAACAGTTAATTTAGGAAACAAGGCTACTTGAGCATTTGGTTGAGAATTAGTTTGAGAAGGCAAATCAAATGCTGTTTCTGACAATATAAACTCATGATCATTAATACCATCAAAGCTAATAACTACTGGCATTGTGCTGCCATTGGTGACACGGATAAAAAAAGGTGCTTCCTCAAACCCATCGGGATTAATAGCTTGAAAAGTATTGAGGATCATTGTTGATGATAATATTGTCGTAAGCTGGAATGGTTTTACTGAATTCTGTGCCATTTTATTCTCCTTCGGAGACAACCGCAGGCTCTATAACTTCTTCAGCTGGTTTCATTGCTTGAACTGATTGTTGTGATAGTTCGTTAAGTTTTTGTAGAACTTCAAATGATGCATCAATTGCATTACCCCAGCTTGCACCATTTGGCATCTGGAATGCAAAGGTAAAATCACCTTTAGTTACTTGTAGTGTAAGATATTGTTTCATTTCCATAATAACTCCTCAAGAATTGTTTGAAATATTTTGACTCAAGTATAGCCATCCAACCTTTAGAAGGCCAGAAAGCTATACTTGAAGAGTATGAAATCTAATCTATATTAACTAGCTGTGTCTATAGAAACCCATGTAGTTCCGGCATCGCTATTTATGTAAGCTCGTGTAGTTGGGCTTGATCCATCTATACGCAAGTATAATGAACCCTGTCCTGCAGTAATAACACCATTAGGATCTCCTGTACCAGCAAGAAGTTTAGCAGCGCCAGGCAGTGTAACACCAGCAGTTGATGTTGTAATACTCAATCCAGCTGCAGCAACAACGGGTGTGCCGTTAGGGCTATTAAGCGTTAAGGTAGATCCAGCTGTTGTTGAACCAACGGCGGTAGCATGAGCTGTTGCACTTGTTCCTAAGTTCAAGGCACCAGTACCAACGTTAACAACAACAGATGTTGCACCTGTCGCATTACCAATAGTTATTGTTCTTGCAGCTGCACCTGTACCAATATTCATATTTTGGGCTACAGCGTTATTACCGACATTTATAACACCACCAGAGGAATTGAGAGACATTGTACTTGTTGCGTTCAATGCCATTGTTCCGGTGGAAGATGCTACAAAGTTGCCAGTACCTGACAGTAAACTTAATGAAGCTGCACCTGTTGCTGTACCAACGGTAACAACGTTATCAATAGCGCCAGTTGCGATATTAACTGTTTTGATACCTGTACCACCAGTAGCAATATTAACTGCTTGTGCACCCGTTCCTGGAGCAATAGACACTGTTCCTGTTTGGAGACCTGTACCACCAATACTTACCGTACCTGTAGTCATGGCTGTACCAATAGCAACTGATCCAGCTGTCTGGGTATTACCAATAGCTATAACGTTAGCACCTGTACCACCAACGTTGATAGTCTTAACTACCGCAGCACCAGTACCAATGTTGAGAGTTGTAGCAGCAGCATCACCAGAAATTGATATTGCACCTGTTCCAGTAATAAGGCCGAATGCACCATTAGTTGCACCAATTGCATAACCACCTGTTCCTGCAGTAAATGTCATACCTCCAGCAGCATCAGATGCACCTATACTAATTGCGGTAGCAGCAGCTTTTCCACCGTTAAGGGTAATACCACCATGAATAGAAACTAATCCAACAGAGGCATCATTAGTACCTTGTAGTGAAGCAATAGTTATTCGCTCACTTGTACCACCATTTGCAGTAAAACTTATCGCAGGGTTAGTATTTGATGTTGTAGTAAAACTTAATGCAGCAGCAGAAGTAATGTCAAAATCACCACTTATCGTTACATCACCCGTAACATCAAGATTACCATCAAACGTTACATCACCTGTAACATCAAGTGTACCACCTATAGTAGTATCACCCGTCACCGCAAGTGTTGAAGTTAATGTAGTTATACCTGCAGTAAGCTCACCTAAATTAGCTGCAGATGCTGCATTCATATTCAAATCACCGGCAGTAATATTTACATCGCCAGCAGTAACCGTTAAGTCACCTGGATCCACGGTGAATGAAGTAGCAGTGGCTGCGCCAGCATCAGCGGCAGTCCAAACATTAACACCACCAAGTGAAGAACATAAAATAAAATATGATTGGGAAACGGTGTTTACCCAGACGGTGCCCAATTCAGCCGTGTCAGATGCCAAAGGATCTCGTGGTTGAACTATTGGTTCCTGTTGTAGACTTGCGTTTGTTCCGTTATAGCCATAAAGCGAAAATCTTCTATTAACTTTAGTAGACATACCATCTCCTTAACATAAAATAAATATCTTACTTATAGTAGATTACATTTCAGACTTATAAACAATATAGTTGACAATACTTCACTATCATGATAGTATATAAATAGAAAGGTAAATAAAATGATAGAAAAAAAGAAACGTACACAAATGACTTTCGACATACAACCAGAAATACATCATAAAGTAAAAATATTAGCAGCAATACGCAATATAAGTATAAATCTTTGGGCCCAAAGGGCCATAATTCGAGAAATAAATAGACAGGAAAGAAATGAAAGGAACGATGATGGAACGTAAATTCGAAGTAGTATTTAACATTATAAAAACTGAAGACATTCCACCTTTAAAAAAATTAACATATAAAAAAAATCAAAGAATAAAAAATGAAGAAGGATTACGAGAAGGATATTTCATAAAAAAAACTAAAGAACAAATGGATGAAGTTCTAAAATCTTGGGGGCTTACTCGTCCAGGAACAAGTCATATTTCTGAATGGTGTCACCCACTTTGCTATAAAACAGTAGAATATGGTTATCATGAACCAAATCCAGTTTTTAATGGATTATGTCGTAAAGATTGTGATGATAAAGAATGTTCATTCAAACATGGAAATTATTCATGGTAGGGAAATTAAAGGAACAAAATGAACATATTTAATTTTATAATAAAAGGGACAATAGCAACATACGCCCTTGTTGCATGGCTATATATTGCTATTCCTTTAGTAATATTAACTTTTTTTTCTATCTATTATCTCGTGGTAAACATTTTTGCTACTCTATCAACTTTTTTACCTATTTTATCTTGAACTTGTTGTTCAATATCTATTGGAGGTATACCGCCATTTTCTTTGATAATAGATCTAGCCGCTTTTGCTTCAATCTCAGTCAATTCATTAAGCGATCGTATGTTATTAATTAATTTTTTCTTGCCAGCATCTGTCTGCATAAGCGTAGGTACTGTATGCATAAACATCTCAACTTCTTTTTGAGTTATTCTAGATCCAAAATATTGTTTTGCATTTTTTACAAACTCGCTAGAAAGCTTTTCAAATTCTTCAATATCAGATGGCTCTCCTGAATACCATTTAACACCGCCCTTTAAAAGTTCTGCAAAAGGAGCAGTAAGTCCACTAATAAAAGGAGCATTCTCAAATTTTGATAATGCAGACCATAAAGCAGCGTTAGGAAGATTACCTTTATCTATTAACTTTTCCATACGACCAAGACGTAAGTCAGCTTCTTTTACAGCTTTTTCTTTAGCTTTGAGTTCATCTACATACTTTTTAGTTTTTTTAATATTTTCACGTCTCTCCGAAAGTGCTAGCTTTTTATTCTCACGTTCTTCTTTTTGTATCGCTAATCTTTCTTTTTGTCTTGCTAATCTTTGCTGAGGCGTCTCAAATAATTGAGAAATCAATTCCGCCTGCTCAGGACTCAATTGCCCTTGTCCTTGATTTCCTTGTTGTCCAACTTCTTGCTGTGGATAGCCAAATTGCTGCTGAGGTTGCGGTTGTAACAACGATTGCATCTGTTGCCCACCACCAAGTGTTGGGTTGTTAAAGTATTGTTGTAAAGCTGATTGTAGTTCATGTTGTGGGTTATATTGTTCTTGCTCTTGTTCTGGACGCTGTTGATAGCCAGCTAACGCTCCCATGCCAACTTGTTCTTTTGGGGATTCTTTGCTTAGCTCTATTAAAAATTTTGGACTCTGAAATATAAGTTTACGTTCTTCAGGTGAAAAATGACTTAAGCGGGTAGCAGTATTTCTACCCAATAATGGTTCCCAATTTTTGGAAAAATCAGAACGTTCTTTTTTTGTATCATATTTTTTTGTTATTTCGGCTAATTTATATGCAGCAAGGTCTTGTATACCAGCACCTAATACTTCACCAAGTTGACCACCAAAATTTTTACGCGGTATTGATTGTATCATAATAGATCCTTATTATTCTCCACCACTATCTTTTTTCCATTTATCATGCGCCTTATTTTTAGCATAAGTTTTAAGAAAATCTGGTGCTGATCCTGCAAGACCTAAGAGTAAGTTTTGTGCAAGTCCATTTGATTGAGGTCTATGAAGATTATCAAACTTAGGTTGCAAACCTAATTGAAGCATTTGTAAAATTTGTCCTATCTGTTGCTGACCATAACCTGCCTTTTGAGCAGCTAAATCTGCTTCTAAACCAGCTCCAGCTCTTCCTAATTGAGAAGAAAAAGTAGGAGAACTAAGTGCATTATTTCCCATCGAAGCAAAACGTTCTGCAAGATTTGGAACAGTATTTTGAGAAAATTGATTACGAGATTGTTGTTCAATTGGTTCAAATCCAGCATAAGGATTTTGTAATCCCATTATTCCTAATCCTTGCAGATATCTGAATATCTCTTGTTCTTCTGGAGTATAATTTTGTATTTGTTGTATTTCATCGGGATTTCCAAAAAGAGTTTCAGATTTAGGATTAAAAAGAGATGCAAGAATACCAGCTACACCACCAACACCAGCACCAATAGCAGTACCTGCACCAGGGAATAGACTTCCTATTGCTGCACCTGTACCAGCTCCCGCTGCTCCTCCTAATGCTATATTACTTCCATTTTCTTTTACACCTTCCCACCAATTTCTTGCTCTAGGGAACTTAGGATTAGGATTTTTTCCTGTTCGCAAAGGTTTCTTCTGATTCTGTAAAGCTTGCATACCATTACCAGCGTTTATCTGCGGTAGATTTGCCAATTGTTGCTGCGTAGCATTTCTCCAGTCATACATATTTTGTTGCGCCATAATCTCTCCAATAATTTATCATTATCCTAATATTAGAATTTACAGTATTCAAGAGTTACTTGCGAATCGGTAAAGGTAATACCTGAGTTATTATTTATAACAACTTGAGTTGCCGTAACACTTACTTGAATATTATTACCTGCGGCATCTGCATAAGGTATAGGATAGCCAACTAAAGTCACTGTATCAGTAGCGGCACCTGAAATGAACATCCATTGGTATAGTGCTGTAACGGGAATATTATGATCTATAGATGTTACACCAGCTCCTAAAGGCCCTGTATTAACAGTTTTAAGATATCCATTGCGAAATGTATTAACATTAGCGGGATCATAAAACAATTTACCACTTAAAAACTCTTGATTAATATTATAACCCGTAACCTTTGTGTTAAGTACTAAGGCAATGTTATTAATGTTTTGGTAAAGTCTAACTAATAGTTCCTTAAACTCATCACTATTAACATCAACTTCATACAACCGACCAACATCCCATATATTAGTGGTAGGGACATATGACCCTGTATTTATTTGTTGATTAGGTATATATGCCATTTGTTATCCTATTGTAATCTAGAACTTGTAGGTTGAGCATTTATACACATAGCATGCAATGCAAAACCAGAATCTCTTATATCAACATCACTCATTTGATCATGGTTCATAACAAGTTGAAACTGAACAACTTCTCCATTTGCCTGAAAATAAACCGGATGCCATAAACGTGTTGCATCTTTTTCATAAGGAAGATCAGGATAGGGGAATGTATCCAATGTACCTGTTCCTAGTAATGTACCATTAAGGAAACTATCTCGTAACAAAGGTATATTAGCGGTAGATACATAAAAATCTACCTGCATTTGACCTGCAGCAGTAGAATCAACCATAAAATCTACTTTATTTATAGATGCATTACGGCCTTCTTGAGCGTAGAAGTTATATTCTTTTGTTAATATAGATATATTGCTTACCCGTGAAACTAAACCACCACCGCTATATGTGCCAGTGAAATCATCTTCTGGCTTAACATAAATTTGTATGGTATCTGAATCAATAATGGTAACAATATTAAATATTTTATTATTTAAACTATCAGAGTCATCAGACCATGTAGCATCTTGTATATAGATATATGTATCATTTCCACCATTATCTTGTAATGCAAGGTTATGCTGAATGATTGTTAAAGTAGTAGTGCCACTTACTAAAGTGATATTAGTTATCTGCAATACAGCAGCATTGGTGGGTTCATCAGCATCACAAATAAATGTATAACCCTCTTGGTTTCCTGCAATAACTTGACGGAACAATGCTTGAACAGCACCACTATCCCATGTTACATCATCATTCCATGTTACTGTTTCAGAATCCCATGTTATACCGCTTACTGGTTGGAAGTAACCAAAACAAGTAATAGAATCATCATTAAATGCCCATGTTCCTGTTTTATAGTTAAATACTAAAACTCTGCTAGGGTAGGGAAAATCAGTAGAAGACGTAATACTAGGAAAAGTCCAATACACCATTTCAACAAAATAATCTCTGATTCCATAAACTCTAAATACTCCTTGATCAGCATTATGAATTTGGAAAACTATATCAGGTATCTTATCATCAATACGTTCTACGTTGCTTCCATTACATGCATGGATACCAACATTACCTATACCAATACAAATTTTATCAAAAGGTACAATACTATTAGTAGATTCTGCACCAAGTTCAGTATTTATTTGTTGAAAATTAAAAGGTTGTACTTCGTTGCCCGTATATACTAATTCCCATGTAGATCGTTCAAAAAAAACAATCAAACGATCTTTAATAAATTCTACCGTAACAATTGCTTCAGTTGTTGAAGCATCAACTGCATTACCACGTCCTGCAATATCTTGAAACCATGCAGCAGGATCTAATGGTGAACCAATCTGAGAATAACGTGCTCTATTGGGATAGTTAACACCTGCTTCTACCGTATTTAGTAATACTAATCTTTTATGGAAGGGAACAATAATAAGCGCTGTATTTATAATGTTGCCGTTAGAATAGAAAATAGAAGAGTTAAGTGATGCTCCCGTAAATGTGTAAGCTCCTGTTGCTATGTTAAATGTACCGGTTCCAAGGGGAGCGGCTGTTGTTAAACTACTTACCGTAAGAGCACCATTCGCAACTGTCACGGTAAATAAAGTACTACCAATGACAAATGTTTGTCCTAATGCTCCCAATCCTCCAGGCACCGTTCCTGCAGCATTACCACCACCATCAGTCGTATCTATTGCATCACCTATACTAAAGTAATAATTAAAAGCATTCCATGTACCAGCAAAATAGTATCTAATGCCATCAGGTATATTAAAATTAGTTACAAAAAATACTTTGTCTGAAGCGTTTACCCCAGTCCATGTTGTTGACCAAAAAAACTGTGAATTATCACCTGTCCATACTGCAGCTGCACCAGTGTTAGATAATCTTTCCCAACCACTTGAGTACTGATATGCATATCGGGTATCAAAACCAATAACAAATTCATCATTGATGGATGATTGTTCATAGGTTAGTAGACCCATTACTGGTAAATTAGGATAGAAGTAAACATCAGTCCCATTAGGTAAAGCAACACCAGTAATATTAAAATCTGATGTCGTAAGATTATATGTTGCAGTAGATACTGAATTATCATTTCTCAACATCTGTTGATCGCCACCAGCAGGATTATATACCGTAAAAACTATATCGCCAATACTAAATGCTTGTCCTATTTCAGGCGTAAAACCAGTATCTACAAAAATAGTACGTAGATTACCAGAAAATACACCAGCCGTTATAGTTCCTACATTAATTCTTAAACGAGATACTAAAGGATTATCACCAATCCATCGTGATCCAAAACGTTTTCGTACACGTCCTCTAAATACATATGCATTATTAAGAGAAGAAAAAGCTTGATCTGGGACTAACCATGGCTTTACATTGGTTTGTAGACCACTATTTTCATCGTAAGGTGCGATAAAAAAACGATCTGCCATATTATAATCCTATTGCTAAGTAAGAAATAGTTGTACCTGCTGGTGGATTTACGAGTCCAAATTGAGCAAAAGTAACATTAGGATGACTCAATGTTTGAATACCAATAATATTATTATAGTTAGCACCCGGACTTGTAGTGGCAGGAAAAACAGCGTACGTACTCACAAAGTTTGGTGAACCAGGAACATCAGAATTTAAATTTATAGTTAATGATTTAAGGCTTGCCATACTAATACCTGTATGCCATTTGAGCAATATTCCTGATGGTAATCGTGTCCATCCAGGATTTGCCCATCCTGCAGACGTAAATTCTACTATCCGTGCAACGACTGGAGCTGTTGATCCTAATTGATGCGCAAATACAAGTTCAGGTTGTCCTGTGATAGATGATACTTGTGAATAAAGTTGTACAATGCCAGCTAAAGGAGTTGGTATCATACTTTGTGTAGGGAATGAAACTCTGTTATGCATACCTTGATTAGTAAGATTATAATCAACATGATCAACTTGAAAGGCAACATCGATAACATTAAAATTACCGCTAATTTGATCTCTACTATTTGCAAGTGTTTGCCCCGGAACTGGGACAGTCGTTAATGCCATGATATCTCCTTAATAAGGCCAACCGCCCCCAAACCATCCGCCTATATTATAATTCTTACCCTGAGTGTAGATAGTAACTGTTCTTTCATTTGCCTGTTGAGTAAGTGTAGTTCGTAGAACTAAACGTTCTTGTTGTTTAAATTCAGGCATAATGAGGTTTACTGAATCTAAATCCATGCGATCTTCAAATATTTTCTTTGCCGCACCATAAGCTATATATTGCCACCATTGTGATAGAAATGGCATATCTGTTGAATCCATCAATACAGTAGGCCTCACGTCAGCTTCTATCTGCACAGCATATGTTTTATCTGGTACTGGTCTGATGGTAAACTTATCGTCGTAATACAACATGCCTAATGGTTTACCTGGTTGATAAAGAATTCCCTCAAACCATATAGTAGCCTGATCTTGTGTAATGATCGGGAACGTTATTACATACTGACCAGTTTGATAATTAATATAGTTATTTGGATCTTGAATTGTGTCATATGGTGGAACTAGTGGAACATCTGCCTGCGTAAGATTACCTATCGTATTACTTATAGGAACATCTACCATAACCATGGATGTTCCATTGGTATCTAAGCAATTGAAATTAACACTTCTTTGAAGGATAAACGGATAAGGTAAACGAACTGATGGAATACTAGGTTGGAACGGTGGACCAAAAGTTGGCACATATCCGGTAAAAGGTCCTGATGAATTATCACCTCTTAGTAATGTATCTGAAATGGTATTCGTTTGAGGCCACATGCCATAGAATACATCACGCCATTGAGTATAGAAACTTTGAATTCCTGCTATAAACAATGGTGGATGAATGGCAACATATTTATTTCTAAAGTTATAGAGCGGATCAGTTTGTACGGTAGTATTTGTATCATAAACATCTACACCAGGTTGAGTATAAAAGGTAAGCGTTGTCCTTAGAGAGAACAATCTTAAATGCTCAGGAAAATCATAGAGAATGAATGTATTAATATACTCATTCAATTGAGAATCGGTAAGTTGTGATGCAGAGGGAGTTCGTGTCAATCTCCGTACTTTTGTCTGAATATTCGCTAAAGTAGAATATTGATTATCAGGTATTAATGCCATTACTACTCTCCTATGGATATGGAAGTACGTTTTGCGTAGCTTCTGTTAATATGTCATTTACTTCACCTATAGGCACTACTTGTGCAGGAGTTCCAAAAGCACCAGGTCGGTAGTTAGGGATAACAAATGCATCAAAGTTGGTTGTATCTATGGTAATAGTAAATTGAGTGTCATTAACAACCGTTATAGGTCCATATAATTCATTCGCTTGCACCATACCAAAACCATCGGGAACATACAAACGTGCAATTAACCCTGTTAAATACTGATGATTTCCTGGATTAACTCCATCAAACGTCGTTGTTACTAACGCATTTTCATCTTGTGTTATGGAAAGTATATTTCTCATCGCACGTTGGAACATGGGAAATTGTACACCGTAATAGTTCTGAGTATTTGGTATAGTCATATCGTTCCTTATGGAGAAACAGTAACTTCTACTAAATTAGTTGGATACATATCTACATCATCATCCATATATTCTAATGAATGGAATGCGTAGCGATGAACCTTTTTAGCCATCTGATAGTTAGTAGTATTGAGTCTACCACTTGTATCAACAGGTGCTTGTTGAACAGCTGTATTGTTTTCAAAGCTTCCTGCAAGTTGTTGATATTGTTTGTAGTAACAATTGTTATTTAAGTGTCGAGCAACACCGCGGGGTAAAGTATATTTTTGGCCATCCATAAGTTCGTAGGTGGCATTCTCATCACCAGGATAATATTTATAGGTGAATACAACAGCACCTCTGCCACCTTGGTGAGAAGGATTCTCTAGGTTCTTAAATATACCACTAACTAATTCAGCGTCTCTATCACGCATTTTTCTCATTTGTTTTGCTAAATCTTCACTGGTAATTTTTTTAGGAGCTTCTTTTATTGCCTGAGCTCTTTTAACTTCTGGTTTATTCATAATTTTCCTCTTTTATAAACATGGAAAGAGCATCAAAAGACACTCTTTCCATACTATTTAATTATTCGTTAGTAACACTGAATGATTTACCAGCGACCCAGTAAATAACATCGCCATCAACACCAGCTGGAGAACCAGTTCCCGCAGTTAGCTTCATACCTCTTTCTGCAATGTTCATTACAGAATCAGCAAGAAGATCAATATTAGCAGAAATAGCTTCTGCAGTGTTTTCCCCAAAAGGAACTACCTGTGCTGGAGTAAATCCAGGGGCAGTCGTAAGAGGGAATGCAAATGCAGTAAATCCTGTAGTATCAATATCCACGGTAATAGTATTTGTTACCCCATCAGCATCAGGTTCTTCAACATCAACAATAGTAGCTTGTAATCCATCAAGCTCTGTCATGCCGTATGCTGCAGCAGTTACTGTAGGAACAATAAATCTTATTACTTGTCCAATCTCAAAAGTATGCACCACAGACAATGTAACAATAGCTTGTGTAGCTTGTGATATTTTTGTGATGTAACGAGTACTTGGATAAAAATAAGGAAAATATGGAATACGTCTGAATGTACCCGCACCTGGGTTAGCACTTGCTATTGGAGCCATGTACGCAAGTTCAAAACTTACACCAGCACTAATATCATTAATGGTGAAATCTAATCCACCTAATTGTTTAGCACCTACTGTATTGAAAATACGAACAATATCGAAATTGCTCAATGATCCAGTATTAGCCGTATTAACTACAGGAGGATTTCCTGAAGTAATACCTGTGAGAGCCAATGATGGGCCAGGTACGTTAATTGATGTATCTATTACGTAAAAACCTGCGTTAGCGGCAATCTGTGATACTGCCAAAGCATTAGTAGTCGCTGTCTTAGTGTAAATAGTACCGCGTCCTTGGGTCATCCCAAGTTGCCAATAAAATTCAGCACCCGTTCCAGCGCCACCAGCGTAAGATGTAGTAATATTCTTTACCCACATCCAATCAGTACCAGAAGGTAAATTAATTATTCTCGCACTACCATCAGAGGTAAAGCGACCTTGATTAGTTCCTGTAAAAACAACTGACATTGTATTCTCCTTAGTTTAGCGTACAACGCATGTTGGTTATCCAGAGATCATTAAGAATACGCGGCACTTCAGCAAATACATAACCGATGGTTACGTTTTGGAAGAGCGGATCCGAGAACACTGGCGGTCTATACAAGAAACGTGCAGAATAGTTATCTTGCTCAACACAAGCTAACGCTTCCATACCTTGTACAAACACGTTATAAACATCATTACCTAGCGCGGAAGCATTTGGAGAAACAGATGCTACAGAAGAAAGCATAAAGCGAACGTTATTAACGTTACCCCACTCACTTCTTAACACGCGATTGTCATTTGGATAGTTCCACTTAGAAATGAATCCATTTATATTATTCAAATCTTTAGACAATTTAGTATGACCTAAAGCCATATAAGCGTCTCTTACAGGACCTGTTCCAAATTTATCTTCCCCACCCTGACTATCCAAAATCATCCAAGCATCATTAGTTAATAATGTTGAAGTAACTTCATCAATATCAGAAAGAGATAAGTTAGTTGGAAGGTCACCGTTAGTACCACCAGTACAGTTATACATTGAAGCAGTAGAAGCGAGCATATCACGCGTTAACTGATCTTCAGTCATACGAAGTGATAGACCGAGTAATTCTGCTGTTTCATTAAGAACTGGATCTTGATTTTGAAGAGTAACCTGTTGGTTGATTGCTACGTAAAGTCCATAAAATGACATAGTAGCATCAATATCAACACGAGTTAATGGAGTCGCTGGAGGAGTTGCGCCGCTATTTCCAAGAGGAACTGGAGCAGTTGGCAATCTATCGTAGCGAGCCATACGTAAAGTTCTTCCCCCTTTAACTGGAAGACGTTTAGAGAGTGCACCTAATTTCATAATAAGGTTCGGTGTTCTTACCGATAAAAGCACATCATCAAACGTCTGCTGCACTGGGGCAGGAAGAGTTGTAGGTGTAGTTATCATACACACACTCCTAATATACAAACGTACTTAGATTAAACTATTTTTTTACTGTTGAGTTGAACGACTACTCTTACGTTCCACAGGAAAAAGGGTTGACGAATCCCAGAGTACGTCTGTAATTAGCGAGATTACGTTACGCTGCTGATAGTATAGTAAGAGATGGTATAAAAATACAAGAAATATCCCCGTCAATTCTAGGAACTGACAGGGACATAGTTAATATTGTCCCGACCAAAAAAGGTAAATCGAGACATTACATAACATACAATAATGTATGCTTCAAAACAACATTATCTATAACGTTTAGCTTCTTCAACTTGTTGGCGTAGTTGTGCTTTGCGCTCTTCAGTGAGAATACGTCTATCATAATCACCAACACGAGTTAATGGTGTATCACCAGATTGTGGTGAAGCATTTGCAGCAGAACGTGGTTTTGACCTGTTCTCTTCAATTCTTTTATCTAATTCTTGATACTGATTATCGATTATACCGCTTCCTTTAATCAGTTCATACGCAGCATATCCTTTATCATACATATCAGGATTGGCTAAAATAGTTCTGTAAAGTGAAGGTTTTTGAAATTGTAACTTCTCTAAATTCTCTTTAGTAACAACTGAATCAAAGTCAGTAAACTGACTTTTAAGTCTCATCTCAGCATTGACTACAGCACTTTGTTCATTGAACTCTTGAAATTGTTTCTTGGTTTCTTTAAGTTCTCTTTTAAGATTCTTTACATACTTCTTAAGATGCTTACCTTCAATGTAAGTATCATCGCTTATATCAAAATCATCTTCATCATCAACTATTTGCATCTTAGTTGTTTGTTGTTGAGACATGTTAGCTTGCATCATACGTTCTAGTTCTAATGATCTACGTTCAGCAGATTCAGCACGTTCTCTCATCACACGAAAATTAATCTCTTTTGAAGATTCTTGAACATTACTTTGCTCTTGTGGCTTTTCAGTAACCGCTTCTTGTTCTGGATGCAAATACTCTGCCGCTTCATTTAATTGATCAAACATGGTTCCTCCTTTTCTTTGATTTTAATAACTGCATCTTTCTTCTCACCATTCTCTTTTTTAATCCAAGTGAGAAGTTCTCCACTTTCCATCAAGAAAACAAACTTTGCCAAGTCAGATGTTTCCTTGTCGTTCAAATATTTAGGTCCATTTTTGAGTATATGGTGATATAAGATATAATCAGGGATAGACCATAAAAACTCAAGCGTGTCGCTAAATGATTTATATTTCCAGACTGATTGCTTATAAACAGGAGTAGGACATGATTTTCTAGCGAGAGCAATAATCTTAGGCTGTCTTAAAACACGATCAGCTGTTGTAATGAGTACAACATAAAAATCTTTACCCACATAACCTATCTGATTTTTGGCTTTTTGAGCAGTATCATGAACTTGTGTCATAATACCAGGTTCCATGGCACGACGATATTCAGTTACATCATCTTCGAGGTCTAAACCTAAACTATCATGCTCAAGTATCTTCTGACCTGCTAACTTTTTTTCTTCCATACTATTCCCTATGTATGTTGCGATAAAGCACAATGCAACAAAAATGACAAAATATTTGTATATACACTACAAATCGAATGTTGCATTGTAGCGAAATAATAATAAAAAAAACAAACAATATCAAAAATGTTATTTTTATAAACATTTAATCTTTACATGCTGTATAATTTTGTTTATTATTTTTATATCTAATTACACACCAGTATTATTATAGGAGTATTCATGACACTATAGCAGTTACCATAACCACGAATATCATTCGAATACATTAGTTAATATTAATCTTACACATTAGGTATTTTATGAAAAAGATATTAGTCTTTTTATTATCGTTGACCGCTTTCTCACTTTCTTCCATGGAATTAGTTCCAGCCAAATCAGAATCGTCTACACGCAAAGAACATCATCATCTTATTAAGTTAAACCATAAAGATAAAATGCGCATTGAAGAGCGCTCTATGTTTGTCCCTGAAAAGTTAGGCAAAATGGAACTCTATCACAACAAACAGGGTTTCTATGTTCATAAAGACGATCAAAAGATCAAAATAAAAAAGTATTTCACTGATCCAATGGTGAGAGACCTTGATAAAAAACAACTCAAAGCATTCCTTGAAGGTGGTTATTTGACTATTAACCAAATGGAAGGCGGAGAATTATCTCTTAAATCTAAAATACGTCTTGAAGGTAGTGGCGTTTTAGGTGCAACTATTGGAGCTTTCCTTGGTAAAGCTGCTGTGTACGTAGTAGGGCATGGAGCTATTCAAGTAGCTGGACTATTATCAGGACCATTCTATCCTGTTACTGTTTTAGCTTTAGAAGGATGTCTTGCTGTACCAATTGAAGCTGCTAGTATGGCGGGTGCAGTGGCCGGTGGAATAGCTCTTGGTGTGGCTACAGGGCCTGTATGATCCCTTGGTACACACAAATATTCTATGCATTTATAGTATTCATATTGATTCATGTATTTAAATATTATTGTTTGGATAATGAAGATATAGTTTTGACTATGATCAAGTATTTCAGGAAAAAAAGATGACTCAGTATGGACATAATTTAGTCGCAGGAATCATTATTATAGTGTTGTACCAATTAGTATTTCATATGATTTTGAAGCATCATCCTGTAACTAAAAGAAACATACAAGAATGGTCTGATATTTTTGATGAGTATTGGTAAAAGAACTACCCCTCCTGCGTTAGTAAGAGGGGTAGTTAATTGATTAGAAAACGTTAGGGCAAAACTAATCAACTATTTCTTTTTATCTTTGCGTGCTTCGCTTAAAGCAATTGCAATCGCTTGTTTAGGCTTTTTCACTACTGGACCTTTTTTAGATCCGCTGTGTAATTCACCTTTTTTATATTCATGCATTACTTTTTTGATCTTCTTTTTGGCTTTTGGCGTTTCACCGTGATGCTTGTGCACCATAGCGCATTTACTACATTTCATATCAATCCTTTTATTGTGCTGCTGAAGAATCACGGAACCATTCCCTAATTTTCTTAGGATCAGGTCTTCTTTGGTTGTCTTGTCGCTTGTCTTTGGGTGTATTAAGAATATTGTAGGCAATCTTAGCACACTTTTCGTTAGGCCTTGGAGCTCCCGGCATGGTATCTCCTAGTACTTTTTAGGTTCCATTTCGCGACCAAAGTCTGCATAGTCTTCATGCATTTGCTTTTGAGCACCATAAAAGAGATCATCTACATAACCCATATGGTAGTTAGCTGCTCGTGGCCAGTATTCATCAATAACGCGTTGTGGAAGCAATGCAGGTGCTGACATATCTTCACGGATCATAGCTCCATCACGTGCTACCATTCTTCTGCTTTCTTTGTAGCCAGAATATGATTCACGTCTTTCCAATCCACTTACAGTATTTGGAACTGGATCGCTATTGTCATAACGGCGGTTCATGCCTTCGCTGTAATAACCTGGGCGATTCATGCCATCATACCCACGATTATCATACCCACGGTTATCATACCCACGGTTTACACTTCCGCTATTAAATCCTGCTCTTTCACTTGAGCGTGTGCTTCCGTGTCCCATTTCATCAAAGTCACGCTTTGCCATCATCCCACGACTTCCATTGCTGTAGTATCTTTTCTTCTTTGCCATAATGGCTCCTTCATTAGAAACTGCGATCACTCGCAAGGTATCACCTCTATCTATCCATTCACCGAACCATTCGATGAAAGTTGAGGAGAATTTGTCTTAGTGGCCTTGATACCACTCGTTTTTTCTTCTTTAACAGCTTCTTGTTCTCTTAACATCTGCTGTATAGATACTATCTGTTGTAGATGGGAAATGTCTATGTTTTCTATTTCCTTCATAGCTCTCACAAAGTTGAGTAATGCCATATTGTCATCTGCCACCGCTTTAGCACGACGTTCAACGCCAAGCGCTTTATTTTCATCAACACGACTATAACGTTCAACTCCAAGTCCTTCGTCTGCAACGGCTCTTGCTTGCGCCAATTGAGTACGAGCTTGAGCTTCTTGCATTTGAGATTGTAATTGCATTTGTTGTATTTGTTCAGCCTGTTGTTGCTGTTGCTCTAGTTTCTCAATCATCTTGTCTTTATCTTGTAGTGTCGCTGCATCAATAAGGCTAGAATCAGGTATTGGTACACCCATTTCTTTAAGCTGCATAAGTTGAGCGAACTGCATTTGTTTCTGTGATTCAGTATTGAAGCCCATCTCTACCATACAATGATATTTACCAAATGATTTGTTATAGAACAATGGCGCAGGTTCATCACCTTCTAGTAAGTTTTTAATCTTACCTGGTGTGTAGTTATGTTGTATAACTTTCATAATCAATTCACCAAGCAAGTTCTGAGAGAAGTCTAACCTATCAAACAATGGCTGTAGCGTTGTAAGCCCTGCTCCTTGGCGAAGCGCAGATAGTATTCCTGCCTTATCATCAAGCGCTGATCCCATAAGCTCTTCATTGATACCTGAAACAAGATTCATTTCTTTGGAGAATGTATCCTGTAACTGGAAGAAGTATTGGGGAATTGAAGGAGGAGTAATTTGTTGAATGTCAGTCATTTGAGATTCTTCCTTCAATGGAATAATCCTACCCTGACCTGTTTGGAATAGATGTTTAACATCAACTACGGCATTTTCCTTAAATATCCAACCACTGTTAACCACCGACTCAGCAGCATCCGCTGAAAGGATTACACGGCGGTTAAACAGTATTTGGGGATCTCTCAAGGAACGGCAGATACCTTGTATACGGCTGTAAAAGTATGGCATCATTGGGTTATAGTAACCAAGCACAGGCACAAAGGGATACGTATCTATATTTAAGTTGTTTGGACCATCGTAGAATACCTTGTCCTGAATCATGATAGCCATACGAACTGTTGGAATATTCTGCTCAACAATCATAACTTGGGGATAATGAGATAAGAATGTTTCAACATCCGCGTTGGTTTGATTGGTGATTTCCATAGTCTCACCAGTAACTTTATCAACTAATAATTTTTGTTTGCGATAATCGCGGTAATAATATTCGTCATAGGCAAGTCTATTTTGTTGTGTTTGTCCAAAGCTTTCAGGCATGTATTGGAATCTACCATCACGTCCTGTACCTGTTGGATTACCTTCAAGTGACATGATCTCATCATACTTGTCTGGTAACAAAGCAGCTGCTGCGCTATGTGATAGGTATGATCTTCTCCATACAAATGAGCAATCTGATAGATCAGGCTTACGGAAGTATGGATCAATAAAAAAGCTATTGTATGAACAGTTATCAACTTTAATGTCGCCTGAAACAGGATCGTTTTGGTAATCCATGTATACATGAAGTAAGTTCATACCTGCTATGCAGCCACCTTGGTGGAATGCTTCAGATACTGTCTCATAAATGCCTTCACGCTTGTAGATATTGAGAAGAACTTTAGTTAATTGGTCGGCAGTTTGTTGGTCACCATTTTCAAGGGGAATTACAATAGTAGATTTTCTGTTACGTCGTTGGTAACCGGATACCATGTTACATAAAGGACGAACACGATTGAAATAGAACGATCCTCTATTGTTGTTAGGCATCGTTGTATTAAGTTCTGCCATCAAGGAAGTATCACCTGCTTCAAGGCGTGTATCAATAGTCGCTTCAGTCCAATATATCTGCCAAATAGCCTGATTAGCAGTATAGTCAGAGTCTATTTTTCTCTTAATAGCACCATAACTATCATTTAAATACTCAGGTTGCCTCATTAACATAATTATACCCTCTCACTAGAACTCCTCTCATCAAAGTCTAGAAAGAAGTCTATAATTTTTTAGTGTTAATCGCCATATTAATTGTACAGAAAAAATGAATCTAATACTTTTTTAAAACTACAATAACTGAATGTAAGATCACAAGTATTGAATTCAACAGTACATTCATTAGTTGTCTTATCATATTTAAGGAAGAATGAACAATCA
>Ga0265319_1000296_pt1 | contig 37027 bp, 41 predicted proteins | sample 4824metaG_FD_192443 | JGI IMG/M metagenome (GOLD analysis project Ga0265319, IMG submission 192443) | Rhizosphere microbial communities from Carex aquatilis grown in University of Washington, Seatle, WA, United States - 4-8-24 metaG | ecosystem: Host-associated > Plants > Roots > Rhizosphere >...
GTGTGTACAGCTTCTCGACCGACGCCGGGTAGCGCGGCGTCGCTCCAGCATCGTCATAGAGCACCTGGCCGGTGCTGAGGTCGACGATGTAGGCGCCGGACGCGGTGCCCAGTCGCTTCATCGCGGCAGCAGCTTTCGCATCCAGTTTCGCGAGCGGTGCGATTGTCGTCGCGCCCGTGGTTCCGCTGCTCCCAGTGGTGCCGCTGGAGCCGCTGGAGCCGGTTGGGGACGACGAGCCGCCAGTGACGGCAGGCAACGGAGCGGCGGTGCTCAGCAGCAGCAGCGCGCACAACGCGATCACCTTGCCGCAGCCTCTGAGAGACACCGCCGCTGAGGATAGGCGGCGGGGCGGCGCCGATGCGTCGATTGCCACGCAGCGACGCTCACGTGCCGGCAGCCCGCCGGCACGTGAGCGGCCAGGCAATCCGGTTAGGCGGCCTCCGCCGGAAGGCGAACGGCTACCGAGTGACGGAGGTTGTCGAGGAACAGCGACTTGTCGATCCGACCGTGAAAGATCGGGACGCCCATCTCCATGCACTTGGAGATCACTTCGCGCCGTTCGAGACCCGCTTCACGTGCGAGCTCCGTGGGCGTCAGGTGATTCGCCATCGGTGCGTCCTCCTATCTTATGACCGTCGATACATATATACCCCCAGGCGGATGCTCGCAAGGCTCTCGCCGGAAGATTTCCCGTCAGACCGGATTCTCGATCTCGACGTAACGGTGCTCGATGCCGAAATGCTCCGCGAGGTGTTCCCCGAGCGCACGGACGCCGAAGGTCTCGGTCGCGTGATGACCGCCGGCCAGGAAGTGGATCCGCGACTCGAGCGCGAGTGCGCGAGACCATTCCTCGGCCTCGCCAGTGATGAAGGCGTCGACCCCGGCAGCGATCGCGTCGTGGACGGCGCGCCCGCCACGGCCTGACAGCACGCCGACCGTGCGCACACGCTCCGGCCCGCCCGAAAAGCAGAGGACGTCTCTCCCGGTCAGCGCACCCAACCGCTCGGCGAGCGCTGCCACCGGGATACCGTCGCCCTCGAATTCGGCGACCCAGCCGATGTTCCGCGCTCCCGCCGGCGCGAGCGGCGCGGTCGAGTGAGCGCCGATCCCCGTCACGATCAGCGCGTTGTTGCCCACCTCCGGATGACCGTCGAGTGGAAGGTGGTACGCGGCCAGCGAAACATCGGCGGCGATCAGCGGTTTCAGCCGTTCGCGCAGCGGCCCAACGACGCGCGGATCGTCTCCGTCCCAAAACAATCCGTGGTGGGTGAGCACGAGGTCAGCCCCGGCCTCGATCGCCCGCTCGAACAGCTCGACGCTCGCCGACACTCCGGTCACTATCCGGGTGACCTCGGCGCGCCCCTCGACCTGAAGACCGTTCGGACAATGGTCGGGATATGCCCCCGGTTCGAGGAGGTCGTCGAGCTCGGCGAGGATCGCGTGCAGCAGCGCCACGACGGCCCACGGTAGCGGAGCCACCCGCTTGTGGAATACTCCGACCTGCGTCGGGGCGTGGCGCAGCCTGGTAGCGCGCACCGTTCGGGTCGGTGAGGTCCCCGGTTCGAATCCGGGCGCCCCGACTGCCGTGACCCACCTCCGGCGGTGTGGCAGTGTGCGTTCCGGCCGGCGCTCCCGCGTCTCCGGCCGCCTTCGCCTATCGTGGCCGAGCCGATGAGCAAGCCTCCGAGTTCCATGACGGGTCGTCGAAGCGGGCCTGACCGGCTCGCCGCGCCCTGGCTCGTGCCACTCGTGCTGGCGATCCCGCTCATCGTGATGGTCGCCGCGCTGCGTGGGCTCACGGTGACGTTGCCGATCTTCCACTCCACCGATGAGGGCAACTACATCTACCCGACGATCCTCCAGTTCGCCGGGCAGCTCCCGTTCCCCGACCTCCATCACTACCTCGCCGCACAGACCCCGCTCTTCCCGCTCCTCGAGGCCTACCTGGGCAAGCTGACCGGCTACGCCCTGTGGGCGATGCGGCTCGTCGAGGTCGTGATCTCCTACGTGCTCGCGCTCGCTGTCTATTACCTGCTGCGCAGGCGGCTGGGTTTCGCGCGGTCGCAGGCCCTCGTGCTCAGTCTGCTGTTCATGCTCTCGCCCTACGTCTTCGGGACGTCGTTCCGAGCTATCACCGACAACCTCGCAACCCTTCTGATTGTCGTTGCGATCGAACGCTTCGAGCGCTACCGCGAGACCGTCCGCTCCGGTCCGTTCCTCGCCGGTTGCGTCGCTCTTGCTGCCGCGATGCTCACACGTCAAAGCGCAGCCTTCATGCTCGCCGTGGCGGCGCTCTACGCGCTTCGTGTGCGCCGGCCGTGGCTACGTCGCGCGGAGCTGCTGGTCGCGGTGGCGGCCGCCGCCGTCCCGGTGGGACTGCTGTTCCTCAGCTGGCATGGGCTAGTGCCGCCAGGCGGCGATCCAAGCTCGTGTGCCCTCTGTGCGCCCGGGCGCGATGCTGGGGCCACCCAGGGCAGGCTGGTGGTCCAGACCCCCGAGCTCACGCTGGCAACGATCGGGCTCTATGGCGCCTTGCTGTTCGCGCCGCTGCTGGGGAGCGCGGCCTGGGCGGCCCGACGCCGTGGGCTGCCAAGGATTGCCGCAGATGTACGGCTCCCGGCCGCCGGCGCGCTCGCCGCGGCTCTGCTCCTGGTGGCGTTTCCGGCCCGTCCGGGCATCCATTCCGCCGGTGTGATCTGGAACGCGGCGAAGCGATTCCCGACGCCGCTTGGAACGTCCCTGCTGTTCTGGGTCCTCGTGCCACTCGCGGGCGCGATCCTTGTCTGGCGCTGGCGCGTGGGGTCACGGCGCTGGCTCGTGTTCGCGTTTCTGGCGAGCTTTCTCGTGGGCGCGCTCGCGGTTCGCTATCCGTGGCAGAAGTACGTCGACCCGTTTGCGCTCCTCGCGCTCTTCTTCACGCTGCGCCATGACGAGCTCGCGAGGCCGCGCGAGCTCATCGGGGCAGGCGCGCTCGCGCTCGCCTACATCGCCTATGCCGCGACGTTCGTCACGTGATCGCGCCGCCCGACGTGAGCCGCGTTCGTGCCTCGGTCGGTCGAGCGATGGTTCAGCCTTCGTCGTGCGTGGGGATCGCCAGCACGGGTACCGCGCTGTGCTGGATCAGCGCGTGCGAAAGCGTGCCGGTGAGTGCCTCCCTGACGCCGTGAAGGCTGCGCGTCCCGGTGACGATGACCTCCGCTCCCGTCTCGCTCGCCGCGCTGAGCACTGCCTCCCAGACCGTCGTGTCGAGTGTCGCCGTGTGGGCGCTGGCGACCAATCCCGCCCGCTGCGCTTGGGTGACGCCTTCCTCGGCGGTCTTTGAGGACTCCTCCTTGGCGCCGGCGTCGGCCTCGGGGATCTGCTCGCCGAGGTAGGGAGCGAGCGCCGCATATCGGGCGACCACGCGCTCGATCGGCTCCCAGACGTTTAGGACCATGGCGTTTGCGCCCGGGAAAAGCCGACCGGCGACGGCGACCGCGTGAGCCGCTCGATCCGAGCCGTCGTAGCAGATGAGGAGCGTGGGGCTTGTTGTTGCGGACACGTCGTCTCCGATCACGAAGTTGAGGAGGTTCCCGACGAGGACGTTAGCTGACTGGGCCTGTGACACGCGAAACATTTCACAGACGCCGACAACAAGTATTGGACGTTTTACCGGGGTGACCGTAGTCTCATGTCTCCCTCTCCTCCGTGCAACGCCCCCGCAGCAGGTCAAAAATCGCGGGGGCTTTGCACTTTAAAGGGAAGGATCTTGGTCCCGGCCACGGTTAGGGTGCGATCTGCGCCGCGGCGAGGTGCCCGGTCGCGGCGACCTCGAGGAACGCATCGCGCACTGGCGAGGCGATAGCGCTGCGCCACGCCAGCGAGAGCTCGGTCGTTGGCGAGGGGTCAGCAAGCGGCCTGAAGGCGACACCCTGGCGCTCAGAATCGCCGACCGAGGCCGGAACGAGCGAAACGCCGACGCCGCTCGCGACGAGGGCGATGATCGTTTGCATCTCCGCTACCTCGAGCACATCCTCGGGCACTCCTCCGGCTTCGCCCATCACTGCAGCCAGCGCGGCGAAGAGGCCGGGCCCCTCGTGGCGCCGCAGAATGACGAACGTCTCTCCGCGCAGATCGTCCGCGCGAACACGAGCGCGGCGGGCCAGCGGGTGCGTCTCCGGCAGCGCGACCACGAGTTGCTCCCGCTGGATCACGATCAGCTCGAGCGCCGGGTCGAGCTCGGAGGCTTTCAGCGGGCCACGGATCACGCCGACGTCGATGCGCCCTGCCGCGAGCGACGCGAGCTGCTCCGCGGTCTGAAGCTCGCGCAGGCTGAGTCCGACGTCCGGATAGCGCGCCCGGAAGTCGCGCAGGATCGCAGGCAGCACGGGGCTGAACGTGGCCGAGCCGACGAAGGCGATCGATAGCGTCCCGAGCTCACCCGCAGCGACGCGGCGTGCCTTGTCGGCGGCGCGATCGCTGGCCTCGAGGATGGCTCGCGCGTCGGCGAGGAAGCTCCGCCCGGCCGCCGTCAGTTCCACACGCCGCCGGTTGCGCTCAAACAGCGAGAGTCCCAGCTCGGCCTCCAGCGCGCGGATCTGTTGGGACAGCGGCGGCTGGGAGATGTGCAAGCGTTCGGCTGCGCGGTGGAAGTGAAGCTCCTCGGCAACCGCCACGAAATAGCGCAGGTGGCGCAACTCCACGGCCACAAGCCTACGCGCGCGGGGAGACCGGCGCAGCCCACGTTGCGCCGCGAGCGTGGAGAATGTAGCGCGGCAACCCCGAGACGCCTGCCAGATCCGATGAGTTCTTCAACAGACGACACCGCCGCGCATGCCCGCGCGAGCGCGAGTGCGAGCGCCGACGCGCTGGAGATCTTCGCCGACGTTCTGGCGCAGAGCGAGGAGGAGGGGCTTGGTGACGACTTCTACAGCCGCCTCTGCGAAGGGATAACGCGTTGCACGGCGATGCGCCGCGTGCTCATCTTCCGCTACGACTCTGCCCGCCGGCGCGTCTATGCGGCGGGAAGCTACGGCGTGGACGTGGGGCTGTTCGCTGACTACTACTTCACCGCTGAGTCTGCCCCACTCGCGATGCAGGCTCTGGCGGAGGACCGCGTGCTGGAGCTCTCGAGCGATCTTACGAGCCGACTGCCGGCCGAGTACGTCGAGCGTCTCGAAGCTCGCACCGTCGTCTGCACGCCGATCTCCGCGCGCGGGCGCTGGATGGGCGTGATCCTGTCGGACCGTGGCGGCGACGAGGCGATCCTCACCGACTCCGAGCGCGAGGTCCTCTGGATCCTCGGCAAGATGGCGGCGCTCGCGGCGATGGCGCGAGCCGCGACGCGCCAGTACGAGCGAGCGGCGCAGCTCGAAGCGAGGATCGATCTGGCCCGTGAGCTACACGAGAGTGTGGTCCAGCGGCTGTTCGGGATCTCGCTCGCGCTGTCGGGGGACCAGCCGCTCGACGAGCAGGCGCGCCGGCGTTGCGCCGAGGAGTTGCAACAGGCGCTGGGAGAGCTGCGCAGCGCCATCCAGCGCCCGCTTGGCCGCTCGCTCCCGGCGACCAAGACGACGCTGCGCGACGAGGTGGCTCGCCTGCGTCACGAGCATCCGGACCTCGGGATCGAGCTTGACGGTGTGGATGCTCTCGACGTTCCGTCCGACCTGGAGCCGCTCGCGCAATCGGTGCTGGCCGAGGCGATCCGAAACGCCCACAAGCACGCCCGGCCGACGCGCGTAGGGGTCCGGACCGAGCTGCGCGACGGGGCGTTCGTGCTCGAGGTGACCAACGACGGAGCGGAAGCCCGGCCTGCCGGCATCGCTGGCATGGGGCTGCGGCTTGCCGGCTTCGAGGCGCTGCAGGCGGGCGGGCTGCTCGAGTTCGGCGCGCGCGCGGGCGGCACGTGGCAGGTGCGTCTCGTCGTGCCCCACGGCGACGCGGATGGCAGCCGCGGCGTAATCCGCAACCGCGCGGAGGGCGGCCCGTGAGCACGACCGACGCGCTTATCGATGCCGACGCGGAGACCAAACTTCGAGTCCTGATCGTCGACGACCACGACGTCGTCCACTGGGGCTTTCGCCTGATGCTCGGCAACCAGCCTTGGGTCGAACGCTGCATCAGCTCGCGCACCGCCGCCGAGGCATACGCCCTCGCAGCCCGCTACAAGCCGCATGTCGCGCTCGTTGACCTGTTCATCGGTGAGGAGTCGGGACCCGAGATCTCTGCGCAGCTGCGCCAGCGCTCACCGGAGACACACATCCTTTTGATCTCGGGCGCCGGTCGCATCTCTCCGGGCGCTGCAAAGGCTGCCGGAGCCTCCGGATTCATCCCGAAGGACTGGGGGGCGGCCGACATCGCGCGCGCTGTCCGGATGGTGGGCCTCGGCATGACGGTTTTCCAGCCGCAGGTCGAGGTGGACGCCGTGCCGCTATCCCCACGTGAGCGCGAGGTGCTCGATCTCATCGCCGACGGCTCGACCAACCGCGAGATCGCGGCGACGCTGCACCTCTCGCCGCACACGATCAAGGAGCACACGAGCAGTCTCTACCGCAAGCTTGGCGCGCGCAACCGTGCCGAGGCCGTGCAGCGCGCGCAGCGACTCGGCCTGTCGGATTGAGCGCGGCGACTATCATCTCCGCGCGGTCGAACCCGGCCGCCCCCGCCGAAATGCAGCGGAATCGATGACCAAGCGCGTTGCAATCATCGCCGGAGCGGGGCCCGCGGGACTGACCGCCGCGCTCGAGCTGCTCGACAGGACGGACGTTGTGCCCCACGTCTACGAGGCGGACTCGATGGTCGGCGGCCTCGCCAAGACCGTCAACTACAAGGGCAACCGGATCGATATCGGCGGTCATCGCTTCTTCTCGAAGAGCACCCGGGTTATGCACTGGTGGACTGAGATCCTTCCGCTCGAGCGTCTGAGGACCGACGCTCGCACGCCGTGGCTGGCCGGCCTCGACGGCGAGGGCGCCGACCCCGCGGACTCCGAGCTCGTGATGCTCCTCCGCGAAAGGCGCTCGCGGATCATGTACCTGCGCCGGATGTTCGACTATCCCGTCAGCCTCAACGCGACCACCGTGCGCAACCTCGGCGCACTGCGGATGGCGCGGATCGGCGCGAGCTATGCCAACGCTCGTCTGCGACCGATCCGCGACGAAAGCTCGCTCGAGGATTTCATGATCAACCGCTTTGGGCGCGAGCTCTACGCAACCTTCTTCGAGGACTACACGGAGAAGGTTTGGGGCGTCCCGCCAAAGAACATCAAGGCAGACTGGGGCGCGCAGCGGATCAAGGGGCTCTCGATCTCTCGCGCGCTGACTCACGCAGCCCGCAGCGCACTGCGCGGGGCTCGCGGCGGCCGCAGCGGCGGCGGGGACATCTACCAGCGCGAGACCGAGACCAGCCTGATCGAGCGCTTCCTCTACCCCAAGCGCGGGCCCGGCCAACTCTGGGAGGAGGTTACGCGTCGCGTGATCGACCGCGGCGGGCATGTGACGCTCGGCTCCAAGGTGACGGCGTTCCACGTTGAAGGCGAGAGCATCGTCGCTGCGACCGTTACCGACGCCTCCGGGGCGAGCTCGCGGGTGGAGGGCGACTACTTCTTCTCCACGATCCCGATTCGCGAGCTGGTGGCCGGCCTCGACGCTGACGTGCCGGCTGCGGTCCGCGAGGTGGCGGCCGGGCTCGAATACCGCGACTTCATCACCGTCGGCGTGCTCCTGCGCAGCGCCGGCCCGCTCGCGGAGATGGCGGACAACTGGATCTACGTTCAGGAGCCGGACGTCAAGGTCGGGCGCCTGCAGATCTTCAACAACTGGAGTCCCTTTCTCGTGGCGGATCCCGGCACGGTGTGGGTCGGGATGGAGTACTTCGCGACCGAGGGTGACGAGCTCTGGGAGCGCGATGACGAGCAGTTCGCCCAGTTTGCGATCGACGAGCTGTGCAAGCTCGGTTTGGTTGAGCGAGCCGATGTCCTCGACCACACGGTGCTTCACGTGCCGAAGGCCTACCCGGCCTACTTTGGGACCTACGAGCGGTTCGAGGTCCTGCGTGACTATCTCGACCGCTTCAGAAACCTGTTCCTGATCGGTCGCAACGGCATGCACCGCTACAACAACCAGGATCACTCGATGCTGACCGCCATGGTCGCCGTCGAGAACATCGCTGCTGGGATCGAAACGAAGGACAACATCTGGTCCGTGAACGTGGAGCAGGAGTACCACGAGACCATCCAGGCCGACGACGCCAAGGACGCCGTCGCGGATCGGGCGTGAGCACAGCACCCCCCAAATGGGTGGTTGACCCCCCTCCGATGGGGGTTACTCGCGGCGGCGGCATGTATCCCGCGTGCGTGGTCTGCGTACCTCTTTGCGTGAGCCCGAGCGCAGGGGGATAGGTGGCGAGCGTCACAGCACGGCCGGCGTCCGAGCCCCCCGCCCCACCGACGGCGAGCCCCGGGATCGTCGGAGTCGGCGGCGCGCTTCCACCCGAGGTCGTCGACAACGCGCGGATCACCCCTCTGATCGGCGTCTCAGATGAATGGATCGTCAAGCGGACGGGTATCCGCTCGCGCCGCTATGCCGATCCGCGCGCGAATCTCGCCGACCTCGCCACGGACGCGGCGCGCGAGGCGCTCCGTGACGCCCGCCTCGACGCCTCGCAGATCGACCTCGTGCTCCTCGCTTCATGCAGCCAGGACTCGGTCATGCCCAACGCCGCCCCCGTTGTCGCTCACGCCCTGGGCGCTGACGGAGCGGGAGCCTTCGATATCGGCAGCGCCTGCACCGGATTCGTAGCAGCGCTCGCCGCCGCCCGCGGGATCCTCTGCTCCGGCGGCGCCCGGCACGCACTGGTGATCGGGGCCGAGATCATGTCCCGCCACGTCGACCAGCACGACCGCAACACCGCAGCGCTGTTCGGCGATGGCGCCGGAGCGATCGTCTGCTCGGCGCAGTCCACCGGCACGATCGGGCCGGTGGTGCTCGGCAGTGACGGCTCGCACGCGGGGCTGATCGTCGCCGACCGTGACACCCAGCTGCTTGCGATGGACGGCCACGAGACCTTCAAGCAGGCGGTTCGCCGGCTCGCCGAGGGAACCCGCGCGGCGTGCGCGAGCGCCGAGGTGGAGCTTGCGGACATCGACCTGTTCGTCTACCACCAGGCCAACAGCCGGATTCTGAGCTCGCTCGCCGAGCGCCTCGAGATAGCGCCGGAAAAGGTCCTTGACTGCATCGGCGAGCTCGGCAACACATCAGCAGCGAGCGTCCCTCTCGCGCTGGCCGCGGCGCGCGCCGACGGTCGCCTGCGACCCGGCACGCGGATCGTGCTTGCCGCCGCCGGCGCCGGTTTCACCTGGGGAGCCTCGGTGATCGAGTGGGGCGGGACGTGAGCGACGCTGACCAAGACCGGCGTCCTGCGGGCTCGTGCGCACTCGTGACCGGCGCATCGCGCGGCATCGGAGCCGCGATCGCGGTGGCGCTCGCCGCCGACGGCTGGCCGGTCGCTGTCAACTACAGAAGTGGCGTGGCCGGTGCCGACGCGACGGTCGCAGCGATCGAGGCGGCGGGCGGGCGAGCGGTCGCATTGCAGGGCGACGTCGCCGATCCCGCGATTCCAGCGCAGCTGCTCGAGGCCGTTCACGAGCGGCTCGGGCCGGTCGGGGTGCTCGTCAACAACGCCGGACTGCGCGCCGATGGACTGGCGCTGTCCTTGAGCGACGACGATTGGCAGCGAGTGCTCGATACCAACCTCGGAGCCACCTACAGGCTCACCCGTGCGGTGCTGCGCGAGATGATCCGCGCGCGCTTCGGCCGCGTCGTCAATATCGCGTCGGTGGTCGGCCCTCGCGCCAACGCCGGCCAGGCGAACTACGCGGCGTCGAAGGCAGCGGTCATCGCGTTCACCAAGACGGCGGCGGTTGAGGTCGCGCGGCGCGGCGTCACGATCAACGCCGTCGCCCCAGGGCTGATCGACACGGACATGACCGAGGGCATCCCGCCACAGCTTGCCGAGCGCGTTCCCGCGCAGCGCGCGGGGCGACCGGAGGAGGTGGCGGCCGCGGTCGCGTTCCTCGCGTCCGACGCCGCCGGCTACATAACCGCAACAACCCTGTACGTCGACGGCGGGCTGTCCGCCTGAACAGCGAAAGGAAGCAAATGGCAGACACCAGCATCGAGCACATCCAGAAGGTGATCACCGAGTCCCTCGTGACGTTCGGAGCGGATCCCGACGCGATCTCGCGCGACGCTCAGCTCGAGGCGCTCGACGTCGATTCGCTCGATCTCGCCGAGCTCTCGCAGATCATCGAGGAGCAGTTCGGCGTCGAGTTGACGTCGAATGACGTCGCGGAGATCAAGACGGTTGGCGATGCGATCGACATGGTCGCGGAGCGCGCCAAGTGAACGAGGTGGTTGTCACGGGTTTGGGCGCGGTGACGCCGCTGGGGATCGGGGCGGCAACGCTGCACGAGCGCTGGGCTGCGGGGGTCAGCGGTATCGAGGACGGCGAAGGGGCCTGTCGCGACTTTGTTGCCAGCGACCACTTCTCGGTCAAGCAGGCGCGGCGCGCGGACCGCTTCGCCCAACTCGTGCTCGTCGCCGCTCAGGAGGCACTCGCCGACGCCGGCTGGGAGGACGAGCTCCCGTACGCCGCGACCGAGATAGGAGCGATCGTCGGCACCGGGATCGGCGGGATCGGCACCATCGAGGCAAACGACCGGGCGCTCTTCGAGCAGGGCCCGAAGCACGTCTCGCCGCTCGCGGTACCGCTGATGATGGGCAACGCGGGCGCAGCCGCAGTCAGCATGCGCCACGGCCTGCGGGGACCGAGCTACGGGGTCGTGTCCGCGTGTGCGGCGGGAACCCACGCGATCGGATCGGCGATGCGCGCGATCCAGTACGGGGACGCGACTGCGGTGCTCGCCGGCGGAACCGAAGCGTCGCTGACGCCGCTGTCGCGGGCTGCGTTCGTCGCGGTCGATGCCCTCTCGCCGACCGGAATCTCACGCCCGTTCGATCTCCGGCGTGACGGCTTCGTCATGGGGGAGGGTGCGGGCGTCCTCGTGCTCGAGAGCGGCGAGGCGGCACGTGCCCGTGGGGCTCGGATCCTCGCCGTGCTTCGCGGCTACGGAGCGACCTCGGACGCTCATCACATCACCGCGCCACCATCCGACGGCTCGGGCGCCGCGCGAGCGATCACGAGGGCCCTCGCGGACGCGGACATCACCCCCGACCAGCTCGTCTACGTCAACGCTCACGGCACCTCGACGCCGATCAACGACCGCGCCGAGACGGCGGCGCTCAAGAGCGCCCTCGGCGACCGTGCCTACAAGCTCCCGATCTCGTCAACCAAGTCGGCGATCGGTCATCTCCTCGGCGCCGCGGGCGCCGTCGAAGCGGTGGCCACGATCCTCGCGCTGCGCAACCGCACCATTCCCCCGACGCTCGGTCTCGAGGAGCCAGACCCGGAGCTCGACCTCGACTACGTGCCGCTGGTCTCGCGGGAGCTCGTCGTCGAAGACGGACAGCTACTCGCGGCCATCTCGAACTCGTTCGGCTTCGGCGGTCACAACGCCGTGCTCTGCCTCGAGGCGACATGACGGTGGCGCCCGCGTCCCCACGCCCGGACGAGAAGCTGACCCCACTCGAGCGACTCGAGGTGCTGTGCGACCCCGATTCGCTGCATCTGCTGCGCACCGACGTGCGTTCGCGCCGCATGGGCGACAAGGCGCGTCCCGGCGACGGCGTGCTGGGAGCGACCGGGCGCGTCGACGGGCGGCCGGTCGCATGCTTCGCGCAGGACGCCTCGTTCGCTGGCGGTTCACTCGGTGAAGCCCACGCCGACACGGTCGTCTCGGTCCTCGCGCTCGCTGAACGCACGCTCGTCCCGGTGATCGGCTTCGTCGAGTCGGCCGGAGCGCGGATGCAGGAGGGCCTCGCCGCCCTCTCCGGATACGGCCGGATCTTCCACCACCACGTCGCGCTGTCAGGGCGCGTCCCGCAGATCTCGGTGATCTGCGGTGCGTCGGCGGGCGGCGGATCCTACGCGCCGGCGCTCACCGACTTCGTGATCATGACCGAGACCGCCAGCATGTTCCTGACGGGCCCCGGGGTCGTCGGCGCGGTGACGGGCGAGTCGGTGACGGCACTCGAGCTCGGCGGTCACCGCGTCCACGACCGCAACGGCGTCTGCCACCTCGTCGCCCCGACCGACCTCGACGCCGCGCTGCTGGCTCGCGACCTGCTCGATTACCTGCCGCAGAACAGCGATGCCCCGCCGACACCGTGGCCGATCGTCGACCCGACCGGCGTCGCGCCGGACAGCTTCGTCCCCGCCGAGGCACGCAAGGTCTACGACATGCGCGACGTCGCCCGCGCGCTGCTCGACGGAGGCCGGCTGCTCGAGATCTCTCCACGTTACGCCCGCAACGTGATCTGTGCGTTTGGCAGGCTCGACGGTCGTTCGGTCGGGATCGTCGCCAACCAACCGCGCTACCTCGGTGGCGTACTGGATAGTGACGCGTCACAGAAGGCCGCCCGGTTCGTGCGAACCTGCAACCTCTTTCGGATACCGCTGCTCGTCCTCGTCGACACGCCCGGCTTCCTTCCGGGCACCAAGCAGGAGAAGCTCGGTGTGATCCGCCACGGCGCGAAGCTCGTGCACGCATTCGCCGAGTGCACCGTGCCGCGCGTCACGGTGCTCGTTCGCAAGGCGTTCGGAGGTGCGTTCATAGCGATGAACAGCAAGGAGCTGGGCTCCGACTTCGTCTACGCCTGGCCGTCCGCACAGCTCGGCGTTATGGGGGCGCAACAGGCGGTTGACATCATCCACCGCCGCGATATCGAGGCCGCGGAGGATCCGGCGATCGCTCGCACGGAGTTCGCGACCCGCTACGCGGAGGAGCACCTGCACCCAGGGGCTGCCACCGCCGACGGACACGTCGACGACATCATCCAGCCGGGAGAGACGCGCGAGCGCGTATCCGCAGCGTTTGCGGCGCTCGACTCGGTGCCACCCCGCCGCCGGCCGCTCGGGAACATCCCCCTATGACATCGGAGCGACACTGATGCTCGACGGAAAGCGACTACTGATCACCGGCGTCCTCACGCGCGGCTCGATCGCCTTCGAGGTTGCCCGCCAGGCCCAGGAGCTCGGCGCGGAGGTCGTGCTGACCGGCTTTGGCCGCGGTCGCCGCCTGACCGACCGGGCGGCGAAGTCGCTGCCGGTTCCGGCCGATGTACTTGAGCTCGACGTCAACAACCCCGACGACCTCGCAGCGGTCGCGAGCGAGATCGAGCGGCGCTGGGGCGCACTCGACGGATTGCTGCACGCGATCGCGTTCGCGCCCGCGGACGCACTCGGCGGCGGCTTCCTCGACACGCCGGCGCAGAGCGCGATCACCGCGTTCGAGACGAGCGCGTTCTCCTTCAAAGCGCTCGCAGCGGCTCTCGCTCCGCAGCTTGCCGCGGCGGAGAGCGGCGGATCGGTCGTCGGGCTCGACTTCGACGCCAGCGTTGCCTGGCCGGTCTACGACTGGATGGGCGTGGCGAAAGCCGCGCTCGAGAGCGTGTCGCGCTATCTCGCCCGCGACCTGGGGCCCCGGGCGATCCGCGTCAACCTCGTGTCCGCCGGCCCGATCGAGACGATCGCCGCCGGCGGTATCCCCGGCTTCGACGAGCTCGCCGGCCTCTGGCGCTCTGGCGCCCCCCTCGGCTGGGACACTCGCGACGCAGGCCCCGTCGCCGCCACGGTCTGCTTCCTCCTATCCGAGCACTCGCGCGCGATAACCGGCGAGATCATCCACGTCGACGGCGGCTTCCACGCGGTGGGAGGGGTTGTTTCGGATCCGCCTTCGGCAGGTCCGCCCCAACCCTCCCAGGGCACTTAGGCCAGGCGCCACACGCGGCCGCACAGCTCATTCCCACCCGCCACACACCAGCGGCGCAAAGCCCAAGCCGTACCGCCCCAACCCCCCACGCACCGCACTCCACCACCCCAAGGCACGCCCCAGGGGAGGACGGATTCCGGCAAAGCCGGAATCATCCGCACCCCTGGTATGTAAGTATGCAGGTATGGCAGCACGGTCCGTGGGCCCCTCAGCCCCTGTGCGTACAGTGGATATGAGGATCCGCCATTCGCAACGCCTCGGCGGCGCCTCGGCGAGCCGACAGGCCTACACGTCCTTGCGTGAGGCGATCATCTGCGGTGAGCTGCTGCCGGGTCAACAGCTGTCCGAGAACGAGCTCAGTGAGCGTCTCGGCGTGAGCCGGACGCCGGTCCGCGAGGCACTGGCGCTGCTCCGTGACGAGCGTTTCGTTCAGGTTGTTCCGCAGCTCGGAACGTTTGTCACGGGAATCAGCACGGCCGCGGTCGAGGATGCACAGTTCGTCCGCGAGGCACTTGAGTGCGCCGCAGTCCGCATCGCTGCGCAGACAGCGGACGCCGCCGATATCGCCGCCCTCGACGGCTTGGTCCGCCGCCAGGAGGAGGTTGTCGCGCACGGCGACTTCGAGCGTTTCGCGGTGCTCGACGATGAGTTCCACGCGGCGATCTGCGAGCTCAGCGGGCACGGTTTCACGTGGGAGGTTGCGCAGCGCGCCAAGGGTCACTTGAGCCGCGTGCGGCGGCTCAGCCTGCCGCAGCCGGACTATCTGGGAGAGATGCTCTCCGAGCATCGCATTGTGCTCGACGCGCTGAGCCGTCATGAGCCTGATGAGGCCGAGGCGGCGCTCCGCCACCACCTGCGAATGGTGCTGTCGGCGGTTCCGCGGATTCGCGCCCAGCACCCCGAATACTTCGAGGAGGAGGGCGCATGAAGGGACTCGATCGCGAAACGCTCGAGCGTCTCTACGAACAGATGCTGCTGATCAGGATCTTCGAGACCGAGGCCGAGCGCGAGTACAAGGCGGCGCTGATCGGCGGTTATTGCCACCTCTCGTCCGGCCAGGAGGCCGCGACGGTGGGCACCATCTACGCGCTCGAGCCTGAGGACCTGCTGATCACCGGCTACCGCTGCCATGGTTTCGCACTGGCCCGCGGAGTCCCGGCCGAGGCCGTGATGGCCGAGCTGTTCGGCCGGGCCGGCGGCTGCGCGCACGGTCGGGGCGGATCGATGCACCTGCTCGACGTGAGTCGCGGCTACTACGGCGGGTGGGGGATTGTCGCCGGCCAGCTGCCGATCGCCACGGGTCTCGCTCTCGCGCTGGTTCGCCAGGGGCGTCCGCAGTGCGTCGTCTGCGAGCTGGGCGACGGCGCCGTCAACATGGGAGCCTGGCATGAGTCCCTGAACCTTGCGTCGGTTTGGCGCCTCCCGGTCGTCTTCCTGGTGATTAACAACGAATACGGCATGGGAACGAGCGTGGAGCGAGCATCGGCGATCACCGATCTGCACAAGCGCGCAGGCGCCTACGGCATGGCCTCCGAGCGGATCGACGGCGACGATCTCGGAGCCGTGATCGACGCTGCACAGGCCCTGACCGCAGCGGCGCGAACGGAGCGAGCACCGTCGGTGCTCGAGCTGGTCACCTACCGCTACCGCGGCCATTCGGTCGCCGATCCCGGTCTCAGCTACCGCACGAGCGAGGAGATCGCCGAGCGCGCAAAGCGCGATCCGCTGCACAGCGTGCGCGCGATGCTCGCGAACGAGGGCGTCTCCGACGAGGCGCTCGACGCCCTTGAGGTGAAGGCAACCGAGCAGGTCGCCCACGCTGTGGCGTGGGCGCGGGACGATCCGCCGCCGGAAGTGAGCGAGCTTGCAAGAGGGATGTACGCGCCTGGCAGTGCGGCCCAGTTCGCGCGGATGCTCTCGGGCGCGCCCTTCGGTGAGCGTGAGCTCGTATTTGCGGGTGGGCTGGGCGAATGAGCACTGTGGAATCACGCCCGTCGGACCTGCCGGTGGACCCCGACGCGACCGAGGTGATGACCTATCGCGAGGCACTGCGACTCGCTTTGCGCGAGGAGCTTCGGCGCGACGAGCACGTGTTCGTGATGGGTGAGGAGGTGGGCGTCTTTGAGGGCGCCTACAAGGTCACGGCCGGGCTGATGGCCGAGTTTGGCGGCGAGCGCGTGCGCGATACGCCGATCTCCGAGGAGGGCTTCGTCGGCGCCGGCGTCGGCGCGGCGATGCTTGGCGAGCGGCCGGTGGTCGAGATCATGACAATCAACTTCCTGCTTGTTGCGATGGACCAGGTCGTGAACCATGCCGCCAAGATCGGGGCGATGTTCGGCGGCGAGGTGCGGTGCCCGCTAGTGATCAGGACGCCGAACGGAGCGGGGAACCAGCTGACAGCGCAGCACTCGCAGTCGTTCGAGGGATGGTTCGCGGGGACGCCCGGCTTGAAGGTGCTGGCGCCGGCGACGCCGGCCGACGCGAAGGGACTACTCAAGGCTGCTATCCGCGACGACGACCCGGTTCTCGTTGTGGAGAACCTGGCGATCTACAAGGAGCGCGGTGAGGTGCCGCTCGATCCAGAGTTTGTCACCCCGATCGGTCTGGCAAACGTCGCGCGTACCGGAAGCGACATCACGCTCGTCGCGCACTCCTATGCGACCGTGCGTGCGCTTCACGTTGCCGAGCGTCTTGCGAATGATCATGGCGTCAGCGCCGAGGTCGTCGATCTGCGGTCTTTGCGCCCGTTGGATGTCGACACGGTCGCCGAGTCCGTCTCGAAGACCGGTCGCGCGGTCTGCATAGAGGAGGGCTGGCCCACCTACGGCGTCACGGCCGAGCTGGCCGCCCGGATCCAGAAGTCGTGCTTCGACTATCTCGACGCGCCGGTCGAGCGTGTAGGAATGGCGGAGGTGCCGCTGCCCTATGCGAAGCAGCTCGAGCTGGCGGCGATGCCAGGCGAGGACCGTATCGAGGCCGCCGTGCTCGCGACGCTAGGGTTGCGCGGGTGAGCGACGTGATCATGCCCCGTCTCTCCGACTCGATGGAGGAGGGGACGATCATCAAATGGCTGAAGCAACCCGGCGACGCCGTCAAGGCCGGCGAGCCGTTGGTGGACATCGAAACCGACAAGGCGACGATCACCTACGAGGCTGACGACTCGGGCTTTCTGCGGATCCTTGCCCAGGAGGGCGCCACGCTCGCGATCGGCTCGACGATCGCGAGCCTGCAGGCCGATGCCGCCTCGGCGCTGGCAGCAAACGGCGACACGAGCCCTTCAGCGCCTCCCGAGCCTTCCGCAGCGGTGCCGGCCGCGGCGGCTCAGAGCCCGAGTTCCACGCCGGTGGTGTCTGCCACGCAGGCCGGGGCGCCGTCCCCGGGAGGGAATCGCATCAAGGCCTCGCCGGTCGCCCGTCGCATCGCCGCTGAGCTCGGCATCGATCTCGCGACGCTGACCGGGAGCGGGCCCGACGGCCGAATCGTCAAGGCCGATGTTGTGGGCGCCGGTGACGCCCCCGCGTCCGCGCCGAAGCTGTCTGCTCCTGCTGCGCTGGTGCCGTCCGACGGAGCTACCGGCGCAAAGGGCGCGGTGGCGATCCTCGAGCCCACGCGCACGCAACAGCTGATCGCGCGGCGGATGGCTAGCGCGAAGGCAACGGTCCCCGAGTTCCAGGTCACAGTCGAGGTGGATGCGGAGGAGGCGCTTGAACTGCGCGAGCAGTTGCGCAATCACGCCTCACCGCTGCCGTCGGTCAACGACCTCGTCATCAAGGCGTGCGCGCTCGCACTGCGGGCGTTCCCGAACGTGAACGGGGCCTACGTCGACGGGCATTTCGAGCGCTATTCGCGCGTCAACGTCGGTGTCGCGGTCGCCGGTGACGGAACACTCGTCGTCCCGACGGTTTTCGACGCGGACCTGAAGTCGCTTGTCGAGATCGCCGCGCAGACGCGGGCCTTGGCAGGTCAGGTTCGCGACGGCACCGTTGCCCCCGCCGATCTGTCGGGTGGCACATTCACGGTCTCGAACCTCGGGATGCTCGGCGTCGCGCGCTTCACCGCGGTGATCAACCCCCCCCAGGCTGCGATCCTCGCCGTCGGCGCGGCGACGCCAAAGCCGGTGGTCGGTGCCGGCGGCGCGATCACGGTACGGCGCATCATGGAGATGACGATCTCCGCCGATCACCGGATCGTGTACGGCGCGGAGGCCGCGGAGTTCCTCGGAGCGGTCCGAAAGCGCCTCGAAAAGCCGGCGCTGCTGCTGCTCTAGCGCCGCTCTCCGGTCGCAGTCGAATTCAGGTTCGCGGTTATCGGCCGCCGGTCGCGCCGGTCGTACCGCTGACGCCGCTCGCACCGCTTGGGCCACCACCGTCGCTTGCCACAGTTGCGGTGGGGCCGGTGGTTCCCGCCGCCGGCGCCTCCGACGGCGGCGTCTGCACAACCGCGGGACTCGCGGGCTGGGTGACACCACCGGTGTCGGTGCTCCCGCCGGTGCCGCTCGGTCCGCTGGCACCGGTCGTGCCCGCCGGCCCGGTCGCGCCGCTGGTGGTGGAGTCGGTGCTCCCAGTGGCACCGAGCGCGGCAATGAGAATCTGTGGCGGCGGCCCACCTGCGTCGGTCGTGGCGCCCGCGGGCCCGGTGCTAGGTGACGGCGCTGCCGGTGCGACGGTCGCCCCGGTGCTCGCGGCGATCTGGGTGGCTCCCGGCAGGAGCGCTGCGAGCGACTGCGCGGGCCGCGTCGGTGTGCTCGAAATCTGGACGGCTGCGGTCCCGGCGCCTCCGATGACGGCGGCGGTCGCTACGACCGCCGCAACCTTCGCCGCGGTCAACCCACCGATCACGCCGGCACCGCCGGCGGTCGATACGCCTCCTGCGGCCGTCCCGCCCGCTGCAACGCCGCCGGTGGCGCCGCCGCCTCCGCCGAGGCCGAACAGGCCGAGGAGCTTGCCGAGCGGCCCCATTGGTAGCAGTGCCCCGAGGTGTTTGCGCACGTCGCGCTGCCGGCGGTTGAACGCGCTGCATTGCTCGCACTCACGGACGTGGCGGCGGGAACGGGCGCTCATCCTGGCGCCGGCGTCGGCGGCGTCAGCGAGATCGAGCCGGATGTCGGCGCACGGCGCTTCGCGAGCGATCTTCAGATCGACCAGGCCGGTCCGCGCGCGTAGCAGGAGCGACTTGACCGCCGGGACGGATACCTCGAGCGTCTGCGACAGCTCCTGGTAGCTCAGGCCCTGAAGCTCTCGCATCAGGAGCGCTGAGCGCTGCGGCGCCGGGAGGGTTCGAACGTCGGCGAGCAGTCGCGACAGAGCCTCTGAGCGCTCTGCGACGACCGGTGGCTCCTGCATGCTCGCCCCCGAGGCCAGCGCAGGCCGGGCGTCGCTCTCGAGCTCGGTCGGCACCGGCGTTGGCCGGCGGAGTTCGTCGATGCAACGGTTGTGGGCGATGCGGTAGAGCCATGCGCGCAAGAGGATCGGACGGTTGCTGGCACGCAGTGATTTGAACGCACGCACGAAAACGTCCTGAAGCGCGTCCTCGGCGTCGCCGCCGCTGCTACGCAGCATCTGGCGGGAGTATGCGAGTAGTCGCGCGTGGTAGCGCTCGTGGATCACGCTGAACGCATCGTCGGAGCCCGCTCGGAACAGCGAGACGAGCTGGTCGTCGCTGCGTAGGCGCAGAAACGTTGCCGAGAGCGGCACTCGGCTGGTGGCTGCGCGTGGGAGGGCGGAGGCTTCCACTTGGCTTGCTCGATTACTGCTTGCTCCCCTCGACGACTCTAACGCCTCCGCCAGCCCGAAGTTCCGGTAATCCGGGCCGCGCGGTAGGCTCGAACCGATGCCGCCAGCTCCCCGCCGCAAGCCGACGGCCGCTCGGCCAAGGGTTCCTGCCCCCCGGCGCGCGCCCGCCACGAACTCTCTCGCGAGCGAGATGTCCAGCGTCGCGATGACGCAGGCCCATTGGAGTGGCACCTCGCCATTCCCGCCGATCGCCGAGTACGCCTTCCTGTCGGACTGCCACACCGGCGCTCTCGTCGCGGCCGACGGCGCCGTCGAATGGCTCTGCCTTCCCCGGTTCGACGGTCCGAGCGCGTTCGGCGCGTTGCTCGACCGAAGTGCCGGCATGTTCCGCCTGGCGCCGTACGGGATCGACGTCCCTGCTGGCCGCCGTTACGTGCCCGGAACAAACGTGCTCGAAACCACCTGGATGACACCCACCGGTTGGGTCGTGGTGCGCGACGCGCTGACGATCGGTGACTGGCACTCGACGCCTCTGACCGGCCTTCACACACGGCCCCCCACAGACCACGACGCGGATCACATGCTAGTCCGAACAGTCGAGTGCGTGCAGGGCGAGGTACCGGTTGAACTTGTCTGCGCGCCGCGGTTCGATTACGGGCGCGAGCCGGCGGTGTGGAGCACGGGCGAGGACGAGCCCGACTTCGTACTCGATGCGAGCGACGGCGAGACGACGCTTCGGCTGATGAGCGACATGCGAATGGGAATCGAGGGGTCGGACGCCCACGCGAGGCACACGCTGCGCGAAGGCGAGAAGCGGTTCTGCTCGCTCTCCTGGGACGCGGACCAGAGTGGTCCCTGGACGTTTGCGGAAGCCGATGCGCACATTGAGCGCACGGCGCACTACTGGCGCGAGTGGCTCGCTGCGGGTAGCTATCCAGATCATCCGTGGCGCTCCTACCTGCAGCGCTCGGCGCTCGTGCTGAAGGGACTGACCTACGCGCCGACCGGAGCGATGATCGCCGCGCTGACCACCTCGCTGCCGGAGACGCCGGGAGGTGAGCGCAATTGGGACTACCGCTACTGCTGGATGCGCGACGCGACATTCACGCTCTGGGGCCTGCACGCGCTTGGTCTCGACTGGGAAGCCAACGACTTCATGGAGTACGTGGCCGACTTGCCGCGGAACAAGGATGGTTCGCTGCAGATCATGTATGGCATCGGTGGCGAGCGAAACCTGCGCGAATCGACGATTCGCCACCTCAAGGGCTACGAGGGGGCGCGTCCGGTCCGCAAGGGGAACGGCGCCTACAACCAGCGCCAGAACGACGTGTACGGCGCCGTGCTCGACTCCGTCTACCTGCACACCAAGCGCCACGACCACATCCCCGACCGGCTGTGGCCGGTGCTGTGCGATCAGGTCGAGGGCGCGCGACGCGTCTGGCGTAAGCCCGACCAGGGAATCTGGGAGGCGCGCGGCGCGCCGGCGCATTATGTCTCCTCGAAGCTGATGTGCTGGGTCGCGCTTGACCGCGGCGCGCGGCTCGCTGAGCTGCGGGGCGAGGCCGACCTCGTGAAGCGCTGGCAGCGCGGCGCGGAGGAGGTCCGTGAGGACATCCTGGCCCACGGCGTCGACCAGCGAGGCGTGTTCGTACAGCATTACGACACGGTCGCGCTCGACGCATCGACGCTGCTCGTTCCGCTTGTCCGCTTCCTGCCGCCGCAGGACGAACGCGTTCGCGCGACGGTGCTCGCGATCGCCGACGAGCTGAACGACCATGGCTTGATCCTGCGCTACCGCGTCGACGAGACCGATGACGGGCTGCACGGCGAGGAGGGGACATTCCTGATCTGCTCCTTTTGGCTCGTCTCGGCCCTCTCGGAGATCGGCGAGGGGGAGCGCGCGCGCGAGCTGTGCGAGCAGTTGCTCGCGCATGCCTCGCCACTGCACCTCTACGCCGAGGAGCTTGACGCACGCAGCGGGCGCCATCTCGGCAACTTCCCGCAGGCCTTCACGCACCTCGCTCTGATCAACGCCGTCACGCACGTGATCGAGAACGGCTTCTGAATGGCCCCATGCGCCTGCTGCGCGGGGCGCCCGATCCTGCCATCGTTGGCGGTCCTTGTCTGACCTCGAGACCTCCGAGACCGCACCGATCCACACTCCAAACGCCGGCACGCTGCGTCGAGCCGGGGCGATGGACCCGTGGGACCGCCCGCGCGCGACCGCGACCCCGTTCGACGAGCGGATCGCCTCGGTCTCGGCGTTCCCGCCGATTGCCGACTACGCGTTCCTGTCGGATTGCCACACCGCGGCGCTGGTAGCGCCGGACGGCACGGTCGAGTGGCTTTGCCCGCCCCGCTTCGACGCCCCGAGTATCTTCGCGGCGATCCTCGACCGCGGCGCTGGAGGTTTCAGGCTCGGGCCGGCCGGAATGGGGGTCCCCGCCGGTCGCCGCTACAACCCCGGCACGAACGTGCTCGAAACGACCTGGCAGACCCCGACCGGTTGGGCGGTGGTCCGCGACGCGCTGATCGTCGGCCACTGGCGCGATCGGGAGATGGGCGCCGCCACCGCCCACACTCGTCCGCCGGCCGACCACGACGCCTACCACGCGCTCGTGCGCACAATCGAGTGCTTCCACGGAACGATCCAGATCGAGCTGGTCTGCGAGCCGATGTTCGACTACGGACGGGTGGCGGGTGCTTGGTTGCCCGTTCAAGGTGACCCGCACGCGTTCGATGCCTCCGGCGCCGGCCGCACGATTCGGCTGATCAGCGACCTGCGCCTCGGTCTCGAAGGGGGTTCCGCTCGTGCCCGTCACCGCCTCGTCAAGGGCGATCGCCGCTACTGCACGCTGACGTGGTCGCGCAAGCTGGACGGCCCACACAGCTATGACGAGGCTCACCAGAGCCTGGAGGTGACCGCCGAGTACTGGCGCAATTGGCTCGACACGGGCCGCTTCCCCGATCACCGTTGGCGGTCCCAGCTTCAGCGCTCCGCGCTCGTGTTGAAGGGGTTGACCTACGCGCCGACGGGCGCGGTGGTTGCCGCCCCGACCACGTCGCTGCCCGAGACCCCCGGAGGCGAGCGCAACTGGGACTACCGCTACACGTGGATGCGAGACGCGACGTTCACGCTTTGGGGCCTCAGCGCGCTCGGGTTGAGCTGGGAGGCCGACGACTTCATCCAGTATGTGGCGGACCTCGAGCGCAACCCCGATGGCTCGCTGCAGATCATGTACGGCGTCGGCGGCGAGCGCGACCTCCCCGAGCAGATCCTCGAGCATCTGACCGGTTACGAGGGCTCTAGGCCGGTGAGGATCGGCAATGCCGCATACGAACAGCGCCAGAACGACGTCTTCGGTGCGGTTCTAGACTCGCTCTACGTTCACACCAAGCAGTACGGCCACACCTCGCCCCGCTTGTGGCCCGTGATCGAAGCGCAGGCCGAGCGCGCGGCCGCAGTCTGGCGGGAGGCCGACCACGGCATCTGGGAGTCGCGCGGGGATCCGCGCCATTATGTGTCGTCGAAGCTGATGTGCTGGGTCGCACTGGATCGCGGTGCGCGCCTCGCGGCGCGGCGCGGGCGCGATACGGTCGCGGACCGCTGGCGCGAGGCGGCAAACGAGATCCACGCCGACATCTGCGATCGCGGAGTTGACGGCCGCGAAGTGTTCGTGCAGCACTACGACACGGTCGCGCTCGACGCCTCCAACCTCCTGATACCGCTGGTTCGTTTCCTTCCCGGCGAGGATCCGCGGGTGCGAGCCACGGTCCTCGCGATCGAGGAGGAGCTGACCGAGCAGGGACTCGTGCTGCGCTACCGGACCGACAAGACGGACGATGGACTCGGCGGCGCCGAGGAGGGCACCTTCCTCATCTGCTCGTTCTGGCTCGTCTCAGCGCTCCTCGAGATCGGCGAACGACGTCGAGCCCGGGCGCTGTGCGAGCGCTTGCTGGCGCTCGCCTCGCCCCTCGACCTGTTTGCCGAGGAACTGGATCCCAAGAGTGGCCGCCATCTCGGCAACTTCCCGCAGGCCTTCACGCACCTCGCGCTGATCAACGCCGTACTCCACGTGATCCGCGACGAGGAGGCCGCGCCGCTCTCGCGTTAGAGCGCCGAATAAGCTTCCGGCTGTGCTCCCCGAGCTGGTCGATCGCTGGATCTGCGAGTCCTGCGGCTACGTCTACGATCCCGCCGAGGGCGACCCGGACGGCGGAATACCTGCCGGGACGGCGTTCGCAGACATCCCCGAGACGTGGTTCTGTCCGGTCTGTGGCGCGCGCAAGCGTGACTTCTCGCCCTACGAGGACTGAGACGTCGAGTTCCTGATGCTCAGGCCGTGAGCCAGCGGTCGTAGCCGAGCGTGACGGCCGCCCGCGCGAGCGCCTCGCGGGTCAGGACGGGCATGTCCTCGAGCGTGGCGACTTCGACCGCGCCAAGCCTTGCGATCGTCTCACGGTTCGAGCGCTCGATGGCATCCGGCTGCGTCGGCCACGGGGTGAGCACGACCGCGGCGACGTTCAGGCCGTGACCGCGCGCTGCTTCGAGCGTGAGGAGCGTGTGGTTCAGTGTGCCGAGGCCTGGCCGCGCGGCGATCAGCACCGGCCAGTCGAGGGCGGCCGCGAGAGCTCGAACATCCCACCCGTCGGCAAGCGGCACGAGCAGACCGCCGATACCCTCGACGACGAGCGCCTCTGTCGCTGCAGCGACGCGCCGCAGCTCATCGACGATCGCGCGGACGTCCAGCGGGGCGCCCGACAGCTCAGCGGCCAGGTGCGGGGATACGGCCGGCTCGTAGGTGGCGAACGCGACATCACCGGGGTCCTCGCCGGTGATCGCCGCGAGGAGAACATGGTCATCAAGGCTCCGCAAGTCCTCCGATCGCTCCGCGTCGACTGCTGGGCGCGCCCCGGTGAGGATCGGCTTGCGCGCACGCACGCTGCCGCCGGCGGCGACGAGCCCCGCAGCAATCGCCGCAGTCAGCACCGTCTTGCCGACGCCGGTATCGGTGGCGGTGACAAAGCAGGTCCGCGCCATCGCAGGTCAGTCGCCCTGCGTCCGCACCGTCAGGCGGCGGCGGGCGCCGCGGAGCGGAGGGTCACGCCGACGTCGGTCGCCGCGGCCGCAATCGCTTCGGCCGCCCGCGTGAGGTCCTCGGGGGCGTGCGTCGCCATCACGGTGAGCCGCAGCCGTGAGCTGTCCGCTGCCACGGTCGGAGGACGGATGGCCGCAGCAAAGACTCCCCTCGCGAGCGCCGCCTCGCAGAGCGCCACCGCCGCGGACGCGTCGCCGACGATCAGCGGGATTATCTGGGTCTCGCCGTCGATCGCACCGATGCCGGCGCGATCGAGTGAGGAGCGCATCAGCGAGCTGTTGGCGCGAAGCTTCCCGACCAGCTCCGGCTGCTCGCATAGGACATCGAGCGCCGCCAGCGCCCCTGCGGTGGCCGGTGGTGGAGGCGCCGTCGAGAAGATCAGCGTCCGCGCCGTGTTGATGAGGTATCGCACGACTGCGCGCGAGCCGCACGCGTAGGCACCGTAGGAACCGAGCGTCTTGCCGAGCGTCCCAACGATGACGTCGACCCTGCCCTCGAGGCCGGCCGCCGCCACCGCTCCTCGTCCGCCGGGACCGAGCGCTCCGGTCGCGTGAGCCTCGTCGACGATCACCCTTGCGTTGTGACGCTCCGCGAGATCGGCGATCTCGGGCAATGGTGCCAGGTCCCCGTCCATCGAGAACACCGAGTCGGTGACGATCACGCTTCCCGGCGGGGCCTCACGCAGGCCGAACTCGAGGTGATCCATGTCGCAGTGGCGGTAGACGAAGCGCCGCGCGTTTGCTAGGCGACAGCCGTCCACGATCGAAGCGTGGTTCAAGGCGTCCGAGAACACCACTCGGTCGTTGGCGCCTGCAGCGTGCAGGCTCGTGAGCGCGCCGATCACGCCGATGTTGGCCAGGTACCCGGAGCCGAACAGCACGCAGCTCTCTGTCTCCTCGAACTCCGCCAGCCGCTGCTCGAGCGTGGCGTGAATGCTCATCGTCCCCGATACGAGCCGCGACGCGCCGGCGCCGACGCCCCAGCGCATTGCAGCCTCTGCCGCCGCCTCGCGCACGCGCGGATGCTCGGCGAGGCCAAGGTAATTGTTCGAGCACAAGAGCAGCGCCGGCCGTCCATCGAGGAGGATCTCAGGCCCCTGTGGTCCGCTGATCAGCCTCGTCGAACGATGTAGCCCGTGCCGCTCGAGCTCGTCGAGGCGCTCGTCGATCTCGCTCAATTGCCGGCCTCGGTGAGGCGCTCCGGGCTGCGATCACGCCCCCGCGCGCGGCGGTAGCGAAGCTGCGAGGACGGATCCCAGAGCTTTATCTCCAGCTCGGCCGGTGCGTCAGCGAGGTGCGCGTCGATCACCGCCGGCGTCTCCCCCTCGAGCCAGCCTGAGCGATTGTCGGGCCGCGGGTTCGCGCCGTTGTCGGGCTGGCGGGCGACGTTCAGGCCCAGCTCCTCGAACATCGCCCGGTCATCCTCCGGCGCGGCGCCGAGTGCGGTCAGGAAGTTGCCCATCATCACGCCGTTCAGGCCGGCCTTGACCGCCAGCGGTTGCAGCTCGCCGAGGTTCTCGATGCGCCCGCCGCACAGCCGGAAGAGCGCGTCCGGAATGATCAGGCGGAAGATCGCCACCCATTTCACGGCCTCCCACGGCTCCATGACGGTCCGCTCGCCGAATTTCGTTCCCTCGCGCGGGATCAGGAGGTTGATCGGCACGCTCGTCGGGTTCAGGGCGGCCAGCTCGAAGGCCATCTCCACCCGCTGCTCCTCGCTCTCGCCGAGGTTGAGAATGCCGCCGACGCATGTCTCGAGGCCCGCTTCCCGCACCGCCGCGATCGTGCGCAGACGGCTCTCGTAGCGGACGGTCTGCGTAACCTCGGGGTAGAAGCTCGACGAGCTCTCGACGTTGTGGTGAACACGCTGCACGCCGGCTTCACGAAGCTGCGTGGCACGCTCGGCCGACATGTGTCCGATCGATGCGCACCGCTTGAGGTTGGTGTGCTCGGCGACCAGTCGCGTTCCCTCGAGCACCTTTTCAAAGTCGCGCTTCGAAAGTCCCTGGCCCTGTGCGACAAGACAGAAACGGTGCGCGCCGGCAGCCTCTGCGGCTCGCGCGTGGGCGAGGATCTGGTCGGGCTCCATCATCGCGTGCATCGGCGTATCGGCGTCCGCGAAGCGAGACTGCGCGCAGAACCCGCAGTCCTCGGCACAACCGCCCGACTTTGCGTTGACCAGCGAGCACATATCCGTCGAGTCGCCGAAACGCTCGACCCGCGCCTGCCAGGCCCGTTCCACGAGCGCCTCGATCTCGGCGTGCTCGGTGATCTCACCGAGACGCAGCGCCTCCTCGCGTGTGATCAGTGGCGGCATCCTTGACATGCACCCTACGGCTTGACGATGACGCGTGTGGCGCCCGCTCCGCCTACTCCAGGATGATCAGCTCGTCGCCCTCGTTGACCTTGTCGCCTTCGGAGCAGAGAATCTCCTTGACCCGCCCGGGCTCCTCGGCTTCGACGGGCATTTCCATCTTCATCGACTCGAGTATCGCAACGGTGTCGCCTGCCTCCACACGGTCGCCGACGGCGCACTCGATCTTCCATACGACACCGCTGATATGAGCTTCGATTGCCACGGTCTCCCGCCGTCCGCCTGTTGCTGGTGCGGACAATAGCTCCCACCAGCGACGCCGCGGTGATCATCGTGACGGCTCGCGACGAGGCCGAACGAATCGGCGCCACCCTCGAAGCGCTCGCAGCTGCGTTCCCCCGCAGCCACATAGTTCTCGCCGACGACGGCTCGCGCGACAGCACGGTCGACGTCGCAGTGCGGCGCGGGGTTGAGGTGGTCTCCGCCGGGACTCGGCGCGGGAAGGGGCAGGCCGCGAGCCTAGGGTGCGCCCGGGCACTCGAGCTCGGCGGGGAGAATGCGACCTACCTGCTTTGTGATGGCGATCTCGGCGCCAGCGCGGCGCTGCTCACCGCGCTCTCGCAGCGGGTTGACGGCGGCGAAGCGGACATGGCGATCGGGGTCCTCGAGCCGTCGCGACGCGCCGGTTTCGGTGTGCTGGCAAGCTTCGCCCGCGCTGCGGTGCGGCGGTCGACCGGGACCCGTCTGCAGGGGCCACTCAGCGGACAGCGCGCGCTCAACGACCGCACGCTCAGGCAGACGCTCCCGTTCTCCCGCGGGTTCGGGATGGAGCTTGCGATGACGATCGACGCGCTGCGCGCGGGCGCTCGCGTGCTCGAGTCGCAGCTCGCGCTCGAGCACCGCTGGACCGATCGCCGTCTAGCCGGTTTCCGTCACCGTGCGGGCCAGTTTCGGGCTTGCCTCGCCGTCTATTTGCGCAGGCTCTAAGGTGCGCCGGGACACTAACGCGGAGGTGTGCCGATGAGCGCCGATCTAGCCCCGATGAAGGATCAGGTTTACGCGGACCGCCGTCCGAAGGAGTACTTCGACCGCTTTCACGAGCACGCCCGCTCGCGCGATCCGCGCTTCGTCTACGACTTCGTGCGCTTTGCCAGCTCGATCTACGCGTACCTCTTCTTCCGCGCACGCTCGGTCGGGTCGCAGAACGTGCCGGAAACGGGGCCTGTGATCCTCGCACCGAACCACTTTTCGTTCATGGATCATTTTCTGCTCGGCTGCCCGCTACGACGCAAGGTTCGCTTCATGGGCAAGTCGCAGCTCTTCCAACCGCCGCTCGCGTGGGTCTACATGCACGGCGGGGTGTTTCCCGTCCGTCGTGGCGCACGCGACGAGGAGACCTTCATCACCGCGAAAGCAATTCTCGCGCGCGGCGGTGTGGTTGCGATGTATCCGGAGGGCGGGCGCTCGCGTACCGGCGCGCTTTCCGAGCGGGTCCGTCCGGGAATCGGTCGTCTCGCGCTCGAGTCGGGGGCGCCGGTGGTCCCGGTGGCGATAGTCGGGTCGTCGAGAATCCGCAACTGGAAACGGCTGCGCTTCCCCGCGGTGACGGTCGAGTTCGGGCGGCCGCTACGGTTCCAGAGCGAGAGCGAGCCGTCTCGCGCGAGTCAGCAGGAGACCGCGGACGCCGTCTTCGCCGAGATTCGAGCGATCTACGACAGGCGCCTCGCTTCCGGCCATCCGCGGTGGCTTTCCACGCGACACGGCGATGGCTGATCACACCGCCGCCACTGTTCTGCGCGTCGCAGCCGTCCAGCTGAACTCGCAGCATGACTTCGATGCGAACCTCGAGGCAGCCGACCGCCTGACGCGGGCCGCGGCCGTAGACGGGGCGCGGCTGGTGCTGCTACCCGAGAAATGGTCGGTGCTGGGTAGCGGCGAACAGCTTCGAGACGGCGCCCAGTCGCTGGACGGCCCGGCGATCTCGTGGGCCCGCGAGATCGCGCACGAGCTGGGGATCGACCTCGTTGCGGGGTCGATCTCTGAGCGGTTGGGCGAACGTGAGGAGCGGCTTGCGAACACGTCCGTGCACGTCACCCCGGAAGGGCGCGTCGCGGCGAGCTACCGCAAGATCCACATGTTCGACGTAACGGTCGACGGCGTCGAATACCGCGAGTCCGATCACGAACGACCGGGTGAGGAGATCGTGCTCTCGACGACGCAGGGGGGCGTCGAGTTGGGGATGACGATCTGTTACGACCTGCGCTTTCCCGAGCTGTATCGGATCCTCGCGCTGCGCGGCGCTCGCGTGCTGCTCGTACCCGCCGCGTTCACGCTCGCCACGACCCGCGAGCACTGGGAGGTTCTGCTGCGAGCCCGGGCGATCGAGAACCAGGCCTTCGTGATCGCGGCGAACCAGATCGGCTCGCACGCTCCGGGACGGCGCAGCGGCGGCCGCTCGCTGATCGTCGATCCTTGGGGCGTGGTGCTGGCAATGGCCGGCGACGGCGTGACGCACATAACCGCGGACCTCGACCTCGGTCGGCTCGAGCAGGTCCGAGCCGAGCTACCCTCGCTGGCCGGGCGCCGACCTGCCGCGTACAGCTGGCCGGCGAGTGGATGAGCGTCGCGCGTCCAGCGCGGCGCGATCTGATTCACTGCGTCTATGGAATTGGACAAGAGCCACGCAGACCCGGTGAAGAAGCTGATGTGGTCGGGACTGCTCGCCGGCATGGGCGCGGTCGTCTCGATCGTGGCGACGCGGGCGGCCGGCGCGGTCTGGCGCCGTGTGTTCGACGAGGAGCCGCCGGAATGAGGCCGCGCTTCGGACGCTCCGGATCGAGCACGACTCAGGTTCCGGCGAACGGCGCCTCGGCGAACGGCGCGTCGGCGAACGGCGCGTCGGCGCCGGGTGACCGCGGGCCGGGCGGCCCCCTCGGCGGCGTCGCGAGCCTCACCTCCGATCACCCGGAGATCGCCGTGGCTGCGGCGTTCGCCGGTGGTGTCGTCCTTGCGATGCTGGCCAGGCGCATTGGCCGCTGATACCGGCGATCCGCAGAACCTTGCGCAGGCGATCACCGAGATCTCCGAGCGCGCGTCATTGCTCGTCCGCGAGGAGATCGAGCTCGCGAAGGCTGAGATAGCAACGAAGCTCACACGACTGGTCACGGGCGCCGTCGTCGCGCTCGCGGCGGGGATCTTCGTCATCGTCGCGTTGTTGTTCTCCCTGCACGGCCTGGCGTGGCTCGTCTCGTATGAGTTCTTCGGTGACTATCGAGTGTTCTGGGGCTATTTCATCGTCGCCGGGGGCCTGCTCGTTTTCGGAGCGCTCGCCGGGTTCCTCGCGGCCCGCGCGATGCGCCGCGCAACGCCTCCGATGCCGTCGATGGCGATAAGCGAGGCGCGCAAGATCCGCGACAGCGTGGGCGCGAAGGAGTCGCCGTCCTGATGGCGGACCGCAGCCCGGAGGAGATCCGCCGCTCGATCGAGGCGAACCGCGAGGCGCTCGCGCTGTCGATCGATCGCCTGCGCGGCGAGGTTGCGGAGATGACGGACTGGCGCAAGCAGCTGGCGGAGCGCCGGCAGCCGGCGATGCTCGGGGCTGTGATCGCCGGCTTCCTGCTCGGCGGCGGCCTGCTCGGAAGGCGCCGCAAGCGCGGCTAGGCGCGCGCCTAGGCGGCCAGCAGCCGCCCCGGGATGCCGCCCACTCCCAGCAGCCCAGGACCGGTGTAGGTCCCAATCACCGGGCCCACCTCCGAGACCCACAGCGGCTCATTGCCGAACACCTCGCGCCCCCGCTCGACGAGGGCCTGCGCTCGACCCTCCGCTTGGATGTGCTGGACGACCCAAGCATCGACTCCGTCGGCCTGCAATGTGCGCATGTACTCGACCATGCGCTCAAAGGCGCGGCCGGCCGTGCGCACGCGCTCGATCGGGAGAATGTCCGATTCGATCGACAGGATCGGCTTGATCTGGAGCGCGCCACCAAGCCAGGCCGCAGCGCGGCCGATCCTCCCGCCGCGCTGCAGGTACTCGAGCGTGTCGACGCAGAACCACAGCCGCATCAGCCCCGCGGCGGCAGTTGCGCGCGCCACCACCGCATCGGTATCGCCGCCCGCACGGGCGACGGCGCTCGACGCGAGGACCACGCAGCCGAGCCCGCCGCAGGCACTGTGCGAATCCACGACCTCGATCCGCCCCGGGCCACCCCGCTCGTCGATCAGCGCTTTGGCCTGTAGCGCCGCGCCGTGCGTTCCCGAAACGCCGGCCGAGAGGTGCACCGACACGATGTCGTGCCCGGCCTCCAGCAGCGGTTCGTAGGCGGCCGTGAAATCCCCGATTGACGGCTGCGATGTGCTCGGGAGATCCCCGCTCCCGGCGATGCCCCGGTAGAACGCCGCGTAGTTGGTGATGTCGGCTTCGCGCTGCTGGTGCTCGCCGCTTCGGACGTAGAGGCTCACCTGGCTGATGGCGGCTTCGCGGGTTAGCTCTGGCGGAAGGTAATGCGTCGAGTCGCTGACGATCGCCACGGGCCGCATCGACGCCGGACACTACCGGGGCGGCTGCGCGGCGGCGGGGCGAGCCTAGACCGGGGGGAAGGCGGTCGCGCGCACGCGCCAACCCTGCGGCAGTTGCGGCAGGCGGCTGGCCGCGCGCGCCTCAGCCTGCGTGGATGTCGCAGCGAAGACGCTCATGTGCAACCTGAACCCTGGGGGGTACAGCCCGGCGAGGCCGATGTTCGGAGCGTCCGCCTGGCCCCCGGACTCGAGCCAGGCCTCGAGTGGTTCGGGATCCCAGTGCGATGCGCCGAGCGCGGCCGCGGCAGCCTCGACCTGCCGCTCGGCCTCCCAGCGCTTCGTTGTCTGCATGTGCTCGGGATGGCTCGGCATCAGCAGCAGCTCGAGGCGCCATTCGATCGGTGGGTCGCCTTCGGAGCGCTCACGCCAGCCCTGCTCGGGCGGGCGGCGGCGAATCAGCCTCTTCGGCAGGTCGGCCGGCGGCCACTCCGGTAGGTGGCTCGGGTTGCTCTCGCCGGCGCTGTGGTACTCGCCGCGGCCGTAGCGGATCTGCACCTCGGGCGCCCGCGACCGGGCCCAGATCAGTGCCTGATCGAGCGTGAGGTCCTCGAACGACGGGCCGTCGGCGTCGCGCGGCCGGCGCGTCCAGCGTCCCGCGAAGGTCGCGCAGAGGTAGGAGCCGTCGGGGCGCTGACGCCTCTCGTCGAACGACGCCTCCTCCTGCTCGTATATGTGGACGACGCCGGTGCGTCGCTGCGTGCCCGCGCCGGAAAGCGAGGTACCTGTCAGAGACACTACAGGCGGTTTTCGATCTGCAGGGGCCCTACACCTGCAACCTCCGCGGGATCTCCAGTCTCCCGCCCGGGGTCGACACCCAGCACCTGTGCGAGCTCGCCGGCCTCGAACATTTCGGTGACGATGTCGCAGCCGCCGATCAGCTCGCCACGATGGAACAGCTGCGGGATCGTCGGCCACTGTGAGAGAGCCGACAGCTCCTCGCGAATTCGCGGATCCGGAAGTATGTTGACCGCCGCGAACGGGACGCCGAGCGACTGCAGCACTCCGACGGTGCGAGCCGAGAAGCCACAGGCGGGGGCGTCTGGCGTGCCCTTCATGAAGAGGATGACGTCATTCTCTGCGATCGCGCTTGTGATCGCTTGGCGAATCGGGTTCTGCTCCTGGTCGCTCATCGCTTCCTCACTCGCTGGTCGTCGTCAGTGACAGTGCATGGATCGGGCCGCCGATCTCATTGCCGAAGACCCGGTACACGAGGCGGTGCTGCTCGATCCGGGAGAGCCCGGCGAACGCCGGGGACGACACGGTTGCGCGGAAATGATCCCCGCCGCCGGTCCAGTCCTCAACTTCGGCGCGGGCGCCGGGGATCGCTGCCTCGATGCGTGCCCTTATGTCGTCTGCTTGCGGCATTTTAGGTAGCCGAAAGATTAGACGAAGGGCGCGCTCCGCCTGCTCGCTACACTTTGGAAAGCATGATCACGATTACCGACAAGGGCGCCGAGAAGGTTCGCGAGTACCTGACCTCGCAGGGCACCGATGTGGCAGCGGCCGGGCTCCGCGTCGGGGTGCGCGGCGGCGGGTGCTCGGGCTTCCAATACCAGCTCGCGTTCGACGAGCCCTCCGCCGAAGACCTCGTCTTCGAGGACCACGGCCTTAAGCTGCTCGTCGATCCGATGGCCCTCGAATACGTCGACGGATCGCAGATCGACTACGTTGACGCGCTCACGGGCGCCGGCTTCAAGGTCGAGAACCCGAACGTCGTCGCGGCCTGCGGCTGCGGATCCTCGTTCAGGGTCGCCGGCCAAGAGTCGTCCTGCTCCGCCGTCTAGCCGCGTTCCACGGCCGCTCAACTTCGCCGGGCCAAGGTCGACCTACTGCGGCGCCGCGTCGACCATGCCCCAGAGATAGAGGCACGCTGTCGTGCGGTGGGGACGCCACGGCTCTGCGCGAGCGACCACCTCGACCGGTTTCGGTAACTGCCCGAGCCCGTAGACGATCTCGATCCCTTTGCGGATTCCCAGATCCCCTGGGGCCAGCACGTCGGGGCGACCGAGCTGGAACATGAGGAACATGTGGGCGCTCCATTCACCGAGACCCTTCACGGCGACCAACTCAGCCACCACCGCCGCATCGTCGAGCAACTCCAAACGGTCGAGTTCGAGCGCTCCCGAGGTGACGTGTTCGGCCAGCGAGCGTAGGTAGGTGACCTTCGCGCGCGATAGCCCGGCCGCCGCGCGCAGCTCCTCCGGCTCGGCGGCAAGAATCGCAGCGGGCGTCGGCAGCTCGCCGCCGAAATAGTCGAGGACGCGCAGCCAGATTGCCTGTGCGACGCGCGTCGACAGTTGCTGGCCGACGATCGTTCGCACGAGGCCGGCGTAATGGTCGTGCGGGCGGCGGCCGGGACGGTCCTCGCCGCTCGCAACCGCGGCGCCTAGTCGCTCGATCACGGCTCCGAGGACGGGGTCGACCCCGCGCAGGTGCGCCACGGCGTCCGCCGTGCTCATCGCCGTTTGGCCGCAGCGAGCATCTCCTGAACGCGCGTCAGCTTGACGCGTGGCCGTCCGTGCGCCTCGCCGGCTTTGCGCTCGTGCTGGTCGATTCGCGCCCAGCCGGCGTAGTCGACGACGTTGGGAGCCCGCTGGCGGATGTATCCGTCGAGCGCCGCGTCCGTTATCGGAGCTGGTGTCAGCAGGCGTCCGCCGCCAAGGTCTTCGAGCAGCCGGTCAACGGTGTCGTTGGCGTCTTTCTTGTTGGTGCCGATCACTCCGCTCGGGCCGCGCTTGGCCCAGCCGACCACGTATTCGCCGTGACGCACTCCGTCCGGCCCGGTGACTCGTCCGCCGCTGTTTGAGATGACGCTGCGGCGCTCGTCGAACGGGACGCCCGGCAGCGGCGTGCCCCGGTAGCCGATCGCGCGGAACACGGCGTGCGCAGCAACCACGGTCCGCTCCTCGGTCGGCCGCGCGCGGACGGTTCCATCGCTCTCGCTGATGAGCTCGTTGCGCACGAGCTGGACCTGCTCGACGCCACGACCGCCCTCGATCGCAACAGGCGAGAGCAGGAACCGCAGCACGATGCGGCGGGGTTTGCCGCTGCGCCCTCGCTGCGCGTACTCCTCGAGGATCTCGACGTTCCGGCGCGCTGTCACATCGGCTTGCGTATCGGGCAGGCCGTTGGAGAGCGCGAGCTCGCTCTCCTCGACGACGACGTCGGCCGCGCTCAGCTCTCCGAGCTCGAGCAGCTCGGGGTTCGTGAACGCCGCCTGCTCGGGGCCACGGCGGGCAATGACCACGACCTCGGAGATCTTGCTCCTACCCAGCGCTTCGAGAGCGTGGTCCGCAACATCGGTTCGTGCCAGCTCATCGTGGGTGAGCACGAGCATCCGCGCGACGTCGAGCGCAACGTTACCCGCGCCGATCACCAGGGCGCGGTCGCCGCGGAGGTCGAATTCGTGGTCGGTGAAGTCCGGATGGCCGTTGTACCAGCCCACGAAGTCGGTCGCCGCGTAGCTCCGCTGCAGATCCTCACCCGGAATCCCGAGCGCACGGTCGACCGGGGTGCCGACGGCGTAGATGATTGCGTTGTAGTGAGCGCTGAGGTCGTCGAGCGTGATATCGCGGCCGAACTCGACGTTCCCGTAATAGCGGAGCCTCGCGTGCTCTGCGGTTCGCTCGTAGACGCGCGTGACCGATTTGATCTTTGGATGGTCGGGAGCCACGCCGGCACGGACGAGCCCCCACGGCGTCGGTAGGCGCTCGAACAGGTCGACATGGAGCTCGTCGGCGCTGTGGCTCAGAAGCCTCCCGGCAGCGTAGCTCCCTGCCGGGCCCGATCCGATGATCGCGACACGGACGCGGGCATCGCCCGTGTCCACCTCGCTCATGCCGGCGACGAGAGGACCTCGGCGCCGACGGCCTCACCGTCGAGCGCCGCCAGCGCACGCGGCACCGACATTGCGATGCAGGTGAATGTCGGCGTGTCGCGCTTTGTGTACATCGACGATTCGGTCGTTCGCAGGCGTTGCACGAGATCGAGGAAATCCGCCGGCTCGTCGGTTTCGAACGCCACGACGAACTCCTGGTCATCGAGACCGAATGAGTAGGACGTGTTCAGATCGATCTGTGGGTACTCGCGCCCCAGCGCGATGTGCTCGGCCATCACGCGGTAGCGCTCCTCGGCGGGGAGGATGTACCACTCGCGCGTCTTGACGAACGGGTACACGAAGAGGTACTTGGAATGGCCCGGACGGACTTCGAGGCGCGACTCATCGGAGTACTCGGAGGGCTTCGTCATCGCCAGGTAGGAGTGGGGGATCGTCGCCCACTTCATCAGGCCGGTCTGTGCCAACAAGACGTGGAACTCGTGGATCCGCTCGAGGTTGACCGACTGCGACATCAGCATCAGGTCGCTGTCGCCGCGGGTTCCGACCATCGAGAAGGATCGCAGTAGGTGATCGCTCGAAAAGTCCTCGCAGGCCGCTACGAACTCGCGCTTGTGCTCCGCCCGCACGTTGCCGTCGAGGCGTCGCCACTGAGGGTCGAGCTGCAGGAAGGTGTACTTGATGAAGTGGCGCGCAGGCATCGGGTATCCGGTTGGCGGCGGGTCGCGTCCAGGCCGATTATACGCGGGGCTTTCGAGCGCCAACGGGCGCGAATACGCCTCCCGGCGCCAGTCGCCCCGATAGGATTCGCCCGATGCGCGTCGCGCTCGTCTCGCCCTACTCGTGGAGCTATCCCGGTGGCGTCACGCGACACATCGAGTCGCTCGCCGGCCACCTGCGCGTCGCCGGACACGATGCCGTCGTCCTAACGCCGTTTGACCCCCCCGACCGTCGGAGCGCGCGACTGCACAAGGGGGCGGTGCCGCAGGCTCGCGAACTGGACGACGGTGTGGTCGCGCTTGGACGGACCGTCGGGTTCCCTGCGAACGGAGCCGTTTCGAACCTGGCGATATCGCCGAGCGCGATTCGCGCGCTGAGGGTGGAGCTCCGGCGCGGCCGCTACGACGTCGTCCACCTCCACGAGCCGATCGCCCCCGTGCTCTGCTGGGATGCGCTCGGCGTCGCGAGCGCACCCCTCGTGGGGACGTTTCACGCTTATTCGACCAACCGGCTCACCAACGGGCTCGGGAACGTGGCTGGGGCCGCCCGGCGGATGAACCGCCTGGCGGTGCGCATCGCCGTGTCCGAGGCGGCAGCCTGGACCGGGCGCCGTTTTTTTGGCGGGATCTACCGCGTCATCCCAAACGGCGTCGAAGTTCCCGACCATCTGGAACGCGGGCGCCCGGCTGCCCCGACCGTGTCGCGCCCGCTCCGGCTGGTCTTCATCGGGCAGGCCGTGGAGCGCAAGGGCCTGCCGGTTGCGCTGCGTGCGTTCGAGGCGCTGCGCGAGCATCTTTCGGTGACGCTTGACCTGGTCGGCGTCAGTCCGCAGGAGGTCGCAGGACTGTTGCTTGACGGCGCCGGCGTGAGCGCTCACGGCAAGCTCG
>Ga0265319_1000298_pt1 | contig 36808 bp, 36 predicted proteins | sample 4824metaG_FD_192443 | JGI IMG/M metagenome (GOLD analysis project Ga0265319, IMG submission 192443) | Rhizosphere microbial communities from Carex aquatilis grown in University of Washington, Seatle, WA, United States - 4-8-24 metaG | ecosystem: Host-associated > Plants > Roots > Rhizosphere >...
GGCGCCCGGCTGGGCGAGGACGTCGCCATCGGCGCCTATGCCTACGTCGGCGCCAAGGCCGTCATCGGCGCCGGCACGGTGCTCCACCACCACGCCAACGTCGAGGGTCGCACCACCATCGGGGAAAGGTGCGAGATCTTTCCGTTCGCCTGCGTCGGCACCAAGACCCACGACCTCAAGTTCAAGGGCGGCGACCCGGGCCTGATCGTCGGCGACCGGAACGTCTTCCGCGAATACGTCAGCGTCCACGGCGCGACCAACGACGCCGAGTTCACCCGCATGGGGCATGACAACGTCATGCTCGCCTACAGCCACATCGCGCATGACTGCGTGGTCGGGAACCATCTGGTGATGAGCGCGCAGTCCGCGCTCGCCGGCCACGTCCTCGTCGAGGACTTCGTCAACATCGGGTGGGGCACCGGTGTCCACCAGTTCTGCCGCATCGGCGCCCAGGCCATGCTCGGCGGCATGTCGAAGATCGTGCAGGACGTGCCGCCCTTTGTCATCGCGGACGGCAATCCCGCCGTCGCCCGCTCGATCAACAAGGTCGGGCTCGAGCGCAACGGCTACACCCCCGAGCGCCTCGAGGCCGTCAAGCAGGCCTTCCGCCTCATCTACCGCGCCGGCCACAACCGCACCCAGGCCTTGGAGCGGCTGCGCGAGCACAAGCTCAGTGACTCGGACGAGTTCAAGCACTTCCTCGCCTTCGCCGAAAAAAGCGACCGCGGCTTCATCGCGGGCAAATAGCCGCGGTCTCACACCCTTGTCGCGGCGGTCTATGACTGCCGGGCTACGAGGCCGCCGCCCCCAGCTGCCGCAGCAGCTCATAGCTGTACAGCCCCGTCCGGTGGCCGTCGCTGAAATCGAAACGGATGGCGTAGTTCCCGATCCGCTCCCAGCCCGTGACCTCCACGCCGACGTAGTTCTTCGGCACCTCGCCGCCATACTGGTGGCCGAAGATGTCGCGCTCGCCCCGCACCTCGGCGCTGGGCGACGCGGCGCGCAGGGTTGCATAGGAGAGATAGCTTTCCTGGCCGTCCTCCCAGCGGATGGCGACCTCGGAACCGATGAGCTGGATGTCCTGCGGTGTGACCATGCGGTGGCCGCCAGCTACGCGCATTCGGCGGGATTTGGGAAGCTCCGAAATGCCCGCGGAAACATGGCTTGTCGCCGGCCCGGGGCTCAGGCATCAGGGAGAGCGTGATGCGTTATCCCTGGATCAAGGAGCAAACCGTGCGGCCAGCATGGCGGCGGATCGTCACCGGCTGGCTTCCCGGACTCGCCGTGGTCCTGGGCGCGGTCCTTTGCGCCCGCGCCGCCGGGCCGGTGGCGGCCCACCCGTACGACATCCGCGCCTATGGCGCCACCGGCGACGGCCGGACGCTGGACTCGCCGGCGATCAACCGCGCCATCCTCGCCGCCGCGGCCGCGGGCGGGGGCACGGTGGTTTTCCCGCCCGGCGTCTATCTCTCCGGCTCCCTCCGCCTCCAGGACAACATCACGCTCTATCTCGAGGCGGGGGCGACCCTCCTGGCGGCCGATGAAAAATCCGCGGCGTTCGATCCGCCCGAGCCGAACCGGTGGGACAATGAGTTCCATTACCAGGACTTCGGCCACAGCCACTGGCAGAACAGCCTCATCTGGGGCATCGGCCTCAAGAACGTCTCCATCCTCGGCCCCGGCCTGATCCACGGCCGGGGCCTCGACAACGGCTTCAACCGCTTCGCCGACGAGTCCAAGGGCGAGAAGCGCTACCATGCCAACCCCCCCGGCAGCGGCAACAAGGCCATCGCCCTGCGCGACTGCCACAACGTCTTGCTGCGCGACTTCTCCCTCCTGCACGGCGGCTGGTTCGGCCTCCTCGCGACGGGCGTCGACAACCTCGTGGTCGACAACCTGCGGATCGACACCAACCGCGATGGCATGGACCTCGACGCCTGCCGCAACGTCCGCGTGACCCGGTGCAGCGTCAATTCCCCGTGGGACGACGGGATCTGCCTCAAGGCGTCCTTCGCGCTGGGCGAACTCCGGGCCTGCGAGAACCTCACCATCTCCGACTGCTTCCTCGCGGGCAGCTTCGACGAGGGCACCCTGCTCGACGGCACGTTCCGCCGCAGTGCGCCCGGTTACAAGTCCTACGGCACGGGCCGCATCAAGCTGGGGACGGAGTCCGACGGCGATTTCCGCAACATCGCCATCACCAACTGCGTGTTCGACGGTTCCCGCGGCATCGCGATCGAGAGCGTCGATGGCGCGCACATCGAGGACGTCGTCATCTCGAACATCACCATGCGGCACGTGCAGAATTCCCCGCTGTTCATCCGCCTCGGCGGCCGGCTGCGCGGGCCGGCCGGCACCCGCGTCGGCACAATCCGCCGCATCAGCGTGAACCACCTCGTCGCGTCCGACGCCGAGGGGTCCCTCGGCTGCGTGGTGAGCGGCATTCCCGGCCACCCGGTCGAGGACATCCGCTTTTCGGACCTCCGGATCGTCTCGCAGGGCGCGGGCGCGGCGGAACTCGCCGGGCGCGAGCCGCCCGAGGAGGAGAAGGCCTACCCCGAGCCCGGCATGTTCGGGCCCATGCCGTCCTACGGCTTCTTCTTCCGCCATGTCACCGGGCTGGAGATGCATGATGTGAAGCTCGACTTTGCCCAACCCGAGGCCCGCCCCGCCATCGTGCTCGCCGACGTGCAGGACGCCGCCTTCCACCACGTCACCCTGCAGCCCGGCACCGGGGCGGCGCCGCGCTTTGAACTGCGCCAGGTCACGGATTTTTCCGTGACCGACAGCCGCGGCCTCCCCGACGTCCGCCGCCCGGGCCTGGTCGCGGATGGGAAATTCTGAAGTAACTGGCACTCCTCCGTCAGGAAAATCCATCTTGCTTGGGCAAATATGCCAGGGTGTGGGCCGGGTGCCCTCACCCGGCGTGTTTCAGCTCTCGAAGCCAAAGCCTCGCGGGGTGATGGCACCCCGTCCACCCCGACTTGACGGAGTGGCGCTGGGGAGCGGCTGGCGCCCTCACCACGCCTCCGGCCCGGCGGCCGGCGGCGGCGGCCCCTTCAGCCGGCGTCGGCGGCTCCGGTCGATCTCCTCGATCTCGGGCGCGGGGATGCGGGTGAACGCGATGCGCATCGGCGCGTCCTGCGTGGCGCCGTGCGCGCCGCCGAAGTAGACGGAATTCTTCCCGAACACCTGGTTGAGGTGGTCCATCGCCTTGAAGAGCTGGTCGTGGCTCTTCTCCTGCTCGGGCGCGAACAGGTCGGGCGTGTGCATCCGCAGGTCGATCAGGTGGCCCAGCTGGACGCCGATGCGCAGCGGCGTGCGCCGCGCGAATTTCTCCGGGCGCCTTTTCCACAGCTGGTTCAGCGCGCGGGTGAGCACGAGCGTGTCCTGGGTCTCGGTCAGCCGCGCCTCCTCGGACCAGTGCGTTTCGTCGGTGTAGTCGACCGCGACGCTCAGCCCGCCGGCGTAGCGGCCGGAGTGGCGGAGCCGCATGGCGGCCTTCTGCAGGAGGCGGTGGAGCACGGCGAGGGCGGCGGCGTGGTTGCGCCGCGCCGGCGGCAGCACGTGGCCATGACCGAGCTGGCCGCTGTCCTCCTCGGGGAAGGGCAGGTCCTCGCCGTGGAGCAGCCGCCACATGCGCTCGCCGACCACGCCGCGCCACAGGCCGCGGAATTCCGCCAGGTTGGCGGCATAGAGCTTCGCGACCGTGTCGATGCCGTGCGCGCGGAGCCGCCGCCCCATGTTCGGGCCGATGCCGCTGATGTCTTCGAGGTCGAGGTGGAGGAGTTTCGCGGGAATGTCCGGGTCATCGAGGAGGACCAGCCCGTCCGGCTTCTGCAGGTCCGAGGCGACCTTGGCGAGGAGCCAGGTCGGGGCGATGCCGATCGAGCTGCGCAGGCAAGGTCCGACCTCGCGGGCGATCGCCGCCTTGATCCGCTGCGCCACCGCCGCGGCCGCCGCCGGCGCGGCGAAGCGCGGGGTCAGCCGGCAGGTCATCTCGTCGATCGACTGGATTTTCCAGACGGGGAGGCACGACGCGACGACCGCCGCCAGCTTCCGGTGATAATTGATGTAGGTTTCCGGCCGGGCCTCGACGACGATGAGGCCGGGACATGCCCGACGGGCGTCGGCGACGCGCATGTTCCGGGTGAGGCCGAGTTTCTTGGCCTCGAGGCTGACGGCGATGCAGCCGGTGGTTTCCGCCCGGACCGGCACGATGCCCAGGGGCTGCCCGCGCAGCTCGGGCCGTTCCTGCTGCTCCACCGAGGCGAAGAAGGAATTGAAATCGATGGTGAGATACCGCAGCGCCACGCCGACAGGTTCTCCGTCTCGTCCTGGCTGTCAAAAAAAGAAGCAACCCCCGCCTCCGGTCTCCGGCCTGCCGGATCCCCCGGCATCCCGCCACCCGCGATCCGGAGCGTCATGATCCCGGCTCCCCCCAAGGCTCACACCGTTCCCACCCGCAATCCTTGGGCAATCCCTCGGTTTGAACTTTGTCATCTATTATATGACAAATATCATGAGTATCACTGAGTATTGTCATATAATAGATGACAAACTTTCGGGCCCCCCTATCTTGTGGGTCATGAAGGGTGTGCTCAGACACGTGGAGCTTGGCGGGCTGGTCGTGGACCTGATGGATGTGGCGTGGGAGAATCTGCGGGCGGCCAAGCGGCTGAAGGCCCCGGACCGTCGTCCCGCCAGATTCGCGGCGCTTAGGCCCGGGCCGGCCACGCCGGTTTGGAACGAACTGGTCCGGCACGCCGCGCCATATCTGCGCAAACGCGGCGACAAGGTGAAACTGGCCCGGCTGCTGGGCATTTCCCGGCAGCGGCTGCACCAACTCCTGGTCGGCCGGACGGCCTGTGCGGATGCGGAACGCACCTTGCTGCTGGTCGCCTGGGTCCACGCCCGGCGGTTGGGCCGGGAATGGGTCTGAGATCCGGGCTTCAGACTGGCCCCGAAGGCTGAACACAGCGCGTTCCCGGCTGGTACGTTTGTCATATAATAGATGACAAACCTCAGGGTCACCGTCCTGGCGGCGGAAGGTTGATTTCAGTTGCGCGGGGCCGGATCACGGCCAACTTGACGGTTGTCTGGCGCGAACCTGATCGCGACCGGACATTGCAACCTTAACTTCTCACCTCGGACCCGAGGCTTCATCGCCATGCGACAAGCACCCACGATCCACCCCGACCGCCGGCAGGTATTCCCAGATGAGGAAACCGCAGGGGCCGTGTGAAAAGCATCCTGGATTTCACCCGCGCCAAGCGGGAAGCCCAACCGATCGTGATGGTCGCCGCCTATGACGCGCTCATGGCGCGCCTGCTCGCGGCCTCGGCGGTGGACGCCATCCTGGTGGGTGACAGCGCGGCCATGGTCGTGCACGGCTACCCGTCCACCCTCCACGCCACGGTGGAGATGATGGTGGTCCACACCGCCGCCGTGCGGCGCGGCGCCCCGGATGCGGTGGTGATCGCCGACCTGCCGTTCCTTGGCGTGCGGCAGGGCCGCGACGCGGCGGTGCGGGCCGCCGGGGCCCTGATGCAGGCGGGCGCCACCGCGGTCAAGATCGAGGGCGTGGCCGGGCACGGCGACATCATCGCCCACCTGGTCGGGAGCGGCATCCCGGTGATGGGCCACCTCGGGCTTACCCCGCAGTCGATGCACCAACTGGGCGGCTTCCGCGTGCAGGGCCGCACGGCCGAGGCGGCGGCGCGGCTCCAGGCCGAGGCGCAGGAACTGGAAAACCTGGGCGCCTTTGCCCTCGTGCTCGAATGCGTGCCGGCCGGGCTCGCGACCGCGATCAGCACCGACCGGGCCATCCCGGTCATCGGCATCGGGGCGGGACCGGCCACGGACGGCCAGGTACTGGTGCTGGCGGACCTGCTGGGGCTCGACGCGGTGTTCCGGCCGCGTTTCGCCCGCCGCTACCTGGAAGGGCACGCGCTGGCGCTGGCGGCGGTCAACGCGTTTGCCGCCGATGTGCGCGGGGCGCGGTTCCCCGCGCGCGAGGAGGTGCTGGCCTGATGCGCATCTTCACCCACATGGCGGACTGGCGCGCCGCGCGGGCGGGGCCGGACTTTGTCGGGCGCAGCGTCGGCTTCGTGCCCACGATGGGGGCGCTGCACCCCGGCCACCGCGCGCTGCTCGAACGCGCGCGCGCCGGCAACGACCGCGTGGTGCTGAGCATCTTTGTCAACCCGGCGCAGTTCAACGACCCGGCCGACCTCGCGCGCTACCCGCGGACCCTGGCGGCCGACCTCGCGCTGGCGGAAGGCCTCGTCGACGCCGTGCTGACGCCACCGGCCGGGGAACTTTACCCGGACGACTATCATTACCGTGTGACGGAAAACGAGCTCAGCCGCCGCTGGGAGGGCGCGCACCGGCCGGGACATTTCGACGGGGTGCTGACGGTGGTCCTGAAGCTGTTCAACCTGGTGCAGCCGCACCGGGCCTATTTCGGCGAAAAGGACTGGCAGCAGCTCCAGCTGGTGCGCGGCATGGCGCAGGCGCTGCTGCTGCCCGTCCAGATCGTGGCCTGCCCGACGGTGCGCGCCGACGACGGCCTGGCGCTCAGCTCGCGCAACGCACGGCTTTCACCCGCCGGCCGGCTGCTGGCGGCGGCCTTTCCCCGGACGCTCCAGTCCGCCGCCACGGCCGCCGCCGCCGGCCCGGCCCTGGGCGCCGCGGGATTCGAGGTGGATTACGTGGCGGATCATGAAGGCGTGCGGTTGGGTGCCGTGCGGCTGGAAGGGATCCGCCTGATCGACAATGTCCGGCTCTAACATCCTTTTCGTCTTCACGGGCTCCATCGCCGGCTTCAAGGCCTGCGAGGCGGTCTCGCTGCTGGTGCAGCGCGGCCACCGCGTGCGCACCGTGGCCACCGCGGCGGCCCTGCGCTTCATCGGACCGGCCACACTCGAGGGCCTGACCGGCGAGCCGGTGCGCTCGGACCTGTTCGCGCCGGGTGCGGCGCTGGAGCACATCAACCTCACCCGCTGGGCCGACGGCGTGATCGTGTGCCCCGCGACCGCCAACACCATCAACCGGCTGGCGGCCGGGCTCGCCGACGACCTGCCCGGCGCGCTGTTCCTCGCCCACGACCGGACGAAACCGTTCCTGGTCGCCCCCGCCATGAATCCCGCGATGTGGGCGCATCCCGCGACGGCGGCGGCGGTGGAGAAACTGTCCGGCTGGGGCGTGCGTTTCCTGCCGGTGGGCGCGGGCCGCACGGCCTGCGGCGAAACCGGCGCGGGCCGCCTGGCCGGGCCGGATGAGATCGTGGCAGCCATCGAAGCCGCGCTCGCCCGGCCGGAGCGGCGGTTGCGCGTGCTGGTGACGAGCGGCGGCACCGCCGAGCCGGTCGACGCGGTGCGCGTGCTGACCAACACCAGCACCGGCCGCACCGGCGCGGGGCTCGCGGCACACTTCGCGCGGAGCGGCCACGAGGTTGTCCTGCTGCGCGCCCGGTCCGCGGTGGCCGCCGGCGCGGGCGGCCAGGAGGAGCTTTTTTCAACCTACGACGAGCTGGACGCCGCGCTGACCCGGCGGCTGGGCGCGGAGGAATTCGACGCCGTGATCCATGCGGCGGCGGTCGGCGACTTCAGGATCGAGGCGGTCGTCACCGGCGGCGTCGCGCACCCGCCGGGCCGCGCGAAGCTGGAATCCGGCGGCGGCCCGGTCGGGCTTCGCCTGCATGCCCGGCCCAAGCTGCTGGACACGCTCCGGGCGCGCAGCCGGAACCCTCGGCTGCAGGTCGTGGCCTTCAAGCTGACTGCCGGTGCCGGGGCCGGGGCGGCCATGGCCGCGGTCACGAGCTTGCTCGATCGCGGCGCCGCGGATCTGGTCGTCCACAACGACCTCGCCCGGCGCGGGGCGGGGGACGAATTCCCCGCGACCATCCACCAGCCCGGCGGACTCCCGGCCGTGGATTGCCCGACCCGGCCCGAACTCGCGGCCCGGCTGGAACAGCTGCTTCTTTCCGTGCCAGTCAACCCTCATCCCGAATCCTGCCATGCTCCTCTGTCTTGATGTCGGCAACACCCAGATCCATGGCGGCGTCTACGAAGGCGACAGCCTGCGCTGCCAGTTCCGCAAGTCCACCCAGCCCCTCGATTCCTCGGACGAGCTGGGGACATTCTTCCTCGCCGTGCTGCGCGAGAACGGCGTCGATCCGCGGGCGATCACACGCGTGGCCCTGTGCTCCGTGGTGCCGGCGGGCCTGCATTCGCTGCGCAACGCCAGCCTGAAGTATTTCAAGTGCGAGCCGTTCGTCCTGCAGGCAGGGGTGAAGACCGGCCTGAAGGTGCGCTACCGCAACCCGCACGAGGTCGGGGCCGACCGGATCGCGGGCGCGATCGCGGCCGTGCGGCGTCATCCGCAGCGGAACCTGCTGGTGGTGGACTGTGGCACGGCGACCACCATCGACGTCGTGACCGCGGCCGGCGACTACCTCGGCGGCGTCATCCTGCCCGGCGTGGGCGTGTCGGCCGCCTCCCTCGCCAGCAACACCGCCAAGCTGCCGCGGGTGGAAATCACCCGCCCTGAGTCAGCCCTGGGCCGCACCACCAGCGAGAGCATCCAGTCCGGCCTCTACCACGGGCATATCGGGGCGATCCGTCACCTCGTGGCCGCGCTGCAGTGCGAGGCCTTCCCCGGCGGCGAGCCGTGCGTCATCGGCACGGGCGGATTTGCCCGCATGTTCGAGGCGGAGGGGCTGTTCGACGAGCTCGTGCCCGAGCTGGTGCTCTGGGGCCTGCACGAGGCCGCGGCCATGAACGCTGAAACCGGCGATTTGAAAGCTTCCCGGGCCGGATCATGAGCGTGACTTTTCTCAGAACGAAACTGCAGCGGGCCACCGTGACGGCCGCCCGCCCCGCGTCGGCGGGTTCCCTCTTGCTGGATCCGACGCTGTGCTGCGCGGCCGGGCTGCGGCCGCACGAACCGGTGGATGTCCACGACCTCACCAACGGGGCCCGCTTCACCACCCGCGTTGTCTTCGGCCGGTCCGGGCAGGTGCAGATCAACGGGGCGGCCGCACGACTCGTGCGGCCGGGCGACCGCGTCATGGTCGCGGCCTACGCCGAGCTGTCCGCGGAGGAGGCCGCGGGTCATGCGCCCCGCGTGGTGCTGCTCGGCGACCGCAACGCGATCCAGTCCATCGAGGAGCATCCCGGTTCCCCGCCATGAGTCCCGGCGGATCCGAGATCGCGTCGGAGGCCGACCGGCTTTTCCGCGCCCTGCTCTCCGTGGATTGCGAACCCGGCCGCCGGTGGGACCTGGAATCCTGCCGGCGCATCGCGCCGCTCACCCTCGAGATCAACCGGCTGAAGCGCGAGCAGGAGGCCGTCATCCTGACCCATTCCTACGTCGAGCCGGAGATCATCTACGGCGTCGGCGACTTCAAGGGCGACTCCTACTTCCTCAGCCTCCAGGCCCGGGAGTCGCGCGCGCGGAAGATCGTCTTCGCCGGCGTGGTCTTCATGGCCGAGACCGCGAAGATCCTTTCGCCCCGCGCCACCGTGGTCGTGCCCGACCGGGGTTCCGGCTGCTCGCTGGCCGGCTCGATCGACGGCGCCGGCGTGCGCCGGCTGAAGGCGCTTTATCCGGACGCGGCCGTCGTCTGCTACATCAACAGCACGGCGGACGTGAAGGCGGAGTCGGACGTCTGCGTCACCTCGGGCAACGTCCATGACATCATCGCCCGGCTGCCGGAGCGGCGCATCCTGTTCGTGCCCGACCGGCTCATGGCCGAGAACGTCCGCGCGGAGCTGGCCCGCCGGGGCGTGGCCAAGGAGGTCATCGCCTCCGACGGCACCTGCATCGTCCACGACCAGTTTGATCCCGCCCAGATCACGGAGGCGCGGGCGCGCTTTCCCGGGCTCCGGGTCGTCGCCCATCCCGAGTGCACGGCCGCGGTGGCCGCGGCGGCGGACTTCGTCGGCAGCACCGGCGCGATGATGAAGTACGTGAAAAACACGGCCGCGCCCTATTTCCTGATGCTGACCGAGTGCGGGCTCGTCGGCCGGCTGCAGGTGGAGGATCCGGCGAAGCGCTTCATCGGCGGCTGCCGGCTCTGCCCCTACATGAAGCTCAACTCGCTGGCGAAAATCCGCGCCGCCCTCGTCGCGCCGCGCCCCGACCAGATCATCACGCTCGACGAGGCCGTGCGCGTGCGCGCCGCCCGCTGCATCGGGCGGATGTTCGAACTCACGCCCGCGGCCTGAACGGCATGCTCACCCCCCGCACCCATCACCTGATCGACCTGGCGCTGGAGGAGGACGCCGGCCTCGGCGACGTCACCAGCCGCGCCATTTTCCCCGCGCGGCACCGCAGCCGGGCCGTCATCGACGCGAGGCAGGACCTGGTGGTCTGCGGCCTCGGGATCGCGGCGGCGGTCTTTGCGCGCACCGACCCGGCGCTGCAGACCCGCCTGCTGGCGGCCGACGGCGACCGCGTGAAAGCGGGCGCCGCGGTCCTCCGCATCGAGGGTCCGACCGCCGCGCTGCTCACGGCCGAGCGCACGGCGCTGAATTTCCTCCAGCGGCTGAGCGGCATCGCCACGCAGGCCCGACGCTTTGCCGACGCGGTGCGTGGCACCGGTGTTCGCCTCGTCGACACGCGCAAGACCACGCCGGGCTGGCGGGCGCTCGAGAAATACGCGGTCCGGTGCGGCGGCTGCGCCAACCACCGTTCGTCGCTCGGCGAGCATGTCCTGATCAAGGACAACCACATCGCCGCCGCCGGCTCGCTGGCGAAGGCCGTGCGGCTCGGCCGCGCCGCCGCACCGCACACGGCGAGGGTCGAGGTCGAGGCCGGCACGCTGGCCGAGGTGCGCGAGGCCTGCCGGGCCGGGGCGGAGGTCATCCTGCTCGACAATATGAACCCGGCCCAGGTCCGCGCCGCGGTGAAGCTCATCGCCGGCCGCGCCGTGGTCGAGGTGTCGGGTGGGGTCCGGTTCGAGATGCTGCGCGAGTACGCGCAGCCGGGCGTCGGCGTGATCAGCCTCGGCGCGCTCACCCATTCGGCGCCCGCCGTCGACCTCAGCCTGACGGTGTTGCCGACCCGTTGACGCCGGACCCGCGCCATGAGGATCATGCCCACCGACTGCCTCGTCCTCGGCGCCGGGCTGGCGGGCTCGGCCTACGCCCTGCACGCGGCCCGGGCGGGATTGAAGGTGGAGTTGCTCTCGCTCGGGGCGCCGCTGGAGGCCAACAGCGACTGGGCGCAGGGCGGCATCATCTACGACACCGCGCCCAACCCGGCGCAGCTGGGGGCGGACATTTTCGCGGCCAGTGACGGCACGGCCAATGCCGCGGCCGTCGCGCAGCTGGTGCGCGAGGGCCCGGGCGCCGTGCGGGAACTGCTCCTCGACGAATTGCACGTGGAGTTCGACCGCGACGCCGGCGGCCGGCTCGATTTCGCGCGGGAGGGAGGACACAGCGCGCGCCGCATCATCCACGCGAAGGATGCCACCGGTCACGCCATCCTCGGTGCGGCGGCCCGGCGGGTGGATGCCACGCCGGGCATCACCCGGCGCAGCGGCTTCGTCGCGGTCGATCTCCTCACGCTGTCGCACAGCTCGACCCGCGCCGGCGACCGCTACGAGCCGCTCACGTGCTTCGGCTGCTACGCGCTGGACACCGCAAGCGGGGAGGTAATCGCTTTCGTGGCGAAAAAGACGGTCCTCGCCACCGGCGGCCTCGGCGGGATCTTCCTGCACGGCACGAACCAGCCGGGCAGTGTCGGCCACGGCGTGGCCATGGCCTACCGGGTGGGGGCCCGGCTCATCGACCTCGAGTATGTGCAGTTTCATCCGACGGTCTTCCTCAAGCCCGGGCTGCCGCCGTTCCTCATCACCGAGGCGCTGCGCGGGGAGGGGGCGGTGCTTGTCGACGCGGCGGGCCGGCGGTTCATGGACGCGGTGCACCCGCTCGGCTCCCTTGCCCCGCGGGACGTCGTCGCCCGCGCGATCAAGCAGCACCTGGCCACAACCGGCGAGGCCTGCGTCTGGCTCGACCTGGCCGCACTCCCGCCAGAGTTCATCCGCGGGCGGTTCCCCGGCATTCATGCCCGGTGCCTCGCGAGCGGGGTGGACATCACGCGCGAACGGATCCCGGTCGTGCCCGCGGCGCATTTCTCCTGCGGCGGCGTGCACACCGACCTGCAGGGCCGGACGAATGTCCGGCATTTGAACGCGATCGGCGAGACCGCGTGCACGGGTCTCCATGGCGCGAACCGGCTCGCCAGCACCTCGCTGCTCGAGTGCCTCGTGTCCGCCCGGGCGGCCGCACTGGCGGACGCGGCGGAACTGGACTCCATCCCGAACGACCCGCCGGAGCCGCGCGCGTGGGCGAGCCCGGCGCGGGCGGCGGACCTCCTGCTGGTGCAGCAGGACCTGCAGCAGATCCGGACGACGATGTGGAACTACGCCGGCATCATCCGCTCGCCGCGCCGGCTGGCGCGGGCGCGGCGCATCCTGCTGGAACTGCGCGAGGACATCCAGGCCTTCTACCGCGACTGCCGGCCGACCCGCGAGCTCATCGAGCTCCGCAATGCCGTGCAGACCGCCCTGCTCGTGGTCCACGCGGCCGCGCTGAACCCCGTGAGCAAGGGCTGCCATTTCGTGGTGGAGGACGCATAGGGGGCACCGTGCCGGGGTCCGGGTCGCTCGCACCGGGTGGGGAAAATTTTTCCCTCCCGCCGGTCGCAGCCGCTATTGTCCGCCTGCGCGCCGAAAAATCTTTGGGCAAAGCCTTCGCCGGGAATGACCTGGGAGTCGGCCTCAAATTGCGGCACGGGATTCGCATCTACCGGAGCCATCACCGCTGGTGCACCGGCCCTGCGCAAGAGCATTGGGGCGGGAAACCAGCCAATCAAAAATTCAACCGCCTCCTCCGCCACCCGCCATGACCATCGACAACCCCTCCGCCACCGCCCCGGCCGACCCGTTGAGCCCGGCCTCCCGGGCGAAAGCCCGCAGTGATTTCCAAGCCCTCGCCAACGATCTCCAGACTGGCAACCTGACCAACGCCCAGACCGACTTTGCCTCGCTGCTGCAGGATGCGCCGCAATTGCAGACGACGCTTCAAACCACCGCCGTCACCTCCCCGGCGCTCAGCGCTTTTTCATCACTTTCCGCGTCGCTGCAAGCCGGCGACCTGACCGGGGCCCAGTCGGCGATGTCGACGCTGCAGCAGTCGGTGCAGGGTCACCACCACCACCATCACCATCATCATCGCGCTGATAATGACCAGGATGATGCGCTGCAATCTGAGGCGCCGACCGGCGTCACCGCCCCCGCCACGGTCGACACCGCGGGAGCATCCTCCTCCGCCACCGCGGCGGTGGGCCTCTGATTTTCTCCCCGCTCACCGGGGAGAGACCGCGGAGGGATCATTTCCGGCCGCGGCGCTCAATCGGAACCCTTTTGGGCCGATCTATTCCCTGCAGGCAGTCTATTCCCTCTTTCCCATGAATGTATCAAACTCCAGCGCCGGTGTCGGCGATGCGGCCGCCATTTCTTCCAGTGCAAGCGTCCCGATGTCGCCGACCCAGAAAATGACGGACCTGTTCGACCGGATCGACCCCACCGGCTCGGGCGTGATCAGCCAGAGCCAGTTCATGCAGGCCTTCCAGACCATGAGTCCGCCAGCTTCCTTTCAAGCGGCGGGTGCAACCCAAGTCTGGAGCCAGCTCGATCCCAACGGCACCGGCAGTGTGACCAAGCAGGATTTTGTCAGCGGCATGACCGCGATGATGAAACAATTGCGCGGACACCACCATCATCACCAAAGCAGTGCGGCCGGGGCGCAGGCGCTGAGCCAGAATGCGGACGCCTTGGCCGGACTCGGCGGCGACGCGGCTGGATCCACGGCGGCGACCTCCCCCGGCAGCGGCGGCGTCGGCTCGATTCTCGATCTGCTGGCCTGAGCCCCGGCGCCCGCGTGCCGGCGATGCGCCCCGGCTCCCAGGCGGTGCGACCTCTTCCGATGACTGAGCCGGTCCGCTTTGCCTTCCCCGCCATGGGCAGCGAATGCGTGTTTCACCTGCCCGCGGCGCACCTGCAGGTCGCATCGGCAGCCGAGGCGGAAGTCATCCGGATCGAGCACCGCTATTCCCGCTACCGCGCCGACAGCGTGCTGGCGCGGATCAACCGCCTGGCGGCAGCGGGGGGCGAACTCGAGGTGGATGTCGAGACCGCCGCGCTGCTCGACTACGCCGTCGCGTGCCACCACAAGAGCGGGGGTCTGTTCGACATCACGACGGGCATCCTGCGGCGGGCCTGGGATTTTTCCACCGGCCGGTCACCCGCTCCGGGAGAGATCGAACGGTGGCTGCCCTATGTGGGCCTGGACAAGATCCGCTGGGCGCGCCCCGTGCTTTCCTTCCCGGTCGCCGGGGTCGAGCTTGATTTCGGCGGCATCGGCAAGGAATACGCGGCCGACCGGGCCGCCGCCATCTGCGCCGAAGCCGGTGTGGTCCACGGACTCATCGATCTCGGCGGCGACATCCGTGTCATCGGCCCACGACCGGACGGCTCGCCCTGGGTCGTGCAAATCTGCGATCCGCGTTCACCGGGAAATTTCATCGGGACAGTGGCGCTGGCGGGCGGCGGGCTGGCGACCAGCGGTGATTATGCCCGCTGCATCGTCATCGACGGTGTACGCCACGGCCACATCCTGCACCCGCACACCGGCTGGCCCGTGCGCGGGCTGGCGGGAGTCAGTATCGTCGCCGACACCTGCCTGCTGGCCGGCAGCGTGGCGACGATTGCGATGCTCAAGGGCCCGGCCGGCGTCGCCTGGCTCGCGGAGCTCGGCGTCCGCTGCCTCTGGGCGGACACCACCGGCGGATGCGGTGGGACGGAAGCCGGTCCAGGCCGGGCCTAGCGTCCGGCGCCCGGACCCGGTCGGCAGTCGCACGGCTTCCGCGGAATCGCGGCGATCACGCTGCCGCGCCGGTCGAATTCGAAGCGGCAGCACTGGTCCAGCATCCGGCGGAGCAAGAGGCGCGCCCGGCGCACGCGGCTCTTCGTCGCGGTCAGGGAGAGACCCAGCGCCGCCGCCACGTCCTGCAGGGCCTCGCCCTGGAACTCATGCCGCACCAGCGGCGCGCGATAGGCCGGGGGCAGGGCGGCGACGAACTTGCGGAGCGAGGCCGTGAGATCGACCACATCGCGGCCGGCGGGGTCCTCCGCCTCCGGTTCGAAATCCAACGGAGCCTGCGCGCGGCGCGAGCGGTAGTGGTCGATCACCGCGTTGCGGGCGATGCGATAGACCCAGCCCTGCAGCTTGGCCGGCTCGCGGAGACCGGGCAGCCGCTTTTGGATGCGGACGAACACCTCCTGCAGCAGGTCTTCCGCATCCGCCGCCGAAGCCGTGCGGGCCCGGAGGAATTTCCGCAGGGGGGCGGAGAATTCCCGCCAGAGCGCGGCCGTGGTAGGGCCGGGCGCTTCCGTGGGCGGTGGCACGGGGGCGATCATGTGGCCGGATGCAGGGGCGGGGCCGAGGCCAAGGGCTTCGTGGCGGTCACCTCGGCGGCGAAAACCTGCTTTTCGAATCCGCGCTTGGCTTCCCAGCTCGTGATCACTTCGTCGCTGTTGCCTTTCGGGCGAATCACGATGTCCGTGAAACCGGTCTCGACCAGGATTTGGGTCAGATCGGAGAGGACCGTGGCTCCGGCCAGGCAGCCGCTGTGCAGCGCGAGGTCGCGCCGGACGTTTGCCGGCAGCTCCTCGCGGGCCACCACGTCGGACACCGCGAGACGGCCGCCCGGGCGGAGCACCCGGAAGGCCTCCCGGTAAACCGGCCGCTTGTCCGGACAGAGATTGATGACGCAATTGGAGATGATCACATCCACGGAAGCGTCCGCGACGGGCAGGGCCTCGATTTCCCCAAGGCGGAATTCCACCCGGGTGTAGCCGCCTTTGCGGCCATTGGCCCGGGCCTTGGCGACCATCTCCGGAGTCATGTCGACCCCGATCACGCGGCCGGCCGGCCCGACTGTCCGGGCCGCGATGAAGGCGTCAAACCCGGCGCCCGCGCCCAGGTCGAGCACGGTCTGGCCGGGTTGGAGGGAGGCCAGGGCGACGGGATTGCCGCAGCCGAGTCCCAGGTTCGCCCCGGCCGGCAGCCCCGCGAGATCGGCCTCGGAATAGCCCAAGGTGCGCGCCTGCGCCCCGCTGCCGCAGCAGCCGCCGGCCGGCGCCGGGCCCGCAGGCTGGCAGCAGGAATCCCCGCCGGGGGCATCGTCGGAAAGGGTCGTCGCACCCTGGGCGATCGAGCCGTAGCGGCGGCGGACTTCTTCGCGAATGACTTCCGGATCAGGCAATGGTTGGTTCATATGACAGTTAAGACGGAAGCCAGCCGGAAAGGACGCAGATAATACCACGGGATCCCTTATTCTGGCAGAGGCAAGTGCCGGCCATCGATGGTGGCGAAGCGAGCGGACATAGGGCGAGGGGAGTCGGTTGGCAGGGCGCATTTCAACCGGGTTTTCGGTACCCGCATGGTCTTCATTTCGTTGATGACAACGCGGGCTCCGGTCGCGGGATCTGCGAGTAATTTGTGAACAAATTTTCACGATTTCCAACGCGTGTTTTCTTGACTGTGGGGAGCAAAATGGGGAGAAATGGGACGTTCTGGGGGAAAGGGGCCCGGGACACACCCATGGCGCAATCAGGCACAACCGTTTATTCCGGCCGTTTTGAGCACACGCTCGACGACAAGAATCGTCTCACGATTCCGTCGCTCTGGCGCTGGGTGCACACGGACACGGAGACGTTCCTGGCGATTCCCCATCCCGATGCCTACATCGCCGTGCTGCCGCCGGCGCGGGTCGCGAAGCTGCTGGCCCAGGTTTCGGAAATGAAACTGTCGGACCGCGACGCGCAGGCCGTGAAGGCGCGCATCTTTTCCGACGCGCTCTCGTTCACCTTCGACAAGCAGGGCCGCTTCGGCGTCAACGCCGACCTCCTGCGCCACGCGGGCATCGCGAAGGACGCGGTGCTGAGCGGCATGGGGGACACCTTCAACATCCTCAGCCCGTCGCGCTGGACCGAGATGGCGCGCGCGACCGCGGGCGAGAACTTCGGCGACCTGATGCGCCGCATCGGACTCTAACCCATGAAAACACTGACCACGCTCATCCGGCCCCAGCCGTTGCCCAAGCTCTCGCCTGTTTTCTGCGCGAACCGCCGCTCACTGCTCCGGGAGCCGATCTCGCTCGGCCTTCCGTGGAAGAAATTCCATGCCCGCGCCCGCTCTTGAGCTCCGCCCGCGCGCCATGACCGCCGGGCACCAACCCGTGATGCTGCACGAGGTCCTCGAATACCTCGCGCCGCTCGCGGGTCAGTGCCACCTCGACTGCACCTTCGGCGGGGGTGGGCACACCCGGGCGCTCCTCGCCACCGGGGCCCGCGTGGTCGCCCTCGACCGCGATCCCGCCGCCGCCCCCCGCGCCGCGGAACTCCGCGCCGCGTTCCCCGCGGCCTTCCGCTTCGTCGACCTCAACTTCGGCGACCTCGCCGGCCTGCCCGACACCGGGTTCGACGGCATCCTCTTCGACCTCGGCGTCTCCTCCTTCCAGCTCGACGAGGCGGAACGGGGGTTCGCCTTCCGCACGGACGCACCGGCCGACATGCGCATGGATCCGCGCGCGGGCCAGCCGGCCGGTGACTGGCTGGAGACCGCCAGCCATGAGTCCCTCGTCCGCGCCGTGCGCGATCTGGGCGAGGAGAAAAGCTGGCGCCGCGTCGTCGCTGCCCTCGAGTCCGCCCGCGGCACCGGCCGGCTCGGCCGCACCGGCTCGCTGGCCGGGCTGATCGCCGAGGCCATCCCGGCCGCCGTCAAGCGCGAGAGCCGGATCCATCCCGCGACCCGCGCCTTCCAGGGCATCCGCATCGCGGTGAACGACGAGCTCGGCGCCATCGAGCGCGCGCTCCCGGCGGCCTTCGCCAAGCTCGCCCCCGGCGGTGTGCTGGCGGTCATCAGCTTCCATTCCCTCGAGGACCGGCCGGTGAAGCAGTTCTTCCGCCGGCTGTGCGGCCAGCCCGTCGACGCCAACGACGCCACCCCGCAGCAGCTCCGCACGCGGCACGCCGAGCCGCTGACGCGCAAGCCCGTCATGCCCTCCCTCGCCGAGATTTCCGCCAACCCCCGCAGCCGCTCCGCCAAACTTCGCGTCCTTCGCAAGCTCTGAACCCATGAAACCGCCTCCCGCCCACGCCTTCGTCAACCGGCTCATCGCCCTGACCCTGCTCCTCCTCGTGTTCTCCGGTTCCCTCGGCCTCGGCGCGGTGTGGATGCGCCAGGAGATCTCCCAGGCCGCCAACCGCGGCCGCGCCCTGGAAGTGAAGATGGCCGACGTCGAGCGCCGGCTCGACGAGGTCAACGCCGAGGTCGCCGCCGCGGTCAACCCCGACGTCCTGCTCCAGCAGAACCAGGCCATGCGGCTCGGCCTCGTCTCCCCGCGCGAACTGCAGGTCGTCCGCGTCGGCGAGTCGCCCGAGCTGCGGCTGGCGTCGAAACACAACCGCGAGGTCTTCAGCGTTGCCTCCGCCACATTTGCGGAAGGCGGCAACGCTCCCGCCTTCCACGTCCTGACCGCCGCCCTCCGCTGATCCCATGTCGAAGGGTTTCGCCTCCAACCGCCTGTCCCTGCTCGCCGTTGGCGTGCTCGTCTGCTTCCTGAGCGTGGGCGTCCGGCTGGTGTTCCTGCAGGTGGTCGACCGCGACGAACTGCTCCGCTTTGTCGACCGGGCCCGCCGCCAGATCGTCGTTGAGCACGCCCGGCGCGGCACCATCCTCGACTCCCGGGGCAACCTGCTCGCAACCAGCCGCTCGGAGATCACCGTGGCGGTGGATCCCTGGGCGCTGACCGAATACCTCGACCAGGAAAAAAACCCCGCCAGGCGCGCGCGCCGCGCGGCCGAGGAGGCGGCCAAGCACGCCCGGCTGGCCGAGCTGCTCGGGCTGCCCCTGGATACGGTCGAAAAGGCCTTCACTCCCGCGATGCGCGCGATCAAGCCCGAGAACGACACGCACGACGGGGTCGTCGACGGCCAGACGCGCGACCGCTGGGTCAAGCTGCGCGAGGCGCTCGACGAGCCGACCTTCGACCGGATCACCGCCCTCAACATCCGCGGCATCACCCACGAGCGCATCTACCGCCGCGTCTACCCCGGCGGGGGCCTCGCCGCCCACCTGATCGGCTACCTCAACAAGGAGGGTTCGCCCGTTTCCGGCGCGGAGCACCACTTCGACCTCTACCTCAGGGGACAGGACGGCTGGATCGAGTCCGAGAAGGACGGCGCCCGCCGCGAGCTGGCGCAGTTCCGCTCGCGCGAGGTGGCGGCGCAGGACGGCAACGACGTCGTGCTCACCATCGACTCGGTCGTGCAGCACATCATCGAGGACGAGCTGAAGCTGATCGCGGCGAAATACTCGCCGCACTTTGCCACCATCATCGCCAGCGACCCGATGACCGGCGCCATCCTCGGCATGGCGAACTATCCGAGCTTCGACCTGAACAACTACAGCAAGGCCCCGCTCGACACGCAGCGGAACTACGCCGTCACCGACATCATCGAGCCCGGCTCGACCTTCAAGATCGTTGCCGCCGGCGCCGCGCTGAACGAGGGCCTGGTGACCCCGCAGACCACCTTTGACTGCGGCCTGCAGACCATCGATTACAAGGGCCGGACGATCAAGCTGCCGAAGGAGGACGAGGTGTTCGGCCAGCTCAGCGTGGCGGACATCGTCGCCCACTCCAGCAACCGCGGCGCCGCCCAGCTCGCCATGCTCATGGGCGAGCAGAAATTCTATGATTACGCCCGCCTCTACGGCTTCGGCCAGCCGACCGCCTTCGGCCTCGGCGGCGAGGTGCGCGGCATGCTCGAGCCGCCTTCCCGGTGGGACGGCCTGACGATCTCGCGCATGCCGATGGGCCACTCCATCGCCGCCACGCCGCTGCAGATCCACATGGCGATGAGCGCCGTCGCCAACGGCGGCGTCCTGCTCCGCCCGCAGATCATCAAGGAAATCCGCGACAGCGACGGGAACGTCATCCGCGCCTTCGGTCCGGAAAAGCGCGCGCAGGTCCTCCGGCCCGGCACCGCCGCCCAGCTCGCCCAGTTGCTGACCGGCGTCGTGCGCGTGGGCACGGCCAAGGGGTTTGACATCCCCGGCTTCGAGGTCGCGGGCAAGACCGGCACGACCCAGAAGCTGATCGACGGCAAGTATTCCAGCACCCATCACGTCGCCTCCTTTGTCGGGTTCTTCCCCGCCAGCCGGCCCGAGGTGGTCCTCTCCGTGATCGTGGACGACGCCCAGGTCTCCGGCGGCACCGCCTACGGCCGCGTCGTCGCCGCGCCGGCGTTCAAGCACATCGCCGAGCAGCTCATCCAGTATCTCCATGTCCAGCCCGTGACGCCCGCGACCCGCAACTTCCTCGCGATGCAGGGAGGTGTCCGGTGATCGGTTACCTCACGCCCAACTATCCGCTCGTCGCCGCCTTCCGCTCCCTGCCGCTCCCCCGCACCCGCGCCTCCGCCCGCGTCTCCCGGCGCATCTTCAAAATGGCCCCCAAGCTTTCCGACTACTTTTCCTCCGGCGACATCCTTGCGAGCAAGGGTGACCTCGACCGCCCGATCTCCGGCCTCGCCATGGACAGCCGCCGCGTCATGGCCGGCAACCTCTTCTTCGCCCTCCCGGGCCGCCGGGCCGACGGCAACTCCTTCATCGACGAGGCCATCAGCCGCGGCGCCGTCGCGATCGTCGCCGAGAAGATTCCGTCCGGCACCGCCACGCGCGTCACCTACCTCCAGGTCGCCGACGCCCGCCGCGCGCTCGCGCAGGTCGCGCAGCGCTACTACCAGTTCCCCGATCGCGCGCTCGAGCTCATCGGCGTCACCGGCACGAACGGGAAAACGACCGTCACCAACCTGATCAAGCACCTGCTCTCCACGCCCACGCAGCGGGTGGGGGTCATCGGCACCGTCAACTACGACCTCGGCGCGCGCGTGGTGCCGTCGTATCGCACCACGCCCGAGTCGCTCGAGCTCTACGGCATGCTGGCCCAGATGCGCGACGCCGGCTGCCGGCAGGCGGCGATGGAAGTCAGCTCCCACGGCCTCGACCAGCAGCGCGTCCTCGGCATGCAATTCGGCGTGGCCGTGTTCACCAACCTCACCCGCGACCACCTCGACTACCACAAGACGATGGAGGCGTACTTCGCGGTGAAGACCCGGCTCTTCACCGGCGCCGCCGGCAGCGCGCCCCGGGCCGCGGTCATCAACCTCGACGATCCCTACGGCCGGCTGCTCGCCGCCCGGGTGCCGGCGCACGTCAGGGTCGTCACCTTCGGCGAATCGCCTGACGCCACCGTCCGCGCCGAGGAGGTCCGCCTGAATTTCAAGAACACGCAGCTCCGGCTCGTCTGGCCCGGCGGCGCGGTGGAGCTCGAGAGCCCGTTCATCGGCCGCTACAACGTGAGCAACCTGCTCGCCGCCTTTGCCGCCTGCTACGCGCTCGGCCGCGACCCGCAGGTCATCGCCCCGCGCCTGAAGAGCTTCGCCGGGGTGCCCGGCCGCATGGAGCGCATCGAGGAGGGCCAGCCCTACAACGTGCTGGTCGACTACGCGCACACCGACGACGCCCTGCGCAACGCCCTCGGCATGCTCCGCGCCATCACGCCGGGCCGGCTGTTCGTCGTCTTCGGCTGCGGCGGCAACCGCGACCGCACCAAGCGCCCGCTCATGACCGCCGCGGTGCAGGCGTCCGCCGATTTCGCCTGGGCCACGGCCGACAATCCCCGCTCCGAGGCACTGGCGCAGATCTTCGCCGACATGTCGGCTGGCGTGCAGGACGCCGGCAGGATCACCTTCGTCGAGGACCGCCGCCGGGCCATCAGCCTCGCGCTCGACGCCGCGCGCGCGGGCGACTGCCTGCTCATCGCGGGCAAGGGCCACGAGACCTACCAGGAATTCGCCGACACGATCGTCCCCTTCGACGACCGCCAGGTGGTGCGCGAGCTGATCGCCATCAAGCAGATCAAGCCCGTCTGAACCTCCGCCGATGCCAACCTTCGCCGCAGACAAAATGGCCGCCTGGACGGGCGGCCGTTGGACCCGCCTACCGGGCGGCCCACTGGCCGGCTTCAACCAGGACACACGGCAGCTGGCGGCGGACCAGGTTTTCGTTGCCGTCAGGACCGAAAAGCGCGACGGACACGACTACCTCGGCGAGGCGCTGAAGCGCGGGGCCGCCGCCGCGCTGGTCGGCCGCGAGGTGGCCGGCGCGGATCTGCCGCAGCTCGTGGTCGCGGACCCCCTCGCCGCGTTCCAGCGCATCGCGCGCGAGCACCGGCGCGAGTTCCATGGCACCGTCGTCGGCGTGACCGGGAGCGTGGGCAAGACCTCGACCAAGGACCTGCTCGGCCTCCTGCTGGGCGGCCCGGCCACGGTCCTGGCGACCGAGGGCAACCTGAACAACCACCTCGGCGTGCCCCTGACCCTCACCCGGCTGGATCCGGCCGGGCACCGCGCGGCCGTGATCGAGGCCGGCATCGGCGGCCCGGGTGAGATGGCGCCGCTGGCGGAGATGATCGAACCCGACCACAGCATCGTCACGCTCGTCGGCCCGGCGCACCTGGAAAAACTCGGCTCGCTCGACGGCGTGGCGGCCGAGAAGGCACTCCTGCCGGCGGCCAACCGGGCGGGCGGCCTCGCGGTGTTTCCCGTCTCGTGCTGGGCGTTCGCGCCTTTTCGCGCGCTGGCCGGCCCGCTCGTGCTGGTGCCGGACAGCGAAGGCATGACGAAGACCGGCGGCCGGAGCATGAAGTTCAATGTTTTTCACCGGCCGGACCGCACCGAGGTCACGTTCGAGGGCCGGCGCCGCTTCATCCTCCGGCGGGTGTCCGGCGGCATGGCGCAGAATGCCGCGCTCGCGCTCGCGCTCGCATCCGACCTCGGGGTGGGGGACGCCGTGCTGCAGTCCCGCCTCGCCGAATGGCAGCCGTCCCGGTGGCGGGGCGAGCTGCGGCCGTCGGGCGAGACCACGGTCTACTGCGATTTCTACAACGCCAACCCGGCTTCGATGGGCGACGCCATCGACGCGTTCAACGGCTCGATCGCCGCCGCCCTGCCGCGGCTCTACGTGCTCGGTTGCATGGAGGAACTCGGCCCGGGCGCGGCGGAGTACCACCGCCAGCTGGGGCGGGTGCTGCACCTGCGGCGCGGCGATTTCCTCTTTGTCATCGGCGACCAGGCCGCCGCCCTGCGCGAGGGCCTGCTGGAGAACGGCAACGACCCCGCGCAGGTCGCCGTGCTCTCCGACCTCGCGCCCGTGCGCGAGCGCCTCGCCGGGTTCAAGGGCGCCGTGTTCCTCAAGGGCAGCCGCCGCTACCACCTCGAAACCGTGCTGGAACCGCACGCGGTCGCCCATGCTTAGCTACCTTTCCGACTACGCGCACCTCTGGGGCCCGCTGCGGCTCTTCTCGTCGCACATCTTCCGCACGGTGATGGCGACGGGCACGGCGCTGGTGATCGGCTTCCTCATCGGGCCCTGGCTCATCCGGCGTTTCCGCGAGCTCAAGTTCGGCCACGGCTACATCGACGAGCGCACGGGGGAGCTCGGGGCGACCTACTTCGACAAGCAGCACACGCCGACGATGGGCGGGCTCATCATCTTCATCGCGGTCTTCGTCAGCTCCGCGCTCTGGGCCGAGCCCAATGTCTGGGTCGTCGTTGCGCTCTTCGTGTACGCGGCCCTCACCGTGCCGGGCTGGCGGGACGACTACCTGAAGGTCGTCCACAAGAACAAAAACGGCATCAAGTCGTGGGAGAAGATCGCCTGGCAGTCGCTGGCGACCGTCGTGGCCCTCGGCATCCTGCTCTGGCATCCGCAGAGCGCCGCGAAGATCCGCGAGCTGTGGGTCCCGTTCTTCAAGACCGCGCTCATCCATTACATGCCGTGGTGGCTGCTGCTGGTGCTGATCTACCTCTGGATCGTCGGCTTCAGCAACGCGATCAACCTGACCGACGGCCTCGACGGGCTGGCGGTCGGCTGCACCATCACGGTCGCGCTCGTCTTCGGCATCATGGCCTACCTGGCGGACAACAGCATCGCCGCGTCCTACCTGCTGCTCAGCTACGTGCCGGGCACGAGCGAGCTGACCGTCATCTGCGGCGCGCTGATCGGCGCGTGCATGGCCTTCCTCTGGTTCAACTCGCACCCGGCGGAGGTGTTCATGGGCGACACCGGCTCGCTCGCGCTCGGCGGGCTCATCGGCGTCATGGCGTTCATGATCCACCAGCCGTTCACCCTCGTGATCGTCGGCGGGGTGTTCGTGATCGAGGCGCTCTCGGTCATCCTCCAGGTCGGCTGGTTCAAGTTCACCCGGCGCCGCACCGGCACGGGCCGGCGGCTCTTCCTCATGGCGCCGATCCACCACCATTTCCAGAAACGCGGCTGGCCGGAGACGAAGGTCGTGCTCCGCTTCTGGGTCGTCTCCCTCGGCTTCGCCCTCGCCGGGCTGGTCACGCTCAAACTCCGCTGAGCGGGGCAAAATCCCAAACTCCAACCTCCAATGAAAGACCAGGGCCCGAACCCCAGTCCAGCCCTTTGGGGAACATCTCCGTCTGGTGACTCATTGGGGCCTGGCGGTTGGAGGGTGGAGCTTCGTCGCGTCTTCCCCGCTTAACTTTCACCCCGCCCACCATGCCCATCGACTACAATTTCGAGCACACGCCCAGCTTCCGCGACGTCACCCGCACCAGCCTGCTGCTGCTGCGCCAGCCGGTGGTCCGATCGCTGGCCAAGCTGCGCCGGCTGCGCTCGGGCCGGGCCGTCGTCCCCGAGGCGCCGCTGGGGCGCAGTGCCAGGACTTTCGCAGGAGCCCGCTGACAGGTTCTTTATACCAACAATCGGAACCTTACCTTATTTGCTGTCAGCGGGCACCTGCTTTTCTTCTTCCCAGATCCGGCCCCGCTTCCTCCATGCTCCCGTCGCCTCCCGCCAACATCGCCGCGCTGCTCGCGCGCCCGGTCGCCGTCTTCGGCGCGGGCGTGAGCGGGCAGGGCGTGCGGGAGCTGCTGGCGGCGATCGGCGGCGTCGGCCGCGTCTACGACGAGCACGCGGATGACGCCGAGAATGATTTCACCCCCGAGCACGCCAGCCAGCACGGCCTGGTCGTGTTCAGCCCGGGCTTCATCCCGAACCATCCCTGGCTGGAGACGGCGCGTGACGCCGACTGCCTGTGCCTGGGCGAGCTCGATTTCGCCTCGCTCTTCTGGCGCGGGGAACTCGTCGCCATCACCGGCACCAACGGCAAGACGACGCTGACGGAGTTCCTGACCCACGCGCTGGTCCTGGCCGGCCAGGCGGCGCACCTCACGGGCAACGTCGGGTATTCCTTCAGCCGCTTCGTGGTCGAGCAGACCGGCCGGGCGGACATCGCGGTGTGCGAGGTCAGCTCCTTCCAGGCCGAGACGCTGCAGCACCTGCGGCCGACCGCGACGCTGTGGACCAACTTCGCCGAGGACCACCTGGAGCGGCACGCCGGGATGGACGCCTATTTCGCGGCCAAGTGGCGATTGCTCGAACGCACCGTCCCCGCGGCGGTCTTCACGGGTACTTCCGTGCAAACCTTCGCCACCCGGTCCGGTTACAAGCTGCCTGCGTCCGCGGGCATCGCCTCCGCGGACCAGCCGGCCGACGCGCGGCTGGCCGGCACCGTCTTCGCCGGTTATCCGCAGCGGGAAAACTACCTGCTGGCCGCCGCCTGGTGGCGGCACGCCGGGCTGCCCGAGGAGAAGCTCGTCGCGGCGGCCCGCAGCTTCCGGCTGGGCGGGCACCGGCTGGCCAAGGTCCGGGAGTGCTCCGGCGTGAGCTTCTGGAACGACTCCAAGGCGACCAATTTCCACGCCGTCGAGGCGGCTTTGGCCACCTTTGCCAACCCCGTGCTCTGGATCGGCGGCGGCCGGGCCAAGGGCGGCGATCTCGGCGGCTTCGTCCGCCGCATCGCGCCGCACGTCCGGCACGCCTTCGTCATCGGCGAGACCGCGCCGGTCCTGGCCGACGATTGCCGCGGGCTGCGGGTGCCGGTCACGCCCTGCGGGACCCTCGAGGAGGCGGTCCGCGGGGCCGCCGGGCTCGCGGCGACAGGCGATCACGTCGTGCTCAGTCCCGGCTTTGCCAGCTTCGACATGTTCCGCGGCTACGACGACCGCGGCCGCCAGTTCGTAAACCTGGTGGAAAAGCTGTGAATAACCCCCATTTTTAGATAGCAATAAACCAACCCTGCCACTCATCATATTCCCGCCATGAAAATCCTCCAGATCTTCGGAGCAGTTGTCGCCGTGCACTTGCTCGCGTTCATCTTCATTTTTGCCAGCCCTGGCTGCCAGTCCGGCCCCCGCAACATCCCCACGCCCGACGCCACCGTGCCGGCCGCCGGTCCGGCCGTCGCCCCGGTCACCTACAGCGTCCCGGCCCCGGCCCCGACGCCGGTCGATCTCGGCACGGGTGCCGGCCCGATGGTCACCTATGCGCCGGCGAATGATTTCGGCCACGCCACGCCGACCCGTCCCGGTTCGCCCGCCGCGGCCGCCGTCGTGCCGGTGATGGCCACCGCCGACGTCGCGCCCGTCTCGACCTACACCGTCGCCAAGGGCGACAACCTCTGGAACCTGGCGAAGAAAAACGGGCTGACCGTTTCCGAGCTGGCCCGCGCCAACAACCTGGGCACCGGGGCCACGTTGCAGCCGGGCAAGAAGCTGATCATCCCCGGCAAGCCCGGCGCCGCGCCGAGGGACCTCGCCGCCGCGCCGGCCGCCGCCAAGCCCGCCGGCGCAGAGAAACCCGCGGCCGGCCACGCCGGCATCGACGCCGTCAAGCACACCGTGCAGCCGGGCGAGAGCCTCGGCATCATCGCGCGCAAGTACCAGGTGACCACCGGCGAGCTCGCCGCCGCCAACAGCATCACCGATCCCTCCAAGGTCCGCGCCGGCCAGCAGCTCATCATCCCCGGCTTCAAGGCCGTCGGCAGCAAGGCCGCCGCCCCGGGCCCGAAGCCCGCCGCCGGCGCCGCTGCGGAGAAAACCGCGCCCGCCGCGGGGGAAAAACCACCCGCCCCGGCCGCGCCGCATTTTGAAATCGCCCCGCCGCCGCCCGGCCAGGATCTCGATTCCGGCCTGAAGGAAGGCGGCACCGAGGTGCCGACCATCAAGGTGGAAGCGCCCAAGGCCGAGCAACCGCCCAAGCCGTAAGCCGCCCTCACCATGGTGAGTTCGACGAGCGCCGCTGCTCCCCGCCGACCTCTCACGATCACCCCCGCGAGCGTCATCATCGTCTGCGTGGTGGCGCTGGTGTCCATCGGGCTGGCCGTGCTGTTCAGCGCGAGTTCGCCGATCAAGGGCGGGCCGTACGCCTACCTCTACAAGCAGTTCATCTTCCTCGCCCTCGCCATCGGCGCGGGCTGGCTCATGGCCATCGCCGACCTCGAGCAGCTGCGCAAGTTCGCGTGGATCGCCGCCGCGATCGCCCTGGCGGCGCTCCTGTTCGTCCTCATCCCCGGCCTCGGCATCAAGGTCAACGGCGGCCGCCGCTGGCTCGGCTTCGGCGGCGTGCGCCTGCAGGTCTCGGAGTTCGCCAAACTGGCCCTCGTCTTCTCGCTCGCGCACTTCCTCGCGGTCAACCAGAGCCGGCTGCATGATTTCTGGCGCGGCTTCGTCCTGCCCGCCGGCTGGATCGGGCTGTTCACCCTGCTGGTGCTGGTCGAGCCCGATTTCGGCGCGGCGTTTCTGCTCGGCAGCATCGGCGTGATCCTGCTCTTCCTCGCCGGCGCGCGGCTGAGGTTCCTCCTGCCGTCCATCGGCGCCGCGCTGCTGGGCTTCGTCGTGCTCATCATGCACAACCCCGTCCGCCTCGCCCGTGTCATGTCGTTCCTCGACCCCGAGGCCAACCGCCAGGGCACCGGCTACCAGCCGTGGCAGGCGCTGCTGGCGTTCGCCGCGGGCGGCGTCGACGGCGTCGGCCTCGGCAACGGCCGCCAGCAAAACGCCTTCCTGCCCGAGGCGCACACCGACTACATCTTCGCCATCCTCGGCGAGGAGATGGGCCTCATCTTCACCCTGCTCGTCGTGGCGCTGTTCACCACCATCTTCGTCGCCGGCCTAATGCACGTGCGCCGCGCCCCGAACCTCTTCCAGTTCCTGCTCGTGACCGGCTGCCTGCTGCTCATCTGCCTGCAGGCGATCATCAACCTCGGCGTCGTCACCAGCCTGCTGCCGTCGAAGGGCATGGCGCTCCCGTTCATCAGCGCGGGCGGCTCCAACCTCCTGCTGATGGGCCTGCTCGTCGGCATCATCATCAACACCCAGCGCGCCTGGGAGCGCCCGAAGCCGCTGGTCAGGAAGCGCGCGCTGACGGAGGTGGTGGCATGACGGCAAAAATCACAAAATTCCAAAGGCCGAACGCCAAGGCAATTTGCGGCGACAGGCTGACTGCTTTGGCCTTTGGCCATTGGCGTTTGGGATTTGCGCCGGAGGCGCTCCGATGAGCCGATACGTCATCGCCTGCGGCGGCACCGGGGGCCACCTCTCGCCGGGGATCGCGCTGGCCGAGGCGCTCGTGGCCCGCGGCCACACCGCGACCCTGTTCATCAGCCACAAGCTGGTGGACACCCGCCTCGTGGAAAAATATCCGCACCTCGACCTCGCGCGGGTGGCGGGCGCGCCCTTCGGCGCCCGGCCCGATGTACTGGGGCGTTTCCTCATCAGGCAGGGGCAGGGCGTCCTGTTCAGCTGGCGCCACCTGCGGCGCCACCGGCCCGACGCCATCATCGGCTTCGGCGGCTTCACCAACGCCGGCGTCGTCGTCGCCGGCCGCCTGCTCGGCATCCCCGTGGCGCTGCACGAGGCCAACCGCATCCCGGGACGCGCCGTGCGCCGGCTCGCGGGCCTGGCCAGCCGGCTCTACCTGCCCCCGGGCGTGCGCCTCCCCGGCATCCGCGGCGTCCTCGTCCGCCACACCGGCCTGCCCGTGCGGCGCGAGATCACCCGCCTGCCGCGCGACGCGGCCCGCGCACAGCTCGGCGCCGATCCCGCGCAGAAGCTCCTCGTGGTCCTCGGGGGCAGCCAGGGGGCGGGCGTGCTCAACCGCTGGACGGAGACCAACCTGGCGGCGTTCGCCCGGCAGGGCATCCAGGTTTACTGCATCACCGGGTTGGGCAAGGGCCTGGCCGGCAGGCGCGAGCTGCGGGCGCAGAACGGCCGGGTCGTCCGCGCGTGGTTCGAGCCCTTTTCCGACCGGGTGGGCGTGCTGATGTCGGCCGCCGACCTCGTCGTCAGCCGCGCCGGCGCCGGCACGCTCGCCGAGCTGGTGTGCTGCGAGACGCCCGCCCTCCTCATCCCTTACCCGCATGCCGCCGACAACCACCAGTGGGCCAACGCCACCTACTTCGAGCAGCAGGGCGGCGGCGTGGTCGTCGGCGAGCCGGCGCTGGGCGGGCTCCGCCAGGAGGTGCTCGACGTGATCTTCAACGACTGGCTGCTGAACAAATTCCGCGGCAACCTGCGGCGGATGGCGCAGGAGAACAGCATCGAGACCATCGTCCACGACCTGGAAAACCTGGCCGCCGGCACCCTGCCGGCGGGCCACCTGCCGGCCGCGCCCGCCGCCTCGCCGGTATGAGCACGCGACCGCAGGTCTTCGGCCGGGATTTCACCCGCGTGCATCTGCTCGGCGCGGGCGGCATGGGCGTGGCCCCGCTCGGGCTTTACCTGGCGCAGCTCGGCTTCCGCGTCAGCGGCGAGGACGACCACTGGAATCCGGCCGTGCGCGAGTTGCTCGGGCAGGCCGGCGTCGAGCTCACGGCGGCCGGCGGCCTGCCGGGTGACGCCGAACTGGTGGTATTCTCCTCGGCTGTCGTTCCGACGCATCCCTCGCGCCGCCGTGCCGCCACCCTCGGCCTCCCGCAGGTGCGTCGCGGCGAGATGCTGGCCGAGGTGCTGAAGGGCAAAAAACTCGTGGCCATCGCCGGCTCCCACGGCAAGACGACCACCACCGCGATGCTCATCACCGCCCTCCACCGCGCGAATTTTCCGTGCGGCTGGATCCTGGGCGGTCTTTTCCAGGAGTCCGGGCTGGGGGGAGTGCCCTCACCCCGCGGGGAAGAACTCCCGCCGGCCCGGGTCAGCGACTCCGACTGGGTCATCGCCGAGGTGGACGAGAGCGACGGCACCATCGACCGCTTCGTCCCGGAGGTGACCGTCGCGGTGAACCTCGACTGGGACCACGCCGACCACTACGCGAAACCCGCCGAGCTCGAGGCGGCCTTCGCGGCGCTGTTCGCGCGCACGCGGGGCGCCGTGTTCATCAGCGACGCCTGCCCGCTGTCCGCCCGCATCGCTTCCCGGGGCGGCCTGACGGCGCCGGTCCACACTTTCGGCCGGACGGGGGAATATGTTTGTCAGCTATTATATGACAAACCTCCCGCGCAGACGCTTGCGCTGGGCGGGCGGTTCACCCTGCCGGAGGCGATGGTACGGGCGCAGGGCGAGTTCAACGCGGCCAACGCGGGCGCGGCGCTCGCCGTGGCGTCGCACCTGGGGGCGAGGATCGACGCGCAGTCGCTGGCGGATTTCGCCGGGGTGCGCCGCCGCCAGACGCTGCTCCACGCGTCGGCGGTCAGGGTCTACGAGGATTACGCCCACCACCCGACGGAGATCCGCGCGCTGCTCGGCAGCCTGCGCCGCCGCGGGCCGGGCCGGCTTGTCGTCGTCTTCCAGCCGCACCGCTACACGCGCACGGCGCAGTTCAAGGCGGAATTCGCCGCCGCGCTGGCCGGGGCCGACAGCCTGTTCCTGATGGATGTCTACGCGGCGGGCGAGGCGCCTGTCGCCGGCGGCACCTCGGCCGACATCTACGCCGAGCTGAAAAAGTCGGGCGCGGAGCCGCACGTGACCTACCTGCCGGGCGGCGACGCCGGCCTGCCGGCCGCGCTGCGCGCGGCGCTCCGTCCGGGCGACACGCTGGCGTTCGTCGGCGCGGGCGACATCGAGCAGACCGCCCGCGCGTTTGTCGCCGGCCTGGCGGCGGCGGAGAAACGCGAGGCGGCATGGAGCGAGTTCCTCCCGGCCGTGCGCATGCGCCTCACGGCGGAGACCAAGCTGGCGGAGCACGAGCCGCTCGGTCCGAAGACGACGATGCGCGTCGGCGGCCCGGCGCGGGTCTACGCCGAGCCGGCGACCACGGAGGATTTGCGCCGGCTGCTCGTCGAGGCGGACCGCCGCGGCCTGCCGGTGCTGCTGCTCGGCCGCGGCTCCAACCTGATCATCCCCGATGCCGGCGTGGACGGCCTCGTCCTCAGCCTGGGGCACGAAAACTGGCGGAAATTCGAGCCGCGGCCCGACGGGCGCGTCTGGGCCGGCGCGGGCCTGCGGCTGAAGAACCTGTGCGGTCTCGCCACCAAGGCGGGGCTGCAGGGCTTTGAATTCCTCGAGGGCATCCCCGGCTCGGTCGGCGGCGCGCTGCGCATGAACGCCGGGGCCATGGGCGGCTGGATGTTCGACGTGGTGGCGGAGGTTCATCTCATGACCTGGCAGGGCGAGGTGCGGGTGATGCCGAAGGCCGCGATGCACTTCGACTACCGGCACTGCGCCGAGCTGCAGGACACGATCGCGCTCGGGGCCTGGCTGCAGCCGGCGGCCAGCGCCGCCGCGGCCGACATCCGCCGGCAGATCGACGTTTACCAGAAGAAGCGGGTGGAGTCGCAGCCGCGCGAGCCGAGCGCGGGCTGCATCTTCAAGAACCCGCCGGGCCAATCGGCCGGCCGGCTGCTCGACGAGCTCGGACTGAAGGGCGAACGGGTGGGCGACGCCGAGGTCTCACGGGTGCACGCCAATTTCATCGTCAACCGCGGCCAGGCGACCAGCGCCGACATCATCGGCCTGGTCCGCCGGATCCGCGCCCGCGTCAAAGGCGCCCGCGGCATCGACCTCGAGCCCGAGGTGATGCTCTACGGGCAGGAATGGAGGGATGTCTTATGACCACCCCCGTCATCGCCGTTCTCGCCGGCGGCACCTCACCCGAGCGCGAGGTCTCGCTGGGTTCCGGCCAGGCCGTGGCCCAGGCCATGGCCTGCACGCACCCGACGCAGTTTTTTACGGTGGAGAGCGACGCGCTGCCGCCGGGGCTCGACCCGGCGCGGCACATCGTCTGCTCGACACTGCACGGCGTGTTCGGCGAGGACGGCGGCATGCAGCGGCTGCTGGAGGCGGCGGACCTCAGCTACGCCGGCTGTGACGCCCGGGGCAGCGACCTGACCTTCGACAAGTGGCGCACCCGCCAGGCGGTCTCCGCCCTGGGCGTGCGGGTGGCGCCGGGGCGCTATATTCTGGCGAACGGCAAACCCACGGCGGCGGCGCTGGCGGCCGAGCTGGGCGAGCAGGTCGTGCTCAAGCCCAACCGGCAGGGCAGCAGCGTCGGCCTCCAGATCATCACCTCCAGGGTCGGGCTCGAGATTGCGCTGGGCGGCCTCCGCACGGGCGAGTGGGTGGCGGAAAAACGCATCCTCGGCCGCGAGCTGACCGTCGGCCTGTTGCGCGGGCGGGCCATGGGAGTGGTGGAGATCGTCCCGAAGTCGGGGGTGTTCGATTACACCAGCAAGTACACCAAGGGACTCACGGAGTATTTCGCCCCGGCCCAGATCGCGGAGGAAACGGCCGCGGCGGTGCGCACAGCCGCCGAGACGGCCTTCGCCGCCTGCGGCTGCCGCGACTACGCCCGCATCGACTTCATGCTTTCGGGCGAGGGCGAGCTGTATTTGCTCGAAATCAACACGCTGCCGGGCATGAAGGAGACCAGCCTGCTGCCGATGAGTGCACGTTGCGTGGGGCTGGATTTTGTCGCGTTGTGCCGCGAGCTGGTGGCCCCCGCCGTGGAACGATTCCAGCTGGCCGCATCGCTGAAGCCATGAGTCCCGCCGAAGAAATCCCCGCCCCACCGCCCGGCCGTTCCTGGCGCGACATCCGCCAGGAGGTGAGCGCGCCGGCCATGTCGCGCCAGGGCCTGCGCCGGCAGGTGTTCGCGTGGCTGAAGGCCGGCACCCTCGGGCTGCTCGCGGCCGCCGTCGGGTGGGGCGGCTATGAACTCGTCCATGCCTGGAAGACCGACCGCATGGCCCTGGCCACGGCGGTACACAGCGAACCGGTGCGCGAGGTCGTCCTCATCACCGACGGCGTGCTGACCCAGCAGTGGGTGAACGGCGTGCTCGCACTGCCGAAGGCCGCCAGCCTCATGTCGCTCGAGCTGCCCGTGCTGCGGGACAAACTGCTGGCCCACGGCCAGGTGCGCGTGGCCGTGCTGACGCGCAACTTTCCCGACACCCTCGTCGTCACACTGCAGGAGCGCACACCGGTCGCGCGCGTCCAGGCCAGCGACGGCGACGGCGCGCCGCGGCAGCTGCTGGTGGCGAAGGACGGCGTCGTCTACGACGGGCTGAACTACGACAAGCCGATGGTCGCCGGGCTGCCCTGGCTCGACGGCATCCGGCTGGTGAAGTCCGGCCCCGGCTTCGAGGCCGTCGCCGGCATGGCCGACGTGTCCGCGCTGCTTTCCACCGTCCAGCTGCAGGCGCCGCACCTCTACCGTGAGTGGCTGATCGTCTCCCTGGCCCGGCTGGCCGAGCGCGATGAGATCGTGGTGAAGGCGCAGGACATCCCCGAGATCATCTTCAGCCGCAAGCGCGACTTCTTCAAGCAGGTCGCGCAGCTGGACTACATCATCGACGCCGCACGCGTCCTGCCCGAGCCGACCCTGAAGTCCGTCAACCTCTCGCTCGACGGCCAGGTGCCGGTGCAGATGCTCCGCACGCCGGACGAGCTGGCGCGCACGCCGCAACCCGTTTTCACCCTCCAACCCTCCACCCAACGCAAGGGCAACCGTGATCTCTAGCAGCAGCAAAATCATCGCCGCCGTCGAAATCGGCACCGGCAAGGTCGCCGTGCTCGTGGGCGAAATCGCCCGCGGGCGCAGCCTCAACATCATCGGCGTGGGCGTGGCCCCCGCGCACGGCGTGATGAAGGGCGAAGTCGTCGACTACAAGGCCGCCTGCGAGGCGACCCACCAGGCCCTCGAGACCGCGGAAAAGCGCGCGGGCGCCCGCATCGAGGAAGTCTGGCTGGCGCAGACCGGCGGGCACCTCGACGCCTTCTACAACGAGGCCTCGGTCAACGTGAAGTCCGCCGACAACACCGTGAACGCGCTCGACATCGCCTCGGTCTGCGCGCTGGCCAAGGAAAAGGAGCTGCCGGCCGGCCGCTCGCGCATCCATGAGATCCGCCGCCCGTTCCGACTCGACGGCCAGGCCGTGCCGGATCCCGAGCACCTGTCCGGCCGCCGGCTCGAGGTCGGCTACTGGATCGTGCACGGGCCGGAGAGCAAGGTCAGCGACAACATCCACGTCGTCGGCGGCTATCACCTGGAGGTGCGGGAGCTCGTGCTCGCCAGCCTGGCCAGCGGCTCGCTGCTGACCACCGCCGAGGAACGCACCCAGGGCGTGCTCGTGATCGACATCGGCAAGGGCGTGACCGACTTCGTGCTCTACCGCGACGGCCACGTGCTGGTGACCGGCACGCTGCCCGTCGCCGGCGACCATGTGACCAACGACCTCAGCATCGGCCTGCGCGTCACCCCGGCGCAGGCGGAGATGCTCAAGCTCCGCCAGGCGCGCGGCACGGTCCAGACGCGCGACAAGGCCGACAAGGTCTGGCTGAACGGCGACGCCTCCTTCGGCGACCGGCAGTTTCCAAAACTCACCATTGAGACCATCGCCGCGGCCCGTGTGATCGAGCTGCTCGAGGTCGTGCGCCGCAAGCTCGGCCCGGCCTTCGCCCCGGAGCATTGCGGCGCGGGCGTCATCCTCACCGGCGGCACCTCGCGGCTGCCGGGCATCGAGGAGGCGGCGACCCGGGTCTTCGGGCTGCCGGCCCGCCGCGGCGAGGCGCCGGGCTGGGTGAAGGAGGAGCTCAAGGACCCGATGTTCAGCACCGTGCTCGGCGTCTTCCAGTTCGGCCTGCGCGGCGCCCACGAGCACGCCCTGCCGGCCCGCCGCCGCACCGGCCTGCTCAGCAACCTCACCAAGATCTTCGCCACTTCCTGACCCATGCAGCCCCCCCCTGAACTCCCGCTGGAGGCCCTCGCGGACCGCAACGTCGGCATCAAGCTCGTCGGCATCGGCGGCGGCGGCTCCAACGCCGTCGACCGGCTCAAGATGGAGAACCTCGACCGCCTGCAGCTCGCGGTCATCAACACCGACTTCAAGGCCCTGGGCACCTCGCCGGTCCAGGACAAGATCCTCATTGGCACCACGCTCACGCGCGGGCTCAGCGCGGGCGGCGACCCCGAGCTCGGCCGCAAGGCGGCGGAGGCGGACGCCGACAAGATCGCCGAGATCGTGAAGGACACCGACCTGGTGTTCCTCGTCGCCGGGCTCGGCGGCGGCACGGGCTCCGGCGCCGCGCCGGTGGTGGCGGAGATCGCGGCGGAGGCGGGCGCGGTGGTCATCGCGTTCGTCACGCTCCCGTTCAGCTTCGAGGGCGGCCGCCGCCGCAAGCAGGCGGAGGAGGCCCTGGCCGAGCTGCGCCGCGTGTGCGATGCCGTCATCCCCCTCGCCAACGACATGCTGCTGCAGGAGGGCACGGAGTCGACCAGCGTGCTCGACTCCTTCGCCCGCGCCGACGAGTGGATCGGCCGCGGCGTGAAGTCCATCTGGGCGATGCTCTCGCGCACCGGGCTGATCAACGTGGATTTCACCGCGCTGCGGCAGGTGTTCCAGCAGCGCGGCGGCAAGACGCTCTTCGGTCTCGGGGTGGGCGAGGGCGAGCAACCCGCCCAGGCCGCGCTCGACGACCTCAAGCTCTGCCCGCTGCTGCACACGCCCGAGTACGCCCGCAAGGCCGACCGGCTGCTGGTCAACATCACCGGCGGCGCCGACCTCAGCCTGGCCAAGGTCAACGAGCTCATGACCGCCATCACCGAGGAGTTCGGCCGCGAGGCGCACGTGGTCATGGGTGCGGCGATCGACGAGGGCCTGCAGGGCCGGGTCGAGATCTGCGTCATCGGCACGACCGACCTCGGCGGCCGCAATTTCGCCCGCCGGCCCGCGCCGGCCCCGGCCGCGCGCAAGCCGGCGGACCGGACGGCCGGCGCCTCCGCGACCTCGGCCGGACCCGAGAACACGACGACGGTCCGGACCACGGTCACGACCGACGCGCCGCGGGCGGCACGCCTGGCCGCCCCGGTACCGCCGGACAAGCCCAAGCAGGGCGAGTTCGGTTTCCCGGGCGAGCCGGCGGAGAACCGCGGCGCGTTCGACAAGTCCGACCGCAATCTCTTCGAGGGCCAGGACCTCGACGTCCCCACCTACCTCCGCAAGGGGATCAAGGTGACGGTGTGAGTGAAGATTCTCGGGGCAAGCCCCGAGACATTTTGCGCAAAGGCCATCGATTTTGTGGGAGCGGGCTTCATCCTCCGCCAAGGCTTCGGACGACAGATGTTCGCACTGGTTGTGGGTCCGCAAGCGGCCCACCTATGGCGAACTTTTCAAGTCATCCGGTCGAGCAGTGATGGTAAGGACCATGTAAATCTGACCACCTGAATTTAGGCGGTTTGCCCCGTTCTCTTGCCGCCACCGATTGTCATCTTCGGCGCGAATGAACCGGGCCAATTCGCGGCGAAAAATCGCAGGGGTATTCGGCTTGGTGTTGACCGGCTTCTGCCTGGCGCCCTTGGCATACGCG
>Ga0265319_1000299_pt1 | contig 36801 bp, 38 predicted proteins | sample 4824metaG_FD_192443 | JGI IMG/M metagenome (GOLD analysis project Ga0265319, IMG submission 192443) | Rhizosphere microbial communities from Carex aquatilis grown in University of Washington, Seatle, WA, United States - 4-8-24 metaG | ecosystem: Host-associated > Plants > Roots > Rhizosphere >...
TTTTGAGCGCTCTGATAAAGCAAGGTCGAAACGACGCCGACAGCGCATTTCGCATCTCGCGGCCTTCCGGAAGGCAAGCATATCATTGTATTGTCAGCCCATTGGAGGGCGGACCGCTCCTTCGGTCTTCAAAGAATGCGGTGATGGTGATGTTTCTGACCGATCCTGAGAAAATTGAGAGTTACCACGCACAATTTGCAACCCTTTACGATTTAACACACCAAGAAGCGATACTCGCAGAACTTATGGCGCAAGGCGAATCGCTTGAAGATGCTAGCGGCAGCATGGGGATCAAGAGATCCACAGCGCGCTCACACCTGAAGCACCTGATGCAAAAAGTCGGCGTTCAACGCCAAGGCGAACTCATTTCCGCCCTCTTGAAGGCCCCGCACATTCATCATCGCAGCTAACTACTGACCAGTCAGGATATGCTACGGTTCATCATCAGCAGCTGTTGTCAGCCCGAATGTCTATAACAAGATCTCCGATTTCCACCTCATCCCAATAAGTTGAATCAACACGATACCGGATGTGATTCGTGATCACGAGTAGGCGCGATCCCGAGTTTTGGACAAAACAGCGCATCGACCCAATCACATCGCTAAATTATTGAAAACAAATGTGAGGGCCTGTAGCTCAGCGGTCAGAGCAGGGGACTCACAAACCGTCGGTCCCAGGTTCAAGTCCTGGCGAGTCCAACAACAAATCAAGGGCAACTCGGACAAGGTTGGTTTTACGGATCGCGGAAAAGCCCCCCCACTGTCATTCCGAGCGCAGCGAGGAATCTACCTTTTTTGGATTAAACCGAAAGAGATTCCACGCTGCGCTCGGAATGACAGGCAGGAGGTTCTTGGGAAGCCTGTTTACAGCAAATGGTCACGGAACATCGGTTACGCTTTTGCCGCCTTGAGTGTTGCGAGCACGCGCGAATCCCTGAACGGAACCCTCCGAACGCGCACCCCTGTTGCATCGAAAATCGCGTTGGCGACAGCCGCCATCACCGGCCTGCAGGACGCTTCGCCCGCTCCGTAAGACGGCAGGTCGGGCCGATTCGGATTGGGATCGCCGTTGACGAAGACTACTTCGATTTTTGCCGGGGCATCGGCGTGACGGAGCGTGGGATGCGACACCCAATCGACGCTGGTTACTTTTTCGGTGTCGAACTGCACTTCTTCGTGCAGCGTGCGGCTCAGGCCGTAGAGCAGGTTGCCCTCGATCGTGCGCTGCAAGGCCAGGGGATTTACGACCAGGCCGCAATCGTGGGCGCAGACTAGGCGCTTCACCCAGACGTGGCCGGTGTCGCGATTGACTTCGACCTCGGCTACTGTGGCGATTACCGTCAGGCCGCGGAAGGCGTAGGAGATTCCGCGTCCTGTGACGACGGATCCCGTGCCGCGCGGCTGCGGCGAAGGACGAGCGTCCAAGCCATACTCCTTAGCTGCTGCCTTGATCGTGGCGATCGAGCGGGCGCGCCGGAAGCCACTGTCGTCTTCGGTGCTCGCGGTGAGTAGGCGCAGGCGAAACTCGACCGGGTCGGCTTTCGCCGCCGACGCCAGCTCGTCGATAAACGATTCTCCGGCGAACGTGGTTTGCGGCCCGTTGGGATCGCGCAAGTTGCCGACGCGCAGTGGCGTCTCCCAAACCATGGGCAACGCGATCACATCGGTCGTCCGCCGACGGTGCGGGATCGAGTACATCTCGTCAGGCGGAGTAGCGCCGCCGGGGGCAGGTGCCGTAGGTCTCCTCCCCATGAGCTGCGCGATTAACACGGTGTCCGGGTCGTTGTAGCCGATGTGGTTGTAGTCCATGGTGCGGGCCTTGTACTCCAGCGCGATGAGATTGCCTCGCGCGTCCAGCCCTCCACGCATCTTGATGGTGAACGCGGGACCCTTCACGTCCCACGCGGTCTCTTCGTGCCGCATCCACTGGACGCGAACGGGGCGGCCAAGCTCTTTGGCCAGGTAGGCGGCCTCGAAACCGGCATCGTCGGCGGCGGTGCGGCCGTAGAGTTGCGGGCCGTCCTGCCACATGACGCGCACACGATCGCGCGGCATCTCCAGAAATTTCGCCACGCCGGTGCGCATTCCGTACGACTTCATGTCGTTGGACCAGATCGTCATCTGGCCGTTCGACGGATCGGCCATGGCATGCGCCGGACCTATCGCCGTGTGCCCCTGGAAGGGAATTTCATATTCGGCTTCGATAACCTTCGCGGCGCCTGCCAGCGCGCCGTCCGGATCGCCGATCACGTCGGGGTCGCCGACGCGGGAAACTGTAGTCGATGCGGGCGTGGCTTCGCGCATGTATTTGAAAAGGTCTTCGGAAGCAGGGAACGGGCTTGTCGCGGGCTTTTTCCACTCGGCTTTTAGCTCCCGCGAAGCCTTGATCGCCTGCTCTTCCCGCTCGCAGACCACCGCGACGTAATTGCCCTTGCTCAACACTTTGACGAAGCCGGGAATGTTCTTGACCGAAGACTCATCGACGCTCACCAGTTTCGCGCCGGCCACTGGCGGCTTCACGTTACGCGCGTGGAGCATGCCGGGAACCTTCGCATCCACGGCCCATTTCAGCGAGCCGTCCACCTTGGGCGGAATGTCATAGCGCGGGAATGGTTTGCCGACCAGCTTGAGTTCCTGCACCGGCTTTACCTGGGCCACGCCAGTCGTCAGGTTGATGTCTTTTCCGGTCAGCGTGACGTTGAACTGTTTGCCCCCGATCAGTTCTCCGTACGTCACGCGTTTCGAACTATCTCCGTTGACGACGATGGTGGATTCGCGGACGGAAAGTTCCGACACCGGGACGCCAAACTTCGCCGCGGCCATTTCCATGAGGCATCGTTTGGCCTCCGCAGCCACGCGCCGCATCGGCTTGCCGTCTCGCTCGATGCTGGTCGAGCCGCCGGAGCCTCCCTGATCGACGGTGATATCCGTGCGGCCCATGATCAGGTCGGTCTTATCGAACGGCATGTCCAGTTCATCGGCCATCATCTGGCGGAAGGCTGTGCCGGTGCCCTGGCCGCCGTCTGTTTTGCCAACGTAAAACGTGGCAGTGTTGTCCGCGTGAATGATGATCCACGAATCGAGTTTATGAAAGTCAGGGTCGGGATAAGGACCGGCGGCGTCTACGGCAGCGCCTGCGGGGGAAGCTGTAGCCGCGCTGAGCATGCTGCCCTCGGCCACCGCCGCGGCACTGAGGCTGACGACGAACAATCCCGAGCCCTTCAGAAAATTCCTGCGGGACGTTGCACCGTTCCATTTCTGCATCTCTTGCTGAATCTGTTTGGGTATGCCGGTGAAGTGTGTCATGCCACCACCCCTTCGCTCGCAGCGGCCCGCTCGGCCGCAAGCATTTTGGCGGCGCGCTTGATCGCATCCTGAATCCTGTAGTACGTCATGCAGCGGCACAGGACGGCATTCATGCCTTCGCGAATTTCCTCGTCGGTGGGATTGGCGTTTTTGTCCAGCAGGGCCTTGGTCGTCATGATCTGCCCGTTCTGGCAATATCCGCACAGCGGAACCTGTGCCTCGATCCAGGCCTGCTGCACAGGATGCAGTTTCCCATTCTTTTCCAAACCTTCGAGCGTGGTGACCTCGCCTTGCACCGAGGCGCAGGGAGTGATGCAGGACCTCACCGCCTTGCCGTTAATGATCACGGTACACGCGCCGCACTGGCCCAGCCCGCAGCCGAACCGCGGACCTTGCAACCCAAGATCGTTCCGCAGGATATAGAGAAGTGGAGTCGAAGGATCGATGTCCAGGGCGTGACTGCTTCCGTTCACCTTTAATGTGAGTTTGCTCATGCGCGGTCCTCCTTGCGTGTGCAGCGGCAGGCGAATTGATAGGAATACATTACAAAATGGCTGAAAAATTGTCTATTGGGCAAAGCGTCGCGACGCCGTTAGTAGCACAGACTTCAGTCTGTGCGGTTTTGATTTGCATACAGCGATAACTCTATGTTGCTGCAACACGAAACCCATAGTCGGCGTATTTGAATTCAGGTGGGATGCTAGATCGCGCTGCCGTCCGCGTGACCTTAATTTGGTGACGCCACGAACCGCCGCGAGAAGCACGCCGGTCGCCCGTCGCAGGTCCTTGTGGATTTCGTTCGGGTGACTTGCCGTAGAAGCCGGGATCGTACCAATCGGCGCACCACTCGTGGACATTATCACCAAGATTGTAGAGGCCGTACGCATTGGGCGAATACAGTCCCACAGGTTCAGGGCCATGCTTCCAGCGATTCGCGTAATCGGGAATTTGTTCGGGCTGGCAATCTCCCCATGGGTACAGCGCGTTTTCGACGCCGCCACGCGCCGCGCGTTCCCACTCCGCCTCGATGGGCAAGCGGTAGCGCTTTCCGGTGACAACGCTGAGCCATTCGCAATACGCTGTCGCATCGAACCACGACACGGCGACGACCGGCTGTTTCGGATTGTTGAAGTACGAATTGTCCCAGGTCAAGGGTTTCGGATGCCGCGTCGTATCCAGAAAGCATGCATATTCCGCATTTGTCGTTTGAAAAGAGGCGAGTTCGAAAGAATCCACCCAAACGTGATGGACAGGCTTCTCATCGTCCCGCCCATTGGCGCATCCCATCCAGAACCAACCCTCCGGAATTTGCTGCATCGCTGGTTGGAAGGATTCCATCGCAGGTCATTGTAACTCTGCCGACCCGGCGAGTTGGTTCAAAATGGTGTCCTGCTGGGAATATGCATTCAATCCTTCGGATATCTGACTCGTGAACCTAGAATCCGATTAGAAAAACCTCTTGCGTGGTATCATCCCCTCTGCGTAAGATAATCGCGAAATCGGAAGGTCGTGGGCTGTGCCAAAAGAAAAACCAAAAGTTAACATTGGAGAAGTCATTCGAAGTTATCGCGGCGAGCGCGGGCTCTCGCAGGGCGATATCGAGCGGCGCACCGGCTTGCTTCGTTGCTACCTCTCACGCGTAGAGAACGGCCACACCGTACCGTCCCTGGAAACCCTGGCCAAGATCGCCGAAGCCATGGAAATTGCCCTTGCCGATTTCTTTCCGGGAGCAGAAACACCGCGCGACCGCGACACCCAGAAAATGCTCGGAGAGCTTTCCGAGGACGAGATCCGTTTCCTGTCAGAAATCAAGAAATACAGCACCACACTTTCCGACGGCGACAAGCGCCTCGTCCTGGCCATGATTCGCAAAATGGCCACAGTTCTGCCGCCGCCTGTGCGCAAACCCGCAGCGCGTCGCACCGCATACTAACTTCTCGATTTCCCTATTATGATTCTTAGAGAGTAAGGTAGGAGTTCGCTCGGGGTTTTCGGGCGCGCGCCTGGATCAGCGCAGATTTTCCGTGCCTGCTGCCGCTTGGTTCTTGGTCAGCGTTGGTTGCTTCTTCATCAGGCTGCCAACCACTTCTGTTAACGTCGTTCCGCACTGCGCCCACAACCGGCGCTTCAAGCTGCAATAATCCTGCGCCCCTCCGAACACGTCAGCCATCAATCCGCGGAATGTGGGGCTGCGCTCGATGAACTGGATCATTCGCGTCGCCACGGCGCCGCCCAGGAATCGCCCTCGATAGAAACGCCGCGCGATGCGCGTAGCAAATTCCAGGTCGGCGGAAAACGCCTTGCGAATTCGCGCGGGATATTCACGCGGCTTTCCGGCAATCAACGCCTGCGCCATCAGGTCTCCCGAGCGAAGCGCGTAGTAGAGCCCTTCGCCAGTGATCGGGTCTACCCATGCCGCGGCATCGCCCACGAGCGCCCAGTTGCGCCCAACGACGCGGCGCGCGGACAGCGTTTGCCGTTGCGGAGACGGCAGAACGTGGCTATAGAACTGCGCGCCCTCGCGCGGAATGTTTTCCTCGGCCATGAACGCGTGCAGGTGTCGCCGCAGTTCCTGGCTGGTGTGCCGCGCCATGCTGCCGCAAATTCCCACCGAAAGATGATCGCAGCGGGGGAATGACCAGATATATCCCTCAAATTGGCGCAGAAACTTGACGGAAATCCCCTCGGCTTGGGCGGGAACGAAATAGCCGAGAGTCATTTCCAGGTCGCTGCGCGAAAGTGGCTTGGTCTCGGGCAGCAGGGAATTGCGCGCTCCGGCGGCGATGACAACGAAATCCGCCTCGACGCGCGTCTCTCCAATGGCCAGCCTGGCGCGCTCCCCTTTGGTATCGATCTGATTCACTCGCGAGCGAACTATCTCGCAGCCGGCATTCTCGGCACGTTCCAGAAGCAGGCCGTTCAGAACGGTCCTGGAATAAATGACAATGGGTTGATCGAGAGCAAGGTGCGCGCGATGGCCCTTGCTGGAAATCAGCTCCACCGTGCGAATCAGTTTTTTGGGATAGGGGCCGTCGAGAAGGAACGGATAGGTTTTGATGGCCTTGTGCGTCAGTCCGCCGCCGCAAGGCTTTTCCCAAGCCAGGTGCTCGTCATAAATCGTGACTTTGTTGCCCGCGCGAGCCAGACGTTCGCCGCACATCGCCCCGGCCGGGCCGCCACCCACAATCGCAATCTCACGCATCGAACATCCTCGATGAAAAGGGCAGAGCCTGGCATGGGGCCTGGGCACTGGGAAATATGGTTTGAAGGCGTGAACAAAATCGTCCGCGGACTCGAACCAGCCCAGAGTATAGCAGAAATCGAACGGTTGGCTGTGGCCTAGCTGGAGGACTATGCAGGGAAACGATTTATGGCTGCACCTATCCCCGGAGGGGCGTCATAACGTAGCCCACCCCGACCTGGTCGGGGTGGGAAAATGCGCGGCATATTCATAAAACTCCGCCAGGGGTGAAACAAAGATAGCCCTGACACGACATTCCATCGATACATCGGGGATTCTTGGATTCGGCATGGGGCTCAGGCCTTCTGCTCGGTCGCCGCTGTTCGAACGTGCCCGCACCGGCCACCAAGTCCTTCGCGAAACTTCTGGCGCTCCTCGGGGGACATCTGCTCCCATCGCTCCATCATTCGGCGGCGCCAAAACCTTCCCGGGCCGAACCGCGGACGGAACCCCCCGAACAAAATCTTGCTCAGGAACAGGATTCCCGCCGCCTGCCAGAAGCCGATGAAATGCAACCCGAACAAGCCGGGCATCAGCCAGTTCCACAAATGCATGATCAAAAAGCTGAACGCGCTAAACGCAACCGCCGCGATCGCCACGAACTTCAATCCTCTTAAGATTCGATTCGGTCTCATCTTTTCCTCCTCACCCTTTCGTGAATTCATCATGAATCGCCTGTAGCCGTCGCCGGAGTTGCAACACCGCGTAGTGTTTTCGCGAGAGCAACGTATTCACGCTCACGCCTGTCGCAGTCGCAAGTTCCTTGAAGCTGATCCCGTCGATCTCATGCGCGATAAACACCTCGCGCTGCTCCTCGGGAAGCTCTTCGATTGCGTCTTCCAATTCCTCGATCAGCACAGCGCGGGCGTAGGCCGCTTCCGGCCCCGCGTCCGGAGATGGCAGCAAATCCTCCAGTTTCAATGACTCGCCATCCTCTGCCGCATCGATTGGTTCGTTGATGGATGCGTCCGGCTTCTTCTTCCGGAACAGATCGACGATCTTGTTCTTTGCCACACGGAACATCCAGGCGCCGGCATTTTCGATGGGCGCCATCGCGCGGTAGGCCTCGACGAGGTCGTAGAAGACGTCCTGGAGAATATCTTCCGCGTCTCCTGAGTCCGCGACTCTTTTGCGTATAAAATTTCGCAGTCGACCCTGCTCTTTTGTAACTGCTTCCGAGATCCGTTGGTCCTGGTCGGCCATCCAACTTATGCTCACTGATTGTTTCATCCACTCTTATAGTCGTATGAGCGGTGAAAATATTGTACTGGAAATGTGGGATTAATAAGGATTGGCCTGGGGACCGATTATTCGGTAGTGGGCCAATTTCCGATAAGACACAGGACTTTGCCCTCAATCCCGAGGTAGAATTCGCTAACAAGTCGAAGCCTTCCCTTTTGAGGGGGAATGACCCGATGCAATTAAGCCCAATCGCGAAGATCTTGCTGGCAATTGTTATTTTCAATTCGATTGCATCAATGTGTGCGGCAGATGACGCTTCGACACGCATGCTCGTTGAGGTATGGCACACCGGCGATGATGCCTTGACCGAAAAGCTTAACGCGGCATTGGAGGAAGCATTTGGGAAGTCTCCGGACTTCACGCCGAGTTACGGCCAAAAGCCGAATACGTTGATAGTTGCAATACCAACGAACGTCGACTGGAAAGAGGTTGGTAAACGGACTAGGGTGCTATCCAGGATCTAATTTTTGTGGTCAAAGAACAACCGGATACTAGGAACTAGCACCTTAGCTTGTTGGGACGACATGCTCGCGAGATGTGTGGAGAAAGTCGTCAAAGATGCAAAACGTGCTGCTCGCAAAATTCAAGCGCCCAAGTCCTGATCGTCAACTGGAAATTCCGCAATTCCCACATGACGAGAAGCTGACCTATCAAGACTTGAAAAAAAAAGAGAATTTTGCGAACAGACCATTTTTCGGTCGTCCTCCCACTGCTTCTTGAATAAGGCTCCACATTTTCTGAGCGTAAGAACCAATGATATCAAGACAACCCAGTACAGACCTGTGTTAACCAGGTCCGAAACAAGTTCAGCCATCCACTGAACCCCGCCATGCCCCCCGGAATTGAGGATGTACCCTACAAACATTCCGGGGAAAAGTGGCCAAAAGAAAATGGAGTCGGCCGCATATCCTGCATGAGTTGCTCGGTTAACCGACTGGTTGCATAGAATCACACCGATCCCTATTATGGCAAAGAGAACATACCTAAACAATTTCACATCGACTCCGAACCTTTTCAGGGTAGTAGCTCAACTCAGCACAAAATATACCATCTGCTATACCGCTGTGAAGTGGCTAGAGTTTCCCCTTGATAAGCGGTTTTATCGTCAACTGGCTCCCATACGACGATAAGTCGAATCGTCGGGATTTGGCCGCGAGAATTGAACTCACTTCTGACGTCTATCCCCAATAGAAGCATAAGCACGCACTGGAAACGTTCCAAACGCATGAACCTTAACAGGGACTGCGGTAAAACTGAACCCTGACTCCGGTAGAAGATCAAGATCGCAGAGATGTTCACAAATTGGGATGTCGGCTCCAAGCAGTGTGGTGTGCACTGGCCTGTGCCCGTCTTCGATTGAATCGATATTAAGCGAGTCGATCCCGACGATTGTCGCGCCCGCATCCCGAAGAAAATGCGCTGCGTCTTCTGTGAGAAAGGGATGCCCCTCGAAATACTGCTCGGTTTCCCAATGCCGGCTCCAGCCGGTGTGAACCAGCACAGCTTTGCCGCTTAAATCGTGGTCCGAAAACGACTCGGCTCCAATCGCACGCCCATGTTTCATATTCGGGCGAATAACAACGGCGTCGAGCTCTGCCAGAGAGGACAACGGCAGTTCAGCGAGGTCTTTGCCACCAGCGAACCTATGAAAAGGCGCGTCTACATACGTCCCCGTGTTTGCGACCATCTCAATCTTGCCGATTTGAAATTCGGTCCCAGGCGCATATTTCCCCTTTGATTCTTCACGGCTCAAGAAGTCACAAATAACGGGCGCTGGCAGGCCTTTGTACGTCACTAGACCGTTCTTGACGGTGTGACTGAGGTCCACCAAACGATTCTTCCGACCTGTATTTATACGCATGTTGTTTGCGTTCCCGTCGGTCTTACACCAACCGTGAAATCATCTTTAAAGTGCTCACTGAACTTATGCAGCATTTTCCCGAAGAAGTGCGTCAAGTGCAATAAGTTCGCCCAAGACCCACAATTCAGAAATGACCTTGCCATCCATAACAAATAACGCCGCGCCGAGCCAATGAACTGGCTTCCCGGTAGGTTCGAAACCTCGAAAAGGAGCCAGATGGTCACCTGAGAAGCGCATTTTTGCAAATGCCTTCTTTCCTTCTGTAACGCAATCCAAAATCTCACAATTGTAGTTCGCCAGCGCACCCCGCACCGATCGAACATATTGTAAGAACGCATCACGGCCCCGCAATTCATTCCCGAGCGATCCTCGAAATATGAAATCCTCACTCAGTAGGTCGGAAGCATCAGCAAGGTCGCCACTATTCCAAATACGTTCATAAAATGCTTGCACAAGGCTCGGCACACTCATAAGAAATGTCTCTCTTCGATCATCAGTTATACGACGGACTGGACCGTTGAAAGCGATTCACGAATTGCGTTATCCTTGAGACCGTATGGGTCCACATAAGCGGCATTACCGCAAGCTGGCCCACCATTCCACCGAATTTTCAAACCATCCCACTGCCGCCTCTTCACCGAGTCAGAGTCTCCGCTTCGTTCACATGTTAGTATAAAACCTTACGGCAGCGCTTGCTGCGTCATGAATCGCTTTTGCTTTTCCCATGGAAAAAATTGTCTCGCAGGATGAACTCTTTCAGATCGCCACTCGTGAAAAGGCCGGCGGTCGTCGCGTCGTCTTCACAAACGGCTGCTTCGATCTGCTGCATCCGGGCCACGTGCGTTGCCTGGCCGAAGCCCGCGCATTGGGCGATCTTTTGATCGTCGCAGTGAACAGCGATAGCAGTGTTCGCGGCAACAAGGGCCCTGAACGTCCGCTGGTGCCGCAGCAGGACCGCGCCGAAGTTCTCGCCGCGCTCGCGTCGGTCGATTACGTCACAATTTTTGACGAGCCGACGCCGCGGGAATTGATCGCGCGCGTGCTCCCGGACGTGCTGGTCAAAGGCGCGGATTGGGCGATCAACGACGTGGCAGGCCGCGCGGAAGTAGAAGCATCGGGCGGACGGGTTGTCTCCATCGCCCTCGCTCCGGGTTATTCCACAACCAGTCTTGTGGAGAAAATTCGTAAAACGGCTGCTGTCCTGGATGACAGACCGGCTGACCGCAAGACCTGACCATGCTGCTACCCTCGGTTTCGGAAACTTTGGCGTCCGCGACGCGCCACCCAGCGCTGGAGGCTGCGCTTTCGGCGATTCGCAGCGGTCCCGCGCACGAACGCCTCGCCGGCCTCACGGATACCGCCAAAGCTTTAGTCGCTGCAAACGTAGCCGCTGAACTCCGGCGTCCCGTAATTGTCGTCGTCGCTTCCGGGGCGCGCGCGGAAGCCTTCGCCGCGTCGGTGCAGTTCTTCTATCGCGCGCTCGCAGGTCAGGAGGCCACCGACGTGGCCGTCTTCCCGGCGCTCGATGCGTTTCCCTGGCAAGATGTTTCCCCTCATGCGGAAATTCTCGAAACGCGCGCCGTAACTCTGTGGCGATACACGAGCGGGCTGGCGCGCATCATCGTCACTCCGATTGCCGCCGCCCGCATGCGTTTTGCCGACGCCGCATCCTACGCCGGACAGGCACGAACTCTGGCCCGTGACCAGGAAGTTTCTCTCGACGAGTTCGTCGCGCACCTACGCAGCGTTGGATACGAAGCACACGACATGGTGGAAATGCCCGGACAATTCACGGTTCGCGGCGGAATTGTGGACGTATTTCCGGCGGAGGCCGAGCGGCCCGTCCGCCTTGAATTGTTTGGAGACACTGTCGAATCCCTGCGCGAGTTCGATCCCAATACGCAGCGCTCCGTACGCCCCATCGAGCGAATCACCGTGCCTCCGCTGCTGGAGGCGCCCGCAAACGGCTCCCGCGCCCCCGGAGAAAAGATCGTCCCGCGAGCGCATTTTCTTTTCGATCTGCGCGACGAAACGGTAGTCATCCTCGACGAGCCCGAGGCGATTGACGAAGCCGCGAAGGAATTCTTCACCCACGCGGAGGGGACGTTTCAGGACGGCGATTCGCCGGAAGAAACAATCGAATCCTATTTCTTTACCGACGATTGGGATCGGCAGCTCTCCGGCCACGCCCGGCTGGACCTCGATCACCTCCTCGTCGAGCGGCAGGGAATCGAGACCCGCGCCATCCAAACGCAGCCCACCACGCGCTTTCACGGCGGCGTTCCAGCGTTCATGGAGGAAGCCCGAGGAGAGATCGCCGCCGGAAACAAAGTTCTGCTCGCGGCGGGAAATCTCGGAGAACTCGAACGCTTCGTCGATCTCTGCCACGAATACGAAGTGCCCTACCGCCTCGGCGAAGTCGATGAGAGCGTCACCAGCGCGCGCCTCTCCGAGGACTCCTCTGCCGGCAGTGTTCCCGCAATCGTTCTGGTTCGCGCGCCGTTCAGCGAAGGCGTGGTTTTCCCGGACTCGCACCTGACGATCTACGGGACCGGCGATCTGTTCGAAACGCTGCCCGCAGGTTCGTCACGCAAGCGTCCAAAAACTGCCAGCTTCTTCAGCGATTTTTCCGAACTCAAGCCCGGCGACTACGTCGTGCATGTGGACCACGGCATCGGCCAGTTTGAAGGTTTACACCAAATCGAAAGCGGCGGCGTTCGCAGCGAGTTCATGCGTCTGACGTTTGCGGACGATGCGCGACTTTACGTGCCTCTCGAGCGGCTCGATCTGGTACAGAGTTATCGCGCCGTCGAGGGAACCAAGCCCACGCTCGATAGACTCGGCGGCACAACATGGACCGCTAGAAAAGCACGCGTGCGCAAATCGGTCGAAGACATGGCCGAAAAGCTCTTAAAACTCTACGCAGAGCGAAAAGCAGGGCAGGGCTACGCGTTCTCCCCGGACGGCGCGTTCCAGCAGGAATTTGAAGACGCCTTCGAGTTCGATGAAACCCCCGATCAGGCCATTGCAATTAAAGATGTAAAGCGCGACATGGAACGTCCGCAGCCGATGGATCGCCTGTTGTGCGGCGACGTCGGCTACGGAAAAACGGAAGTCGCGATGCGCGCCGCATTCAAGGCCGCCGTCGATTCGAAACAGGTCGTGGTCCTCGCTCCAACCACAGTTCTCGCGTTCCAGCATTACGAAACATTCCGCCGCCGATTCGCCGCCTTCCCTATAACCATCGACATGGTGAGCCGCTTTCGCTCGCCAAAAGAATTGAAGGAAACACTTGAGGGAGTCGAAACCGGGAAAATAGATATCGTAATCGGCACGCACCGGCTGCTTTCGAAAGATGTAACGTTTCACGACCTCGGTCTTCTCGTTGTGGACGAAGAGCAGCGCTTCGGCGTGGCGCATAAGGAACGCATCAAGGAATTGAAGAACAACGTGGACGTACTGACGCTCTCTGCAACGCCCATCCCCCGTACGCTCAATATGTCGCTGGTCGGCCTGCGGGATATGAGCGTGATCGAAACTCCCCCGAAAGATCGCCTCGCGATCCAAACCGTCGTCGCTCCATTTTCCGAATCGCTGGTTCGCCGCGCGGTCGAAGAAGAAATGGCGCGCCAGGGCCAGGTCTTCTTCGTACACAACCGCGTTGAGACGATTTATTCTATCGCCGCTCTGGTCAATAAACTCGTCCCGAAAGCGCGCGTCGTCGTGGGACATGGGCAAATGAACGAGAAAGAGCTGGAATCGGTGATGTATAAATTTGTGCGTGACGAGGCCGATGTCCTTGTCTCGACGACCATCGTTGAAAACGGTCTCGATATTCCTCGCGCGAACACGATCCTAATCAATCGCGCCGACCGCTTCGGCCTTTCCGAGCTATATCAGCTGCGCGGACGCGTTGGCCGTTCCGATCTGCACGCCTATGCCTACTTGATGGTTCCTGAGGACGTTGTCCTGTCGCCAATCGCCAAGCGCAGGCTCTCCGCCCTAAAAGAATTCAGCGCCCTGGGCGCAGGCTTTCGCATTGCCGCGCTCGATCTGGAACTTCGCGGCGCGGGAAATCTGCTGGGAGGCCAGCAGCATGGCCACATCAACGCCATCGGCTTCGACCTGTACTGCCAGATGATGGAGCGGGCAGTCTCGGCCTTGAAGGGCGAAGAGACCAAACCCGAGATGCGCTCGACGATCAACCTTGGACTCGATATCCGCATCCCACAGGAGTACATCCCGAACGAGAATTTGCGGTTGAGGACTTACAAGCGCATCGCGGGAATTGCAAACGAAGCGGAACGGGAAGAGGTTGACAAGGAATTGGCCGACCGGTTCGGGCCGCCTCCGGCAGCCGTAGGAAACTTGCTCGACTACGCGCTCCTGAAGGGTTTGGCAGAGCGCATCCTGGTTTCCTCGATCGAGCGCCGCGCCAACGAGGTTGCGATCAAGTTCCATCCTGAAACGACGCTGTCGCCGGAGAAATTGGTCGGGATGATCCGGTCGAAAGGCGAAGGGATGCGCCTGGACCCCAGCGGAACACTATGGATGCGCATCGAAAAACGCGGCGGGATCGCGGAAAGCGTCAGAAACGTGTTGCTTCCGCTGGAATCGAAGCGATAAACTTGCGGGTGCGGGCTCTACTTGGAGCCTGCCCTCAGAAAAGATGAAACCCATGAAACAAAGTACATGGTTGGCAGTTGGCCTGCTTCTCGCTTCCGGAACCGTTTCCGCGCAATCGAAATCGGTGATTGTCGAAGAGATCGTGGCGCGTGTCAATAATGACGTGATTACACGGGAAGACCTCGAACACTCCCGCGAAACCATGATGAGCGAGGTTCAGGAGGATTGCCAGAATTGTTCTCCGGAAAAACTGCGGCAAGCGACCGCTGCAAAAGAGAAAAACCTGCTTCGCGATCTGATCGATCAGTCGCTTTTGGTCCAGCGCGCGAAGGACGACAGCATCAACGTAGACGCCGATGTCATCAAGCGGCTGGATTCGATCCGTATTCAGTACAAACTGCCCGATATGGAAACGCTCGAAAAGGAAGTGACCAAGAGCGGGCAGGACTTCGAGGATTTCAAGACCCAGATCAAGAATCAACTCCTGACTCAACAATTGATCAGCAAAGAGGTCGGTTCGCGCATCATTATTAGCCATGAGGAAGTGGCCAAGTACTACAACGATCACAAAAAGGAATTTGTAAGGCCGGAAACAGTCGTGCTCCGCGAGATTTTCGTTTCAACTGAAAAAAAACCGGAAGCGGACATCCCTGCCTTGCGCAAGAAAGCCGAAGGTTTGCGTGACCGCGTGTTGAAAAACGGCGATGACTTCGGCGAACTGGCCAAGCACTTTTCGGACAGCTCCACCGCGCAGCAGTCCGGAGAACTCGGCGCCTTCGAGCGATCCAAGCTCGATCCCAATATCGCCGACAAAGTCTTCGCGCTCGGCCACGGGCAGATGACTGACGTAATCGAGACGAAAACCGGGTTCGAGATTCTGCAAGTCGAGCAACGATACGAAGCGGGCGAACAGCCGCTCGACAAAGTAGAGCCGGAAATCACCAATAAATTGTATGAATCCAGAATGGATCCGGCTTTGCGAACCTACCTCCAGACTCTGCGGGAAGACAGTTATGTCCAGATCAAGCCGGGGTACAGCGATTCCGCGGCCGTCAGCAGCCAGCCCATCGAGGAAGTTGCCGCTACGAACGATAAGGATGACAAAAAGAAGTCCAGCAGACGCCTCCTGATTCTCCCGAAGAAGAAAACTGGAACATGAAACAGGCCTTTGTCTCCGCTTTGCAGGCCGACCAGAATATAACGACCTATTTCCTCGTTTGTGAAAAAGAGATTCGCGCCACCCGCGAAGGGAAATCCTACCTGCGCCTGGAATTAGGCGATCGCACCGGCACGATCGAAGCGCGGATGTGGGATGGCTTCGACCGCGATGCGGCTTCGTTCAATCGCGATGATTTTGTAAAAGTTCAGGCGCGTGTCGAAAGTTATCGCAACAAGCTTCAGGTGTCGCTTGATAAAATCCGCCGCGCGGAAGCCCACGAAGTGGACCTCGCGGATTTTTTTGCACATACGACCGAAGATGTCGAGCAGCTCTATAAAAAATTGCTGGAGTTCGTCGCTTCGATTGGGAACGTCTGGCTTAAGGGACTACTGGAAAACATCCTCACCGATCTGGATATTATTCCGCGCCTTAAACGCGCTCCGGCGGCAAAGGCCATGCACCATGCGTATCTAGGCGGCCTGCTCGAGCATGTCGTAAGCCTGTGCGGCCTTTGCCGCGCGGTTCTCTCCCATTATCCTGAGGCCGACCCCGACCTGCTGCTGACCGGTGCGATGCTCCACGACATGGGCAAGCTGGAAGAGTTAACCTACGAGCGCTCCATCGGCTATTCCGACGAAGGCCAGTTGCTGGGGCATATTATGATCGAGTACGAACGCGTGGGAAAGCGCATCGACGCGATCGAGGGATTTCCATCCGACCTGAAGACGCTGGTGCAGCACATGATTCTGAGCCACCACGGAAAATACGAATTCGGTTCGCCCAAGCTCCCGATGTTCCGCGAAGCGCTGATGCTGCACTACCTCGATGATCTGGATTCCAAGATGGGCGCGGTTCGCGCTGCACTCGCTTCCGACAAAGGGGAAGGTAACTGGACTGCCTACAGTGGCGCCCTCGAACGCCGCTTCCTGCGCGTCGATCTATTCCGCCGTGCCGAGGAATCTGCGGCGAAGAATTCTCCGTTACCAGTGGCACCGAACGAGGGGAAAAGTTCGAGCGCAAAGGGATAGAAAAGTGGAAGACAACGCAAATTCGAATCGCGGAAAAGGTCCCCGGCACTCCATTCTCAACCTGGCTCCGCTGGAACTCGAATGTATGAGCGTGCTTTGGCCACTTGGAGAAGGAACAGTTCGTGATATCCATATTGAATTGGCTGCCTCGCGGCCGCGCGCGTACACGACCATCATGACGATCATGGACCGCCTGGCGCACAAGGGTATCGTTACGCGGCGCCGCGTAGGCCGCGCGTATCGTTACCAGGCAAACCTGACTGCCGAAGAAGCGCGCGTCAGCGCGATAGAGAAAATCGTCGCCGGATTTTTTGGGGGCTCGAAAGAGGCGCTTGCCGCTCATCTGGCCGCAGCGGCGTCTTCCATTGACCGGGTACCGGCGCACCCCGAACCGAGCAACGATCACCCATGAATCATGTGAACCGGACGCCGTATGCAGCGCAGAAATTGGCCGTCCCCGTTGACAGAATGGAATCGGACATAGAAGAATCGAATCCTCGATCGCTGGATACGACCTTATTGTGAACCCAGCGGGGGGGAGTGCTTTTACGATGTTACCGGCCAATTACACAATCCGTGACAAGCGCATCGCTCCGGCGACGGTCCTCGCCCCTATGGCCGGAGTGACAGATACCGTATTTCGCCGTATGATTCGCGGCCTCGGCGGCTGCGGCCTGATCATGACCGAATTCACCAGCGCCGAGTGCATCACGCGAAACAACTCGCGTACTTCTCGCTATCTCTTCTTCGAAGAAGATGAACACCCCATTACCGGACAAATTTTCGGCGCCGATCCCGCAGTCATGGCTCGTGCCGCGGGAATGGTCGAGCAACTCGGCTTCGATTTCGTGGATATCAATCTGGGATGTCCGGCGAGAAAAGTAACCAAGTGCGGTGGCTCCGGGCTGCTGCGTGACCTGAAAGCACTGGAGCATTTGCTGCGCGTAGTGCGCGCTGCGGTTAGCATTCCGCTGACGATTAAAATTCGCGCCGGCTGGGATGAATGCAGTATCGTCGCGGTCGATGTGGCAAAAATGGCGGAACAAATTGGCATCGAAGCCATCGCTGTTCATCCGCGCACCCGGGCGCAAGGATATACAGGAAAAGCCGATTGGAGTATTATCCGCGACGTGAAGCAGGCCGTTCGCATCCCGGTGATCGGCAATGGCGACATCGTCGTTCCCGAAGACGCGTTGCGAATGGTGCGCGAAACCGGATGCGATGCCGTAATGATCGGCAGGGCGGCATCGACCAATCCTTGGATTTTCCGGCAGCTTGCGCAGTTTGTTGAGTCGGGTTCGTGTGAGCAACCGACGGAGATGGACCGCTATCGTTTGCTGTCCACCTACTTCCGCAATCTAGTAGAAACTGAATGGCCCGACGCCATTGGCAAGATGAAACAGTTTGCGTGCTGGTTCACTCACGGGGTTCGCAACGGCAGCGAATTGCGCCGGAACGTTCACAGGTCCCGCACTACGGGTGAAATTCTCGACCGAGTCGATAATTTTTTCAGCGAGTCCGTAACCGCGGAAGGAGTGCTATGACCGCAGCCTCTGCAAGCACGCCGGGCCTGGAACGCCGCAGGGAACGCCGTGTGCCCGTTCACCTTCCCATGCTGGTCCGCGGAACCGATCGAAGCGGCGACCGGTTCGAAGAACGGACATCGAGCGTGAACCTGTGCCGCGGTGGAGTAGCCTTCGCCACGCGGTACGCGGTGGACCTCGGCACGAAACTGGAGATCAGCATTCCATCGGCGTCTTCGGCGGGCGATACTGAGGCCGAATTTTCCACTCTCGGACGCATTGTCCACCTGATGCCCGGGAAGTCCGAACGTGAATCCGTTGTTGGCGTTGAGTTCACTGGGCCGCGGTTTAATCGGATTTTTGTTTCGGAATCGACTTCTTAGAGAGCGATTGACGGCCTACGCAATTAGGCAGGGAACTTCCGCAAGATTAAACCAAAAGCGCGCAGGCTGAAGTCTGCGCCACTGGGCTTCCTTCGTCCTCATATTTGTAGAGAGGCGTGAATTCTAGCGTTCCAGCAGGAGTTGCTTGTACGCATCGCGCTTGCCCAGACCTCGCTCTCGCGCGGCTTGCTTGAGTGCTGCTTTGCGGTCCACCCCCGTTTCGGCTTCGATCTGTTCCACACGCTTTCGCAGTGATATTGCCGTATCGACGTGCGGAGCTTCGGGATCGCCCGGCCCGATCAGGAGCGTGATTTCTCCGCGGGGAGCGCGTTTGCGCGCGGCTTCGAGCAGGTCGGGAAGTTTTCCCCGCAGAAATTCTTCGTGAATCTTCGTAATCTCCCGCGCGATCACGGCGGGACGCGGCCCCAAAATATCCTGAGCGTCGGAAAGAGTTTCCACGATGCGATGAGGCGCCTCATAGAAAACCAGCGTTCGCGGCTCCGCTTTCAGTGCGTCGAGTTCCTTCCGGCGCGCTCCGGCCCGCGAAGAAAGAAACCCAGCGAACAGAAATCCTTCCGTAGGCAGCCCTGAGGCCGCCAGTGCCGCAACCAGCGCTGAAGGGCCGGGAATCGGCACCACCTGAATGTGGTGCCGCAGACACAGACTCACGAGGCGATGCCCGGGGTCGGAAATCCCCGGCGTCCCGGCGTCGCTCACCAGCGCCACCTTTGCCCCCTGTTCCATCTCGATCACCAGTTCCGGCGATCGCGTCAATTCATTGTGGTCGTGATAGCTGACCATTTCCTTGCGAATGCCGTAATGATGCAGCAGCTTTTGCGTTTGCCGCGTATCTTCGCAAGCGATCACATCTGCTTCTTTCAAGATGTTTAACGCTCTCAGCGTAATGTCTTCGAGGTTTCCAATGGGAGTGGCTACCAGATACAGGCAGCCCATGCCCGCTTCTCGTTCGGGGTTATTAGTCATAATTGCTTTCCAAAGCGGTTAGTTTAACACGCACAATCGCTGCACGATGCCAGCTCCGCGCGTCTCTCCTTGACCGCCGCCCGTTGTCCGAGATCCCCGAAGGGGCAACACAACGTAGCCCATAGCGGAAGCTATGGGAGGGGCATCGAAGTTTGCGGCAAAATCCCGTCATGGGTGGCACAAAGTACTCGCTCAAGTAAAGCTTCGTAAGCGACCTACGTAAAGTTCCCCCGCTGCATAGGCAGAAGCGGTTGCCCGGCGTGCTAAGATAAGGGGTCTATCTCATGAACCAGGGGGAGTGTCGAATTGCCGCTCTACGAATACCGCTGCCTGAAGTGTGATCGCCACACGGATAAGATCGAAAAGTTGAACGGACCGCACCTGAAGAAATGCCCGCATTGCGGCGGCAAGGTGGAATCGGTTCTCACCGCTCCTGCGATTCAATTCAAAGGCTCTGGATGGTACGTCAACGATTACGGAAAGAAAACGTCGGGTGGCGACAGTTCGAAATCCGAAGGTTCAGACAAGTCCGAAAAATCGGAAAAGTCCGAAAAGAGCGAAAAAACCGAGAAGTCGGCAAAGTCCGACTCCAAACCGGCCTCTTCCAGCCAGGACAAGAAGACGGCCAAATCGCCGAAGGAAAAGTAGTTCCTTTTTGCTAGTGAGATGGAAAGAGATGGAAGGTTTGTAAGTCGGGGCTTCAGAGCCTGTGTGGCAACCTCGATTTCCACAGCTTGTATCTTTTGTGGAAGCGAATAACTTGAATCGTTGCAACAAAAGTGAAAACTGAAAAGGGATGTGGAAATCGATTTTTGGCACATACCACACAGGCTCTTCAGCCAAGACATTTCAAGCGTTTGAGGAGGGGTTTTAATCCCTAGCGTTACAGCTTGAGCGACCGCAGGTACTCCCGGAAATCATCCCCGAATTCGGAATTTTCAAGCCCGATTTCGACGGAAGCTTTCAGAAAGCCCAGCTTGTCCCCGGCATCGTAAGATTTCCCATCGTAGATATGAGCAAATAATCCCGTTTCTTTCGCGAGCAATCGGAGCGCATCTGTCAATTGTATTTCTCCGCCGCGACCCGGTTCGGTTCGCTCCAAACAGTCGAATATCTCAGGTGGAAGCATATAACGCCCGGTGATGGCCAAAGTAGAAGGAGCTTCGGCAGGTTTTGGTTTTTCAACCAGGTCCCGAATCTTCATGAGGCGTTCGCCCCATCGCGGGAGATTCGCGTGTTCGATGTCTACAATTCCATATAGACCGGTTCGCGCGCGAGGCACATCCTCGACGGTAATCGCGCCTTTCCCGGTGGCCTCATAGACCTCGACCAATTCTTTTGTCGCGGGCCGCGGTCCAGGAATAATTACATCGCCCAGTAGGACTGCAAATGGCTCATCACCCACCAGTTCCTTGGCCACCAGCACTGCATGTCCAAGCCCGAGAGCCTCTTTCTGGCGTGTATAGCTGAAATGCACCATGTTCCCTATGTTGTGCACCAGTTCGGCCAGTTCGTGTTTACCTTTACTTTCGAGAAAACTTTCCAGCTCTGGCGACGAGTCGAAGTGATCCTCGATGGCATTTTTACCGCGGCCAGTAACAATGATGATGTTATCGATTCCGGAGGCAACGCACTCCTCCACGACATACTGGATCAGCGGTTTATCCACCACTGTTAGCATTTCCTTGGGCTGCGCTTTGGTCGCGGGGAGGAAGCGTGTGCCCAATCCCGCGGCGGGCAGGACAGCTTTGCGAACGCGTTGCGGCTTTTCGATCATATATCGTGAGGACCTTGAATCACCTTACGTGGCGTTCTCGCTTTATGTCAATCCATCTCATCGAACATGGATAGCGAAATGTTAATCTTTGTTAGTCCATCGCTTTAGACGATGCGAAAGGCGAAAAAATGGCGCGAGGAAATTACGCGTTTCGCGGTGTGATAACATAAGCTTTTCTCAAAGTGGGGAAACAACTCGTGTCAACGCGCATCCTGGGAATCGAATCATCCTGTGACGAGACGGCCGCAGCCATAGTGGCCGACGGTCGCGATATCTTATCCAGCGTCGTCGCCTCGCAGATGGACATCCACCGCAAATATGGCGGTGTTGTCCCTGAACTCGCCTCACGGGAGCACCTGCGACAGATCGTCCCTGTCGTACGTGAAGCTCTTGCGCAAGCCGGCCTTTCGTTTGCCGATATCGATGCAATTGGTGTTACTCGTGGCCCCGGTTTGGTTGGCTCGCTGCTTGTCGGACTTACCTACGCCAAGGTTCTTTCCCTCGAACTTGGAAAGCCGCTGGTCCCGGTAAATCATTTGGAGGGCCACGTTCATGCCGTCTTCCTGGAATCTCATATCGAGGGACGGATTCCTGTGTTGCCCGCAATATGCCTGATCGTCTCTGGCGGACACACTCTGCTCTACCACGTCGAGCAGGGAACCAAGATAGGCGACTCTCCTGCTCCGGGATTCGCATTTCGCAAAATGGGTGGCACCCGCGACGACGCCGCGGGCGAAGCCTACGATAAGGTCGCCAGACTCCTCGCGCTCGGCTATCCCGGCGGCCCAGTGATCGACCAATTGGCCGCTCGTGCCGCAGCGGCTGGTTTAAACGTGAAGTCCAAAGACGGTCTGCATTTCGGTCCGGTGAAAATCAAAGGGAACCCATACGATTTCAGCTTTAGCGGGGTTAAGACTGCCGTCTTATACCATGTCCGTTCCCACCCGGAATTCAATGGCGAAATCGAGGAGCGCGAGAAAGCCTTGCAAGAGGGGCGCCGAAAAGCTGCGGAACTATTTCCTCTATGCAGCCCGCAAACGCTCTCACTGATCGCAAACTTTCAGACCGCAGTCGTACACGATCTGGTGACCCGAACTCTTGCAGCCGCCGAAGAAACCGGGGCCCGCGCGATCCTGGTTTCCGGAGGCGTCGCCGCCAATTCCGAGCTGCGAAATACATTCACGTCGAAATGCTCTGAAAAGGGAATCGACGTATTTTTCCCCAGCAGAGCGCTGTCCACCGACAACGCCGCCATGATCGCCGCAGCCGCCTATCCTCATCTGCTGGCTCACGATCTCGCGTCATCGGATTTGAATGCTGAGCCCGGCTTGCGTCTGGCTTAAATCTTTTCAGTTGGTTGATGAAAGATTAAAGCTTTTTCAAACTTTGCTTCTTTCAGCGCCAAGACTAACCGTCCCCGAATGGGCCCAAAAGAAAAAGCCCCAAAGCAATAACGCTTTGAAGCTTTTCGTTCGAATGATTCTCTACGCCTAAAATTCCACGCCTTCGGATTTTTCCAGGGGGGACGGCATTTGCAATCTTGCTTTTGCCAGGGACTTGATCAGGGCGTCTTCCATGGTTTCCGGGGAGGTGTTTCGTGCGGTGGCTAGCTCACTGACCAGGAGGAACTTGGCTCGCTCCAGCATTTTCTTTTCTCGGAAGGAGAGCGGCTTAGTGCGGCTGAGGGAGACTAAACTCTTTAATACTGCTGCCACTTCTATTAGAGCCCCGGTCCGCATCCTTTCCGAGTTCTCCTTGAAGCGATGCTTCCAGTCGTGATGCGAATTCGGTTTGCCTTTTTCCAGAAAGCCCAGAACTTTGAGCGTTTCTCCATTTCGAATCACGGGACGTAGGCCAACCGAGGTTGCATTGGTGGCCGGAACCATGACTTTCAATCCACTCGCGTAAATCTTTAGCATGTAATACTTTTCCGTACGACCGTTCAAAATCCCGAAATTAATCTGCTCGATGATCCCAACACCGTGGTTCGGGTACACAACTTTGTCCCCAATCTTATAATCCATGGTTGAAGGCCCCCTCAAGAGATGCTTGATTCATCTACTTTGGGCCATTTCGGGAAAGAAGTCAATACATATTTCGCCTAGAATCAGTAAGTTATGGTGGTTTTCGGTTTCTGATTGGCAATCGAATTGCTAGATATATTTTACAAAGGATTTACACGCATCTCATTTCTATCTGCGTGCAATGCATGAATTCGTCTGCTTTGCGATAGAATACCTGCATGCTCATTCTGGCAATTGACACCAGTACTCGTGCGGGAAGTATTGCATTATTAGGAGATAGGCAGGTTTTGGCGGAAATCTCCTCCAGTGAAGAAACCCCTTATTCGACAAGGCTTTTTCGTGATTTGGAGATGCTGCAATCCAGGACACAGTTTCGAATGGACCAGATCGATGTGTTTGCCGTCGCGGCGGGTCCCGGTTCGTTTACGGGATTGCGCGTAGGACTGACGGCAGTCAAAGGCTGGGCGGAGGTCCACCACAAGCCCATCGCAGCCATTAGTGGTCTGGAAGCCATTGCGTCCCAATCCACTGCCAACAGCGACGTCGTAAGTCCATTCCTTGACGCCCGCCGAGGCTACGTTTTTGGTTCCACCTACCGCCGCAGCCGTCCAGGTTCAAACACTCTGCAACTTGTCGGAGAAGAAGCTATCTTCTCGATAGAAGAGTTCCTTGCTTCGGTGAAAGCAAATAGCGGATTGAACCAGCCGGTCTTAGTTTCTTCGACCCCTGAGACCCTGCCGGTAATTTTGGTCGAATCCATTCTTCCAGGAGCCCGATTAGAGCAGGTCCCGGAGGGTCTGGCGGCAACAATAGGCCTTCTAGCCTTCGATCGCTCAGATGGCGGCGATTTGGCAGATCCCCTTACCCTGGATGCCAATTACATTCGCCGCTCGGACGCCGAAGTGGCACGCACACCCGCATGAATCTTGACTCATCCGAGCCGTTGATTCGACGCCTCACTCGATTAGATGTTCCGCGTGTCATTGCAATCCTCGAAGAAAGCCCCGAAGCGGCAAGTTGGTCCGAACACAGCCTCATTCAAAATATTGCTGGTGGACAGCCGGCCTGGGTCGCGGAAGAAAACGGGAAAGTTTGCGGGTTCCTGATAGGGCGACTGGTCGTGGACGAGTTTGAAATTCTGAACGTAGCTGTTGCTCATACTAGCCGCAGAAGGGGAATTGGTTCGAAGTTGGTAGCCGCCGCCCTCGAATTTGCGCGGCAATCTGGCAGTCCGCGCGCTTATTTGGAGGTGAGAGCTTCTAATAGGTCCGCGATCGCGCTCTATGGACGTCATGGTTTTGCGCCGTGCGGCAGACGATCTCAGTACTACCGGAACCCTGTCGAGGACGCTCTGCTGTTTTCGTTGCAAATGGATAGTTGAAACCGAAAAAATCTACAATTTTCGTTGCAAATCCTCTTGGCCTCCCTTTTACATTGTGCTAGGTTATTTTTGTGATGTAACACTCCATTCACAATTCGTTTTAGTCAGGAGGCGCGCGATGCCCACCGTTACGCGGGAAATACGCGAGCAACTATTGACATATGACGAGGAGCTTCAAAAGCTGGCTCAAAAACACGCCGAGTACGACGCCCAGCTAAAGCAGCTCTCCCAAGCATCCTACCTGGACCTGGAAGACCTTCAGAAAGAAATCGCCCTTAAAAAATTGAAATTAGGCGTCAAAGACGCGATGGAGCAATTAATCGCCCGTCGCCTGCGCCAGCCGCTTGGTCGATAGACGCATCGGCGGATCGCCAATTTGAGATAGAATGTTCCTGCGCGGGGAAGTGTGTCGCACAAAAACTCCCGTCAAGGACGTTCATGGTTAAGGATGGCTACAACTTTGCCGCAGGTCCACTTGTGTTTGGACTGCTGGCGGTTGGATTTCATTGGTATTGGCTCGGCGGTGTCCTGCTACTGCTGGGCGCGTTCGTTCTGTACTTTTTTCGCGATCCGGAGAGGACGATTCCCTCCGATCCCGATCTTCTCGTCTCTCCCGCCGATGGCCGCGTGATGGAAGTCGTCGAAGAGCCCTTCGGTGGAACTTCCGGACGCAGAATCAGCATCTTCCTTTCCGTCTTTAACGTGCATGTGAATCGGTCGCCGGTCGCCGGGCGCGTATCGGCCATGGAATATCGCAAAGGTCAATTCTACGCAGCCATGCGCGGACGCGCGTCGGAGGAAAACGAGCAGAACGTCATCCACGTCACCACCGATCGGGGAGAAATCGTTTTCAAGCAGATAGCCGGCTGGGTGGCGCGGCGCATTTTGTGCTGGAAGGTAGTAGGCGATACCGTGACTCGCGGAGAACGCGTAGGTATGATACGGTTTGGTTCGCGCGTGGACATCTGGTTTCCTCTGAATGTCGAAATTCTCGTCCGTCCCGGTCAAAATGTGGCCGGCGGATCGAGTATCCTGGCCCGGTGGCGATGAGCAGCTTCGAACAGCACGAACTCGGTTTCCCCGGCTCCCGCCGCGCCAACGCGAAATTGCGCCGCGGCATATACCTACTCCCCAGCATGATGACCGTAGCCAACCTGGTCTGCGGTTTCTACGCCATCATGTCCGCCGTAAAAGGCGAGCTCGCCGATCTGGATTCCGCTGCAAAAGCCATCGGTTTCGCCATCGTCTTCGATTCCTTTGACGGCTTTGTGGCCAGAGCCACCGGCACCACCAGCGAATTCGGCAAACAGTTCGACTCACTCGCCGACATGGTCAGCTTCGGCATCGCTCCGGCGGTGCTGGCGTTTACCTGGGGCGTACGCAACATCCTGCAAAGTGAAACCATCGACATTCGCCGCATCCATCAGATCGGCTGGTGGGTCGGACTGGCCTTTGCCGTCTGCTGTGCATGGCGGCTGGCTCGGTTCAACATTCAGGGAATGGCGCCGGGAGGAGGCTCGAAGTACTTTATCGGATTGCCTTGTCCCGCTGCCGCCGGTCTTCTGGTTGCCACGGTTCACGCGATCAAGACCCCGATCGAGGATTGGCGTTGGTCAATCGTTTGGATGATTGTGATTACGATTGCGGCGGCGCTGATGGCCAGCACCGTCCGCTTTCGCAGCTTCAAGGATATTCCCATGGCGCGCAGGCAGCCCTCTGTACTGATTGTTCCCATGGCCGTACTTGTGTTCCTGGTCTTTTTCTATTCCGAAGTGGTGCTGATGGTGATCGCTTCCTGTTACGTAGCCATCGGCGTGATCCTGCACTTAGTGCGTATCCTGCGGCCGCATCCGCCTTCGCAGCCAGCCTGAGACATGACTCTCCCCCATGAAGCAGTCCGTGTAGCCATTGCAGGCGCAGCCTCGCTGCGCGGCAAGGAAATAAAACTGTGCCTCGAAGACGCGAATTTCCTCACCAGTGAAATCCGATTGCTCGATGAAGGAATCGCGGCCGGCACGCTGACCGAGGCCGGAGGCGAACCCGCAGTCATAGAAACCGTGGATGAAGATAGCTTCGAACGCGTGCGCTTCGCCTTTTTTACAGGCTCGAAGGAATTTTCCGCTCGTCACGTGGACGAAGCTCGCCGCGCCGGCGCAACCGTGATCGACTTGAGCAATCGCATAGACACAGCACCCGGCGCAAAACCTTGGATTCCGGCGCTGGATGCAATATTGGGCGCTCCAATGGCCTCTGCCGCCCCAGACGCACCCCAAAGCCTGTTTCTCGCTCCCTCCGCGCCTGCCGACGTTGCGATCTCGCTCTCCGCTGCGTTCGCCCCGTTGGGCTTGACCCGCCTCGTTCTCACCTTCTTTCAGCCGGTCTCGGAACGTGGCACCGAAGGCATCGAAGAACTGGAAAGCCAGGTCGTGAAGCTGCTTTCCTTCGAACCGATCCCTCAAGCCGTCTTCGATGCACAGGTCGGTTTCAACATGCTTACCGCATACGGCCCGGAGTGCACCCAAAAACTCGCAGATATTCGCGGCGGGATCGTCTCCGAAGTCATAAATTACGTCGCCGGACGAATCGTTATGCCGTCGATTGCATTAGTCCAGGCTCCGGTGTTCCATGCGTACGCCTTTACAGCGTATGCTGATTTCAAAAATAAAGTTGCAACAGACACTGTGGTCGATAGACTAACGAAATCCGGCCTGAAGGTGGCCGCTGCGGACGATCCGCCGCCTACGAACGTGAGTGTAGCCGGGGAAGCGCGCCCCGTCCTCGCCCGCCCGGAACCCGACCCCGAAATCGAAACAGGCTTCTGGCTCTGGGGCGCAGCAGACAATTTGAGAGTGCCAGCAGCGACAGCCATAGCAATAGCGGAGAAACTGCTTGCCTCATAATCCAAAAGGCGGAATCAGCCACAGAGGCACTGAGGCACAGAGAAAACATGTCACTGTTTTCAGCTCAGGATTTTCTCTCTCTTCTTTTTCCGCTCTGTGCCTCTGTGCCTCCGTGGCAATCTTTCTGTCTTCTTGCGGGTATCGCGTTGGCGGTGCCGCTTCCAATCTGCCGCCGGGGATTAAAGTAATCGCGGTCCCTGCGCTGGAAAATCAGACCAACCGCTATCGCATCGAGCAAATCATGACCCAGTCCGTGGTTCGCGAATTTCTTGCGCGGACAAAATATAGGATCGTCTCGACCGAAGACTCGGCGAACGCCGTCCTGCACGGCGAAATCACCAGCCTGGAATCCACTCCCGTCGTTTTCGATACCTCCGTGCAAAGCCCGACTGCGCCCACATCGACAGCGCGCGCGACCACGATGCTCGTTTCGGTTCACATGCGAGTTTGGCTCGAGGAAAAAGAGACAAAGAAGATTCTCTACCGCAACGACAACTTTCTTTTCCGCGAGCCCTACGAGATTTCCACTAATCCATCTACTTTTTTTGATGAACAAGGTCCCGCCCTGGATCGAATGGCCAAAGACTTCGCGTCGCGGCTGGTCGCTGACATAGTGGAGAATTTCTGATGCCCGGAATCTCTCACGACGAGCTTCTGGCACGAATGGCGAAGGGCCAGCCCATCCCCGGAATTCTTTTGTACGGCGATGAATCCTACCTGCGCGAAATGTGCCGCCGCAAAATCATCGACGCCTATGTGCCCGTGAACTTTCGCGATTGGGGCATCACCCGTTTTTCCGCCGAGGACGATTCGCTCTCCACGATCCTCGGTCAGGCACAAACCCCATCGATGCTAGCCCCGCAACAGGTAATTTTCGTCAGCGACGTCCAGGCGTGGGGGCGCCTCGGCGACGACTCCCGCGACGAACTGGTCGAAGCACTATCCGAATACCTGAAGAATCCCGCGCCATTTTCCGTACTGGTATTCGAGGCAAGCGAGCTGGATCAGCGCATGCGCCTGACGAAGGTCTTGGCAGAGAAGATGGTCGTTGTGCAAGTCGCGCTTTCAGACAAGCCCGAAGAGCGCGCCCAGCTCGCCGCGCCGATTGCCTTGGAAATGGCGCGCGAACAGGGAGTGGACCTGGACCGCGATGCCGCGCAGGAACTCGCCGAAATCCTGAACGGCGACCTGGCCGCCATCCACACAGAACTGGAAAAAATCACCGCGTACGTGGGTGAACGCAAACGCATCGCACTCGCCGATGTCGAGCTGATGGTAGTTTCGGCGCGAAAGTACTCCACCTGGGACCTGACCGACATGCTAGCCGCGCAGCAGACTTCGAAGGCGCTGGAATTTCTCAATAGCTTGCTGCGCGATGGCGAACAGCTGGTAGCCATGCTGGGCGCGCTGGCCTGGATGTACCGGAAACTCCTGGAAGCGCAGGAATTGCCAGCCAATACAAATGGATGGCAAGCCGCCAGCCGCCTGCATATGCAATCCAAAGCCGCCGAAAAAGCCGTAACCCAATCCCGAAAATTCCCCCGCGCCCAACTAACCCAAGGCCTGGCCGCCTTATACGAAGCCGATAGCCGCCTGAAATCCGGCGCAGCCGACAAAACCGCAGTAATGGAATTCCTGGTAGCGCAACTATCCGCATCAACCAAATCCTAAAAAGATTTTCTCTGCGCCTCAGCGTCTCTGCGCGAGAAACCGGTTTTGCTTCCTGTACAAAAAGAAAAACGCCCGGGAAAACTCCCGGGCGTCCCCAAAAATCGCCAGAATCCTAAATCAGGCCTTAGCCGCAGTAGCCTTCAACCCATTAATCGCAATAGACAACCGCGACTTATACCGGTTCCCGGTATTCTCCTCCAGCACGCCCTTGCTGATAGCGCGATCGATGGCGGAGAGCGTAGGCTTCAACAGACTACCAGCCGTCGCTTCATCTTTAGCCGCAATCGCCGTCTTCAGCCGCCGCATTATCGTTCGCACGCGGGTGCTGTTCGCACGGTTAACTTGCTGGCGCACAATCGACTGCTTCGCCCGCTTCAATACCGATTTCTTACGCTTCTTGACCTTCCGTGCTGCTCCTTGCGCCATTCAACTCTCCTGTGTTTGTTGTTTCGGATTAACTACACTAACGGACACATTTCCCTTTGTCAACGAAGAGGGAGCACATTAAAGACGCTCTGCCAGCCCCATTTGCGACTTTACGGATGCGGCTGCGTCGCGTCCTGTGTTCGCGCCTTTTTCACGGTGTCCCATATCGCTGGAGGTAGCGGCGTATTGGGCGAGCATGCCGTGCCGATCAAATACCATTGCCCACTGCGTTTCACAAACGTATCCAGGCAGCCGTAGTTGTAGATGCTGTCCAGCGAAGGGTTCTTCTGGCTGGTGTCGGTATTGGTCATCTTGTAGCTCACGAGCGCCGTATCTCCGTAAAGATTGACCGCAAGATCGGACACTTGCGTACTCTTCACGTGAGCGTCGGAAGGATCCTTGCTGTTGTAGAGCAGATCGTCCGGCGAGGGGAACACCCAGGGTCTGCCCAGCAGGTAATTTTCAAGAACTTTGGCCTTGGGATACGATGCGACCCGGCCGAAGCCGGTGAGGTGCGTCAGGGAACCATTGTATAGATACCGCTTCGCAACCGCAGCGGCTGGCTCACCTGAACTTGGGTTGTTGGCGAACTCTTTTTCGATTGCAATCAGCTTTTCCTTGTCCGCATCCTGCGCCACTGCAATCGTGGAAAGCAGGAGAATCCCTGCGACAAAAATTCCCAGAACGATTCGTGCCAGTCTCATAAAAGAAGTCCTTTCTTGCTTGTGAAATAAAGCCGCTGAACCATCTTGTCTATCCAGCCGACCGACAATCTACACTTGACGGCCGCAGTGTGCAATCTTCCAAGCGTGTTATTTATCACAGCCCCGGCAGCTCTTCTGAGTGGCGCAGTAAGTACCAAAGCACACGCACCTTGTTCTTGCACGCGTGCCTGTCCTATAGTCTGTAGATCAATACTTTGTGGGCGGGAGTTCATTCGCCCTGCAGCGGTTTCGGGGATAATCGATGCGAACTACGACCCTGTGCGTACAGTGCGATAAGCCGGAGAAACAGTGTACGTGCGACCGCTATTGCTGCTACTGTCAGGGAGTGGAGGGCGTACGCCTTTGTGCGGACGGCAAATACTATTGTCCGGATTGCCGGGAAGCATGCGAGGTTCACGTGGCGGAAACCCATGACAGATGAATCGACTCGCGTCGCGTTTCACCTGGACCGCGACCCTGTGTTACTCAGCGCGGTTCATTGCGCGGTGCAGTATCAGGCTTCGCGAGCGAATCTGGAAGAGAAGAGTTGCGCAGAGTTTGCCAAAGTGACCGAGGGTGTTTGCCGGGAAGCTCTCTCGCACCTTACCGATGCCGACGACGGCCTCGATGTTACGCTCGACACATTTCCAGACCGCATCGAGGTTTCCATCCGCCATCACGGCCAGTTAGTTCCTGCAGTCGGGCTAGAGACCTTCACGACTCCGAATACCCACGAAAGCGGTAATACCCGCCTAAGCGGCATTCAATTGCTTTCCTGTGTGGATCGGGTCAGTTTCAACGCCGAAGATGGTGTCGCCCACACCATGTTAGTGAAATTTCTCCGTCCCAAGAACTGACAGGAAGAGTTTCCAGCAGCCCCACTCTGCCGCTACATCGTCACAGCAAATGTATTTCGCCGAATCAGCGACTGCATCTGGTCGTTCGTCAACGAGAGCTTCAGGTCGAGCCGGTCGCCCGCAGGTGTAATCTGCGCGCTATCCAAAAGCTGCCCGAGGTCCGGATTCGAACTTCCCACCTGATATTTCTTGTACATCAATCCCGCCTGCAGCAATGCCGCAAAAGTGTTCGCGTCCTCAGTGGATCCGCAAACGGCCTCGAACTTGGCATCGACTCCGCTGCCGCCCTTAATGCCAATTGTCAGAGCCTTGAGCTTGGAGGTCAGTTGCGCGGCTGCTGGGAATTGCGCTGTCTCTGGCACGAGTTGCTGCATCGCCAAGCGTGCGTAAGCGGGGCTGAGCACGGCCCAGACGGTCCCGCTACCATTGGCTTGATCGACCAGCGCGGACATGGCGGTATTCGAATACAGACCCTGGGTCTCGCCGAATCGCACACTAATCAACTTTTCAAGCTGCTGCCTCTGGCCAAACGCCGCCGTATTCGAATCGATAAAAAAGAAAAACAGGTCATTGGGACCGCTGCCGCCTCCAAAAGCGAACAGCGAAAACGTTCGAATCTTCACGATGGGGAGTTTTTTCGACGTGAAGTAAGCCTCCGCCGAAGATGGATTGAACTGCCCAAGCGCGATCCCCACAATCTGTTCGGAGGACGGCACCGCGCCGCCTTTCGCGTCGGCATTCACCTTGTCCTGCACCAGCGCCCACACCAGTTCCGTCACCTGCGTATTGGGGTCGATCCCCGCCGAGGTGAGGAATTGTTCGAACTCGCGGAATTTCGGGGGAAGCATCTGCGCCTTGAGCTGCGCAAACCAGGGGAACTGCCGGACCTGTTTCAAATCGGCATAGGCCACTTCGCCGGATTCCTTGGGAAATAATGTGAGGATGTCCGAGCCCACGCTGCCGGCATACGACGGCTTGGGACACACACCTATCAGTGCGATAAGAATTGCAAGCGCTTGAAGCCTTCTAATGTTCACGAGGTTTCTCCTGTGTTGCCGGTTCTGGGCTTGGTGCCAGGCGCGCTTCGATGGTCGCAGCGCGGGATTTCATCTCCGAAACGTATTCGAAATCGCTAATCGTTATAAGATCGGCTGTGGCGCTATCGAGTCCGCCGCGGGCCGCCGCAGTTGCCATCAGGCGGGCCATCTGTATATCTGACAGTATAGAAGGCACCACCATCGCTTCGAGTTGCACCAACTGCTCAAATACTTCGGCGGCTGACTCGGCAATGTGCAGCGACACATCCACCCTGTGTCTGGTCTTGCTCTCCATCGACAGATGAAGTGCTGAACCAACAGTCTGTTCCGATTCGTCGCTGCGGTCAATCGCTGCTAGAAACTTGTGTGCCGCTACATGCATGAACTGTACTTTGGTACACAATTCAGCCGAAACCTGCCCCTGCGGCGCGTTGCTGCTGTAGACCCGCGCCGCCATTTCGCCGATGCTAGCGGCGAGCGCTCCCGCAAGTGCAGCCACCGAGCCAGTTCCCGGAGCATCCGTACTTGCTGCCACAGCATCGAGCAGCGGTTGCGCGAGATCCGCGATCGGCCGCTTAGCGATTTCTTGAACTGCAAGACTCTCGATCGCGGCAGCCAGCCGGTTTTCCAGCACAATCCCCGGAGAAAAATTCTCCAGTTTCATGTAAAACTCCGCGGTCAGTTCAATAGCCTTGCGGGGGATCAAGCCGATAATCTCGCTTCCAACAACTGAACACCCGTGGTGCTCCGCTTCGCTCTTCACCATTTCGAACACCCGATGCAGTGGAGTTTGCTCAAAATCGGTCAGGTTTATGGAAACCTGCGCGAGGTCCCGGGACTTGAGTTCCACCCCCATCGCTTTCACATAGCGGAGCCCGCCGCTGGAAAACCGGATTGCCTTTGCGATTTTTTTCGCGATGGAGACGTCAGCCGTATCCAGATGTATGTTGTATGCAATCAGGAACTTTCGCGCGCCAACCGCGACGGCTCCGGCAGTCGGGTGCAACCGCGGCTCGCCAATGTCCGGCGACCGGTCTGGATTTCGAAACGCCTCTTCGTGCAGCCCTTCGAACTGCCCCCTGCGCACATCTTCGAGGTTCACGCGCTCGGGCTTGGTTGCTGCCGCTTCGTAAAAATAGACCGGAATGCGATACCGATCCCATATCTCCCGCCCCACGCGATGCGCCAGCGCCACGCAGTCCTCGATCGTGCACCCCTCGACCGGAATGAACGGCAGCACGTCGGTCGCCCCAATTCGGGGATGCACGCCCGAGTGCTGCGTCAAGTCGATCAGTTCCGCCGCCTTGCCGGCGCCGCGAATGGCGGCTTCGGCCACAGCTTCAGGCTCTCCGGCAAGTGTGACCACCGACCGGTTGTGGTCCGCGTCGCTGCTGCGGTCCAGAATCAAAACGCCCGGCACGCTGCGCATCGCCGCGACGATCGCATCCACTTTGGACGCGTCGCGACCTTCCGAAAAATTCGGCACGCATTCGATCAGGCGTTTCATAAATATCCGGGAAAATGCTCCAAACGATTGACCCCGCCCAAGGGCACAACTTCTCCTCGCGCGATTGTCAGCACACAGTAGTTAACACCAAAATAGTACGATACGTTGCGGTGATCCTCCAGATCGAAGATGGCTAGGACCGCCTTTTTGCCAACGAGGTCTCTCTCAAATGCCAATCCATTTCGACGCTGCCGCCAGTCCCGGAGGGACGACATAACGTAGCCCACCACGGAAGTGGTGGGAATATCAGGCAGAGACTCGACTAACCCCGGCAGGGGTGACACAAAGTATTGTGTAGCGGGACCTTAACGTTAACCAAATCCGCGAAATCAATCGTTCCGGGAAAACCGCGGACCTATTGCGCAGGGACAGTTCCGGGAGCGTACGCGAGCATTCGCTCGATGGGCGAGGCCATCTCCGGCGTGCCATCGGCGACGATCGCCAGCCCGATCTGTCGCGGTTGACCGGCACCGGTTCCGCCATCGATGGAAACCCACGATGCGCCATCGGCGGCGCTGGGCATTGTTTCAAGCATTGGCCCATCGGGCATCGCGACCAGCCTCGAGTCGAGCTTTTCGATGGCAATCACAATCGGCGCTTTCTCCTCACCGCGACCAACGAGTCCATTGATTTCAATTCCGAATTTCGCGACGTCGCCATGACTCAGCCAGCAGACTCGCGCGGGCAGGCCCTGAAACCGCAAATGCTTTCGCGCCAACGGAATCCATCGCTCTAGCATTTCGTCTTCGGGAAACATTTCCATCAATAGCCGATCGATGCGGTAAATGTCCGAAGGTTCCCCGGAAAGCGCCACCCATGTCAATGGCGTCCGTTCCTGGCTAAGGGCACGGATGTTATTTTCATATTCGAACGTTACCGCGCCGAGTTTCTGGAATTCCAGCATGCCAGGTAGTTGCGCAGAAGTCTGATCGGCAAGCAAGTCGGGCACAATGCCACGTTCGGCAAGCGTGGGAATCAGCGCATTGCAATTTCCAACCAATCCCACTGAAGCAGGCTCGCGCTTCCGCACGGCATTTTTCAGAATTCGCAGCGATTCATCCAGGTCGTTGACCATCACATCGCAATACCCGGTCTTGACGCGCCGCTTAATGCGCTCTGGGTCGCCATCGATACCGAGAAATGCGCCGCCACTGAGCTTCGCAGCAAGGGGGATCGCACCATCGGCCCGGGCCAATCCGGCTGAAACCACAAGTCTTCCGGCAAGGGTGCCGCCGAAATTGTTCCGCGCCGCCGCCGCAAGCATTTCGAATGCGCCATGGATGAATCCCTGGGTGCCAATGCAGGTCCAGCTTGGTGGTGCGGTCTGGCCGGAGAGAGTTGAGTTGGCAATGACAACGCGCGGCGCACTTTCCTGCATGCGGGAGATTCCTGCGGGTTTGCCGTCGTGCACCAAAAGCGTCTCATTGTGTTCGACCTGACGCAGCGCTTCGATTATCGCCTCATACGATGCAAATTCGACAGCATGCTCCGCCACATCTGGATCGAGACTGTTCATAAGCAGCCGCAGTGCTGCTTCCTGCTGCCAACCCTTGCAGGAAAGTGTTGCGCCGCGTGGTGCGCGGACATTGATCGGGGATGTCTTGGCGATAAAGTCGGCCATCACCTTCATCTTATTACACGGTGTGTGCGTAGGACAGGCTCCCTTGCCAGCCCGTGGGAAAAGCGAACAGGCTGAAGGCCTGTTCTACTGGCTCGCGAAGTCCCATTGCACACTCTGAGATTCGTGCGGTACTGTTCTTGATTCAAACTATGGCCTACGCGACACTTACGGAAAAACTCCTCAGCGCAATCAGTCGCGTCCCCAGCGAACGCGCCTTGATGCTCCGAGTCAACGGGCGCTGGGAGCCGATTTCGTCCGGCGAGTTCCTGCGGCGGATTGCCGGGCTTTCGAACGCGCTCGACCAACTCGGCGTCAAGGCCGGAGACCGCGTCGGCCTATTCGCGCCGAACCGCCCGGAATGGCATGTCGCCGATTTTGCAATTCTGGGACTCGGCGCTGCCGATGTGCCCGTCTATTTCAATGAATCGCCCGACCGCATCGTTTACATCCTGAACCACTCCGGCGCAGAGATTGTGTTTGTTGCCGGAGAGATGCAGACGCGCCGCCTGCTCGAATGCCGCAGCCGCCTTACGTCCGTGAAGCACATCATCTGCGCCGCCGCGCCCCCGGATTTGGGTGACGATGTTCTCCGCTACGAAACCTTGATTTCGACGGCCGCCGACGAAGCTATTGCCGAATACCGCCTGCGGGCGGGGAGATTGACTTCCGACCAGGTTGCGACAATCATTTATACCTCCGGCACGACAGGCGAGCCCAAGGGCGTCGTGCTCACCCACAATAATATGAGTTCGAACGAAGAGGTTTCCGCCGAGTCCTTCGGCATGTCGCCCGCCGACACCGCCGTCAGCTTCCTTCCGCTATCGCACGTATACGAACGCGTTATCGGCTACGCCTATTTATTTCGCGGCGTGCAGATCGCCTATGTGGAGCGCATGGACGATCTCCCGCAAGCTCTAGTGGAAATTCACCCGACGCTTGCCGCCGCCGTTCCGCGCGTGTTCGAAAAGCTATTTGCCAACATCATGCAGAAAGGGCATGAAAACACCGGCATAAAGCGGAAACTGTTCGATTGGGCCATAAACGTCGCCCGTGCCGCCATTAAGTGGCGCGCTTACGGAGAGTCCGCGTCGCTTGGGCTGCGTTTGCGCTGGGACATCGCCGACCGCGTGGTGTATTCGAAGATTCGCGAAGGCGTCGGTGGCCGAATGCGCGCATTTATTTCCGGTGGCGGACCCCTCTCTCGCGAACTTGCCGAATTCTTCTGGTCGGTAGGCGTGCCGGTTTATCAGGGCTACGGCTTGACGGAGACTTCTCCGGTCGTCAGCGCGAATTGCCCGGGCGCGAATAAAGTGGGAAGCGTCGGCAAGCCTGTCCCCCACGTGGATGTTCGAATCGCAGATGACGGCGAAATTCTGGTGCACGGCCCGTGCGTGATGCAGGCCTATTACAAGAAACCGGAAGATACCCGCGCGGTTATTTCCAGCGACAGAGGGCTCGCCACCGGAGACATCGGAAACTTCGACACCGACGGTTATTTGTATGTGACCGACCGCAAGAAGGACTTATTCAAAACGGCGGCAGGA
>Ga0265319_1000302_pt1 | contig 36694 bp, 27 predicted proteins | sample 4824metaG_FD_192443 | JGI IMG/M metagenome (GOLD analysis project Ga0265319, IMG submission 192443) | Rhizosphere microbial communities from Carex aquatilis grown in University of Washington, Seatle, WA, United States - 4-8-24 metaG | ecosystem: Host-associated > Plants > Roots > Rhizosphere >...
TCCTGACGGACAAAAACCCGAAGCGCCTCGGCCTGGTCGGGATGAGGGAGAGGATGGAGATGATTGGCGGGAAGCTCACGATCGAGTCGCTGCGCGGAAAGGGCACGACGATCCGCGCGGAGATGCCGTACAAGGGGGGGATGCCCCCCAAATGAAGCCTCCCGGGACAATTTCCGTCCTGATTGCGGACGACCATCCGGCCGTCCGCCGCCACGTGCGGTCCCTGCTGGGCGAGGATGCCGAGCTGAGGCTCGCCGGCGAAGCGCGCAACGGCCGCGAGGCCGCGTCGATGGCCCGGGCCCTGCGGCCGCACGTCATCCTCATGGATATCTCGATGCCGATCCTCAACGGGCTGGAGGCGACGCGCCAGATATTGGCGGGCCAGGCCTCGGCGAAGGTTGTCATCCTCTCGGCGCACGACGAGGAGGGGTACGTGGAGCGCGCAAGGGCGCTCGGCGCCGTCGGGTTTGTCGCGAAGCAGCACTTCGGCGAGACCCTGAATTGGGTGATACACGAGGTGGCGCAGGGGCGGACGCTCAGTGATCCGGTCACGACCGCGGGCGGCGATCCCCAGGGCCGCGGCGCCGCGGCGCCGGCCAGGCGCGATCGTCTGACGTCGCGCGATTCCGTCCTGCTCAGGCTTGTGGCGGAGGGTTCCCGAAAAAGACAGATCGCCGCGGAACTGCGCATGAGCCTCCTCGCGGTCGAGCGGTCCCTTGAGGCGCTGATGGCCAAGCTCGGCATACTGACGCTCGCCAATCTGGCCCGGTACGCGGTCGCGGCGGGCTCCGTCGAGAGCGACGTCGTCCTGACCATCACGTGAGGCCCCGTTCTCGGCCGCCTTAGGCGGCTGGCGAAGCCGGATCGAGGGGGACGGGCCCTTCCCAGAGGGGTGTACACCTATCTTTGCCACTCCGCGCGTGCCGAAAGTGCCCCGGGGCTGTCAGAGGGGTGCAATGACACATCCCATCGATCGTCTGCTTCGCTCGCCCGGCGCCACGCTGCGGCGCGCCGGAGGGCTCGCCCTCCTGTCCCTTGGCCTGTTCTCGGGCTCCACGGCCCGCGCTGACCTGTCCATCAACCTCCAGATCGAGGGCCCCCCGCCCCCGCCGCGCCAGGAAATGATCATCGGGGTAAGCCCCGGCGCGGACTACGTGTGGGTCGGCGGCTACTGGGACGGCTCCCCGGGCCACTACACCTGGGTGCGCGGCCGCTGGGACCACCCGCCGCATGCCCACGGCGAGTGGATCGCGCCGCACTGGGACAGGGACCGCGACGGCCACTATCACCAGACCCGGGGCGAGTGGCGCGACCATGACGACCACGGGGACCACGGGGACCGCGACCACCCGAGGCACTAGAGCCGCCGGCCCGCGCCAGGTCCTGAGGGACTGAACAGCGCCGGCTCGCCAGCGAAATCCGAGCCTTCCCGGCACCGCCCATGGCGGAGCCGGGGGGCTTTTTCGCGGGCGAAGGCGCCCTCAAATTGTGTTGTTCCGCGCCGTGCAGCAGGTAGTCCTCAGCCCCGAGGGACTTCACCGCGATGAACGACCAAGACCCCGGCGCCCCGCTCCAGATGACCCGGCGCCGCCTGATCGGCAGCGCCGCCCGCCTCGCGGCCGCGGCCGCGGCGGCGGCGGTCCTTCCCCCCAACATCCGGCGCGCGCTGGCGCAGGAGCCGCCCCGGCGGGGGTCGATCAAGGACGTGAAGCACGTCGTCCTCCTCATGCAGGAGAACCGCTCCTTCGACCACTATTTCGGGACGCTCTCCGGCGTCCGCGGCTTCGACGACCCGAACGCCCTCACGCTCTCGACCGGCAAGTCGGTCTTCCACCAGCCCGATCCCGGCAACCCCAGCGGCCACCTGCTCCCGTTCCACCTGGATACCCGCACCACGAGCGCGCAGAAGATCCCCTCCACGAACCACAACTGGTCCGTGCAGCACGACGCCTGGAACGGGGGGAAGATGGACAACTGGCTGCCGGCCCACCGCAAGGTGGACGGGCTCAACGCGCCGTACGTGATGGGCTACCACACACGCGCCGACATCCCGTTCCAGTTCGCCCTGGCGGAGTCCTTCACCATCTGCGACGCCTACCACAGCTCCCTCATGGGGCCGACCTGGCCCAACCGGATGTACTGGATGACCGGCACCATCGACCCGGAAGGGAGGGCCGGCGGGCCGATCATCCGGAACGAGGCCCCGCCCGAGGGCTACGGCTGGACCACCTACGCCGAGCGACTCGAGAAGGCCGGCGTCAGCTGGAAGGTCTACCAGCAGGACGACAACTACGGCTGCAACATGCTGGAGCTTTTCAGGGCGTTCCGGCAGTCGGGGTACGACTCGGCGCACCGCATTAAGGGGCTGACGCACGGGCCCGAGGGCCAGTTCGAGTACGACGCGGCCAACGACAGGCTGCCGGCCGTCTCGTGGATCATCCCGACAAGCACCCAGTCGGAGCACCCGGACTACATGCCGGCCGCCGGGGCGGCGTTTGTCGCCAGCAAGATCGACGCCATCGCGTCGAACCCCGAGGTGTGGGCGAAGACCGTGTTCATCCTCTGCTACGACGAGAACGACGGGATCTTCGACCACGTCGCCCCGCCGGTCCCCCCGGCCGGGACGCCCCAGGAATTCGTGGAGGGGCTGCCGATCGGGGCAGGGTTCCGCGTGCCGTGCATCCTCGTCTCGCCCTGGACCGCGGGCGGGTGGGTGTGCAGCCAGCCGTTCGACCACACGTCCTCGCTTCGCTTCCTGGAGCAGTTCACCGGGGTGCGCGAGCCGAACATCAGCGACTGGCGCCGCAGCACCTTCGGGGACTTCACCGCCGCCTTCCGCTTCGGCGAGCCCGCAGCCCTGGCGCCCCGGCTGCCGGACACGGGTGCCGCGCTCAGCCGCGCCCGCTTCGAGGCCGACAACCTTCCCTCGCCCACCCTTCCCGCTGCGGACCAGAGGCATCCCGAGCAGGAGAAGGGCCCGCGCTCGCGGGTGCCCCGTGGCCCGGGGCCGGCCTGAGGCGCGGCGCGGGCCGCGCGGGTCACTTCTGGCTCGAGGTGCCCTTCTTCTGGATGTCGAACTCGGGCAGGAAGGTGTTCGAGCGGTTGTCGCTCCCGAAGACGGAGAGGCTTCCGTGGCCGTCCGTCCCCGAGGCCAAGATAGCGCGCCGCTCGCCGGCCTTGTCGTTGGCGACGACAAAGCCGCCGTCGGCGTCCCCGGCGGCCACGAGGGTCACGGAGCCGTCCTTGTTGATCAGCGAGAGGCGGTCCGCCACGAGCATCGCCGAGTAGCCCGAGGCGGCGCCGGTCGCGCTCAGGTACGGGCTGGCGTCCGCGGTGCCGAGCGAGAAACCGATCGTCTTCTTGGAGTTGGCCTCCGAGGAGAGGCTGAGCTTCGCCCTCTCGTCCGCGGTGGTGGTCTCGATCGAGACGGCCCCGCCGCCGGTCTGGGACATGAAGAAATCCGGCCCGGTGTCCTTGATCTGGAGCCCGGCGCCGTCCGTGCGCGCGGTCATGTCGTCCGTCGCTCCCTTCTGCAGATAATATCCCTCGCCGCCGTAGGTGGCGAGGTGGACGGCCAGGGCGGCGTCGGCCCCCGTGGTCTCCTTGAAGGTCATGCGGCTCCTGCCCGGCCCCGCCGATATCTCCGCGCTACCCGTGCCGTCGTGCGCCGAAACGGTGACCACGCCGCCGGCGTCGGCCACCGACCCCAGTGAGACGACCGGCTTTCCGTTGGAGACGACCTTGAGCGACTTGACGGACAGCTCGGCCTCTCCGCTCGCGAGCCCGGCGGCGAGGACCTGGATCGTGCCGTGCGGCCCTATCGCGGCGTCGTACCCCTTGACCGTGTCCTTGAAGGAGCCGACGCTGGCCTGCAGCGACGCGAGCTGCGCCGCCTCGGCCGCGCTGGCGGCCTTCAGCCTGCCGAGGTCGCCCTTGGCCCCGAGCCACTCGAAGTCGAAGTAGGCCTGCACCAGGCAGAGCAACGCTGCGATTGAAATGGCCGCGATCATGGGGGAGGTTAATTTCATGCACCCTATCAGTATGGAACCACACCCGGTGGTTCAAGCACCGCGTGCCCCGGCCCCCGGGCGCCCTTTGATGACACATCGGCCGCGGCGCGGGGTCTGACGGATCACCCCCTTGACGTTCCTCCGGCTCCTCCTCATCGGCCTGGCGACCCTCGCCGCGCTTGCGGCCGCGGTCGCGGCCGCGGCGCTGCTTCCGCCCTTCCAGACCTGGTACGCCCGGATGGAACTCGACGACCTGCCCGACGTCAGGGCCTCCCTGGGCTCGGTCTGGGCGAGGTTCGGCAAGGTCGAGGTCTCGGACCTCAGGCTCGATCTCGGCGACGCCGTCCTCACGCTGCCCTCCCTCGAGGCCCGCCTCCCGGTCGTCGACACGATCCGCCGGCGCCACCTCCTCCTGAAGGGTCTCGTGGCCAAGGGCTGGACGCTCGACCTGAGCCGCATTCCCGACGCGGAACGCGACACGGCCGACGCCGCGCCGGCCGGCGGCGCGCCGGCGCAGGCGGCAGCCCGCGCCTTCGCCGGCATCCTGAGCGGCTGGTCGCTTCCCTTTGACGCCTCCCTCGACGGCGCCGACCTGGAGGGCGACGTCCTCGTCACGGTCGATCCCCGCAAGGAGCCCGTCCGGGTCCACGTGGTGATCCAGGGGGGCGGCATGGCCGCCGGGCGCGAGGGCGCGTTCACGTTCACCGCCGAGACCGCAGCGGCGGGTTCCGGCGCGGCGGGGGCTTCCCTTTCCGCGAAGGGCCAGCTGGCCGTCTCGATGGGGACCCCCAGGGTGGTCGGCCGCGCCGGCGTGCGCGCCGACGTCGCCCTGGCGCGGGGCCCGCTCCGGGAGGAGCTTGCCGTCGCGGCCGCCGCCTCTGCGGACCGCGCCGCCGGGACGGAAAGCTACACGCTCTCCCTGGCCCGCGGCGGGCGCAGCCTCGTGGACGCCGCCGGGACCTACCGCCTGTCGTCCCGCCGCTTCGAGGGAGACGTCAACCTGGACCTGGCGGACGCGGATCTCGCGCCGCTTCGGCCGGGCCGGCCTCCCGCTTCGCTGAAGACCGACGGCGCCGTTCACGTTGACGCCGACGCGGACCTCGCCGAGGTGCACGCCGCCGGGGAGCTGAGCTCGGCCGGGAGGCCCCTGGCCTCCCTCTCCCCCGCCCTGGGGCGGATCGCCGGCGGCAGCCTGATCGTCAAGTTCGACCTGCGGGCCCGCGGGAGCTCGATCCGGTTCGGCCGGCTCTCGGCGGGCTATTTCGCGACGGGCAGCACGGGGATCGACGAGGTGAGGGTCTTGCAGGCCTTCGAGATGGACCTCGCGACCGGCGCCGTGAAGCCGGCCGATCCCGCCTCGGACTGGCTCGAGGCCCGTTTTGGGGACATGCCTCTGGCGTGGCTGCCCGAGCTTCCGGGAGGGCTCGCCTTCGCGGGCGGCGAGGCCCTCGGCGCATTTTTCGTCCGCGCGAACGGCGACGGCTACACCCTGCGCACGACGGCGCTCGAGGCGAAAGGCGCCTCGATCCGCGCGAAGGCGGGCGTCGTCGCGAGCGGGCTCGACCTGCACGCCGCGCTGAGCGCGGACTACGACTCGAAGCGCCTCCAGGTGCAGCTGGCGCCCCTCTCGGTGGCGAGCGGGGGCAGGCCGCTCGCAAGCCTCACGGCGAAGGGCTCCCGACCGTCGGGCGCGGGACAGGCGATGGCCGTCTCGGGAACGGGGACCGCCGACCTCGTGGCCCTCGCGACCCTGCCGGCTTGCCCCGGGCTGCGCTGGATACCCGCACGCTCGGCCACCTTCGACTTCACCGGCAACATCGGCGCCTCGAGTGACATCGAGGCCAAGCTCTCGGTAGCCGGCCGCGACCCGGGCAACTCCATCGAGACCACGCTCAACGCGGATGTCGACGCGAGCGGCGCGGGAAACTTCATCGCCCCAGTCAAGGTGGCGGCCGGGGGCCGGTCCTCGGACATCTCGGTTGAGGGGTCATGGGGGCGCCAGAGGCTCGATCCCAGGGTCGAGGTCAAGGTGACCGGCGACGACGTGGGCCTGGACCAGCTGCTCATGCTGGCTGCGCCCCTGGCCGCCGCGGGCGGCGCGGGCTCGGGGGACGGCGTTCCGTTCTGGGGCAACTGGGCCGGGAGCCTGAAGGTCTCGTTCGACAAGCTCAGGACGGGCGACCAGGACTTCACGAGCGTGGGCGGCACCCTCGAGTTCGACCGCGGCGGCATCCAACTTGAGGGCGGGCACGGCGAGGTGCCCCCGAAGAGCCTCGCGAGCGTCGAGGCCACAATCGCATTCGACCCCTCGGCGGCGCAGCCCTACCGCCTCACCGGCACCCTGGCGCCCGTGGCCAACCTCGACTCGGCCCTTCTGCTTCCGGCCCGTCCCGGCCAGGACCCCGTGATCGAGGGCAAGTTCAGCCTTGCCGGGAAGATCACGGGAAGCGGAAGGAGCATGGGCGACCTGCTCTCGCATACCGAGGAGGAGGTCCAGCTCTCCAGCTCGGCGGGGATCGTACGGCTCCTCGCCACGAACGTGGCGGACGCGATCCCGGAGGCCGCCGCGCCCGTCTCGGACAGCGTGGAGGCGGTGGGCGACTTCGTCGGCTCCGTGCTCCTGGGGATCAAGGGGCATTCGCTCGACCCGAAGAGGAACACGGTGAGCACGCCCGCGGAGGCCGTCATCAGCTTCACGAACCAGGTCTCGGAGATCGGCTACGACAGGGTCTCGGTCACGGCGGTCCGGGGCGCCGACCGGACGATCCGCCTCCTCGACCTGGAGATGGTCGCGCCGGACGCGCACCTGAAGGGGACCGGGACGATAGCCTATGCGAGGGGCCTCGCCGTTTCCGATGAGCCGCTCACCCTCGACCTTCGCCTCGGGGTGAAGGACGTGTCCGCCACGCTCCTCTCGAAGGTCGGGCTCCTCTCCGGCGACAGGGACGGCCTCGGCTATCCACTCCTGGGAGAGCCCATCCGTTTTGGCGGCAGCCTTGCGCGTATCGACGACAAGCAGTGGCACGACCTCCTCGCGAAGGCGGCGGCGCAGAAGGCGAAGAAGAAGGAGAAGGCGGGCCCGTAGCTCCGCTCCCCGGTCACTCGATCGGCCGCATCTGGATCGAGTCGATCGTCTTCTTCCCGACGAGGACGTTCGTGACGACGACCATCCAGTCGCCCGGCTTCACCCAGCCGCGCCGCAGAAGGTAGGCGAACGCCCCGGTGATCGTCTCCTCCGGATCGGGCGTGAACTTGACGAGGAAGGGCTCGACGCCCCAGAGGAGCAGCATGTGCCGGAACACCTGGGGCTCGTCGGTGAAGGCGTAGACGGGGCACCGCCACGCCCTGAGGGCGGCCAGCGCCTGGGGCAGCAGCCCGTTGCGGGTGAACACGACGATCCCGGCGTCCCCAAGCTCCTGGGCGAGGACGACCGCCGACCTGAGCAGCCGGTCCTTGTTCGTCTTCAGGGGAAGCGCGTTGTTGTAGCCCTTTACGGCGCTGCCCTCTATCCGGCCCGCCACCTTCTTCATGAACTGGACGCACTCGAGGGGGTACTTGCCCGTGGTGGTCTCGCCCGAGAGCATGATGGCGTCCGCCGTGGCCCACACCGCGCCCGCGATGTCGCTCACCTCGGCCCGCGTCGGCACCGGCGACGAGATCATCGACTCCAGGAGGTGCGTCGCGACGATGACGGGCTTCCTGTGCATGATGCAGGCGTCGATGGTCCTCTTCTGGATCAGGGGCAGGTCCTCCATCGGCACCTCGATGCCCAGGTCGCCGCGGGCCACCATGACGGCGTCGGAGGCGACGATGATCTCGTCAAGGTTGGCGATCCCCGACTGGTCCTCGATCTTGGAGATGATGCGCGCCGAGCTTTTCAGGTCCGAGAGGAAGCGCCGCAGGATGTCCACGTCGTCCGCCTCGCGGACGAAGGACAGCGCGAAATAGTCGACGTTCTCCTCCACCCCGACCGCGATGTCCGCCCGGTCCTTTGCCGTGAGGGCCGGCAGGCGCACCTTGACGCCCGGAAGGTTGATGTGGCGGCGTCCCGTGAGCCGCCCCGGGACGACCACGCGGCACTGGATCCGCCCGGGCGAGGTCTTCAGGACCTCGAGGCGGATCAGGCCGCTGTCGACCAGCACCGTCGTCCCCACCGTGACGTCCTCGCCCATGTGGGGGTAGTTGACCCCAACGGCCGGCACGCCGCCCTCGGATTCGCCGGGCGCCGGCAGCAGGTCGATCCTCTGGCCGGCGGAAAGCTCGATCGGCTCGGCGAGGTCCCCCGTCCGTATCTCGGGCCCCTTCACGTCCATCATGAGGGCGATGTGGCGCTGGGTCCTGCGGCAGACCTCGCGCACGCGCCGGATCATCGTGCGCGTCCACTCCTCGTTGGCGTGGGCCATGTTGAGCCGGCAGACGTCGACGCCCGCGAGTATCAGCTGCTCGAGCATCGCCTCGTCCGACGACGAGGGCCCCAGCGTGAACACGATCTTGGTGAGGCGGTAGGCCTCCTTGGGCATCGGCGCTGCGGTCGGGGTGCTCACCGAGGGGAAGTAAGCAGGACTGATGCCGAAACGGGCGGCGGCCGTAGCCGCCTGCCCTAGACGAGCTTTGCGTCGAGCGTGATCGCGGCCTTGAGCACCCGCGAAACCGGGCAGTTGGCCTTGGCGCCCGCGGCGATCTCGGCAAACTTCTCGGCGGATATCCCGGGGACCTTGGCCGTGGTCGTGAGCTGTATCGCCGAGATCGTCCAGCTGGTCTGGGGGTTGTTCTCAAGCGTGAGGGACGCCGTCGTCTTCAGCGTGTCCGCCGTGAAGCCCGCCTGGTCCAGGGCGGCCGACAGGGCCATGGTGAAGCAGCCCGCATGGGCCGCCGCGATCAGCTCCTCGGGGTTGGTCCCCACCCCGGACTCGAACCGGGAGCCAAACGAGTACTGGGAGTTGTTCAGGACCGTGCTGTCGGTGGACAGGGTGCCCCTGCCGGTCTTCAGGTTGCCGTGCCATTCCGCGGAAGCGTTTCTTTTCATAGGGGCAGAACGAAGCAGCGTTTCGGCCCGTCCGCAAGGCCTGCCGCCGGATTCAGGGCAGCCGGATGCCGCGCCCGTCGATCACGATCCTGCGCTCCTTGTAGAGGGAGCCTATCGCCTGCTTGAAGGCCTTCTTGCTGACCCCGAAGGCGTCCCGGATCTGCGCGGGCGGGCTCCCGTCTCCCAGGGGAAGCCCGCCTCCCGCCTTCGCCAGCGCCTCGAGGACCTGCTCCTTCAGCGGGGCCACCCGCGCGTAACCCGCCGGGTTGATGCTCAGGTCGATCTTCCCGTCGGGGCGGACCGAGCGGATGTAACCATCCAGCCTCTGGCCGATCGTAAGCGGCGCGGGCAGCTCGTTGTGATAGAGGAGCCCGATGTGCGCCCCGTTCACGATGGCATTGTACCCCAGCGTGGTCATCCCCGTGACCATGAGCTCGACGGCCTGCCCCTCGACGTATTCCGGCGGGGTCACATTCAGGTGACGGTTGAGCCGCGTCGTGGCCACGATCCGGTCCGTCTTGATGTCGACGAAGATGTACGCGACCACCCAGTCTCCCGGGTTCACGCGCCGACTCTGCTCCCGTATCGGTAGCAGGAGGTCCTTGCTGAGCCCCCAGTCCAGGAACGCCCCGATGCGAGGGTTGGTGCTCACGACCCTCATCGCCGCGAACTCGCCGACCAGCGCGTGTGGCGTCTCCGTCGTCGCGACGAGGCGGTCCTCGGAGTCCCGGTGCACGAACACCTCGAACGACTCGCCGACGATCGTGCCCTGCGGCACGTAGCGGCCGGGCAGGAGGATCTCGCCGCGCTCGCCGCCGTCAAGGTACACGCCCGGGGTCGCGATCCTCGTGACAAAAAGAATGTTGCGCCGCCCGATCTTCGCCATGGGGCCAAGCGTGGGGCCCGCCAAGGGGCGTGACGAGAGCCATATGGTCGCCGCCGCGGGGTCCAGTTCCCTTGACTGCTCTCGGCCTATGGGGTCTCTATAGGCATGCTGCCGCCAGGGGATGGGGCGGCGCCGCACACCATGAAATACAAGACCATCGAGATGGGGCTGAACAAGAAGATCGCGCTCGTGGCCCACGACAACAAGAAGCGCGACCTGATCGAGTGGGCCAAGTTCAACCGCGACCTGCTGGCGCACCACATCGTCTACGCCACGGGGACGACGGGGGCGGTTCTGGAGAAGGAGCTCAAGTTCCCGATCAAGCGCCTGGAGAGCGGGCCCCTCGGAGGCGACCAGCAGATCGGCTCGAAGATCGTGGACGGCGACATCGACTTCCTGATCTTCTTCTGGGACCCGCTCGAGCCGCAGCCGCACGACCCGGACGTGAAGGCGCTCCTGCGCATGGCGGTCGTGTGGAACATCCCGATCGCGTGCGACCGCTCCTCGGCGGACTTCATCATCTCCTCCCCACTCATGGATTCGACGTACCTGCGCATCGTGCCCGACTACTCCGAATACAGGACGCGGCCCATCCCCGGCGAGCCGATCGTCATGCCGGCCGCCGCGAAATAATTTAGAGCGTAAGATTAATTTCGGGCGCCAGAAAAAAATATAAATACGGTTTCGGCGTGAAAATTCGCGGAAAAGATTTCGCGCGCGACGTTACGACAGTTGTTTACAACACGCCCGGACTCTCTAATAATCAGGAACGCTTTTGGAGAAATAAATTCTCCGCAAGCGAGGTAACCATAAGCTAAGGAGACCAAAACATGGCCAAGAAAAAAGCTAAGAAGAAAGTTGTGAAGAAGAAGTCCAAGGGAAAGAAGTAGTTTTCGGCAGCGCCCCTGTGGCGCCGCCAGTTTAGCTAAGCGGCAGAAAATATAGGAAACGCCCCACGAAGTTGGGCTACCGGGATGGCCGCGCGGTAGGCCCGGGCGCTCTCTCCTAGATTTTCAGCTCGGAACGCGTAACAAGTTCCGTGCCAAAGAGTCTGTCATGCTAAGGCATGGCTCAGACTCTCACTATCTCATCCGCACCGGCGCCGCCGTCGCGGGCAGCGAATTCGCTCTTCACGCTTGAGCAGCTGACGGAGCATGGCCACCTCCTCGCAGTCGGACACGAGGCGGTAATCCTGCCCGGGCCAAATGGACTCCTCGCCCGGCTGAACGAGAATGAGCGTCTTCTTCGCGATTACAACAGGGCGACGTATACGGTCGACCAGGCACGCCGCATCACGCCGGCGTCGGAATGGATACTCGATAACTTCTATTTGATCGAGGAACAGATCCAGATGGCGCGGCGCCATCTGCCGAAGCGCTACAGCCGCGAGCTGCCCCGCCTCGTGGGCGGGCGCTCGGCCGGACTCCCCCGAGTCTACGATATCGTCCTCGGCTTCATCTCGCACGTCGACGCGCAGCTGGACGTGGACTCGATCGCGGCGTTCCTGTCCGCGTACCAGGTCGTCACGCCGCTGAAGCTGGGAGAACTCTGGGCGGTGCCGATCATGATCCGCCTGGCGCTGATCGAGAACCTGAGGAGGATCACGGACCGCCTCAAAGTGACACGGGCGGAGCGCGACCTTGCCGACGCCTGGGCCCTTCGCCTTGAGTCGACGGCTGAGGCCCAGCCGTCACGGGCCGTGATGGTGGTCGCGGACATGGCGCACAGCGAGATCCCGATCACGTGCTCCTTCGTCGCCGAATTCCACCAGCGCCTCTCGCGGTCTGCGACCAGCGTCCCGCTTGCGAGGAGCTGGCTTGAGCAGCGCCTCTTGGAGAATCACTCAACGATAGACCAGATGGTGCGCGAGGACAGCCAGATGCAGGCCGCCGACCAGGTCTCGATCAGCCACACGATCACGGGCCTGCGGATGCTGAGCGCCTGGGACTGGCGCGCCTTCGTCGAGTCCTCGAGCCTCGTGGAGAGGATACTCAAGGGCGACCCGGCGGACGTCTACCGGCAGATGGACTTCGCCACCCGCGACGCCTACCGCCATGCCGTGGAGGCGCAGGCTCGCTACGGCGGCCTCCCGGAATCGGACGTCGCGGAGAGGGCCATCCAGCTTGCAGAGGCGGGGGCCCGGGCGCGCGGCCGGGGTGACAGGACCGCCCATGTCGGCTACTATCTCATTGCCGGCGGTCGCCCCGAGCTCGAGAAGGGAAGGTCCTTCAGTTGGCCGTTGGGCATCAGGATTGAGAGGGCGGTGCTTCGATTCCCGCTTTCGTTCTACCTCGGCGGGATAACGCTCATCACGCTCCTCTCCACGGCGGCGGTGCTGGTGACGGGCCGCGGCCTTGGGATTGGGTATGCGATGCTGGCGTGCTTCGCGCCGGTGCTCCTGCTCTGCTTCAGCCAGCTTGCCGTTGCCGTTGTCAATTGGCTTTCGACGATCCTGACGGGACCGCGCCTCCTGCCACGCCTCGACTTCTCGCTGGGAATAGACCCCGACTCGCGCACGTTTGTCGCCGTCCCGACGCTCGTCGAGGACGCCGAGGGCGCGGAGCACCTCCTCGGGGCCATCGAGGTCCATTACCTGTCAAACAGGGACAAGAGCCTGCACTTTGCCCTGCTCACGGACTTCCCCGACGCCGAGGCCGAGACGCTCCCTTCCGACGCCGCCCTGCTCGAAACGCTGCGCTCCGGAATCACCGAACTCAACGCTCGGTATGCGTCGGGTAAGGGATCCCCGTTCTACCTCTTCCACAGGCCGCGGCGCTGGAATCAGGCGGAGAAGCGCTGGATGGGATATGAACGCAAGCGCGGCAAGATCGAGGAGTTCAACGCGCTGCTCCGCGGCTCGGGGGCGGAGGCCTTCAGCGCCACCGTCGGGGACCTGTCGATCCTGGAGGACGTCAGGTACGTCATCACGCTCGATACGGACACGCAGCTGCCGCGTGACGCCGCGCGCCTCCTTGTGGCGACGATGGCGCATCCCCTGAACCGCCCCCGTTTCGATCCGGAGAAGGGAATCGTGGTCGACGGCTACAGCATACTCCAGCCCAGGGTCGGCGTCAGCCTGCCCGGGGCCGCTCGCTCGTGGTTCTCCCGCCTCTTCTCAGGCGACGTGGGGATTGACCCCTACACGCGGGGGATCTCGGACGTCTACCAGGACGTCTTCCAGGAGGGATCCTACATAGGGAAGGGCATCTACGACGTGGACGCCTTCGAGAAGGCGATCAGCGGCCGGTTCCCCGAGAATACCATCCTGAGCCATGACCTGATTGAGTCGTGCTACGCGAGATCCGCCCTTGTCTCGGACGTGGAGCTCTACGAGGAGTTCCCTTCGCGCTACAACGCCGACGTGAAGCGGCGCCACCGCTGGATCAGGGGCGACTGGCAGATAGCGCAGTGGCTGCTGCGCCGGGTGCCCGGCGGGGACGTGCGCAACATCGAGAATCCGCTCTCGGCGCTTTCCCAGTGGAAGATCCTCGACAACCTGAGGCGCAGCCTGGTCCCGCTCGCGCTGCTGCTTCTGCTCGTCGGATCGTGGGAGCTGCTTCCCGGATTCTCCGGCCGCGGGACGCTCCTTGTCGTGGCAATCATCGCCGCGCCCGGGCTGCTGACCGTGGCCTACGACGTGACATGCAAGCCGCGGGAACTTCCCTTCATGCTCCACGTGAGGAGCCTCGCGGCCTCGGTCGGCCGCAAGTTTGGCCAGATCCTTCTCACCATAGTCTTTCTGCCCTACGATGCGTTCGTCAGCACCGACGCGATCGCGCGTACGCTGATGCGCATCCTTGTCACCCATCGGCGCCTTCTGGAATGGGTGACGTCGAGCGAGACGGCAAAGGCGAAGGACCAGGGGCTCTGGGGCTTCTACTCGACCATGTGGTTTGAGCCGGTCCTGGCCGTGGCCGTGGCCGCGGCGCTCGCGGTCTGGGAGCCCTGGCGCCTTGCGTCCGCTTCGCCGGTCATCGCACTCTGGCTCCTCGCGCCGCTCATCGGCTGGCGGATCAGCCAGTCCATCGACCCGAAGCAGGAGCGCCTGAGCGGGCCCCAGACGTTCTTCATGAGGGCGACCGCCCGCAGGACGTGGAATTTCTTCGAGACCTTCGTGACCGCCGAGGAGAACTGGCTGCCGCCGGACAACTTCCAGGAGCAGCCGGTGGCCCGCGTGGCGTCGCGCACCTCGCCGACCAACATGGGCCTAGCCCTGCTCAGCAACATGGCCGCCCGGGATTTCGGCTATCTTTGCGTCGGGGGGCTGCTGCGGCGAACCGGCGATGCCCTGTCCACCATGGAGCGCCTCGCGCGCAACCGCGGGCACTTCTACAACTGGTACGACACGCGCACGCTCAAGGTTCTCGAACCCCAATACGTCTCGGTCGTCGACAGCGGGAACCTGGCCGGCCACCTCCTGACGTTTGCCTCCGGCCTCGGCGAGCTGGCCGACTCCGAGATTCTTCCCGCAAGCGTGTTCTCGGGCCTGTGCGACACGAGCGGGCTCATCGTGAGCGCGATGGCGAGGTCGAGCCCCGACGTGGACCGGCTCTGCAAGGCCCTCTCGGGCGTCGCACCGCAGACGCTTCGCGGGCGATTCGAGCTCCTGCAGACAGTTTCCGGCCTGGCTGCGAGGATCGTGGATATCCAGCCGGATGAGGCCGCAGGATGGACGGCGCGCCTGCGGGAGTCCGCCCGCCGCGAACTTGACGACGTGCTGCTCGTTGCCCCTTGGCTGGCTGGAGGGAGGAATGCCGCGGTGGCCCCCGGCGCGTGGGCCGCGGCCGTCCCCACCCTCTCCCAGCTTGCCGACCCGTTGAATCCGCTGCCCGGGGCCGATGAGGCCCGCAGCCGCCTGAAGACGATCGACGAGCTCAAGGGCCGCGTCTCGTCGCTCTCGCAGATGGACTTCACCTTCCTCTACGACCCCGCCCGCAAGCTCTTCGCGACGGGATACAACGAGAGCCTGCGCAAGCGCGACAACAGCTTCTACGACCTCCTCGCATCGGAGGCCCGCCTCGCGAGCTATGTCGCCGTGGCGCAGGGGCAGGTTCCCCAGGAGCACTGGTTCGCCCTGAGCCGCCTGCTGGTGTCCGGGCACGGGGAGCCCACCCTGGCCTCGTGGAGCGGCTCGATGTTCGAGTACCTGATGCCCCTCCTGGTTATGCCGGACTATGAGAACACACTCCTCGGGGAGTCGTGCCGCGGGGCCGTCGAGCGGCAAATCGAGTACGGGCGCCTGCGCAACGTGCCGTGGGGGATATCCGAGTCCGGGTACAATCTCACCGACGCGCATCTCAATTACCAGTACAAGGCGTTTGGGGTTCCGGGCCTCGGCCTGAAGCGCGGCCTCGCGGAGGACCTCGTCATCGCCCCCTACGCCACCGTGATGGCGCTCATGGTCTCGCCGGGCGCGGCCTGCGAGAACCTCGAGCGCCTGGTCGCGGACGGCCGGGCCGGGGCCTACGGGTTCTACGAGGCGGTCGACTACACCCCCTCCCGCATGCCGGTCGGCCAGGCGGGCGCGACGGTGCGCTCGTTCATGGTCCACCACCAGGCCATGAGCTTCCTGTCGCTGGCCTCGTCGCTGCTGGATAGGCCCATGCAGCGGCGATTCCTCGCGTGCCCGGTCCTCAGGACCTCCGACCTGCTCCTGCAGGAGCGCGTCCCGCATGCCACGGCCAAGATCCTGTCGAAGGAGCTGGAGGTGCAGGAGGCGCGCAAGCTCCTCGAGCGGGAGGCCGAGAGCACGATGCGGGTCTTCGCGGACCCCTCGGCCCAGGCCCCCGAGGTCCACCTTCTCTCAAACGGCCGCTACCACCTCGTCGTGAGCCAGTCCGGGGGCGGCTACAGCCGGTGGCGCGACCTCGCGGTCACCCGCTGGAGGGAGGACTCGACCCGGGACTGCTGGGGAACCTTCCTCTACCTGCGGGACACGGCCACGAACGAGTTCTGGTCCGCCTCGCCGCAGCCGGTGTTGAAGGCGCTCAGGCGCCAGGAGATCATTTTCGCCCAGGGGCGCGCGGAGTTCCGGCACACCCATCTCGGCCTGGACGTCTTCACCGAGATAAGCGTCTCTCCGGAGGACGACGTCGAGATACGGCGCGTGACCCTGACGAACCCCGGCCACAGCCGGCGCACGGTGGAGGTGACGGGGTATTTCGAGGTGGTGCTGGCTCCCGCAGCGGACGAGGCCGCCCACCCCGCCTTCAGCAACCTCTTCGTCCAGACCGAGTTCATCGCCCCGCAGTCGGCCGTCCTGTGCACGAGGCGCGCGCGCTCAGAGGGGGAGAACCCGCCGTGGCTCTTCAGCCTCATGCCGGCCCCGGCCGGGGACGAGGGCGTCGCGTCGTGCGAGACCGACCGTGCGCGCTTCGTCGGGCGCGGACAGACGGTGGCGGCGCCGGCGGCGCTGATGCACCCCGGTCCCCTTTCAAACACGTCCGGCCCGGTGCTGGATCCCGCGGTCGCCCTGCGCCGGACGGTCACGGTCCCCGCCGGAGGCGAGGTCCGGGTCGTGTTCGTGCTGGGGGTCGCGGAGACGCGGCCCGCGGCCGAGGCGCTCATCGAGAAATACGCGTCGCCGCGCGCCGCCGCGAGGACATTTGAACTCGCCTGGACGCACAGCCAGGTGACGCTGCGCCAGCTCAACGCGACCGAGGCCCAGGCCCAGCTCTTCGCGCGCCTCGCGAGCGCCCTCGTCTACCTCCAGCCGGCGCGCCGCGCGAATGCGGTGGTGCTGCTTGCCAACCGCGGCATGCAGGCTGCCCTCTGGCGTTACGGCATCTCGGGCGACCTGCCGATCGCGCTCGTGGTCGTCTCCGACGCCTCGAACATGGATTTCGTGCACATGATCGTTCAGGCCCATGCCTACTGGAGGGTGAAGGGCATCACGGCCGACCTGGTGATCCTGAACGGCGACGACTCCACCTACAGGCAGCCGCTCCACGAGGAGATACTGGCGCTTGTCACGGCGGGGGTGGAGGCGCCGCTTCTGGGCAAGCCGGGAGGGATTTTTGTGCTGCGGATCGACCAGATCCCCCCGGCCGACCGCACCCTGCTTCAGGCGGTCGCGCGGATCGTGCTCATGGCCGACGCGGGCAGCCTCGAGGAGCAGCTCGAGCGAGCCGCCCCGAGGACGCCCGTGCCCGCTCCCCTGAGGCCCGTGCGATCGCCCGGGCGCGAGCCGGCGCCGGCCGCGCCTGAGCGCGACCTCATCCACCCGAACGGCCTCGGCGGATTCACCCGCGACGGCAGGGAATATGTGATCACCCTGGCCCCCGGCCAGGTGACTCCCGCGCCCTGGGTCAACGTGATCGCCAACGCCGGCTTCGGCACGGTCGTCTCGGAGTCCGGGAGCGCCTACACATGGTATGAGAACAGCCATGAGTTCAGGATCACGCCGTGGCACAACGACCCGGTGATCGACCCGGCCGGTGAGGCGTTCTACGTCCGCGACGAGGAGACCGGCCAGTTCTGGTCCCCCACCCCGATGCCCGCGCGCGGCCTGACGCCGTACACGATACGCCACGGCTTCGGCTACAGCGTCTTCGAGCACGCGGAGAACGGCCTTGCCTCGGAGCTCACGCTCTACGTTGCCATGGACGCGCCCGTCAAGTTCGCCGTCTGCAGGCTGCGCAACCTCTCGGCGCGGCCGAGGAGAATCTCGGTGACCGGATACTGGGAGTGGGTGCTGGATGACCTGCGCCCGCGCACGCTGCTTCACGTGCAGACGGAGATCGACGCCTCCACGGGGGCCCTGCTCGCGCGCAACCGCTACCACGGTGACTTCGCGGACCGCATCGTGTTCGTCGACGCGGGCGAGGCGGGACAGACCGTGACGGGCGATCGCCTCGAATTCCTCGGGCGCAACGGCGCGCCGGGCCGGCCGGCTGCGCTTCAGCGTTCCCGCCTGTCGGGTCGGGTGGGCGCGGGCCTAGACCCTGCCGGGGCCATGCAGGTTTTCCTCGACATCCCGCCCGGCCAGGAGCGGGAGGTCGTCTTCCGCATGGGGGCCGGGCGCAGCATTGATGACGTGCAGGGGCTCATAAGGCGCTTCCGCGGCCAGGGCGCTCCGAAGGCAGCCCTCGAAAACGTCTGGGACTACTGGGGCAGGACGCTGGGCGCCGTCAATGTCGACACGCCTGACTCGAGTGTGAACGTCCTCGTGAACGGCTGGCTCATGTACCAGGTGCTCTGCTGCCGGCTCTGGGCGCGCACCGGCTTCTACCAATCGGGCGGGGCCTTTGGCTTCCGCGACCAGCTCCAGGATGTCATGGCCCTCGTGCACGCGGAGCCCGGCCTGGCGAGGGAGCACATCCTGCGCGCCGCCTCCCGGCAGTTCCCCGAAGGCGACGTGCAGCACTGGTGGCATCCGCCGCATGGGCGCGGCGTGCGCACCCGGGTGTCCGACGACTACCTGTGGCTGCCGTACGCGGCCTGCCGGTATTCCTCGTGCACCAACGACGCCGGTATCTGGGACGAGGTCGTCCCCTTCATCGAGGCGCGCTCCCTGAAGGAGGGCGAGGAGAGCTATTACCAGATGCCGGAGCGCTCCTCTCTCTCGACAACGCTCTACGACCACTGCGCGCGCGCGGTCAACCACGGCCTGAGATTCGGTGCGCACGGCCTGCCCCTCATGGGTTCCGGGGACTGGAACGACGGCATGAACCTCGTCGGCATCCACGGCCGAGGCGAGAGCGTCTGGCTGGCGTTCTTCCTGTGCGACGTGCTACGGCAATTCGCCGTGGTGGCCAAGGCGCGCTCGGACGCCGCGATGCAGGAGGTCTGCGCCGCGAACATCGCATCCCTGAGCGCGGCCGTCGAGCGCGAGGCCTGGGACGGGGCCTGGTACCGGCGCGCCTACTTTGACGACGGCTCGCCCCTCGGCTCATCGCAGAACCCCGAGTGCCAGATCGACTCCCTGCCGCAGAGCTGGTCGGTGATAAGCGGGTCGGGCGACCCCGTGCGCGCGCGGCAGGCCCTCAAGGCGGTGAATGATCGCCTGGTGCGAAGGCAGGACGGCCTCATCCAGCTTTTCGACCCTCCCTTCGACCGCTCGGGCCTCAATCCCGGCTACATCAAGGGTTACATCCCGGGTGTCCGGGAGAACGGCGGCCAGTACACACATGCGGCCGTGTGGACCGTGATGGCCTGCGCGCTTCGCGGGGAGCATGAGCGCGCATGGGAGCTGTTCCAGCTCCTGAATCCGGTCAATCACGCCTCGGACGCCGCCGGTGTCGGCGTCTACAAGTCGGAGCCCTATGTGGTCGCGGCGGACGTCTACGCCCTGGCGCCCCACACCGGGCGCGGCGGCTGGACATGGTACACGGGCTCGGCGGGCTGGATGTACCGCACGCTCCTGGAAACGCTTCTCGGCGTGAACCTCCTCGGCGAGTCGCTTCGGCTCGCCCCGCGCCTGCCGCGTGACTGGAGCAGCATGAAGGTGCACTACCGATTCAGGAGCACCGTCTACCACATCGCCTTCACGCGCTGGACGGACGCGAACGCACCGGCGCCGCCCATGACGCTCGACGGACAGCCCCTCGCAGGCGACGTCGTCCCCCTCGCCGACGACCTGCGCGAGCATGGGGTGGAGGCGTTCTTCACCTGAGCCTCCCCGCGGGGAGGAACAGGGGCCGGATCAGCCTTGGAGCAGGAGCCCCATGGACCCGCCTGGCGAGATCAGCACCTTGCCCGTGCTCTTCATCGTCGCCTTGATGTCGAGGAGCCGGAAAAGCGCATCCGCCACGGCCGGGTTCTTCTGGATCTCGGCGAGCGCGCCGCCCACCACCTGGGGCCGCACGGCCTGGGCCTGCCCGAGCTTTTCCGACGCCTTCTTGTCCGCATCCGAGTGGATGAGCGCCACTTGGTTGTCGCCGTTCTGGCGCATCGCCGCCGTCACCTGGCGCAGCCTATTCACCACCTTGAGCTCGATCTGGGCGATCATCCCCTTGTCGCGGAAGGCGACCTTGCGGATGTAGGTCGACCCGAGCTGGAAGCCCCACTTGAGCGACGTCGGGGACACTTCCTCGCGCACCTTGGAAGACAGGGCGTCCCGGTCCTCCAGGAGCGTCTCAAGCTTGAGGTTTGAGAGTTGCCGGGACACGGCGGTCGCGACGTTGGCCCTGAGCGACCCGACCGGGTCCGAGTTCTGGAAGAGAAACGCGGTGCAGTTCTGCACATACATCTCGTACCACACGCCGACGCCCATCGGGGCGCCCTCCTCGGAGTTGACGAGCTGGTTCCTGAGGTAGGACTGCTGCAGCGCCGTCGTCACCGTGTAGGCCTTGCCGAAGAGCGGAAGGAGCAGAGCCTTCGGGCCGAAGTGGAACACCGGGAAGAACATGCCGGGCTCGCTGACCTCGCCGATCACCTTGCCGAAGTACGTGTACACGACGACGGTGCGCTCCGGGAGCCAGCGCCAGAACTGGAAGATCCGGCCGAGGCCGATGAAGAACCCGACCGCGAAGAATGTCCCGATGAAGCCGAAGGCGACGGATGCGAGGAACTCGATCATGGCGTCGAGGAGGTGAAGACCGTTTGGGAGGCCTTCTCCCTCAGGGGGAGCATGGCGTTGCGAAGGTAGGAATCGAGGGCCGCCTGGCCGCCCTGGGCGTACATGGCCGCGAGGGTGCGGCCGAGTTCGAGGATCGGCGCCGCGTCGGCGTCGGCCATGTTGCGGGCGATCTGCACCGCCTGCTCGGCCATTGTCAGCTTCTGGTCCGCGTCGGCGCGCGACTGGCTGATGGCGGCCGCGACCTGGTTCTGCGTCGTGTTGATGGAGGCGAGAGCGTCGTCGACGTCCCCGGGCGGGTCTATGGTCGTGATGAGCGCCGCCTCGAGCTCGATCCCGTAGCGCGCTGCCGTCTTCTTGCACGAGGCCTCCATGAACTGGTTGATGACGGAGAGGTTCTTGCGCAGGTCGTTGATCGAGATGCCGTCAACGGCCGCGTCGGCGCCCTGGCTGTGGAAGGTGGCTATCCTGTCGCGAAGGACCGAGATGAAGTACCCCACGACGTGCGCGCGCGGGCGCGCCACGCCGAAGAGGTACGCGTACAGGTTGCGCTCGCACGGCCTCCACCGAATCTGGCCGTTCAGCGAGATGGTGAGGTTGTCCTTGGTGACGCTCTCGATCACCTGCTGCTGGATCTCGGGGTCCCAGGCGATGTCGGTTGTCTGGATCGTCATGTCGATCCGGTAGAGGCGCTGCCAGGGCCACTTGAAGTAGGGGCCGCCCGGCTTCACGACATGGATTAGGGGGAAATTGTAGCGCGGGAGCTCCTCGGGCGTCAGGAGCGGGGAAAGGTCGGGGTCGGTGCCCACCGTGCCGTTCAGGCGCTGGGCGCGCCCGAAGTTCGTCAGGACCCCGCGCTCGGTGGGGCCGATCGTGTAGACGCCGAAGAGCAGCGTCATGACCGCGGCCAGTCCGACGCCCGCCAGCACGCCTACCAGGATGAGGGGGGTGATCACGCGCTGGGATCCTTGGCCGAAATCGGCCCGGATGCAAGAGGCGCGAGCTCCGTGATTGCCAGGGCGGCGAGGACGATCACGGCGACGGTGGTGCCCAGGGCGGACACGACGGGGATCCGGCTGAGGGCGAGGACCCCGAATGACGAGGCCGTGGCCACGGCAGACATCCGGATCGAGGGGGGGGGCTCCTCCCCCCGCCTGGCGCTCTCCGCCGAGAAGATCGCGTAGTTGTGGCTCAGGCACACCCCGAGGAACGCGCCCAGCAGGTTGAAGAGGTTGAGCGTCGCCCCGGCCAGGCCGAACAGGCCGAAGGCGAAGAGGCACGCCCCCGCGGGGATGGCGAAGATCCGGATCCCGCGGCGCAGGCCGTAGAGGACGAACACGCTGGCCCCGACGAACGCGAGGCCTACCGAGCTAAGCCGAAGGGCCGAGACGCGGTACCTGGAGAACAGCTGGTTCAGGTTCTGGAGCTGGCCGTCGGTGACCGTGGCGGTGGACGCGGGCGGCTCGGCGCCCGCGCCCTGCTCGGCTATCGTGACGAACCAGGAGGCCCCGGGGCCCACGTGCAGGAGCGATGAGGAGGGCCCGTGGAGCGCCGCGGCGAGCGCCCCGACAAGCTCGTCGTAGGAGGGGCGCGAGGCGCGCGCCGACTCCGCCCGCCACGCGTCGAAGAACGGCCGGAAGGCATCCGGCTCGAAGCCGCGGCGCCCGAGCGCCGAGCGCAGGTCGCCCTCGAAGCCGCCCAGAGCGGCCAGCGCGGCGGGGAACGCCCGCCACTGCTCCGGCGTGGGCAACGCGAGGCCCAGGGTGGCGACCCTGGACCCGGGATAGGCCTTCCCATGCCACGAGAGGAACTGCTGCAGGGACGCGCGCGCCTCGGCGGGCGTCGCCCCGCGCGTCAGGTACACGGTGCGCCCCGCGGACTCGCCAAAGAGCGCCCTCACCTGCTCGTCATTGGCCTTCAATTCCGGCGTCGGTATCTCCAGCTCGCGGATGTCGTCCCGCCAGTGCAGGCGCCACGGCCCGGCGACCGCCACCAGGGCCCCGGCGGCCAGGGCGATCCTCGCGCCGCGGCGCGCGCCTGCCCCGAGCCCCGAGGGCCGGCGCCGCACAAAGGGACGCGTCTCAAGGTACGAATTGTCGACCTGGGCGAACCAGAGGAGGGCGGTCACGAGCGCGCAGACGAGGCCCGCGCTCACGAAGACGCCGAGCTGGCGGATGAGCGGGAGCTCCGACCAGAGCAGGAAGGAGAACCCGATGACGGTCGTGAGCGCGCTCGCCAGGAGGGGCCGCAGGAGGCGCCGGGCCCTCTCCATGTACGGCTCGTCGGGGCGGCGCCTCGGCTGGAGGTAAAGGTAGAAGCCGTAGTCCACGGCGACGCCGGCGAGAAGCGACCCGACGACGAACACGAGGATGTGCACGCGCTCCCAGTTCGCGGTCACGGCCACCCAGGCGCCCAGAAGCGACCCGAGGACGACCGGGACCAGGTGGAGCGCCCGGTAGACGCGCTTGACGCACACCGCGGCCACGAGGACAACGAGGCCGAGCGACAGCAGGTTGAGCATCGTGAGCTCGCGCTCGATCCGCGCGCGGCTCGCGGCCGCGAAGCGCGCGATGCCCGTCCAGCGCAGCTGCGCCCCGGGCTCGGACGCCCGGGTTCGCTCGAGGGCGCGGTCGACGGCGTCGAAGACGGGGCGTTGCCCCTCGGGGCTGAGGGGCGACGACCGGCTGCGCGCCCAGATGAGCGAGGCGTCAGCGGACCGGCCGCCCGCAAGGCCCGCCGTCGCCATGCCCTCCATGCGGCTGGCAAGTCCGGGGACGAGGAGCAGCGGGTCCGACGTCAGGATGTCCTGGGCCGCCATGGCGTCCGGCTTCGAGAGGAATTGCTCAAGGTCCGCGGCGACCCTGTCAGAGAGCCAGTGGCCGAAGGGCGCGTCGGCGGACGCGGCGTCGTATTCGGCGCGCCTGGCCTCGAGCCAGCCGGGCAGCAGCAGCTCGAGGCGCCCGGAGAAGACCGCGCTCGCGAGCGCGTCGCGCGGGCCGGTGTCGCTGAGCGCCACCACCTCGGCTATCGCGGGCGAGGACCTGAGGGCGTCCGCGAAGACCCCTGCCGCGCGGTCGGCCCTGAGCGCCCTCGCCTGCGCGGTCTCGCCGGGCGCGTCCGGCAGGCGCACGGCGAGAAGGAGGATGCGCGCCTCCTCCTGGCCCGCCAGGGTGCGCACCATCGAGAGCTCGGGCGAGCGTTCGTCGACCGGGACGAGGTCGAGGACATCCGTCGAGATCCTTTTCTCGAGGTTCAGGCTGGCCAGCCAGGAGACACCGGCCACGGCTCCGGCGAGGAGGAGGACCCGGGCCGTCCATTTTTGCCGGGGGGGCTCCATCGCGGCTCCCTTCAGCGGAAGAACTTCGCCAGCTCCGGCGCGGTGAAGACGGCGCCGGCCTTTGTGTCGCCCACGTCGATCTCGACCCGCTGCGAGGCGGACCTCCTGAACTCGAGGTGCCTCACGTCCGTGCCGGCCCCTTGGACGGTGATCGTGCCGAGCGATCCCGCGACGCCCGGGTCCCTGGGCGTGAATTCAAACCTCCAGCCGGAGTCGCCGCGCTCGGCGCGGACGACGAAGCGCGGGAGCAGGGCCGGCATGTCGAACCTCATGATGGGAAGGAGCGAGGCTATGGCCCCGGCCTCCCGGGATTCGGAGGGCATCTCGCGCGAGCGTCCCTTGGCGTCCCTGAGGATGAGGCCCGCCGGGTCGGCAATGAGGATGCTCGTTTCGGGCTGCAGGTATTGGAGGCTCAGGCCGCGCTCCGGCGATATGCGCAGCACGCCGCCTAGGACCGTGGGCTCGCGCCGGAACGGGAAGTACCGGCGCTCGGTGAACGACGCCTCGATCGGCCCCTTCGAGGCCAGGGCGTCGACGAGCGGCTTCCAGCCGCCCGCGAGGTCGGCGGGCGTCAGGACCGCGGCCGGGTCCGGGGCGCCGTGCGCCGCCGCGGCGAGAGCCAGGGAAAGGAGGGCCTGACGCAGGGCGATCATGCAGCCTGGGCGCCGGCGCGCCCGAGAATAAGGTCCCCAATGAGGCGCGCATGCATGGCGATCATGCGAAGGTTGTCGCGCAGGTAGCGGAAATGCGAGACACCGCCGAGCTGCCGGTCGGGGTACGCGCACGCGGCGTCGAGGTTGATCGCGGGCGTGCCGGCCCAAGCCAGCCTGACGGCCACCTCGGGGTCGAAGTCGTAGCGCCGGGCTCCGCGCGTTTGCTCCATGACCCGGATGAGGGGCCCCAGGGGATAGACCCTGAAGCCGAAGAGCGGGTCGGCCGCGCCGCGCCCCGAGGTCTCCAGGCGCACGAGGCCGACGCTCAGCTTCCTGCCGTAGATCCTCACCAGGGGCGCCTCCGGGCCGAAGACGGGCCGTCCGCAGACGACCGCCCCGGGCGCCGCCGCCGAGGTCTCCATGAATTCCCGGATGCGGCCCGGCGGGTGCTGGCCGTCGGCGTCCATGACGAGCGCATGGGTGAACCCTGCCGCGAGCGCCTCCCGCGCCCCCGTGAGGACCGCTGAGCCCTTCCCGCCGTTCACGGGGCGCACGATCACCCTCGGCCCCGGGCGCCGCCCGGAGGCGAGGGCGTCATGGCTCCCGTCGGTGCTAGCATCGACCACGACCCACACGTCGTCCCAGTGCTCCAGCGCGCCGTCGACCGTGCCCGCGAGGAGCCGGCCCGGATTGAACGCCGGTATGAGGACGAGGTGGGTCTTGGGGCGGTTCATGCTGGGGCGCTTCGGCCGAGCACCTCGCAGACTCGGCTCTCGACCGCCAGGGTCAACTCCGCCGCGGACCGGCCCGGCTCGTAGGGCCAGAGCGTGTCCAGGGTGATCCTCACGCGGCCCGGCAGGACGTCCGGGGCCGGCCACCACGGGCGGCCCCGCGTGCCGAGGCCGGGCGAGGCGCTCACGATGACGAGCCTCACGGGGGCCTTCGCCCTGTCCGCGATGAGCGCGAAGCCGGGCTTCATCTTGCCGAGGACCGTTCCCTCCGCCGTGCGGGTTCCCTCGGGGAATATGAGGAGCGACTGGCCCGCCGCGACCTTCTCGGCCGCCGCCTTTATGAGGTCGAGGCCGGTGTCCCCTCTCACGTACCCCGCCATCACGGCCGCGGGCCCTATCGCGGGGTTGCTCATGAGCGCCGGCTTGAAGATGCAGACCGCGTCGGGCAGCCGGGCGAGCACGAACGTCGCGTCGACAATCGTCGGGTGGTTCGCGATGTAGACGGTTCCGGACTGCAGCACGTCATCGAACCCCACCCACTCGACATCCACGACCCGGGTCGCGTGCAGCCACGCGAGCCATGCGCCGAACAGCCGCCGGATGGTCGCCCGTACCGGGGGGCCGAAGTGGCTGCGTCCAGGCAGCGCCATCAGGACGATGCACACGAGATTGAGCAGGATCCCGACCGCACCGAAGACCACCCACGAGAGGTAGTAGAGGGCGACCATGCGGGCGCGATGGGCTCGGGTCCTCACAGCGGGCGGAAGTTGAGCCATTGGCTGGGGTTCGCGCGAAGGTAGGCCTCGACCTGTACGAGGAACGCCTGGAAATGAGCCCTCGCCCTCGCGAGCGCGTCCGCCCTGGCCTCGCCGCCCACCGGCGCGAACGCGGGCGAGGCGTGGACGACCGAGCGGCCCGGGCCGTCGGGTGCCCCGAACGAGAGGAGCACGGGCCGCCCGAAGATGAGAGCCAGGTGGTAGATCGTGAAGGGGAAAACGCGTTTGCCCCCGAGGAAGTCGAAGGTCTCGCTGCGCGCGCTGTGGTCATGCCGGTCGCACTGGAGGGCGAGCGTGTCGCCGCTCGCCCCGGCGTCCTTGAGGGCGAAGAGGAGCTCTCCCGGATCGTTCACCCAGACAAAGTTCACGAGCGCGCCGAACCGCCCCGCGAGCGCCTGGGTGTCGTGGGAGTTGCCGACGCGAAGCCGCACGAGGTGCACCCGCCTGCGCTCCTGGCCCGCCAGCATGAAGCCCGCCAGGTCCGAGTTGCCGATGTGGAACGTGCCGAGGAGGACCGGCCGCTCGGACGCGAGCCATGCGGCGAAGTCCCGCGCGCCGGGCTCCAGGACGCAGAGGTGGGGCAGGCCGCCCGCCACCCTCAGGCGAAGCATGAGGGACTCGCAGACCGCGAAAAAATGCCGGTGCACGTCCCTGAGCCCCGGCTCGCGGCCGAGGACGACGCGCAGGTACGCGCGCGAATGGGCGCGCTGGCGGGGCATCGCGAGCACGGAGACCCAGGTGCCGGCGGAGCGCATCGGCCGGAAGACGGCCTCGGGAAGCACTCGGTCGCAGAGGCTGAGAAACCTGTATCCCCACGAGGGGCCGGGATTGCGGGTGGCTGCGGCTGGGGGTGTCAGCGCCATGTGAGTTGCAGCCGCGCCCCGGGCGCGATCATGGCGTCATGGGGCGCCCTGGAGTGCAGGAGGTCGAAGAGGGCCGCAAGGCCGAGCGCTCCGGTCCCCTCGCACCGCGAGACCCTCAGCGTGCCGAGCGACCCCTCCCCGGGCTCCCGCGACAGCATGGCGGCGAAGGCGAACGTGCGGTCGCTCGCGAGCCCGTGCTCGAGGAGCCACGTTCCCCTCTCCTCGCCCCCGCAGAGGAGGGTGCGCGCGGAGGGCGACAGCAGGCTCGCGCGCAGGGCGTGGAACGCGAGGAGCGGGCCCCCCGAGAGGGGCATGAACTCGCCGACCGGCCGCTGGCGGGCGATCATGGACTGCTGCACGGCGCTCGGGTGGATGGAGGTCTGGAAAAGCGTCGGGCTCGGGTTGGGGAAGCTGTCCAGGAAACCCTCGAGGGCGCAGCTCTCCGCGAAGCCGGTCGCGTAGACCAGGGCGTCCTGCGGGCCCGGGTCGACCTTCGAGAGGGCTCCCCCGACAAGCAGGCCAAGGGTGGTCATGCGGCGCGTCGCCCCGGGGGGAAAGGAGCCCTTCAGGCGCTCGCGGGTCTGCGCCGGGGCCTCGCCCGCGGCGTCATCCGTGACAAGGCGCTGGATGTGCAGCTCAAACATGGCTCAGGAGGAAGGCGGCGTGGGCGCCCCCGAAGGCGTTGCTCGCGCAGACGACGCCGTCGAACGCTCCCGTGCCGAAGCTGCCGTCCGCGACGCTGGGCGCCATCGGCGCCCCACCCGCGCCCACAGTCCCGGGCGCCCGGCCCTGGCGCATGGACTCGATCGCGACCGCAAGCTCGACGATGCCGCAGCTGCCAAGCGTGTGGCCGAGGCCGCCCTTCCAGCCCGTGATCGGCGCCCCCGGGAAGGCGAGCGAGGCGGCGGCGATCTCCATGCGCCCCGCGTCGAGCGTCCCGGTGCCGTGCCCCTTGAACCACACGCTCCGGCCGCGGGCCGCCTCGCGGACGCCCTCGAGGCAGGCCGCGAAGCCCGAGCCGTCGGCCCGGTTGGACGTGAAGTGGTGCATCTCGTTGTAAAGGCTCAGGCCAGAGAGGGCCCAGTCGCCCCGCCCGCGCGAGAGGACGACGAAGCCCGCCCCGTCCCCGAGCCCGATGGCCCCGGCCGCGCGCTCCCGGTAGGGGGCGGGCATCTCGGAGTTGAGGATCTTCAGGGCGTGGAAGCCGCCCGCGACAAAGGGGCTCAGGAAGTCGAATGAGAAGACGAGGGCCTCCTCGGCGAGGCCGCTCTCGATGGCGCGCGCCGCCTGAAGGAGGCCGAGGTGGGCCGAGACGCACGCGTGGGAGAGGATCGAGACGTCGGGCCCCCACCCGAGCTCGAGGCGAAGCTCCTCGGTGCAGGTGGGCGGCGCGCCCCAGACGGCGAACCGGGCGTCGCCGGTCCGGCGCAGCGCGTAGAGCCCGCCGACGCCAAAATTGCTGCCGGTGACAAACACGGGCCGTCCCGGCGAGCCCCAGGGCCCCCCGGGAACCGACGCGTGGAGGCGCCTGAGGGCGGGGAGCCAGGCCGGCGGCGCCGTTTCGTCGAGCGAGCGCCCCGGCATGAGCGCCAGGGGGACGGGATCGCCGCCCTCCCGACCGAGGACCGGCACGGCGCGAAGCGCGCAGGCCCCGCCGAGGAGGGCCGCGTGGGTTTCGCGGGCGTCCCCGAAAGGGGTGATGCAGCCGCAGGCGGCGATGCGGACGGGTGAGGCGGAGTCGGCCATGCGGCGTAGGGGCGGCCCCGGCCGCCCTCAGGCCGGGAGGCGGGAGGGGTCGCCGTGCAGGCGGATATAGGCCGTCAAAGCCGCCACGCTCGCGAGGGCCTGGCGCGCCTCCTCGCTGCTCGCGATCTTTATCCCGAACTCCCTCTCGAGACTCACCACGAGCTCCAGGGCGTCGATGGAGTCGAGCGAGAGGCCCCCGCCGACGAGCGGCTCGTCGTCGGGTATGTCGGCGGGCGCGATGTCCTCAAGCCTCAGGGTCTCCACTATCAGCTGCTTGAGCCTGGCGGTCAGGGGATCGGGCATGGGAGGGAGGTATAGTGCCCCCAAGGGGCGCGGCGTTTCAACCCGTAAAGATTCAGGGGGCGGCGATCACGTGGCAGACGTTGCTGCCCCCGAACCCGCTGCTGTTGGACAGGACCCTCGAGGGCGCCCGCCCGGTGGTCCCCCGCGGCAGCTCCAGGCCCTCGCATTCCGGGCCCGCCTCCACCAGGTGGGGGTTGCCGGGCAGGAAGCCCCCGCAGATCGAGAGGACCGCGAAGGCGGCCTGCATGACGCCGGACAGTGAAAGCCCGTGCCCGGTGAGGCCTTTCGTGGCGGCGACGGGCGGCCGCAGGCCGCGCGCGGCAAAGAGGCGGCGAAGCGCGTTCGCCTCCGCCAGGTCGCCGACGGGGGTCGAGGTGGCGTGGGCGCTCACGTGGTCGATGGCCCCCGGTGCGGTGCCTGCGTCGGCGAGCGCGCGCTCCATGGCGAGGAGAAGCCCCGCGCCCTCCGGGTGGGACGCGGCCACGCTGTGGCCGTCCGCGGCCTGGCCCCAGCCCGCCGCCACGGCGAGCGGGCGGGCGCCGCGGTTGGACGCGGCCTGCGGCGCCTCGATGACGAGGGCGACGGCGCCGCCCGCGCCGACAAACCCGTCGCGCCCCGCGTCGAACGGCCGCGAGGCTAGGCGGGGCTCCGACTGCTTGGAGAGGGCGCGCATGTGCGCGAAGGGAAGGAGCGAGTCCGCGTTCAGATCCTCGGCGCCGATGACGATGGCCCTCCTCAGGCGCCCGAGGCGCAGGTCGTCGATCGCGTAGCCGAGGGCGTGGCTCGAGGAGGCGCAGGCCGAGACGAAGCCGCACACCGTGCCCGTGATCCCATAGTGCGAGGCCAGGTTGAAGTTGAGCGTTCCCGCGATCGAGCTGACGACGCCCATGGGGTTGCCGCGCACCCCGCGCACGGCTCGCATCTGCGCCAGGTTGTGGTGGAGCAGCATGGCCGAGCCCGCCGAGGCGCAGTAGAGGCCCGTGCCCGGGTCGCCCGCGATGTCCCCGCGGCGAAGTCCCGCCGAGGAGAGCGCCTCCTCCACGGCGCAGACCGCGTAGAGGCCGTGCGGGGCCAGGCCGCGAAGGACCTCCTTCGGGACGTCGTAGCCCGTCGGCCACGACCAGTCCCGCCAGCTCGGGGAGTCGACCTCGAAGCCCTTCACCGTCCCGGCCACCTTGACAGGAAGGTCTGGGTTGCCGAGGAATTCGACGGGCGCCATGCCGTGTCGCCCCTCGCGCAGGCTCCCCTCGACGGCGGCCCGGTCGTTGCCGATCGGCGTCACGAACCCGACGCCCGTGACGACCGGACTCACGCGGTCCGGGCCTTTGCGGCGAGCTTCACGCTCACGCAGGCCCGCAGGTCCGCGATCGTGCGGACGGCAGCGAGGTCGTCGTTGGAGAGCGTCACGTCGAAGAGGTCCTCCAGGAAGAAGACCAGCTCGGCGACGGCGACGGAGTCATACTCGAGGTCCTCGAAAAGGCGCGTCGCGTCCGACACGGCCGCGACCGCGCGGGTGCCCGACGGCCGGTAGTCGACGACGGCCGCTATCACGACGGCCTCCACGGCGCCCGCGTCCCCCTGGGTGCGGTAGCGCTGGTAGGCCTCGAGCACGTCGGCGGGAAACCGTGCGAGCGCGGGGTTCGTAGCGGCCTGGGGTTGAGTCGCCATGGCCCGGTTCAGACCTTTGCCGCGGCGGCGGCGGGGACCGCGGCGGTGGCCTCTCGGGGCGCGAAGGCGAACCACGTGCGCCAGCCCTCCCTCGCCTCGAGGACCAACCACATGAAAAGCTGGCCCACGACGCGGGGCAGGAGCCGGTGGTTCAGCTCGTAGCTGATGAAGCCGAAGTAGCGGCCGCTGTTGTTGCGCCCCCAGGTGCCCCGCTCCATCCGCGAGCGCGCGATCGACGCGAGGCGCCTGTTGTAGAGCGCCATGAGGATGCCCGCGGGGCGCCCGCCGCGCGGGGCGAACGCCGGGGTCTCCAGGGCCGAGTTGCCGATGTCGAAGGGCCGCGCCACGACCCCGAGGTAGTAGTGGCCGAGGTCGAGCCTGAACGCGAGGGTCATGAGCTCATGGTCGCCCATGTAGTAGTACTTGTCGCGGTAGATCGCGTCGAACCAGCGGTCGTGGGACGCCGTGAAATTGGCGTTGTGGCGGGCGACGCGCTCGGCGGCGGCGCGCCCGGACAGGCAGCTGTCCACCAGGGCGGCGGCCGCGCTCGCCGAGAAGCTGATCCAGTCCATGCCCGGGGAGTAGAAGGGGTCCATGAAGGCCGCCGCGTCCCCCACGAGCACGAAGCCGTCCCCGGCGTAGCGGGTGCAGCTGTAGGCGCAGTTGCGCCGGAAATGGACGTCGCCCTCCTGGAAGGTCGCCCCCTCGAGGAGCTCGCGCGCGGCGGGGTGCGCGCTCATGAACGCCCTGAGCCGGTCCCCGATCTTCCCGCCCTCGGGCAGCTCGGTTATGCGCTGGTCGTAGACGATGCCGACGCTCATGTCTCCGCCCTTGAGCGGGATCCACCAGGACCACCAGCCCCGGCCGCAGATGTGGTTCGTGGCCGTGAAGCGCACGGCCTTTGAGCGCGCGGACCACTTGGGGTGGCGCTCGGCGAATTCCCGGGAGTCGAGGTTCTTCACGCCGTTCCAGCGGCTCCAGCACGCGGCGATCGGGTGGGCCGTGTTGGTCTTGAGCCAGCCGTTGCGCCGGGCGAGGAGCGCGGCGACGCCGGAGGCGTCGACGACCCAGCGCGCGGTCTCCGTGCCCGAGGTGCCGTCCTCCTTCGTCCACGTGACAGACTGCACCCCTCCGTCGACAAGCGTGACTTCGCGGACCCGCGCCGGCCTCATGAGCGCGGCGCCCTCGGCGACGGCACGGGCGAGGACCTCCTCGTCCAGCACGGCCCGGTCGACCTGGTAGCCCGGGAAGCGCACGTTGTATTTCGGGCCGGTCTCGCTGCAGTCGGCCAGGCCGCGCGTCTTGTCGTTGTAGAACCAGAACCTCATGCCCTGCTTCACCAGGTGCTTCTCGTTCAAGTGCTCCGTGAAGCCGAGCACGCGGCCGATGAAGTAGGCGCTGGTCTCGACCGTGGACTCCCCGACCCTCCTGCCGAGGCGGTCGCTCTTCTCTATGATAAGGATCCTCCACCTGGGGTTTCGCCGGCGCAGGAGGAGCGCCGTCGAGGCTCCCGCCAGCGCGCCGCCGAGAATGATCGCATCCCAATTCTGGAGCTGGTCGTTCTCACGCATGGCGGGCTTGTGTTATGATATCGCCCGAGGCGTGTGTACATCCGCAATTTTCCTCGCCCGGCGGGTGGCCTGTACCACGCTCGGTGCCATGAGTGAACCCCTTCCCCGGCTCTGGGCCTCCACCGTCGAGAGGTCGCCCTCCTCGGTCGCGGTGACAGACGCCCAGACGGGGGCGGAGTGGACCCGGTCGGAGCTGCAGGCGGCGGCGCTGGAGTGGACGGCTTCGTTCAAGCGGGATGCGGGAAGATCCACACCCCATAGACGCCGCGTCGCCATGTCGGTTCCCAACGGGGCCGAGTGGTTCACGGCGTTCCTCGGCCTCCTCTCCGCGGGCGCGGTGCCCGTGCCGATAGACCCGGCCGAGCCTGCGGAGGCCCAGCTGGCGGCGGCCCGCTCCGCCGGGGCCTCCCACCTGTGGCGCGGGGGCCGCCTGGAGCGCCTCGGGCCCGCGGCCGCCAGGCCGGCTGCCGAATGCCTGGTCAAGCTGACGAGCGGCAGCAGCGGCGCGCCGAAAGTGATCGCCGTCACCCATTCCCAGATGGCGGCCGACGGGCGCCAGATCTGCGCGTCGATGGGGATAGGCCCCGGGGACGGCAACCTGGCCGCCATCCCGCTCGGCTACTCGTACGGCCTCGGCAACCTCGTCGTCCCGCTCCTGGCGCAGGGCACGCGCGTCATCTGCGTGTCGAGCCCCCTGCCCCACGCCCTTGCGTCGGACGCGCTTCGCTTCAGGCCAACCGTCTTCCCGGCTGTCCCGCCGATCCTGGGGGCGCTTGCCGCCAGCGGCATCCCGCGGCGCTCGCTCGCCAGCCTGCGGCTCGTCATCTCCGCCGGCTCGCCCCTCGCCCCCGCCGTTGCCCGCGCCTTCCTGGAAAGGTTCGGCGTCATGGCCCGCGGGTTCTACGGGACAAGCGAGACGGGCGGGATCGCGTTCGACAGGACGGGCGAGGCGACGCTCGAGGGCCGCGGCGTCGGCACGCCGCTCACGGGGGTCACGGTGGCCTTCGGCAGGTCCGGCCGCTTCACGGTCTCGAGCCCGGCGGTGCGGGGCGGCGGCTCCTTCTCGCCTCCCGACCGCGGCAGGCGGGGCGCCGGCGGGGAGATCGTCCTTCTCGGGAGGACGGACCGCGCGGTCAAGGTCTCGGGGCGCAGGGTCGACCTCGCGGAGATCGAGTCCGCGCTCCGGAGCGTTCCGGGCGTGGCGGACGCCTTCGCCCACATGGGAGCGGGCCCCAGCGCCGTCCTCGCGGCCGCGGCCGCGACGGCGCTCTCCGGCGCCGAGGTCCGGGCGCTGCTGCGCCAGAGGATCGCTCCCTGGAAGGTACCGGCCCGCATCGTCCCGCTCGCGTCGTTCCCGGTGACAGCGAGGGGCAAGACGGACGCCCGCCGACTCCGTCAGCTCCTGTCGGCGCCGCGGACGGCAACCTCGATCTCCACGTTGAGGGCGGCGCGGCAGATGTCCGCGCGCAGGTAGCTCACCGCGTCCCCAGGGGAGAGGAGCCTCTCCTTGACGCGCGGCGCGACCGCGGCCAGGTCCCGCGCATTCCTCAGGTAGACCTTGAACTGGCGCCTGCATCCCCTGCCCGTGCCGAGGCGCTCGCCCAGGCCCGAGGCCCTCGAGATGAGCCGCAGGTTCTCGAGGGTGCACTCGAGCTGTGCCAGCGTGTCGTGCGGCGCGACCGTCTCATGCCCCACCACGGCCGAGGTCCCCGAGACGTACACGTCGAGGCCCGAGGGGCCCTCCACCGCCGTGGCGCGCGCGAAGCTCGGCGGCCTCGGGCCGTGCTCCGCGGGGTACTCGTAGGCCGGCACCTGCGCGGGGTTCTCGACGTGGCGCGGCGGGGCGGAGCCGGCAAGGAAGGCGACGAAGAGCTCGTCGCCGGCCGTGCCCACGGCCGAGGCCGCGGGCAGCTTGCCCGCGAATCCCCTGCCGAGGCCCTCCTCGAAGGCGAGCGAGCGGCCCCTGCAGAAGGCGTGGTAGTTCTCGAGGCCCCCCGGCCCCGCGGCGTTTATCCGCGGGACGCAGTTCCATATCCTGTAGAGATTCATCCCTCCCGCCGCGCGCAGGATGTCGGCGTAGAGCTGCATCGACGCGCTCTCGAGGTCGAGCCCGGGCCCCACGCGCGCATAGCCCGCGATGCTCCCGGCCCCGCGCCAGAGGGAGAGGCCCCCTTGCCGGCCCGCGGGCTCCACGGGGCCGCTGATGGGCACGCGCCCCTCGCCGCCGAGGAGAGGCAGCCCGATCCCCAGCCTGCCCTTGGACGCGTCGCCCGTGTCCCCAAAGGCGAATTCGACAATCATGCAGCTCGACCTACATGCACCCCGGCGCCACGGACAAGCAATTTCCGGCTTGGTCTTCGCCAACGCGCACGAATAACCTTTTCCATGGAATCCACCGACTTCGACGTGCTGGTCATCGGGGGAGGCCCCGGGGGCAGCACCGCCGCCGCGTTCGCGCGGCTTCGGGGATTGTCGGTGTGCCTCGTGGAGAGGGACGAGTTTCCCCGCTTCCACATAGGCGAATCCCTCCTTCCCATCGGCAACGCCGTCCTCAGGGCCTCCGGCGCGTGGCCCAAGGTGGAGGCCGCGGGGTTCGTGAGGAAGCTCGGCGCGGAGTTCATGCTCGCCGATGGTTCCCCCGCCAAGGAGATCGTCTTCGCGGACGGCTACGTGCCGGGGCTCGAGTCCACGTTCCAGGTGGAGCGGGCGCGGTTCGACGCCGTCCTGCTGGAGCATGCCCGCAGCCTGGGCACCGATGTCCGGACGGGGTCCACCGTGACCGCGGTCGACCCGCAGGCCGACCTTGTCGCCGTCACCGTGGCTCCGCGCGGCGGCTCCCCCGGCGTCGTCAGGGCCCGGTGGGTCATAGACGCGGGCGGGCGCGAGAACCTCTACGACAGCCCCCTGAAGCGCTCGCTCCAGCCGGCCCCCTTCCCGAAGCGCGCCGCGGTGTACAGCCACTTCGAGGGCGTGGAGCGCGCGCCGGGCGCCCGGGGCGGCAACATCGTCATCGTGCGCATCGAGGATGGCTGGTTCTGGCTCATCCCCATAAGCGCCGAGCGCACGTCCGTCGGCCTCGTGACCGCGATCGACGGCATAAAGCGGGCCGGCGACCCCCGGGCCGTTTTCGACGCGACGGTCTCGGGATCGCCGCGCCTTCGCTCGCTCATGGGGCGCTCGCGTGCCGTCGCGCCCTTCCGGGTCACAGCGGACTACAGCTACGTGCGGCGCGAGTTCGCGTCTCCCCGGGTGGTGCTGGCCGGGGACGCGGCGTGCTTCTACGACCCGATCTTCTCCTCCGGCGTCTATCTCTCGACGCATTCCGCCCAGGTCGCCGTGGAGGCGATCGCACGCGCGCACGCCGAGGGCAGGGCCCTGTCGGCGGCGGAGCGCGCGCGCTACACCCGCGGGCTCAAGGCGCACTGCGAGGTGTTTCGGCGCCTGATCGAGGTCTTCTACGACAAGGACGGATTTGACGTGTTCATGACGCAGGTTCCCCCGCTCGACCTGCACCGAGGCCTGGTGTCCATCGTCGCGGGGCACGTGCGCCTCACCTGGCCCCTCTGGTGGCGCTTCAAGGTCTTCCTCGCCGTCTGCCGGCTCCAGAGGCACCTGCCGTTGGTCAGGCGGATCGAGCACGCGGCCCGGGTGGTGCCTGAGCCCGCATGAGGCCCTGGATCGCCATCTTCGCCTCCTTCAAGGTCTGCGCCGTGGCGCTCGCCGCGGAGCACCACAGGGACGCCGCGCTCCTCGTTTTCTTCGCGCCGGACCCGTGGGTCTTCCTGCAGTTCATCCTCCCGGGCCAGCAGGCCTTCGGGCCCGCGGTCACATCGTTCGAGACCGACCGCAAGGAGGTGTGGCTCACGATCGACGACGGGCCCGACCCGGAGAGCACCCCGCTCGTGCTCGAACTCCTGGCCCGGCACGGGGCGAGGGCGACGTTCTTCGTCGTCGGCGAGCAGGTCGCCCGGCATCCGGAGCTCGCCCGCCGCATCGCGTCCATGGGCCACTCGATCGGCAACCACACGCAGACGCATCCCTCCGCGAGCTTCTGGTGCGCGTCCCCCGCGCGCATCGGCGGCGAGATCGAGCGCTGCGTGGCGGCCCTGCTCCTCGCGGACGCCCCCTTCGAGCGCTACTTCCGGCCCCCGGTCGGCGTGAGGAACCCGTTCCTCGACCCCCAGCTCGCGTCGCGGGGCATGGACCTCGTCCTCTGGAGCGCGCGCGGCCTGGAGGGGGCCGGCGGCAGCATCGACAGGGCCCTGGCGCGCCTCGCGCGCGGGATCCGGCCCGGCGCGATCCTCCTCGCCCACGAGGCGGGCCCTCGGGCGAAGGACAGGGTCGCCCTGGTCGAGCGGCTGCTGGAGCATCTCTCGAGCGCCGGCTACCGCTGCGTCATCCCGCCGCGCGACGCGTTCCTGACCGGCGGCTGACGCCCGCTACTCGACTTTCAGCACGGCCTTCGCGACGTCCGCCGAGGACCTGCCGACCAGGACCTCGAAGTAACCCGGCACCACGGTCCGGCGCATCGCGATGTCGTAGGCCTCAAGTTTGTCGGGCCCAAGCGTGAACCTCACCGTGCGGGTCTCGCCCGGGTTGAGCGCGACG
>Ga0265319_1000303_pt1 | contig 36627 bp, 29 predicted proteins | sample 4824metaG_FD_192443 | JGI IMG/M metagenome (GOLD analysis project Ga0265319, IMG submission 192443) | Rhizosphere microbial communities from Carex aquatilis grown in University of Washington, Seatle, WA, United States - 4-8-24 metaG | ecosystem: Host-associated > Plants > Roots > Rhizosphere >...
TCATGAAGGAATTTGACGGCAGCTACGCCAAGGCCGGCGCCGCGGTAAGCCTGATTTACCTGCTCGGCATGGTCGTCATCTGGTTCGCTCCCGAGACCAAGGGCCGACCGCTGCCAGCCTGAGTGTGAACGCAACGGCGACAGCGATAGCCCGCTTCACTCTCACCCTCACTCAGGCTTTCACTTCAATACGGCCCGCGGATGTGCGAAGCGACCTCGCGCGTGTAGAACTCGGCAAGCCGCGCGTGCAGCGCCGGGCTGAGCGGCGCGAGCGCCGAGGCGCGGGCGTTGCCCTTGGCCTGGGCGGGATTTTTCGCGCCGGGAATGATCACGCTCACCGCCTCGAAATCGAGGCACCACCGCAGCGCCATGTCCGCCAGCGTGAGGCCGGCCGGGACCAGCGGCTTGAGCGCATCGGCCAGCTCGACGCCCTTCTCGAACGGCAGGCCGGCGAAGGTCTCGCCGACATTGAACTGCTGCCCGTCGCGGTTGAAATTGCGGTGGTCGTTCGCCGGGAAGATTGTCGCCTTCGTCATCTTGCCGCCCAGCAGTCCGCTCGCCAGCGGCAGGCGCACGAGCAGTGCGACGTTCTTTTTCTTCGCCTCGGCGAAGAGTGTGTGGATCGGTTTTTGCCGGAAGATGTTGAAGATGATCTGGAGCGCCGCGACGCCCTCCTGCCGCAGGCAGACCTGCGCCTCCTCCATCGATTCCACACTCACGCCGAAGTCGCGGATCTTTCCTTCGCGCTTCAGTTCCCGCAGGTGGTCGAAGACCTCGCCGCGCTGGAGCACTTCGAGCGGGATGCAGTGGAGCTGCGTGAGGTCGAGCGCCGCCACGCCCAGTCGCTTGAGCGACGCCTCCGTGTGCTGCCGCACGCCCTCCCGCGTGAAGTTGGCCGGCCAGCCCGGCGGGCTGAAGCGGCCGAGCTTGGTCGCGACATACACCGGCGCCTTGGTCTCCTTCAGGAATTTCCCGATGAAAGTTTCCGCGCGGCCCATGCCGTAGACATCCGCGGTGTCGAACAACGTCGTCCCCGCCTCGTACGCCGTGCGCAGCGTGGCCATCGCGTCCGCCTCGCTGACGTTGCCCCAGCCCGCCCCCAGCTGCCAGGTGCCAAGCCCCACCTCGCCGACCGCGCGGCCGGTGTGTCCGAAAATGCGTGTCTTCATCACCCCCGACGCTGCAAGCCGCCCCGCCCGTTGCAAGCCAGCCGCGAAGCCGGGGCCTGGCCTGCAGCAGACAATCTTTCTCTTTCCTCTTTATCTTAATCTTTCTCCCTCTGAAACCAATCCGGACGACCTGACGAAAGAGGAAGAGAAAGAGGAAAGAGAAAGATTGTTCTCACGCATCGTCCCCGCGGGATGTTTCCATCCTGTTACGCAATGGGCCGCGGGGAAGAAACCTCTGCGTTTGCACCTCTCATTGAAACCACCTTAACTCTTCCGATGATGCCGCCCCGTTCCACGCTGTCGTTGCGCCCATGGCTGATCCTGGCTCTTGTGCTCGCCGGGCTTTCCCCGGTCCGGGCCGCGCTGGGTTCCCTCGGAGCTCCGTCGCATGTGCAGGCGTCGCTGGTCGCGGCCGACACCTCGATCCAGCCCGGTCAGTCTTTCACCGTCGCCCTGCACCTCATCCACGACCCGCACTGGCATACCTACTGGCAGAATCCCGGCACCGGCCTCGCCACCGCGCTCAAGTGGACCCTGCCCGCCGGCTTCACGGCCGGCGAGATCCAGTGGCCCGCTCCCATCGCCATCAAGGATTCCACCGGCAACGTCTCCGGCAACGGCTACGAGGGCGACCTGATCCTGCCCGTCACCATCACGCCTCCCGCCACTCTGCCGCCCGGCGCGTCCGTCGAACTCAAGGCGCGCGCCGAGTGGCTCATGTGCGCGGATGTCTGCGTGCCTGGCGGCGCCGACGTGGCGCTCACCCTCCCGGTGTCGGCCGCAGCGGCCGCGCCCGATGCCCGCTGGAGCCAGAGGATCCGCGCGGTGATCACGGGCCTGCCCCGCGCCGACCCGGCCTGGACGATGTCCGCCACGCGCAACGCCAAGGCCGTCACGCTCACGCTCGCGCCGGTTTCCGCCGTCGGTGCCCACCTCCCGCGCGACCCGCACTTCTTCACCGAAGACAATCTCATCGCGTTCGACCAGGCGCAGCCCGTCCGGAGCACCGGCGGCGGTTTCATCCTCACGCTGCCGCTCGCGGCTGACGGTCCGGCGAATCCGCCGCGTCTGCTCGGTGTCGTCACTTCAGAAAACGGTTGGAATGCGGACGGTTCGCTGCGCGGCCTCCGCGTCGACCTGCCGCTCGCTGTAGGCCAGGTCGCCGACCTGGCTCCCCGGTCACCGACCGGGGCTACAATTCCCGCCGCCACCGGCACCCTCGCCGGAACCCTGCTCCTTGCCTTCGTCGGCGGATTGATCCTGAACCTCATGCCCTGCGTCTTCCCTGTGCTGGGCATCAAGATCCTCGGCTTTGTCAACCAGGCCGGGCACGAGCGCCGCAAGGTCGTCACGCACGGCCTGGTGTTTGCCCTCGGCGTGCTGCTCTCATTCTGGTCGCTCGCGGCCTTGCTCGCGGTGCTGCGGGCCGGCGGCAGCCAGCTGGGCTGGGGCTTCCAACTGCAGTCGCCCGGCTTTGTCTTCGCCCTCGCGGCCGTGATGCTCGTCTTCGCGCTGAACATGAGCGGCGTGTTCGAGTTCGGCCTCCGCGCAACCGCGGTCGGTGGCGGACTCCAGTCCAAGTCGGGCTTCGCGGGCTCGTTCTTCACCGGCGTGCTCGCGACCGTCGTGGCCACGCCCTGCTCGGCCCCGTTTCTCGCGCCCGCCCTCGGCGCGGCGCTGGCGCTTTCGACCGCGGAGTCCTTCGCGATCTTCACGGCGATTGCCCTCGGTCTGGCCCTGCCCTACCTGCTGCTCTCGATCTTTCCCGGCGCCGTGAAGGTGCTGCCGCGGCCCGGCGCGTGGATGGAAACGTTCAAGCAGTTCATGGCCTTCCCGCTCTACGCGACGGTCGGCTACCTCGTGTGGGTGCTGGCCGGCCAGACCGGGGACGACGGATTTCAAAACGTCCTCTTCGGCCTCGTGCTTATCGCGATGGGCGTCTGGGTCTACGGCCGTTGGAACGCCCCCGGCGCCTCGGCCGGGCACGCGCGTTTTGGGTTGGCGGGGCTCGTCGTCCTGGGTTTCGCGGGCGCCTGGCTCGGCTGGCCGCAGGACGCCGCGGCCAAAAGCGCCGCCGCGCAGGCCTCGGGCGCGCCCGAGGTCGTCTGGGAAAAATGGAGCCCCGAGGCGGTCGCGAAGCTCCGCGCCGACGGCCGCATCGTCTATGTCGACTTCACCGCGCGCTGGTGCGCCACCTGCCAAGCCAACAAGAAGCTGGTGTTTCACTCCCGCGAGGTGCTGAAGGCCTTTGCCGAAAAAAACATCGCCACATTGCGCGGCGACTGGACCAACCAGGACCCGGCCATCACCGCCGAGCTCGCGAAATACCAGCGCAGCGCCGTGCCCTTCAACCAGGTCTGGCTGCCCGGCCGAGACGAACCGGTGCTGCTGCCCGAGCTGCTCTCGCCGACCACGGTCCTGAACGCGGTGAATTCGAAGGGTTAAGGTGCTGGTGCTCCGAATGTGGGGAATTCCCCGCGGCATTGCTGGCAGGTGTCCTGCTTAGATGCGTTCATGGGACATCGCCAGCGTCGGCAGCTTTCGCCCATTTCGTGCCACTTATGGCAGGTTCTTGCGTGGCTGGCCGTTGCCTGGTGCGGCTTCTCCGCGGGATGCGAAAAGACCCACGCGCCCTCCGGCGCGACTGAAACTGATACAACGACCAAGATGCCCGCGAAGGTCATTTTCCAGACCAATTGGACCGCGCAGCCTGAACAGGGCGGCTATTACCAGGCTCTCGCGAAGGGGTTTTTCAAGGAGACCGGGGTTGACGTGATGATCGTGCCGGGCGGACCGGGGGCGTTTCCGATGCAAAAGGTCGCCGTCGGCCAGGCGCAGTTCGGGATCGGGCGCAGCGACGACCTCATCCTCGCCGTCCAGCAGGGCCTGCCGCTCGTGATCGTCTGCGCCCAGCTCGAACACGACCCGCAGGGGATCACCGTCCATGAGGAAAGCCCCGTGAAGCGCTTCGAGGATCTGGACGGCAAGACCATCAAGGCCGTTCCCGGCCAGGCGTGGCTCGATTTCCTGAAGTTAAGGTACAAGATCAATTTCAGCGTCGTCCCCGAGAATTACGGCTACGCTCAGTTCATCGCCGACCCGAACTACATCCAGCAGGGCTATCTCACCACCGACGCCTATTACTGCGGCCTCCACGGCGTGAAGGTGCGCGTCCTGCTCATCGCCGATTCCGGCTACGACGCCTATCGCGTGGTCTTCACGAACCGGGACTTCCTCAAGCAGCATCCCGAGGCCGTCCGCGCCTTCGTCGCCGCCTCCATCCGTGGATGGAACGATTTCATCGGCGGGGACTCCAAGCCGGGCGAGGCGCTCCTGACGAAGGATAACGTTGAAAACACCCCGGAGCTCATGGCCTACGTGCGCACCGCGCTGCGTGACCACGGCATGGTGAGCGGCGACCCGGCGAAAGGTGAGCGGACGGGCCTGATCACCAGGAAGCGGATCGACGACCAGCTCAACATCCTGCGCCAGCTCGGGCTTCTGACAGCACCGTTGTCCGCCGATCAGGTCGCCACATTCGATTTTTTACCGGAGGAGTTGAAGTGAACAGCCACTGATTCAAGTAGGGCGGGTTTCCAATCCGCCCTTAGGACGATGGAGGCGATAGAATATCTTCATCCTGATCCCGGAAATCTTGGCCACTGATTACACAGATGGGCACAGATAACGCGGCGGCTATCAGTGCCCATCTGTGTAATCAGTGGCAAAAAATATTCGGCGGATGGAATCAGCTCCCCGCGTACGTCATCTCTAAGCACATCGCCTCCGTCGCGAACGGATGGTTGGCACCGGTCTGCTCGAGCGTGGGAAAGCGTCCGCGGTCGCCCCAGTTGTGCGCCTCGTCCTCGCCTTGCTCCGCGAATTTGGCCAGCAGCTGCCGGCGCATGAGGAGACCGGGCGCGTCCGACGCCATGTGTAGCTCCTCGCGCCGGCGCAGATCCACCGGGGTGTCGAAGGTCGTCGACTCCAGCACTTCGCGGTCCTCGGTCACCACCGCCCGGTCGAAGGCGATGATGTCCGCAGCCTTCGCCTCGGCCTCCGTGTCGTTGCGGTAGGCGATCTGCACGATCTGCGACGTGCAGTCGTTGATCGGCGTCGCCGCGGTGAAGATCGTGTGCACCAGCCCGGTCGGGTAACGCATGCGCAGCTTGCGGCAAAAGGGCATCCACCAAATGCCGGTGTTGTTCCGGACCGTCTCCGCTACTCCGGGCATGTTGAGCGAGCGCTGCGAGAGCGGCACGTTTTTCACCGGCACGACCGTGTCCATCGTGAAGCCGTAGCCGTCTGCGAAGGGCGCGAGGTTCATCTTGCTCGGCTCGGGCGCCTGGATCTTTCCAAATGTGTTGCGGTGGACAAAGCTGAAGTGCGCGTTGTCGAAGGAGTTTTCCATCAGCCGGAGCCCGCTGCATTTCCACGGCTCGTAGAATTCATAGATCCGGCGGAAGCCCGCTGCGCCATCCTCCTCGATTTCCGGCAGCGCCGTAAGCGGCTCCTCGAGCGCGACCCACACGTAGCCGTACCGCTCCGCCGTGCGGTGGCGGGGCACCGCGATGTTCGCCGGGTCGTCGTCGCCCTTCTGCGGGATGCGGGTGCAGCGGCCCTCGGCGTTGTAGGTCCAGCCGTGGTAGCCGCACAGCAGCTGTCCGTTTTCGATCCAGCCCTTCGAGAGCTTGGCATGCCGGTGCGGGCAGCGGTCGTCCATCGCCACCGGCGTGCCCTGCCCGTCCACCCACAGCACGAGGTCGCGACCCAGCAGCGTGAACGCCTTTGGTCCGTCCTTCAGCAGGGAAAGCGGTATCACTGGATACCAGAACTTGCGGAGAAATGGCTGGCGGGTGACGAGCATGGGATGACTTCAGTGGTTGCGGGCGGCGCTTTCCTCCGCCGCTATAAGCTGGAGGCGCGCCATCCGTGCATCGATCTGGTGGCGGATGACACCCTCGTCCTGGTGCGCCAGCGTGCAGCCGTCGGCGACCCGCTCTCCCCCAACGTAAACCTGCTCCAGATTGCGCAGCCCGCAGGCCAGGACATAGGTCGCAACCGGGTCGTGGATCGGTCCGGTATCCGGACGGCGGGGGTCGACGACGAGGAAGTCCGCGAACTTTCCCACTTCAAGGCTCCCCACTTGGCCGGCAATGCCCAGGATCTCCGCGCTGCCCATCGTGTGCAGGTAAAGCATGTCGCGCACCGACAGCACCGAGGCATCCTGGTAGCGGTCGCGAATGGCATAGAGTCCGGTGCGAAGGTTCTCGAACGGGTCGGACACGTCGGCGCAGGACTGGTCGTCGAGGCCGATCCCGACCTTGATGCCCGCTTTCCGATAAGCCGGGATGTCGGCGACGCCCGAGCCCAGCCGGCCGTTGGCCAGTGGCTGCCAGCACATGTGCGCGCCCGCCGCCGCGGTGGCCGCCACAATCTCGGGCGTGGTGTGGATGTAGTGCCCAAAGATGAAATCCGGTCCCAGCGCGCCCGCCTGGAGGTACCAGGCGAATTTCGCCTGCTGCTCCGGCACCCGTTCCGGGCTCTCGAGGAAATGCGCCTGGTTGACCAGGCCGAACTCCCGCATGAAGCGCGCCTCGCGGTGCGCCGCCTCGATCCCCGGCGCCAGCTGCACCCAGCCGCTGATCGCCATCTTCAGGAAATGCGGGTTACCCGAAAACCGCCGGGCAAACGCGAGGATGCGCCCGAACCGCGCGTGGATCTCCGCTTCCGTCCCCAGCGGGACGATGCTGATGCTGTTCACGAAGCGGATGCCGGCATCGATCTTGGCGCGGATCTGCGCCTCCTCGTAGGGCTCCTGGTCGGGCGGCGCCACTCGCGGCTTCTCGCCAACGCCCACCGACCGCTGTCCGCCACCCAGTTCGCCCGAATAGGTGAAATCGTACGCGGTCGTGATGCCGTTGCGCAGAAAGTCCGCCGCCCCGTGCCGGCAGAACCAATACAGATCATCCGGCGCCGCGTGCCGGATCAGTTCGCGGATCGATTCCAGCCAGCCGTAAAGCGTGCGATCGGAACCGATTCCACGCAGCGGGCTCTGGAACAGGTGGCTGTGCGCCGAAACGAATCCCGGCGCGACCATCCGGCCCTGCACGTCGAGGACTGTCTGCGCGCCGGCACCGTCCATCGGGTCCCCCGGCGCAATGTCCGCGATGCGGCCATCACCGCCCACGGAAAAATGCCCGCGGAAGGGCTCCTCGCCCGGCTTGCCGCTGATCAACAGGGCGTTCCGGACCAAAAGTTTTTTTGTCCGGTCGCCGGCAGGTTGGGGAGATGACGTATTGCTCAAGGCAGGAATGAGGGTTGGGGCCGGGCCTGTCGCTCGTTTCGTTGGCTGCTTTCTGCACGTCCCGCACCAATTCGGCGACTCGGAATCAAGCCGTTCTTCAGGCCGCGAAGATTCCGGCGCCCACCCGTCGGTCCCAACGGCTGGAAACTGAGGTCGATGCCTCAATCCTGCACGGAATTCATCCCAGCCCGATGCTAACGGCTCATCGTGCAAAACCTTGGCACGTCCTCTGCAACGGCGCTGGCGCATGAATGCTCCTGGCAAGCAGTCAGACCTGCCCGCGGTGTCTCCCGTCGCGGCGTGGCCCACCTTCATCGAGCGCTACGCGAGCATCGTGCAGAATGCCATTGAGGGTATTTTCCAGTCCACGCCGGACGGCCAGTATCTCCTCGTCAACCCCGCCCTCGCCAAGCTCTACGGCTACGAGTCCCCCGCCGAGCTGATGGCAAATGTGCAGGACATCTCCCAAAGCATCTACGTCGAGGCGTCCGTCCGCGATGAGTTCAAGCGCCTCATGGACCGGGACGGCGAGGTGCGCGGCCTGGAATACCAGGTGCGGCGCAAGGACGGTGGCGTCATCTGGATTTCCGAACACTCGCGCGTGGTCCGTGACGAAGCAGGCCGCGTGCTCTACTACGAGGGTTTCGTCCAGGACATCACCCGGCGACGGGAGGCCGAGGACGAGTTGCGTACCGCCAAGGAGGCCGCGGAGGCCGCCAGCCGGGCCAAGAGCCAGTTCCTCGCCGTGATGAGCCACGAGATCCGCACGCCGATGAACGGCGTCATCGGCATGGCCTCGCTGCTGCTCGATTCCCCGCTCAGCCCGGAGCAGCACGACTACGCCGAGACGATCCGCCACAGTGGTGACGCCCTGCTGACCCTGATCAACGACATCCTCGATTTTTCCAAGATCGAGTCGGGCCGGCTCGAGCTGGAGCACGAGGAATTCGTCCTGCGGGAGTGCGTCGAGGGCGCGCTGGACCTCCTCGCGCCCCGCGCGGCCGAGAAGCAGATCGACCTGCTCTATGAGATCAGTGAGGGCGCGCCCGTCATGGTGCGCGGCGACAGCTCCCGGCTGAGGCAGATCCTCGTCAACCTCCTCGGCAACGCCGTCAAGTTCACCGAGCGGGGCGAGGTCGTCCTCACGCTCCGCACCGAATCACTGCCGGCCCTTGCCCCGGGCCGCCCCGAGAGCACGCGGCTGCTCTTCGCCGTCCGCGACACCGGCATCGGCATCCCGCCCGAGGCCGTCGGTCGCCTGTTCCAATCCTTCTCCCAGGTCGACGCCTCCACCACCCGCCGCTACGGCGGCACCGGCCTCGGCCTGGTCATCAGCCAGCGGCTGGCCGAGCAGATGGGCGGCACGATGAGCGTGGAAAGCGAACCGGGCCGCGGTTCAACGTTCCGCTTCAGCGCCGTCGTCGAGACCGGCCCCAACAAGCCGCTGCCCTACCGCGTCTCGCCGCGCGCCGTGCTCGGCGGCAAGCAGCTCCTGATCGTCGACGACAATCCCACCAATCTCCGCATCCTGACCAAGTTCGCGCACAACTGGGAGATCGTCCCGCGCACCGCCGCCTCGGGCGCGGAGGCGCTCGCCCTGCTCGACGCGGGCGCGAACTTTGATTTCGCGATCCTCGACATGCAGATGCCCGCGATGGACGGCGCCATGCTCGCGCGGGAAATCCGGCGTCGGCGTCCGGCCGACCAGCTTCCGATCGTGCTGCTCACATCGCTCGGCCAGCGCGAGCTCGCCGGCGAACGGTCGCTCTTCGAGGTCTCCCTCACCAAGCCGGCCAAGCCCGGGCAGATCCTCGACGCGCTCGTCCGGGTCCTGACCCGCGGCCAGGGCGTGCCCAGCCGCACCCGCCATTCCGCCCCGCCCATGGGCGACCCGACCGTGCATCGCGAGCGCGTGCTGCTCGCCGAGGACAACGTCGTCAACCAGAAGGTTGCCCTCCGCATGCTCGAGCGCCTGAACTACCGCGCCGACCTCGCCGCCAACGGCCGCGAGGTGCTCGAGGCGATGGCGCGGCAGGCGTACGACATCATCATCATGGACGTCCATATGCCCGAGATGGACGGCCTCGAGGCCACCCGCCAGCTGCGGGCGAATCCCGCTGCCGGGAGCCACCGCCCTTGGATCGTGGCGTTGACCGCCAACGCTATCCAGGGCGACCGCGAGATGTGTCTCGCCGCGGGTATGGACGACTATGTGAGCAAGCCGATCAAGGTTCCCGAGCTCGCCGCCGCCCTCGCCCGAGCCCGCGCCGCGCTGGCCTGACGCCCGCAGGCAGGGGAAAAGTAAAAGGAGGAAGGAAGAATTAAGAAAGAGATAAGGCCATCCGGACCAGGGCGGCTTTTCTTCATTCATAATTCATCCTTCTTCCTTCTTACTTTCGCCGATGTGCACCCGGTTCCTGCTGTTGCAGCAACATTTTCGCGAGGTCCTGGAGCGGCTTGGCCTCGACCAGGTGCCGGAGTATGCGTCGCGCTACAACATCGCCCCCGGCACCCCCATCCCTGCCATCCGGCCCAAGGTGAAACCACCCCGCAGCCGTGGAGAACCCGATGGTGCGCTTGAATGCGTCTCCCTGCACTGGGGCCTCACGCCGGCTTGGGCCAGGACCCGCGGTGCCGGCATCATGAACGCCCGCGCCGAATCCCTCGCGGAAAAACCGTCCTTCCGCGACGCCCTTCGCGCCCGGCGCTGCGTGATTCCCGCGAGTGGATTCTACGAATGGGCCCGCCACGGACGGGCCCGTCAACCCTGGCTGTTCCGCCGACAGGATGGACAGGCCTTCGGCCTCGCAGGTCTCTGGGAAAGTTGGCGGACACCTGACGGCTCCGTGGTCGAGTCCTGCGCGATCATCACCACCGAGCCCAACGATCTCATGCGCCCGATCCACCACCGCATGCCGGTCATGCTCACGCCGGAACAGTTTGCCACATGGCTCGATCCGCAGGAAACCGACCCGCGAAAGCTCGCCCCACTCCTGCGACCGCCCGACACAGCCGCGACGAGCGCCACCGCCCTGGCAACCCGCGTGAACAGCGTCCGCCACGACGACCCGGCCTGCCTTGCTCTCGCCGGGTCGGAGACCAGCCCGCAGCTTTCGCTGGAAATCTAATCTGGAAGGAAAAAGGCAGAATTATGAATTAAGAAATCCCGTCGCCCCCTGGTTCCGGCTGCCTTTCTTAATTCTTCCTTCCTCCTTCTTCCTTTCAGCCGAACCGCCTTGTCCCCGCGCGGTCCGTCTGCGATCAACTCCCGCGCCGCCCCTTGAACCTGCTCGACCGCTATATTTTCCGCAGCGTCCTCTTCTCCTGCACGATGGCCGTGGCGTTGTTCGCGTTCGTGCTCACGCTCGGGAATGTCATCCGCGACCTGCTCGGCCTGATCCTCTCCGGCCAGCTCCCGCCGCTGCTTGCCGGCGAGCTCATCCTGCTCACGGTCGCCTCCGTCTCGATCTACGCCATGCCCATCGGCATCCTCACCGGTGTGTTGCTCACGCTCGGCCGGCTTTCGGCCGACAGCGAGATCACCGCGATGCGCGCCAGCGGGATCAGCTTGGTGCGCATCGCGCGGCCCATCATCCTGCTCGCGCTGCTGGGCGCGGTCACGGCGCTCTATGTCAACTTCGAGTCCATGCCGTCGGCCAAGACCAAGTATGAACTCCAGCTGGCCGACGCCGTGCGCACCGATCCGTTGCGCCTGATCAAGCCCAAGACCTTCATCCGTGACTTTCCGGGCCGCGTGGTCTATGTCGGCGACATCCAGGGCGCCGTGATGCGGGACATCTGGCTCTGGGAACTGGACAAGGAGGGCCGCACCGTCCAGCAGGTCCGCGCCGGGTCCGGCCGGATCGATTTCGACGCCGCCACCGCCGAGCTCATCGTGACCCTGAGCCACGCCCAATTCGAGAAGCGCAACGAAAAGAACCCCGAGAACTTCGTCGAACCCTCCATCACCGGCTCGTTCGAGCAGGCCGAGCCCGTGCGTCTCTCGCTCCAGGGCCTCTTCGGCCAGCCGGGCAAGCGCCAGAAGCTCGCGTGGATGACCTACGGCGAGTTGCAGACGGAAACGGCGCGGGTGGCCACGCTGCCCGTGGCGCCGGGACAGGAGCGTGACCATGCGCGCGATGCCATGAAGGTCGCCCTCACGATCCAGGACAAGTTCACCATGTCCCTCGCTGTCCTCTCCTTCGCCCTCGTCGGCGTGCCGCTCGGCATCAAGGTGTCGCGCCGCGAGACTTCCGCCAACCTCGGCGTCGCCGTCATGCTCGCCCTCGGCTATTTCTTCCTCATCACCGCCGTGGGCTGGCTCGACCGTCACCCCGAGTACCGCCCCGACCTGCTCCTCTGGGTGCCGAACGCAATCTTCCTCGGCCTCGGGATCTGGCTCTTCCGCAGGATTGACCGGACTTAAGCCGGAAGGCCAGAAGGTCGGAAGACCGGAAAGCCAGAGGATTTGCGTTCCATCGGTCCATCCATGCTTCCGCACCTCTGATCTTCCGGCTTTCTGGCCTTCTGGCTTTCTGACCTTCCGAATTTCCGGCCTTCCGGCCAATCACGCCGCCTGCGTCGCCACCACGCCTGTGCGCCCGTCGATCTCCGTCAGCACTTGGTCGGTCACAGGGATCGCCATGGGGTTGACCAGGAGCTCGCGTGCGAGGTCGTCGAGGCGGATGAACTGCACGCCGGCCTTCGCGCATGCCGCCAGCAAGTCGCGGAACAGCGCACGGCGGCCCATGCCCTCGATTTCGGCATGCAGTGTGAAGACGTTCGGCCGGTCCGCCCGCAAAAGCGAAAGATAGTGGGCCACGATCTTTTCGTCCGGGTATTCCGGCCGGCCCATCAGTTCGTCGAAGGTCGGCAGTGTGCTCGGGATCTCCAGGGTGCGGAAAATCTTCCCGTCAATCGTTGGGAAAAACGGTGCCGTCCCGCGGGTGTCGCTCGAATAGAGCAGGCCCGCCTCGTCGTACACCGCGCGGCTGCGCGCATTGCTCTGCCAGCCCGCCGCACCGGCCGTGCGCGCCTCGCGACCGAAGATGCGCAGGAATTCGGCCCCCGCGGCAATGAACTCGGTGCGGATCTCGTCAATCGACATCGTCTGCACGTAGTCCTGCCAGCGGTAGTGATTGTAGCAGTGGATCCCGACTTCAAAGCCGGCGTCGCGCACCGCGCGCATCACCGCCGTGTTCCGCCGTCCGATGTGCGGCGCCGGCAGCAGCGTCCCGTTAAGCAGCGTCCGCACACCGTAGATCTGCACGACGCTCGTGCGGCTGACCTTCTGGAAAAACCCGGGACGCAGCACCCGCGTGATCGCCCGCCCGGTCTGGTCGGGCCCGAGCGAGAACAGGAAACACGCCGGCGCCTTGTGTTCCTGGAGGTCGGCCACCAGGTTCGGCACACCGACCCGCGTGCCGCGGTCGGTGTCGACGTCAACTTTCAGCGCGAGGCGTACAGGCATAGGAAATCGGATTAAACGCGAAGGCGCAAGGGTGCGAAGTTTCGGACCAAGGCGCGTTTCCGCCATTCCTGACCCGAAACTTCGCCTCTTCGCGTCTTCGCGTTTAATTCCTTCATCTATTCGAGCTGATAATCCTTGTGCGCGAGGTGGTAGTCCAGCGTCAGCCGGATCGCCGTCCTGAGGTTCACCTTCGGCTTCCAGCCCAGCCGCTTCGTCGCGTTGGCGATCGAGGGCACGCGCTTCTGGATGTCCTGGTAATATTTCCCGAAGTACTTGCCCGACGGCACCACCACGGTCTTCGCCTTCGCCGCGTGCTCGCGGTAGTCGGGATATTCCTTGAACGCCGCGATGATCAGCTTCGCCAGCTCGGCCACGCTCACGTCGTTGCGCGGGTTGCCGAGGTTGAAAATCTGGCGCGAGGCGCAGCCGTCCTTGTTCTCGATGATGCGCAGGAGCGCGTCCACGCCGTCGTCAATGAAGGTGAACGACCGGCTCTGGCGCCCGCCGTCGACCAGCTGCAAGGGCTTTTGGAAGATCACGTTTGAGATGAACTGGGTGAAGAGCCGCGAGCTGCCTTCCTTCGGCTCCATCACGTCGTCGAGCTTCGGCCCGATCCAGTTGAAGGGGCGGAAAAGCGTGTAATCCACATTGTCGCGCACCCCGTAGGCATAGATCACGCGGTCAAGCAGCTGCTTCGAGCAGGCGTAGATCCAGCGCTGGCGCTCGATCGGGCCGTAGACCAGCGCCGTCGTCGCCTCGTCCAGCTTGGCGTCGGCGCTCATGCCGTAGACCTCCGAGGTGGAAGGAAAAATGATGCGCTTCCTGTACTTCGCGCATTGGCGCACCACCGCCAGGTTCGCCTCGAAATCGAGCTCGAAGACCCGCAGCGGGTCCTTCACGTACTGGATCGGGTTGGCGATGGCGACGAGCGGGATGACCGCGTCGCACTTCTTCACGTGGTACTCGATGTACTCGCGGTTGATCGTGATGTCGCCCTCGACGAACTTGAAGCGCGCGTTGCCCAGGCTGTCCTCCAGCTTGTGCGAGCCGATGTCCATGCCGTAGACCTCCCAGTCTTTCTGCTTGAGGATCGCCCGCGTGAGCGAGCTGCCGATGAAGCCGTTGGCGCCGAGGATGAGGACTTTGAGAGGCATGGAGGTGAGGTTTAGGCCGGAGGGTTAACCATGAAAGACGCGAAAAGACACGAAAGAATGAAATTGTAAGGAATCCCGAGATGGGTGGCCGCCGACCTCCCTGGTTCTTTCTCTTTCCTCTTTCTCTTTATCTTTCGTCAGCCATCGAACCGAAAAAGAGGAAAGAGAAAGAATGAAGAGAAAGATTTACAAACTGGGACCGGCGTGCTTCACAGCACCTGCCCCACCGTCAGCACCGCCGCCGTCCCGTTGCGCCACTCCGTGCGGGTAAGCTCCAGCGCACCGTCGCCCGCCGCGACCACCAGCGGGTCGAGCGAGAGGATTTCCCCGGGCCGGTTGCTCTCGGCATAAAGCGCCCGGGTCGCCGGGGTGTCCGTATCCGCCCACCAGACCATCAGCCGCGCCGGTCCGACGTCCGCAAAGGCGCCCGGATAGGGATCGGTCACCGCCCGGATCAGGTTGAAAACCTGGTCCGAAGTCCGCGTCCAGTCGATGCGGCCGTCCTCGGGCTTGCGTCCACCGAAATAAGTCGCCTGCGCCTCGTCCTGCGGCGTCTCCTTCGCCGTCCCGGCGAGGAGCGCGTCGATCTGGCGGGCCAGCACCTTGCGGGCGCACGGGAGCACCTTCCGGAACGCCTGCTCGGCCGTGTCGCGCGGCCCGATGTCCACGCCTTCCTGGTCGACCATTGCGCCGGCATCCGGCGCCTTAACCATGCGGTGGAGCGTCATGCCGATGCGCCGCTCGCCGTGGAGCACCGCCCAGTTGATCGGGGCGCGCCCGCGGTACTTTGGCAGGAGCGACCCGTGCATGTTCCACGCCCCGAGCCGCGGTAGCGCAAGAATTCTGGTGCCGATCATGTGGCGGTAATAAACCGACAGGATCAGGTCGGGCTGCAGCGCGGCAATCCGGTCGCGCCACTCCGGCGTGTTCACGTTCTCGGGGGTGAACACAGCCACGCCCTGCTCCCGCGCGGCCACCGCGGGGGTCTTGAACCAGATCTTCTCGTTCGGGTTGTCCTCGTGCGTGATCAGCGCCACAACGTCGTCCCCGCGCTCCAACAACAAGGAAAGGCATTCATAGCCGACCTCGCTGTAGCCGAAGAAAAGGATGCGGGGCTTGATCATGGATCAACACGAGGAAACCGGGTCGGCCTTCGCCCGCAACGCGAGAGTTGCATACTCACACGGATACCCCCCTCGGTTTTCCCTTGGATCGTCTCCTGTAATGCTTCCGATCTATTGCACAGAAGGCAATCCGAGGCCGATCCGCGAGAAGGCTCTGTCAGAATGCACCGGTTTGGCGGCCGGGGGCGCGCTGTCAGCCCGGCCGGTGCGGCCGCGAGCCCGATTCAAGGACTCTTTAGTTTAAACGGCTGCCCACTGCCCGTGCTGCGAAAATATTTTCCCGCCAGGAGCATTAGCTTTTTCCCTGAAACCCGCACATTTGCCTTCCGGCGGAGCCACCCCCGGTTACCCGGCGCCATCGCAAAATGCTGCACCTCATCGGCCACCTGCTTCATGCTCAGCGCCCGACCGACACCCGCAATCAATTCCATGTCCGGCGCGAAATACCCGGAGCGCGGCCCTCCCAGCAGCGGCACCAGCAAAAGTGCGTGGCGATGGAGGCAGCGCCAAAAAACCTTTCCGACATAGCGCTGCGCGTCGCAACGGTTCTCCTCACAGAATCTCTCCCGGAAGCTCTTCATCACCCAATGACTCAATAATATGAAAAACGTGTTAACAATGTGCGCAGTATGCGTGCCATCCCAGTGAATTCTGGAATGGGACATCCCGGGTCTTCCACCTATCAATCATCCGGCAAAACCCCCAGCAACAGGCCTCCATTCGGAAATCAAAGCTGCAGAAATACGCCGCGGCGCATTATCCCTGCATGCTCGTCAAAATTCCTGGAGTCCTACGTACTCCAGCTCGTTCCCGCCCGCATCAGGGCGGGGACGAGGAATCGTCACGGGAATTGGAATGATTGGTCAAAGCCGTCCGGTTAACTGGCTCCTCCTCGGATTACTCCCGGACCTCTCTTGGAGGACTTACAATCCGTTGCACCGGAGGCAACCCGGGGCCGTTCCGAGGGAAGATTTTACCAGAAGGCGCTAGCCAGGCAACCGAAGCTTCGCTCACTCCTTCGTTTCCAGCATCTCCTTTACAAAATACCGCTGGCGCGCGCGGACCACCTGGTAGGTGCGGCCAACGTATTCGCCGATCAGGCCGATGCCGACCATCGCCACGCTGAGCAGGAAGAACAGGATGCCGAAGAGCGTGAACACGCCGTTTGTATTGTCGTTCAGGAACAGCCGCATGTACGCGAGCACCAACACGAGCAGCAGGCTGCCCCCCGCGCACGCCATCGCGAACATCGTGAAGTACTGCAGCGGCGCCAGCGAGAAACCCGTGATCAGGTCGAAGTTCAGCCGGATCAGCTTGTAGAACGAGTAGTTCGACACGCCCGCGTGACGTTCCTCGTGCTTCACGCCGACTTCCCCGGGGTTGCCCGCAAAGCTGTAGGCCAGCGCCGGGATGAAGGTGTTGATCGCGCCGCTGCGCACGATCGCGTCGATGATCGGCCGGCGGTAGGCGCGCAGCATGCAGCCCTGGTCGGTCATCTCGATGCTCGTGGTCTTCTCGCGGACGAAATTGATCAGCTTCGAGGCATAGGTGCGGAAGAACGAATCCTGGCGGTGCAACCGGTAACCGCCAACGTAGTCGAAGCCGGCGTCGATTTGAGCCAGCAGCTTCGGGATTTCCTCGGGCGGGTTCTGCAGGTCCGCGTCGAGCGTCACGACCACATCGCCGCGCACGCGCTCGAACGCCGCCATGATCGCCATGTGCTGGCCGTAGTTCGCGTTGAAATCGATCACGCGCGTCACGTCCGGCCGCGCTGCGTACTCGGCCTTGAGCAGCTCAATCGAGCGGTCGTGCGAGCCGTCGTTGGTGAAGATCACCTCGTAGCGCCGGCCGAGCGCGTCCAGCACAGGGTAAAGCCGCGCAAAGAGCACCGGCAGGTTCAGCTCCTCGTTGTAGACCGGGATGACGACGGAGAGGGAAACGGGAGTAGCCACGATGGGGAATTGATTGCGAGTCAGGCCATCAGGAAAAGGGAAACCGGGCCGCTTTTACAGGAGGAAACAAGGGAAACCGGACACTGTGTCATTTTGGAGTTGGCGTAGGCCGCCTGCTTGCAGGCGCTTTTTCTCAGAGCGCGAGCAAGCCCGCGGCCTACCGCAATCGTCGTTGAAAACGGCGACCCCGACGCATCGCCGGAAACCGAGAATCTTTCCTCCGTTTCCTCCTGTAAAAACAACACCTTCATCACCGCTTGGCGTGCCCCTTCAGCACCGCGATCAGCGCCTCCGTCACCCGCGTGACATCGGCCGTGGTCATCGCCGGGAAGAGCGGCAGCGTCAGGATGTTGCGACCGGCATACTCCGCGTGCGGGAAATCCCCCTCGTTCCAGCCCATCCGCCGGTAGAGCGCGAAGCGGTGGATCGCCGGGTAATGCACGCCGGTGCCGATGCCGGCCGCGTGCAGCGCGGCCATCACGCCGGCCCGCGGGATCGTCAGCCGTTCCTCCGGGAGTATCACCTGGAACATGTGCCAGTTGCTTTGCGTGAAATCTGCCACCGGCAGGCGGAGGCCGAGCGCGCGGGCCTCCGGCGTGCCGAGCCGCTCGAAATAGGCCCGGGCCAGCTCGCGGCGTTTCGCCGTGAATACCTCCAGATGCGGCAGCTGCCCCAGACCCACTCGCGCCGCCACGTCGGTCAGGTTGAACTTCCCGCCGGCCAGCTCGACTTCCATCCCGTCGAAACCCGTGCGCACCACACCTTGCAGCCGGTACTGCTCGGCGAGTTTCGCCTCGCGCTCGTCGTTGAGCACCAGGCAGCCGCCTTCGATCGTCGTGATGTTCTTGTTCGCGTGGAAACTGAACGACACAAAGTCGCCGAAGGCGCCGATGCGCTTTCCCTTCCACGTGCTGCCGAAGGACTGCGCCGCGTCCTCGATCACGCGCAGCTTGTACTTGTGCGCCATCGCCTGGAGAAAATCCCGGTCCACCGGCAGGCCCGACAGGTCCACCGGGATGATCGCCCGCGTCGCCGGCGTGATCGCCGCCTCCGCCAGGCTGAGGTCGATGTTCCGCGTCACCGGATTGATGTCCACAAACACCGGCCTGGCGCCGACCTCGAGAATGACGTTGCTCGTGGCAACCCAGGACAGCGGCGTCGTGATCACCTCGTGGCCCGGGCCGATGCCCGCGATGCGCAGTGCGATCTCCATCGTGCAGGTGCCGGAGTTGAACGCCCGCACCGGCCGGCCGCCGCAGTACTCCGAGAGCTTCGCCTCGAATTCTTTGACCCGCGGCCCAGACGTGATCCAGCCGGAGCGCAGCACCTCCGTCACACCCGCGAGAGTCTCCTCGTCGATCGTCGGCCGGGTCATCGGCAGATAAGCCGGGGCCGCCGGCGATGGCGCGGCGACCTCCCGGTCGCCGGAGGTTCGCGCGGGAGGCGTTGGGGACGAAGGAGAGGCGGACATGTCAGGGCTGGTTGCTGAGGAGACAATAGTCGTCGTTCTCCGCGAGCAATTGATAATGAAACGCGGGGTCCGCAAAGACCGGCCTTTCGGGCGCCGGTTCGCCCGCCGCCGCGGGATTCTTGGCGCGGAGTTCCATGGCCCGCGTGTAGGCGGCGGTGATCTCCTCCATTTTCCGCTTCTGCACCACGAGGAAGATCCGCCCGGGCCCCGGCCATTGCGCCAGCAGCTCCGTGTCGCTGATGAATCGCCCGCTCGCCCGGGCCGCCGCGTCCTCGATCAGTTCCAGCTCCGCCCGGTTGGAGCCGACCACGCCCACCACCCGCTCCGCATAGAACGTGAAGTCCTGGTAGAAATCATAGCAGTGAAAAACCCGGTCGCCGGGCCTCGCGTGCTCCTTCACGTACAGCGCGAGCTCCTTTGTGCCGGTCTTGACGATGGCCGGGGCGGCCCACTGCAAGGTCACCAGGAACAGCACGCCCGTCACCATCACCGCCCCGATCCCCGCACTCACACCGCGGATCCGCGCCAGCCAGGGCGAGAGAATGCCGCCGAGCAGCAACACCGCGGCCATGGCATAGGCCGGCACCCGCAGCGCGTATGCCTGCATCGCGTCCATCTTCACCAGCGCCGGGCGGCTCACCACCACGCACAGGGCGACCGCCAGCAGCCCGCACAGGAACGAGAAGACCCCGAGCCCCACGCGCATCCGCGCGCGCGCGTCCTCCGCTTCCGCCTTGGCCAGCCACGTGCCGATCATCACCGCGAGCGCGGGGAAGATCGGCAGGATGTACGGGGGCAGCTTCGATTTCGAGATCGAGAAGAAGCAGAAGATGAACGCCGCCCACGTCACCAGGAACCACGCGTCCGCATTCTCCCGGCGCCGCGCCCAGCCGCCGCGCACCGCATCGCGCACCGCCGGCCAGAGGAAGCCCGTCCACGGGATCAGGCCCGCCACGAGGATCCCGATGAAATAATACCACGGGCCCGTCCGCGATGCCGCCGTCGTGAGAAAGCGCTCGAAATGCTCGAACACGATGTAGCGGTGCACCCAGGTCTCGTTGTGCATCGCCGCCAGCACGTGCCACGGCAGCGCGATCGCGAGGAAGATCAGCGCGCCCGTCGGCAGGTAGAGGGGACGCAACCGCTTCCACTGGTCGAAGATCAACAGCCACAGGAACATCACCGCGCCCGTCACCAGGAACCCCATCAGGCCCTTCGTCAGCGTCGCGAGCGCCATGCTGATATAAAGCTGGTAGAACAGCCAGCGCCGCCGCCCCGCCTGCCCTGAGCCTGTCGAAGGAGCCTGCCCTGAGCCCGTCGAAGGGGCCGGCTCCCGCACGCCAAGCAGGAAGCAGAACAGGGCGTGCGCCATGAACACCGACACCGCCATGTCGAGGATCGGGATGTGCCCGATGACAAACCACAGCAGCGAGGTGCCCAGGACCATCGCCGACAGCACGCCCGCGTTGCGCCCGTGCAGCCGGCGCGCCGCCGCGTAGGTCAGCAGCACGCCCCACAGCGCGAATGCCGCCGGCACCACCCGCACCGCCCACTCGTTCAGCCCGAGGACCTTCTCGCTCGCGGCGGTCACCCAGTAGACCAGCGGCGGCTTCTCGAAGTAGTTCACGCCGTCCAGCCGCGGGGTGATGAAGTCCCCCGTCGCCAGCATCTCGCGCGGGATCTCCGCGTTGCGTCCCTCGTCCGGATTGGAGAACGGGTAGCTGCCGAGCTTGAAGAAATAAATCATCCCGAACGCCAGCGCGAGCAGCAGCACGTCACGGCGCCAGGAGGCGCTTTCGGAAGCGGCGGACGGGGAGGTCACGGGATCCATGCAGGCGTCAGCGTCAGACTCGCGAGCCGCCCCGGGGTGGCGAGATTTTTTGCAAGCCGGGTCTCCATTCCCGGATGCCCAACCCTCCTTCCGCCGCCATCTTTCTCTTTCCTCCTTATCTTTCTCTTTCGTCAGCGCGCCGAAGGAGAAAGAGGAAACGCGAAGCCCAGCCAAGCCCCGGAATTTTCAGCCACAGATTACACGGATGGGCACTGATGGATCGGATTCCCGAATATTTGGGTCTTATCCGTGAAATCAGTGGCAAGAATTCCGAAGCCCGGAAGTTCTGAATGCCAGAAAGCCAGACCTCCGACTTTCCGGATTTCCGGACCTCTGGCCTCGGCGCCTCAGCGGCTCCGCGCGAAACTAGGCTTAAACCCCGGAATTTTCAGCCACAGATTTCACGGATGGGCACTGATGGATCGGATCCCCGAATATTTGGGTCTTATCCGTGAAATCAGTGGCAAAAAATCCGAAGCCCGGAAGATCTGAAATTCAGAAAGCCGGCTCTCGGGCCTTCCAGCCTTCCGAATCCATCTTTCTCTTTCGTCAGGACCCCCAGAGAGAAAGAATTAAGAGAAAGATTCCAGACCGATCCCGACTTTCCGGATTTCCGGCCCTCTGGCCTTCCGGCCTCCTGGCCCTCCGCCCTCCGCCCTCCGCCCCGCGGGGCTCAGCTCTTCTTCAACCCAGCCGAGCGAGACGTCGGGATCGGAGCCGGCAGAATGATCCGATTTGAGGCGGCCTGCCGGCGTTGCACGCCGCGAAGGAAGGTCGCAACGCTGCCACGATTCCGGCGGGCATTCGCATCCTTGATCGCATGCATTTCCTTGAGCACAGGGTCTTTCATCGGTTACCGCCCATAAGTTGATCAGGCGTGCAAATGCAGGGAAAGTCAAAACCCGCACCCGTGCAGGTCCGGTGAAGTGTGCGACGGATTGCGGCATTTGCAATGTGGCGGAAATTCCAAGTCATCAGGTAAGGCACCCGATGCACGGCGCACAGGGCGATGTGGGCGGCATCCGCCATTGCCTTGATCGGCAATGCACCCGGCCGTACCAGCCTGCGGGTGAGGTGCACCACATCGTCGTTCACCGTCAAGATGGGAAACCCGGCCAGCGAAGCCAACCGCCTTTCCGCGGCCGCGGAATCGCCTTGGGCGACCTCGTCGAGAACCAATTGGGAAATGACCGGGATGAATCCGTCCAATTCGTGTTCCCACCATTCTTGCGTGATCCTCTGTCGCGCCATCATCAATCCATCCCGCGTCGGACGTGCCGTCAGGTAGCTCGCGATCGTGGTTTCGAGATAGATCCGTGATTTCAAGACCGACGCCAACGCCCGCCAGGTTCATTGGCTCAATACCTATAACGTAAGCCACCCGACCTTTCTTTCAGGATAATCACGCCTCCAGCCTTCCAAAGTTCCGCCTCTCTCTTTCTCTTTCGTCAGCGCGCCGAAGGAGAAAGAGGAAACGCGAAGCCCAGCCAAGCCCCGGAATTTTCAGCCACAGATTTCACGGATGGGCACTGATGGATCAGATCCCCGAATATTTGGGTCTTATCCGTGAAATCAGTGGCCAAGTATTCCGAGGCTCAGAAAGCCAGACCTCCGACTTTCCGGATTTCCGGCCCTCTGGTCTTACCGCCTCGGCGCCTCAGCGGCTCCGCGCGAAACTAGGCTTAAAGCCCGGATCTTTTTAGCCACGGATTGCACGGATGGATCGGATTCCCCGAATATTTGGGTCTCATCCGTGAAATCAGTGGCAAAAAATCCGAAGCCCGGAGGGTCTGAATGCCAGAAGCCTGGACCTCTGGCTTTCCGTCCTTCCGGCCTTCCGCCCTCCGGCTTTTCTGGATTTTAATCGTGCGCCTTCCGCCGATTCTCGGCCTTATCGCCTCCGACATGCCCGAGCCGAAAAAATTCACCTTCGTCTGCGGCCAGGACGACTACCTCGTCGGCCGGCTCGGCAAGGAGCGCTTCGACGCCCTCGCCGCGGAGGTAACCGACGAATTCTCCCGCGAGGTCATCAACGGCTTCGCCGCCAATGTCGGCGAGGTCGAGGCCGCCGTGAACCGTTTCCGCGAGAGCATCCAGACCGTCTCCATGTTCGGCGGCAAACGCGTGGCCTGGCTCAAGGACGTGAACTTCCTCGCCGACACCGTGACCGGCCGCGCCGAGAGCACGCTGAAGCTCGTCGCCGACCTCCAGCAGATCCTCGAGGGCCTCAACCCCGACGAGACCGCCGTCCTCATCACCGCCGCGCCCGTCGACCGGCGCCGTTCCTTCCCCAAGTGGTGCGAGAAAAATGCCGACTTCGCCCTCGCCGGCGGCGACGGCGAGGATGCTGGCGAAGCGCTCGCCGGCGTCATCCTCGCCGAGGCGAAGTCGCTCGGCGCCAGCTTCGGCCCCGGCGCCGCCGAGCTGCTTCTCGCCAAGGTCGGCCCCAACACCCGCCTCCTCGTCGAGGAAACCCGCAAGCTCGCGGCTTACGCCTCATCCCCCGTAGGGGCGTCCCTTGCGGACGCCCGGGCGTCGTCCCTTCGGCAGGCTCAGGGCCCTGAGCTCGCCGAACGGGCAAGCGACGCCCCTCCCTTTCGCATCGAAGAAGCCCACGTCGCCGAGCTCACGCCCAACGTCGCCGAGGGCGACTTCTTCGAGGCCGCCGAGGCCTTCTTCAGCGGCGACCTGAAATGGACGCTCGCCGCGCTGCACCGCCATTTCTTCTCCGGCGGGGATGCCCGCCCGGTCATCAGCGCGCTGCAGAACCGCAACCGCATCCTTCTCCAAGTCCGTGCCCTGATCGATGCCGGCGACGCCAAGCTCGGCCCGCGCGGCCTCGACGGACTCCCCCGCGCCGCCACCGCACACGCCGCCAAGTTCACCGGCGCGACCGAGAAAAGCTCCTTCAACCTCTTCACCCAGAATCCCTGGTACCTCGGCAAACTTGCCGGCAGCGCCAAACTCCCCGCGCTGAAGCGACTGATCGACAACCAGCAGGATTTCATCGCCGCCTTCGAGGAAATCATCCGCCGCCCCTCCGAGCAGGAGGAAGTCCTCCGCGAGCTCGCGGTCCGCTGTCTGGCAGCGTGAGGGCCAGAAGGCCGGAAGTCCGGAAAGCCAGAAAGCCGGAGGATCGGAAGGTCACAAAGCCGGACCGACCCAGTCTGCGAGTAGCTGCTCTGCCATCTGCCCCTCCGGCCGTCTGGCCTTCAGGCTTTCCGGCCTTCCGCTCCTCCGCGCTTTCGCGATCCGCCTTCCGAATCCATCTTTCTCTTTCCTCTTTATCTTTCTCTTTCGTCAGTGGTCCCCCGAGAGAAAGAGGAAAGAGAAAGGCGTAAGAGAAAGATTCCAAACCTCCACCGTCGCCAAGGCTATGGTGGACACGTCCGCGATCCCTCCCGGCTTCCGGCTTTCCGGATCACCGGCCTTCCGCTTTTCCATTCGCCATCGCCGGCCGGCTTTGCTTACTCACGCGTTTCGCCCGTGAACGAACCGACCCCCGCACCCGCGCCGATTCCCAACGTCCTCGCCGAGCGTTATGCCTCGGCCGCCATCAAGGATATTTGGTCGCAGCAGGGACGCGTCGCCCAGGAGCGCGACTTCTGGATCGCCGTCATGAAGGCCCAGCGCGACCTCGGCGTGCCCATCCCGGCCGACGCCATCAAGGACTACGAGCGCGTCAAGGGCCTCATCAACCTTGAGTCCATCGCCAAGCGCGAGCGCATCACGCTTCACGACGTCAAGGCCCGCATTGAGGAGTTCTCCGAGCTCGCCCAGCGCCAGTTCATCCACCTCGGCCTCACCAGCCGCGATCTCACCGAGAACGTCGAGCAGCTCCAGGTCTACCGGTCGCTGAAGGTCGTCCAGTTCAAGGCCGCCGCCGCGCTTCTCGCGTTCTCCCGCCAGGCCGAGGCGCACCGCGACCTGATGATCACCGGGCGCACGCACAACGTCCCCGCCCAGCCCACCACCCTCGGCAAGCGTCTCGCCATGTTCGGGCAGGAACTCCTCGTCGCCTTCGCCCGCCTGGAGAATCTCATCGAGCGCTACCCCGTCCGCGGCCTCAAGGGGGCCGTCGGCACCCAGCTCGACCAGCTCACGCTCCTCGGCGGCCGCGCCGACAAGGTCACCGAGCTCGAGGGCCGCGTGCTCAAGCACCTCGGTTTCCACGGCTCCCTCTTCGCCGTCGGCCAGGTCTACCCGCGCAGCCTCGACTTCGAGGTCGTCACCGCCCTCCACCAAGTCGGCGCCGCCGGCGCGAGTTTCGCCACCACCCTCCGCCTCATGGCCGGCGCCGGCCTGCTCACCGAGGGCTTCCAGGAGGGCCAGGTCGGCTCCTCCGCCATGCCGCACAAGGTCAACGCCCGCAACTGCGAGCGCATCTGCGGCTTCTCCACGATCATCGGCGGCTATGTCACCATGACGTCCGCCCTCGCCGGCCACCAGTGGAACGAGGGCGACGTTTCCTGCTCCGTCGTGCGCCGCGTTGCGCTGCCCGACGCCTTCTTCGCGATGGACGGACTGCTCGAGACGCTCCTCACGGTGCTGAGGCAGATGGACGTCTTCCCCGCCGCCATCGCCGCCGAGAACGAGCGCAACCTCCCCTTCCTCGCCACGACCACGATCCTGATGGAAGCCGTGAAACACGGCGCCGGCCGCGAGACCGCACACGAGGCGATCAAGGAGCACGCTCTCGCCGCGGCGAAAGCCATCCGCTCCGGCGGCAGCAACGGCGACATCGACCTCCTCGGCCGCCTGGCCGGCGACCGCCGCATCGGCCTCGGGAAAAAAGCGCTGCAGGCGATCCTTGCCGAAAGCCACCGCTTCGTCGGCTCCGCCCCGCACCAAGTTGATGCCTTCGTAGACGAAGTGAAACCCCTCGCCCGGAAACACAAAGGCGCCGCGGAGTACAAGCCGGGCCGGCTGCTGTAGCGGCGCAAGCCGCCATCTTTCTCTTTCCTCTTTATCTTTCTCTTTCGTCAGAGGTCCCCCGAGAGAAAGAGGAAAGAGAAAGATTCGGGGCCTCCACCGTCGCCAAGGCTATGGTGGACGCGTCCGCCCTCTGACATCCGACGTCTGCCCTCCGTCCCTCCGGACTTCCGGCTTTCCGGATCACCGGCCTTCAGGTCTTCCGCCCTTCCGCGTTTCCGCGATCAATCCTTCCGAATCCATCGTTCTCATTCTCGTAATCGTTCTCGTTCTCTCAGGGTTTGAATGCCGGTCGATGGAGAACGATTCCGAAGCGCCCTTCCGCCATCTGCCGTCTGACGTCCGCCTTCCGTCCCCCCGTTTCCATCTTTCTCTTTCCTCTTTATCTTTCTCTTTCGTCAGTGCGCTAACGGAGAAAGAGGAAAGAGAAAGAATTAAGAGAAAGATTCGGGGCCGATCCCCCGCGATGCTTGGCCGGCTTTCCAGATCACCGGTCTTCAGGCCTTCCGCCCTTCCGCGTCTCCGCGATCCCTTCCGCTCCCTGGCTTTCAGGCTTTCTGGACTTCCGGCCTCGGGCACCGAATGCGGTAGCATCGAGAACGATTAAGAGAACGAGGAACGAGAACGATTCGGTGGCGCCCTTCCGCCATCCGCCCTCTGACATCCGACGTCTGACATCTGCCGTCTGACGTCCGCCTTCCGTCCCCCCGTTTCCATCTTTCTCTTTCCTCTTTATCTTTCTCTTTCGTCAGTGCGCTAAGGGAGAAAGAGGAAAGAGAAAGATTTAAGAGAAAGATTCGGGGCCGATCCCCCGCGATGCTTGGCCGGCGGGCTCCGAGGCCCGCCCGATCCGAAAATTGGGTTTGCATACCCCCCTCACGCTGCGCTTCCTTGCCCCTTCACGTTGTTTCCAACCCTTTATCTTTAACTCTCCTGTCATGTCTGAAGAACTCGTAGGTAATGTCCTGGTGGGCCAGTCGGGCGGTCCCACCGCCGTCATCAATGCCAGCGTCGCCGGCGTGGTCGCCGAGGCCCTCAACTACGCCTCGATCGAGGAGATCTACGGTTCGCTCAACGGCGTGCTCGGCATCCTCCACGAGGACTTCATCGACCTCGCCGCCGAGTCCCAGCAGGCCATCCGCGGCCTCCGCCACACCCCCGGCGCCGCCCTCGGCACCTGCCGCTTCAAGCTCAGGAAGCAGTCCGACCTCGATCGCGTCATCGCCGTCTTCAAGGCCCATAACATCCGTTACTTCTTCTACATCGGCGGCAACGACTCCCAGGACACCGCCGACAAGATCTCCAAGCACGCCGCCGCCCAGGGCCACGAGATGCGCGTCATCGGCATCCCGAAGACCATCGACAACGACCTGCCCAACACCGACCACTGCCCCGGCTACGGCAGCGTGATCAAGTACATTGCCACCACCGTCCGTGAGCTGTCCTGCGACAACACCAGCATGGGCCAGGGCGACCTTGTCCAGATCGTCGAGGTCATGGGGCGCAGCGCCGGCTGGATCGCCGCCGGCGCCTCCCTCGCCAAGCGCCGCGACCACCCGCACGATCCGCCCCACATCATCCTCCTCCCCGAGATCGCGTTCAACCCGGAGAAGTTCGCCGCCGACGTGAAGCGCGTTCTCACCCGCGAGAAGTTCTGCTGCGTCGTCGTCGGCGAGGGCCTCGTCGATGCCGATGGCAACTATGTCACGGCCGACGCCACCACCGACGCCTTCGGCCACGCCCGCCTCGGCGGCGTGGGCGAATACCTGCGCGAGATCCTCGAGACCCACGCCCCCGGCGTGAAGACCCGCGTCGCCAGCCTCGGCATCGCCCAGCGCGCCGCGACCCATTGCTCGTCCAAGACCGACAACGACGAGGCCTTCCTCGCCGGCCAGGCCGCCGTGAAGGCCGCCATCAACGGCGAGACGGACAAGATGATCACCCTCGTGCGCGGCGAAGCCGAGCACTACACCTGCGAGACCGGCCTCTCCCCCCTGAGCGAGATCGCCAACGGGGTGAAGAAACTCCCCCGCGAGTGGATCAACGAGGACGGCATCAGCATGAACTTCCAGTTCCTCCGCTACGCCCAGCCCCTCGTGCAAGGCGAAGTCGTCGTCCCCTACGACACCGGCCTGCCCGTCTTCACGACCCTGCAGAAGGAACGCGTCGACAAACTGCTCGGCGCGCACGAAGGCTGAGGGCTTGCCCGCCTCTGGCGGGCCAGAAGGCCAGAAACCCGGTGAGCCGGAAAGCCAGAGAGCCCGAAGGGCGGAAAGTCTGAAGCTTGCTCGCCTCCAGTGGGCAGATATCCGACGTCAGACATCAGACGTCAGACATCGGATGCCGGAGTGCGGAGAAATCGCGGACCCCGTCCGCCCTCTGCCGTCAGATCTCCGCCATCTGGCCTTCCGGCCATTTGCGCCTTCTGCGCATTTTGGCGGCCAATGATTCCGGATGGTTTAGCCGCAATCCTCCTTCGCCAAGCCTCCCGCCGTCGCCAAGGCTATGGCGGGCACGACGGCGGACACGAGAAGCTCAGGAGGCGCAAAAGCGATCTCGTTATCTGTTATCCGTTATCTGACACACCGGATCCGCCCCCGATAACCGATAACGAATAACCTTCCCCTTTCCGACCCTCTGACCCTCCGCCGTCTGTCATCCGCCCTCCGGCCTTCTGGCTTTCTAGCTCACCGGCATCCGCCCTTCCGCGCTTTCGCGATCCCGCCGACCTCCGACCTCCGACTTTCCGGCTTTCTGGCTTTCTGGCTTTCTGGCCTCCCGGCTCACCGGCCCTCTGGCCTTCCGGCCCTCCGGTTCACCAGCCCGCCAGAAGCGGGCCTACGGCGCCGTGTACAGGATCCCGGCGATGCGCCAGTGGACCTTCTCGGCCTTGATCCATCCATCGGAACGCCCGTTGTTGTCGCCTTCGAAATAGACCCCATCAGGCGAGACTTCCTTGGCGCGGTGGACGATGTTCATGCCGCCCGGCGTAATCTCATAGACCGCGATGTCGTTCTTGCGCAGCTCGGCACCCGTCACCTTCTCGATCAACAGAATGCTGTTGCTGTCCAGGACCGGCAACATGCTGCCCGTCGGCGCCACGGTCATGAAACTCCGGTTGCCGAGGTCACCGGCCGCCCAGAGCCTCGCGATCATCACCGCCTCCTTTTTCCCCATCCGGGAAATAGGCGCCGGGTTATTCTTCTCCCGCCCCATGCCCGGCCCGCGGGCCGCCGCGCCCGATGGCATCGCCGTTGTCACGCAGCCCGTTGCGAGCAACAGCACCATCCCCAGCCCAAAGGCCGGCGCCCACCGGCGTTTCCAAGTCGTCCGAAACGTCCGCGCACACCCCTCCCCCATGCCGGGGTGGGAGGAGCATCGGGCGCTTTTCAAGCCCCCAGAGTATCAATCCCCGCCCTCCATTCATATCAGTGCACCTATGATCCGAGCCTAATGGATAACGCTAGGCTGTTATCCTACTCTCTCACCGACGTAAGACATCTGACGTCAGATATATTTCACGCAGAGGCGCAGGGGGCGCAGAGTTTTCTGGGGTCAGTGCAAAGCGACCTTGAAGCACCAAACATAGCAGCTCCCGGCGCCTCTGCGCGAAACCACGCCTTGGGATTATCCAGCGTGAAAACTGCACCCGATGCGGACGGCCTTGACGGAAGCGTGTTAACAAATAAGTTAACCCATGCTTGAAATTCAGAACCGTCACTTTCTACCGCAAGGCCGACGGCAAGAAGCCCGTGGCGGAGTGGCTGCACCGCCTCGACGACGAACGGGCCAAAGCCGTCGCCATCGGGGTCAAATTCTTTGAGGAGTATCCGAATTCCGTCGTTCCGACGAAGTTCTTCGAAAAGGTCACCGATCACATCTGGGAAATCAAAACACACTACGGCAAGGAGCAGTTCCGGCTGCTGGCGTTCATGGACTGCGGTACGATCATCATCGCCGTCCACGGCTTCGCCAAGAAATCCATGGACCTGAAAAAGCAGGACCTGGAGCTGGCCGAAGAACGGCGCCGGGACCATTTCCGGCGCAAGCAACAGGAGAAACCATCATGAGCGACATCGAAAAATTCATCAACGAGCGCAGGACACGCAATCCGAAGGCATGGGCCAATTTTGACGCGGAATATCAGCAATACGCTGTCGGTGCCCTGCTGGCGGAGCATCGGGTAAAATCCGGGATCACCCTGACCGAGCTCGCCCGGCGCATGAAAATGCAAAAAGGCGCGCTTTCACGGCTGGAAAACCATGGGGAGGACGTACGCCTTTCGACCATTACGCGCTATGTACAGGCAACCGGACGCCCACTGTCCTTCCGCATTTCACCGGCAAGGACCGCAAAAAAAGGGCGTCGGCAGCTTACCGCCGCGTTGCAAGTACAGCCTGCTTGATCAAAAGAAGCAGCAGGAGAAGCGGGGATGTATCCTACGGTGGAAGTGTCCGCCCCCTGGCATCCGCCCTCTGTCCTCCCACCGCCGCCAAGGCTATGGTGGACACATCCGATGTCCGACGTCTGACGTCTGACCTCCGCCCCTCCACCGCCGCCAAGGCTTTGGTGGACGTGTCCGCGATTCCCCGCCGCAATCTTTCTCTTTCCTCTTTATCTTTCTCTTTCGTCAGAGGTCCCCCCACCCACCGGAGGAGAAAGAAGAAAGAGAAAGACCGTAAGAGAAAGATTCGAAGCGATCCGGCCCTCCGGCTTTCCGGCTCTCCGGCCTTCCGGCCTTCCGGCCCTCCGCCCCCAAACCCCCGCCCCTCCCCCCTCATAATCTTTCTCTTTCCTCTTTATCTTTCTCTTTCGTCAGAGGTCTCCCGAGAGAAAGACGAAAGAATTAGGAACAAGATTCTGACCGTCCGCCGGCCGGCCATCCGACTTCCGGCCTTCCGACCTCCGACCTCCGACCTTCTGGCCTTCCGGCTTTCCGCCCTTCCGGCCCTCCGCCCTTGCGGCCTCCGGCATCCATCCGCCGCGCTTGAAGGATGCCATGGATATCGATTATCTCCGCCAGCATGTCGACTAAGGCAAAGCTCCAACCAGCCGCATCCCCCTCGCGAACGCGCGGAGCCGACTCGACCCGGGCAATCATCGCGCGCAGCCGCCCCCAGGATTATGACGGGCACACCGAGTTCGCACGGATGTCGCCTGCGGAGCGGCTTGCCTGGCTGGACGCCGCCATTGTCCTGGTGGAATCCCGCCGCGGGCGCACAGGCCGGAAGGCCGGTGAGCCGGAGGTCAGTCGTTGGATGACAGACGCCGGAAAGCCGGAGGGTCAGCGGAGGCAGAAGGTCTGATATTTTGCGATCATTGAGCCGAGCATCCGGCCAACTTTCGCATACGACGACTCAAACCTCCGGAGATCGTCTGATTTGAGATAACCGCAGCTGCCGGCTGTTGCTATCCAGTGTAATGTTTCCTGCAGCTCTCCGTCGGAGTCCGACAGTTTCGACAGGAAATGGGCGGAATAGGTGCGCTTCGACCAAGCCTCCGCCAGATTTGCGCCAATCGAACGGGAGCTGCGCCGCACTTGATCTGTTAAAGAATAAGTTTCTTCACGAGGCCAGTGCTTCGAGAAATGAAACAATTCCTGCTGAAGCCGAAAAGCCGCTAGTATGGTGTCCCGCCAATAACTTTAATAATTCAGGCGGTTCGAACCGGTAGGGCGGTGACTCCGCTCGCCGCCGGGAACGTCCTTTGGCCCGGCGCGGAGCGGAGTCCGCGCCCTACCGTCTGCTGCAATGACTTCAGGTATTATTCAGGTTATTTGTGGGACACCACACTTGGTAAACCTGCAGATCCCTAAACGTCTTGATGTCCTTGGATCCAGTCATCATCGGCCAATCTAATAAACGCCCAGTCAACAGCGTTTCTTTCAACAAAATCGAGAAAGACCTCAAAAACCAACGATCCGTCCCTCGGGCCTTCCGGCTTTCGGGCTTTCCGGCCTTCAGATCTTCCGACCCTCCGCCCTTCCACCGCCGCCAAGGCTATGGTGGACACATCCGACATCTGACATCCGACATCTGACGTCTGCCCTCTGACCTCTGACCTCCGCCCTCCGCCCTCCGCCCCTCTGGCTTTCCGACCCTCCGGCCCCTCGCCCCTCGCCCTCGCCCCTCGGGCCATAGCGCCCCGCGCTATGGCCCGCGCCCTTCCAGCGCAATCCCCCTCGCCGCCAGCGTCAGCAGCAGGCACCAGGTCACGAGGATCGCCTGACACTGGAACGGGAAATCGATCCACGCATGCAGCAAGGTCCCGAAGCAGCCAAACAGCAGCGGCATCAGCGAGGAGTGCCACTGCGACCGGTGCCGCAGGAAAAACCATGCCCAGTAACCCGCCCCCGCCAGCAGGATCGCCACCCCGGCCGCGCCAAGCTCGATCGGGATCTCGAGCCAGTCGTTGTGCACGTGGGCCCAGAAAAGCATGCCGTTCTGGTGAATCTCCGGGTACGCCTGCACGTACAGTGGGAATAAAAACCGGAACCCCCCCGCGCCCACGCCACCCCAGCCGTTCTCCTTCAGCATCGTCACGCCTGCCGCCCTTGCCTGGAGGCGACTTGAGACAGTTGGATTTTTTGCGAAATTATTTACTAACGAGTCGAAGCGACCGCCAACGACGGTGAAATCCAGGTTTCGACCGACATAGAGCGCAAACCCGCCGAACATCAGCGCGAGTACGAGCGTGACACGCCTATCCGTCGCCCCAGCCACCCCCGGTCGCACCCGCCGGCGCATCAGGAACCAGAGCGCGAAGACCACAACCAACCCTCCGAGCACGAGGGTCGCCCCGCGCGAGAGGGTGAACACCACCGTTCCGGCGAGGAAGAACGCCACCATCGCGAGCACCGCCGCCGGCGTGGATTTCTGCAGCGTCCGCGCACCTTGGTCGTAGCCCCATGTGGCCAGCGCGATGGCCGCGAGTGTGGCTAGACCCAGGTAAGCACCGGCAAAGTTATGGTACACAAAGGTGGCCGTCAGGTCGCTCCGCGCCGTGGCCAGCACCAGCGGCCATGGCAGCCGCCTTTCACCCGTCACCCACTGGAATACAAGCAGCGTGCCCAGCGCCACCGCGTTGGCCACCAGCACGCCGAGCAGGATGCGGCACGAACGCCGCCGGGTGACACCCACCCACGCCGAGCACATCACCAGCCAGGTCGATCCGTACGCCATGATCTGCCGCCAGGCGTTGAACTGGGCAAAGGGGCTCTGAATGCCCCGCGGCAGCCACGTCACCTCCTTCACCCGCTCCAGCCACCACGCCCTCTCGACGCTCCGGTACTCCCACCACGGATTCAGTCCCTGGAGCGCCACATACAAGAGCAAGGCCAGCCCGATCCAGAAGATCGGAAACCGCACCAGCCTCGGCCACATCGGAGCCCGGAACGGACCGCCCGAAACACCCGCCTCCGGTTCGATCGTCCGCGACCGCAGCGCGAGGCCAAGCCCGACCACCGCGAGACCGATGCTTACCCATTGCGCCCACAGGCGCATAAAGCCCAGCGCCCACGGCAGGAAACAAAGGTGCACGCCCAGCACCACCAGCAACGCCCGCTCGGCCGGTGCCAGCGGCAGCCGGTTCCGCTGCCCGCGGAACTGCTCCACCCGTCTCATCCCCGGCGTATCTTCGGAAATCACGCCGCTAGAATTGAAGGCGGGTGGACGGAAGTCCAGAAGTCCAGAGGGCCAGAAGGTCGGTAGGTCGGAGAGCCAGAAAGCCAGATGGCCAGACGTGTCCACCATAGCCTCAGCGACGGTGGAAGGCCTGCCCGCCTATGGCGGGCCAGAGGGCCAGACGGCTAGAAGGCCGGAAAGTCGGAAGCTCAGAAAGTCGGACGCGGCACTCTAGCCTTGGCGACGGTGGAAGTTCAAAGATCCTGACCTCTGTTATCTTCCTCTTTCGTCAGTAACCTTCGAGAGAAAGAACGCCGATAGAAGAAATCGCGAAAGGACGGAAACACGAAATCCGTGATACCGCCCTCCGACATCCGGCTTTCTGGATTTCCGCCTTTGGTCCTCTGACATCCGACTTTCCGGCCTTCCGGTCCTCAGCCCACCTCCCACCGGAAGAGAAAGAAGAAAGAGAAAGACCGTAAGAGAAAGATTCGAAGCGAACCAACCCTCCGGCTTTCAGGCTTTCCGATCTTCCGGCCCTCCGCCATCCGCCCTCCGCCATCCGCCCTCCGCCGTCTGCCGTCCGCCATCTGGCTTTCCGACCCTCCGGCTTTCCGGCCCTCCGAATCCATCTTTCTCTTTCCTCTTTATCTTTCTCTTTCGTCAGGGCGTCAGAGGCTCCGAGAGAAAGAGGAAAGAGAAAGAAGTAAGAGAAAGATTTTCGGGCCCGGAGCCGTCCTTTATCGCTCGCATTAAAAGAAAAGGCCGCCGAGGGATCCTCCCGGCGGCCCGTCACTCACTCACCCTGCGATCATGACCAGACGGTCATCTTGCTCCCGGAATGCCCGGGACGATCCACGGCCGTCGCCGTGATGTTGACCGGCAGTCCGGGCGCATGGGCGGTCGTCGCCAGGTACACCCAGACCCCCGCGTGCAGCACCGCCGGGCCCTGCTCGATCAGGCTGTCGTCCTCCGCGCGGAGCACGACATTGACCGACATGACACCCGCGTCATCCGAGGCCTTGACCTTGATCGGATCGCCGATCGCCCCGTGATACCCGCTGAGGTCGATGGCGTTGACCACTGGCGGATTCAGGAAGTCGGCCATCACGACCGGACGCAGACGCCGATTCTCGGACAGTGCGATCGCCTCGTACGCGGCTCGCAGAACGGGATCCGCGAATACCGAGTCGGCATAGTCCGACGCGAGCCGGAACTGCTCGCGTACGTCATGCTGCGCCGTGGACACCCTGGACGACGGCCGCGGACGGCGGCAGATGACCGTGCGATTGCCCAACCGGCGATAGACCCAGTTGTCGATTCCGCCGCTGATGGAGTTCAACGCGGTATTGAGTTCAGTCTTGGCCATGGCCGAACCCTCCTTTCGTCGAGGTTGTGCCTGCAGCCCAGCGTCCACCACCCGGTTGCCAAACTCCGGCCTCGGTCATCCGGCCCCTGGTCTTCCGACCCGGGGTAGCTTCGATGTAGGTTCGATGAAGCTTCGATGGAGCTTCGATCAACCGGTTGGCGCCCCCGGTTACGTCCATTTTCAGGCCCCGGCCAAACAGCCGGCTTCCGAGCATCCGGACCAACGCAGTGACCACGACCACCAGCAGATTGCGGTGGAGCCATGGGCCGACCAAGTCCTCGCCCACGGATTTCACCGAGGCGGAACCGGCCGGCAGTTTCTTGTTATTCTGACACATACGATCCTTTCGTTTTGTTAAGTCACCCGAACCCGAAGCGACTCGTGCCGCCCCATCGCGGGTGCGTGCACACTGTAGGGGATCGCGGTCAGCAACCGTTAATCGGTAATACCGATGCCCAGCATCGGCCGCGCCGATGCTGCGGCAGGACGGAAGTCCAGAAGTTCAGAAAGCCAGAAAGCCGGCCTTAAGATCCTCTGGCCTTCTGGACGTCCGTCCTCCGCCTTCCGGTCTTCCGGCCTTCCGGCCCTCCGGCCTTCCGCTCCTCCGGCCCTCTGGCTTTCCGGCTTTCTGACCTTCCGGCTCACCGGTCTTCAGGTCCCGTGCTGCTTCCTTTTTTTCTCCTCAAGAAAGCGCCGGTCCATGATGTCCTTCTCCCTCACTCCCTGCTTGAAGCGAATCATCAATTCCATGTTGGCAAAGGGTATCCTGACTCCGTCGATTTCCTCCCATTCGATGAAGGGCTCCGCTTCGGCGTAGCTGATGCCGGAGGCTTCAGTCATCAGGTCCACGGTGATTTCATCGTTCACCCTTACGACCACCCATCCCGCCAGATCCTCGTCGCCGAGTTCCCTGATTGCCTTATCCGGCAGGATTTCCAGGGCCTTCTTTACCAGGGCCTGATTGGTTTTCTCTCGTGCGATGAGCAGGTCGATATCCTCTGTGGCACGGATAAATCCCAAGCGGTTGATCGCAACCCCTCCGATGACCATGTAACGCGCACCCAGACGGTTTAGCTCCCGGGCCAAGGCGGCCAGGTCGCGGTCGTCCGGCGAACGGGTCAGGTCCCCGCCGGTTGGCTTTTCAGCCATTGCGAATGTTCTTCCCAGGTTCGGAAACGCATCACACCCGAACGCTGGCCGGTACGCGGCGCCAGTTTGGCTGCTCTCCTCTGGTTGCGTCCAAATCGCGCCAGCGGATGCGCCTTGAGCGTGCCCACTTCCCTCATCTCGCCCCCATTCTTCATCGACAAAACCTCAGCTGGCATTTCCGTCGAGTCAAGGCGCCCGGCGGACGGAAGGCCGATTTTATTCTATCGCGCGTCAAACCGCTGGAATGCCTCAACTTAATTTTGGCTTTGGGAGAAATCGTGCAAAAGCGAACCTGTTAGCCGTTAGCCGACACCCCGGATCCATTCCGGATAACTGATAACGAATAACTACTTCCGACATCCGTGTAATCAGTGTTATCAGTGGCAAAAAAATGTATTTCCGAAATTCCAGACCGAAGATTCTTAGCCACGGATAGCACAGATTACACAGATAACTCCCAATCCCTCCGACCTCCTGACCCTCCGGCCTTTCCCCTCATAATCTTTCTCTTTCCTCTTTATCTTTCTCTTTCGTCAGGAGCCCCCCGCTCACCTGAGGAGAAAGAAGAAAGAGAAAGACCGTAAGAGAAAGATTCGAAGCAATCCGATCCTCCGCCGTCCGCCCTCCGCCATCCGCCCCTCTGGCCTTCCGGCCTTCAGCAATCCGCCATCCGGCCTTCCGGCTCTCCGCCCCTCCGCCCCCAAACCCTCCGGCCTTTCCCCTCATAATCTTTCTCTTTCCTCTTTATCTTTCTCTTTCGTCAGGAGCCCCCCGCTCCCACCGGAGGAGAAAGAAGAAAGAGAAAGACCGTAAGAGAAAGATTCGAAGCAATCCGATCCTCCGACCTCCGGCTTTCTGTCCTTCCGGCCTTCAGCAGTCCGTCCTCCGCCATCCGCCATCCGGCCTTCCGGCCTTCCGGCTCTCCGCCCCTCTGGCCTTCCGGCCTTCAGCAATCCGCCATCCGGCCTTCCGGCTCTCCGGCCCTCCGCCCCCAAACCCTCCGGCCCTCCCCCTCATAATCTTTCTCTTTCCTCTTTATCTTTCTCTTTCGTCAGGAGCCCCCCCCGCTCACCTGAGG
>Ga0265319_1000304_pt1 | contig 36471 bp, 56 predicted proteins | sample 4824metaG_FD_192443 | JGI IMG/M metagenome (GOLD analysis project Ga0265319, IMG submission 192443) | Rhizosphere microbial communities from Carex aquatilis grown in University of Washington, Seatle, WA, United States - 4-8-24 metaG | ecosystem: Host-associated > Plants > Roots > Rhizosphere >...
TCTATTATTGTTGATGGGATTATTAACTCCGATAATGACACCGCGGACCAATTTACTAAGGGCCTTATTTGGATCAATAATACTGAAGGTGTTCTCAATACCATTTCAGATTCCTTTCATGGATCATTGGTAACGGGAATGAATTTACTTAATGTATGGATGGATTATCGTGAGGATCCTGTTTCAGGAACTATCAAGGTTGACAACTGTTCGTACAACTCGTTCTTAATAGACCCATTCTTCCGAAAGAAAGATCTTTCGGATTGCAATGCTATATGGAAACGTTCATTCATAACTAAGCGCGAAGCTATATCATTGATGCCTGATTATGCAGAAGAAATACTTGGCCTTCAAGGAAATGAATCGCAAGCTGGACTTTCTTCCAAATTCCAGTTTATGCCAGAATCTTACGCAGTCAGCTATACCAACTTGCTCACCTATGATGAATTCTATTATCGCGATTATCGTAAGCAACAACTGCTTGTCGATTCACAAACAGGCGAAGTACAAGAGTGGCGCAGCCAAGATGAAGACAAACTCAAGTTGTTCTTGAAGCAATATCCGCAAGTAACGATGATCGAATCTGAAGTACCCACCGTTAAACTTGCCATCGTTATTCAAGGTAAATGCTTCTACGATGGCCCTCAGCCTTCTGGCATCGATAAGTATCCATTTGTTCCTGTTTTGGCGTATTATAATCCGCAAATGCCCTATTTCCCGTACAGGTGTCAGGGCGTTGTTCGTGGTTTAAGAGATGCTCAATATTTATACAATCGTCGTAAGATCATTGAGCTGGATATTCTTGAATCGCAAATTAATTCTGGATTCATTTACAAAGAGAACGCATTAGTAAATCCAAAAGATGTTTTCATGTCGGGACAAGGGAAAGGCGTCGCGCTTAAAGACGATGCGCAAATGACGGATGTTCAACAGATAGTTGCCCCACAGATACCGCCATCAATGATTGAATTATCGCGCATCTTAGGCGAAGAAATTGCCCAAATCAGTGGTGTGAATGAAGAGCTACTCGGCAGTGCCGTCGACGACAAAGCGGGCATTCTATCGATGCTTCGCCAGGGTGCAGGGCTTACAACCTTACAGATTCTTTTTGATAATTTAGATTACGCGCAGAAGCTTCTAGGTGACTTGATGATTGATCTTATTCAGACCAATTTTACACCAGGAAAGATGAAAAAGATTCTGGAAGGCCAAGAGCCAACCGATCAGTTTTATAATAAGGCCTTCGGCAAATATCATGCGGTAGTAACTGAAGGATTAAACACTGCAACACAGAAGAATATGCAATTTGCTCAGTTATTGCAGATGCGCGAATCGGGTGTTCCTATACCGGAAGATGTATTGCTGAATGCGTCTACTATGCAGAATAAAAAAGAACTTATTGAAGCTATTGAACAAGCCAAACAGCAACAAGCACAAGCGCAACAAGCTCAGATGCAGCAGCAAATGGATTTACAAGCTGCTCAAGCTGAATTGGCTCGTGCGCGTGCAGCAGCAGACCAAGGATTGGGTCTTGAAAGGATATCACGTGTTGAAGAAAATCAGGCATTGGCAGTTGAACGACGTGCCCAAGCTATCAGAGATGAAGATTCTGGGTTGTTGGATAAAGTCAGGGCGCTTAAAGAGCTGGAAGAATTGGATATTACGCACCTTGAGAAGCTTATTGCCTTATCGCAAATGCTTAAAATGCAAGATGCGCAATCAGTTACCGAAAAAGAAGATAAAGATACCAAGAGAACAGAAGGTGCATTAGCGCAGCAAGCTTCGGCACAGCCTGCTTTGCAACCGCAACAATAAGAAGAATATTGCCTTAAATCATTCAGAAATGGTCTGGATGCCGATAGAGGTATAACCTTGTAGTTTAAAGACTACAGTTTCGAGAAGGAGCCATAACATGGCAAAAAGAAAATATGCATCAGAAGGCGGAAACTCTCGCCATCATGCAGATAAGTTCAACGATGAGCGTAAGCATCAACAAAATTCCCGCGATGGCCACACCTTGCGTATGAATTCTTCAGAAGAATATATGGGCATGCCAACAGGAATGCGCCGTGGATTAGAAGTTGACGATGAAATGATCCATGAAGATCACCGCGCAATTGCTAACCTTCCACAAGAAGTGATGATCAAAGCATATCCAAAAAATGGTCCTTACTTGCCAGAAGGTCTTGATGACAGTCGTTCTGGGATTGATCGTCAAATGGATTATGATGATTCACAACGTCGCGCACATTTTTTCCCAAAGAAGGTTTAACGAGCATGCCTGGTTGCTTTAATTGTCATTATAGTCCCGCACCATGCACTTATTTAGGAGTAAAATCTCTTGATATATGCGATTGTTGTGGAATAGATATAGCCGAACAAAACAAGTCAACCGATCAACATCAGCGAAAGCTGAAGGAACTTATTTGTTCGGATAAATATATTAGTCAATTTGGTAGTCAGTCTTGTGAATTATCCAAATTAGTCCAATAAGGAATTATTATGGCTAAAGAAAAAAAAGATACATATGTTCGCGCAAAGGGTAATCGAGGTGAAGACTTTGATGAGCCTAAACGCGCTATGACATATGATTATATGCCACAAGATCAATATGATGCGCGCTCTCAGGAGCGCGCTAAAAGGCGTGATGAAGTTCGTGCGGAGTATTCTGCAATGTATCAACTTGAGCAGCGTAGAGATCAACGTACCTTCGATAGAACGCGCGATATGAGCAACGAGTTTTATGCTGGCGTAGATCCACGCAGAAGACAGGAAATTGGCGATGGTGGCATGATTCGTGAAGATCATAATGCTATGGCTAATCTTCCAAGGCAAGCACAGCATCATGAATATCCTCAAGCAGGTTATTATTCATCGCCATATCTTGATGATACGGTGCGTGGTCAAGTTGCGACACCTGATGATAATGGATTAGTAATGGACAGATTTGCGCTTTATAGAAAGTTCAGATAATGCCAGCTATGCCAAGACCTATGGGAAAAGCATTCAAGATAGCACGAGCTGTTTTAGGAATTCCTCAAAATAGGCAAAACAAACAATCAGAACGTGATAAGCGTATTGAGCATCGTTTATTATATTCTGAAACTGCTAGAGTTCGATAACGTAAATTGGGGTGTGTCGGAAGGTCCGGCATGCCTCATCTTTGAAAAGGGAAAATATGTCTAAGTTTGAAAACTTTGTCCACGTTATAGCGTCACATGTTACCGCTGATAATGTGCATCATTTCGCATCACTAGTTGAAAACCTTGTTAAACTTAGCTCTGGAATCGCAGCGGGATCAATTAATCCAGTTGAAGGAGCAATAGAAATAGCTACATCTGTTGCATCAGAAGTGTCATCAGTAACTGCAACTTCAGATGTGGATCCTGTTTCGGTGAAGCCCAGTTCTAATTAAAAGGATTATAGAATGGTTAAAAAAAAGATTCGCGGATTACCAATGCCCAAAGCAAGTAAGAAGAAAATAGTTAAGCACCTTAAAGGTGATATTGATACTTATAAGCATGAGTCCAAAGAAGACAAAGACCTTATCAAGAACTTGAAGCATGAAAAAGGCGAGTCCAAGAAACACGAGAAAAAAGAGCACGAAAAAAAAGATCCTAAGAAGAAACCAGCAAAAAAATACAGCAAGAAGGCTGAAAAGAAGATTTCTAAAGTGATGCATGAATATGGTGAAGGAAAACTCCACACTGGCTCCAAAAAAGGACCTATGGTGGAAAATCCTAAGCAGGCAGTTGCTATTGCCATATCCGAAGCACGACGTAAAGGTTTAAAAGCAGGCAAGCGAAAAAAGAAGTAACCTTTGATCCTTTTTTCTATTTTCCCCTTCATGACTTGCTTATGAGGGGGTTTTTTCGTATCTTAATGCGGCCCATTAGCTCAAGACTAGAAGAGCCCTGGTTGGGATCAGGAAGATGCAGGTTCAAATCCTGCCTGGGCAATAGACAATAAGAGGAGCAGTATGACAAGAGAAACCGTAGGTAAAGTAGCTTCTGATTTAATGCAGAAAGCTCCAGAAACAAGATCGCCGATTGAACAGATGCGCGAAAGTCTGACTGAATATGAAGCGAATATATGGGAATGTATTGAGCGATGTAAAAAAGATTTCCCTGGCGATTTTTATGTGGTTGTTATCACTAAAAATGAAAAGCTTCTGCCTAATGTGTTTCGTAATTTCTTTTATGGGCGTTTAAGTTGCCCTACGCCTGACTACGATCAAACTTTATATAAATACAAACGCAAAGATAACCAGGTTGTCTTTATGTGGGTTATCCCATCGCGCGATGCAAGTATACATTTACTCAAAAATGCGCAATATGTTGCCACAGAAGAGCATGCCTTACTCAAATATGTAATTGCGTTCCAAGATGGCACATTGTTTAAGTTAGCTAAAGAGTTGAATGGTGAGAAAGATTTAACATCCCCTGAATTGGAGAAAAAATAATGGCATTTGAAATGAAGTATGACGTGAATGGTCTTCCTCTTAAAGGTCAGGAACCTAAGTTTGAAGAGCCAGCTGCTCCGGTGGTTGAAAATCAAACAACTGCGCTTGAATCTTTGGCTGAAAATCAAACAGAAGCACCAGAGGTACAGGAAGTTGCGGAATCCAACTCCGAAATATCAGCACAATCAGTACAAAACAACCCTGAAAAACCAGCACGAGAATCACATCAAGCGATGAACTTCAGAGCAATGAAAGAAAAAGCTCTTGCCGCTGAAAAAAGAGCTCAAGAACTTGAAGCCGCTCTCTTGGCATCACAGTCACAAAAACAAACAGTTGCTCAAGAAGAAGAGGAAGAGGAAATATCAGAAGTTGCAGTTGATGCAGACGCTTTGGTTGAAGGGAAGCATTTATCCAAAGTAAACAAGCACATTAAGAAACTTCAAGACCAGCTTAAACAATATCAACAACAAACAACCTTAAATGCAACAGAAGTGAGATTAAAGTCTCAGTATCCAGACTTTGATAAAATCGTCTCTCGTGACAATTTAGAGTCATTGCGTATGGCATATCCAGAGATCGCACAATCCCTTAATGCCAATCCTGATCTTTATGGCAAAGCGGTATCGGCATATACCATGATCAAGAAGCTTGGCATTGGTGAAGAAGATCCTTATGTTGAAGAAAAGGCAATTATTCAGCGTAATGCAGCAAAACCTAAGCCATTAGCATCAATCTCTCCGCAACAAGGCGATAGCCCACTATCTAAAGCTAATGCGTTTGCCAATGGTAAATTGACTGATGAATTGAAATCGCAAATGCTCAAGGAAATGAACGAGTTCCGTAATAGATAATTATTTAATCATTAAAGGAGAAGCAGTATGAAACTATGGGAAAAGCAAGCACTTTTTGCGCAAAATGTAGCGTTATTATTGCAATATATTCAATCAAAAGGATATCATGCAACTTTTGGTGAAGCGTTTAGAACTGCAGAACAAGCAAAACTTAATGCTCAAAAAGGCATTGGAATCGTTGATAGTCTTCATTGCCAACGACTTGCAATAGACTTGAATTTGATCAATGACGAGGGAATTTATCTACCTGATAGTCATGATTATGCCCTGTTTGGATCTTATTGGAAGTCTTTAGATAAGGCAAATGAATGGGGTGGAGATTGGAAACCGTCTACGCTTCATCCTCATCAAAATGTGGACGGCAATCATTTTCAGATGGTTCCTTAAATATTACTCTGAGAGCAAGAGTTTCAATTCCTTCCCTTGCTCTTTATGTACGCCCCCGTACTATGTCTTTGGGTCGCTCCTCTGCATATTACGGGGTTTTTATTGACTCATTTGATTGATAATCGTATATTCACCGCAGCGTAAATGTAATAGTCGCTCTATTACGATCTTTTATGGGCGTCATTTGGAGCCTCGTCCCTCTCCGTCAAATCATCGGCGTCTCGTGGGTCTCGACCGAGCCTGTAGTCCAATCTAAAGTACTTTTCGTTTAGGAGCCATAATGGCTATAACTACTACAAGTATTTTGCCATCGCCCGTTCAGCAAAGTTTTTCTTATAAACTTTTGAGCGTTCCTGTGCCAAATATGATTCATAAAATCCCTGCAATGAAGAAAAATATGCCTCGTAACGGTGGTAACACTTTACGTATGCGTAGATACAATCCATTGAACACTGCAATGGTACCACTAGGCAACTCAGGAATCACGCCTCCAGCGCAAAGTCTAACCGCTGTGGACATTGATGCTCAGATTTCGTTTTATGGTAAAAGTGCCATAACAGTTTAACGTTTTTGACTTATGTAACGTTGAACGAGCAGGTTAAATAACGAACGATCTTTGAAATTTCTTGGTTTTGTAAGCAGTAGCCTGCTTTAAATCAGCCCTAATTGACTTGGAAGCGCTAACGTAAAGACGAGCGTGACAAGGCGCAAGGGTCTATATATTAATCGCCTTGTTTATTAAGTTTACGCATCTCATCATAAAGAAACTGTCTTTTGGATCTTGTTTCATCAGAAACAAACCAACCAGTTTTTCCCATAGTTTGCATGAACTCAATAAATAAAAGCGCTTGTGGCTTTTTAACAATTAAATATGGCAAGCATGCCTCTAATATTTCGGCAGCTTCACGAGAACATTTTGCCCAACGGTAACATAGTTTTCGTTTCTCAATCTTCTTTCTTTCAGAGTATTTGCCACCAAATGAAGTTACCAACCATTCCATTAAATCCTTGTTGGTATTAATGAGAATGATTCTTAGGCTATAGTAATAATACTTTCTATTTTCTCTGGGAGCTTGTACTTCAATATTAACTGAACCTTCACCATCGAAGATTCCAGCCATATAAATTAATTGTTCTTTTGACCACATAAGATTAATCCTTTATTTATGTATACAGTGTACCATAAATAAGAATAGATGACTAGCGTGAGAGACTAAAGCGGGTAGACACCGAAAGGTGAAGCGATAGTCCGATCTTTATGGAGACATAGAGAATGAGGAATAACAAGACTCATCGCCAAATAGAAAACATTTGGTCAATAAAAGTAACAGAAAATGTACCTTACAAAACCAAGATCCAGTTTTGAATGAATGCGCAGCACGTCTTGGTGTTTCACTCCGTCAAACAGAAGATCAACTAACACGTGATATGTTAGCAGCAACTGCTGGTTTCATTAACTGTGTTGGTGGAGTAAATGGCGATAACCCTAGATTTTAGTGGGGTTGTAAAATCTTCTCTGATTGACTTGGAAGCCTAAGGGAAACTATGGCGACAGGGCGCAAGCGTAAGCAGCGTGAGAGACTAAGTGAGAAGACCCGCAAGGGATGCGATAGTCCGGACAGAACAACGAAAGGTTCTGAGATAAGCAGAAATGGCTTATCCCCCGCAAGGGAGTAACAAATTTGACTGAAATCACACGTTCAGACGTTGATGCTGTTGTGCGTACATTGCTTAATAACAATGCATACACAATTATGGATAACATTGAAGGTGAAGATAAGTTCGGTACAGCGCCAGTTCGTGATGCGTACTTTGCATTATGCTCAACCCAATTAACGGGTAACTTGGATGCAGTTGCCGGATTTATCCATCAAAATCAGTATCCTTCACCTATGAACGCGTTGCGCAGCGAATGGGGAGCGATTGGTAACCTTCGTTTCCTTATCAGTTCTATTGGATCATTTGCAGCAAACGCTTCAAGCAACGGCGCAAATGTTTACAATATTTTCTGCGTCGGTTTAGAGGCATACGCTTGTATCGAACAAGACGGATATAGCGCAAGCTTTATTTATCGTCCACCAATATATGATGGTCCATTAGCGCTTAACGCTTCTGTTGGTTATAAATTTGCCGAAGTGCCTCGTATCACGAACGACCTTAAAAAAATCCTTGAGGTCTTAAAATCTCTTCTGATTGACTTGGAACTCTGCTTTGCAGACAACAAGGCGCAAGTGGCTTTAGCTACAGCGTGAACGACTAAGTGAAGAGACGCCGCAAGGCGATGCGATAGTCTGAACTCTATGGCGACATAGAGAGGGAGATCCGAAGAGGTTTCCCCGCCTGAAAAGGTCACAAAAGTAACAGAATGTGGGTAATTAACTTACGCGCAACATTAGCTTAATAAAGGAGAGATTATGGACGGAACTATTCTTTCGCAGGGTTCATTTATAGCTCCTGCTACTATCGTAAATCGTGTCGTCGTCATCCCTTCAAACGTTGATTGGATGCGCGTATTCAACTATACAAGATTCGGCACTGTAGGCGGCGCTGCGGCATATGGTAACAGTTTCTACTGGCAACGTGGTATGGCTGCGGGAACAGGTATAGTTCAATATTATGCAAACGGCGGCCAAGTAGTAACTGGCGATACATTGGTATCAGGTGGTTTTACTCTTTATGATCCATCTGGTCAATCAATTGGCGCATTGCCATTAGTTGGCAATCCTGTTGCAACTACCGCTTCTACTAACGCAGTTCAACCTGTTGTGTCTACCGGTTCTACCGCTGGTATCGCAGTTGGAACTGTTGTTCGTATGAGTAATACTGCTCAAACAGATGTTAATGGTATCGATATGGTTGTTGGTGCGGTTACTTTAAACACCAATTTCACTTTATTGACCGCTACTAACGTTTTAGCAACCGCTCCTGGTGCTATTGGTGGTGCTGGCTTCTATAGAATTGTGAACGCATCTTCACTCTTCTATCCAAAACGTCGTTACATTACCAATATTACTCGCGCAGTAAACGCTCAAATATCTACCTCAGTAGCGCATGGGTTGACTCCTGGTCAAGAGATCAGATTCTCAATTCCTGCTGTTTCTGGAATGATTCAATTGAATCCAGTTCCTGAAAACAACTATTTGGCTGCAATCGTTGTAAGCGTTGTTGATGATTACAATATCACCATCAATATTGATACAACGGCTTTCACTGCATTTACTTTCCCAACAATCGCACAACAACCTTCATCATTCCCAATCTTAATTCCTTTTGGTGAAGATACTGCAACCTCATTAGTAACTGCTGCTTCTCAAGTTCCAACAATTGGTGGATTGCAAATTCCTAATACCCAATCAGGTTTACTTGCTGATGCAACAACTAATACGGGCGTTCTTGGTATGTTACTTGGAACAGGTGGTTTAGGTACGGTAAGTGGTGCTGCAATTGGCGGTCCTGCTGGTTCAGTAACTGGTGACGTAGTGTACTGGCAAGCTGGTAAGTCAAGCTTCGGCGGACTATAACAGACTCGTCTGATCTTATTTGAAATATACGTTTTCGTGGGGAACTCAACTCGGGTTCCCCAGTTATCTACAAAATGTCGGCAATTGATTAAGGAAAATAATGGCTATAGAACAAAAAAAAGACCTAAAGAGTAATCTCCCAATAAAAGGGAAAGACCTGAAATATCTAAGAGATAGAGATAGAGAGATGGTACGTGGCATATTCCGTTTCTTTGAAGTACCGGGCGGGAATCTGTCATTCTCGTTTAGAAAATACCGTGAAGATGAAATTGAAACTTTCTCGCTTAATGACGGCGAAATATACACTCTTCCTCGGGGAGTAGCTCATCATTTGTCCAATAATTGCTGGTATCCCGAACACACCTATAAGATGGATGAGCACGGTAAGCAAAGTATGATGGTCTCCAAAAAACGAAGACGTTGTACTTTTGAACCATTAGAATTTATGGATGTTTCAGAGCTCAACGAGTTATCTCCTGCTAATATTGAAACAGTAACGATACTTAAATAATTGAACTTTATAGGAGAAGTGATGGCTGATTATCAATGCTATGCGTATAGAACGCCTGTTTATGGCCCTGCAATGCGCTTAATATCTTCGATTACTAACGCTACTGCCGCTACGGTAACAACAACGTTCGATCATGGGTATGTTGATGGAACGATTGTTCGATTTGATATTCCTCCTGCTTGTGGAATGCAACAGATTAATCAACTCACTTCTCCTATTTTAGTTACGGGAACAACAACGTTTACCATCGCTATTGATACAACGCAATTTGCACCATTTGTCGTACCTGTTGGTTTGGGACCATTCATTGATGTGTGTCCGCAAGTAGTGCCGATTGGGGAAATATCTGCAACTCTTAAAGCAGCTGTTGTGAATCAACTTTAGTATGCTAAGCTTGAACAAAAAACCTTGAGGAGAGAGAATGCCCACATATCCAACTATTGCGCCACAGACGACGCTTGAAGCAATACAAATTAAAGTCCGACGTCTTACACGGTCACCATCTGAAACGCAATTAACGACCGATGATCTTAATAATTATATTAATACGTGCGTTGTGTATGATTTCCCCGAGCATTTAAGAACATTCAATCTTAGAAAAGAATTCACGTTCTATACTAATCCGTACCAAGATGAATACCCAACCGACATTGCATCTTTTGGTACTAATCCGTCAGCGCAAAATAACCCATTATATAACTTTCAGAACAAGTATTTGACGGTCCATCCCCCAGCTTTTATTGCCGGATATCAGGCCTTATGGATGCAAGACCGTCAACAATTTTTCGGCGTATACCCTAAAATCAACTTCATACAATCGACAGCGCATATTGGCGATGGCATTACAACAACGTTTACTGGTGTAATCAATACGCAGCAATCTATTACGCCAAGTAACTTCCGTCAGCACATAGCGTTGTTACAGCGCCAAGTACTGTTCAGTTCTCTCAGTACGACTCTTGAGGGGCTATCTTTAGTTGATGTTCCTTTGATTGATCCCGCGACAGGAAATACAACGGTATACGGGAACTTATATTCTCCTAATGATGCAGCTTATAACGCGGCCTTACTCGCTCCGCCACGTTATCCGGCAGATCTTATAGCGAATAATACTATCAACTATGCAACGGGAGTATATACGATTACATTTTCATCAGCTCCTGGTGCCAACGAGAAGATAAATTCACAAACAGTTCCGCAGGTAATCGCTTTGCCTCAGGCAATACTTTATTACCAAAATAAGTTTACTGTACGTCCGATTCCCGATCAACCGTACAGGGTCAATTTTGAAGTATATCAAGCGCCAACGCAATTACTACAAACATCCTCTCTTCCTGAGCTAAACGAATATTGGCAGTTTATTAGTTACATGGCTGCAAAGAAAATATTTGAAGATCGTATGGATATGGATTCAGTGCAAATGATAATGCCTGAATTTCGCATGCAGATGAATTTATGTAATCGAAGAACCCTTATTCAACACACCAACGAACGAACTGCTTCCATATATTCTGAACAAACAGGCGGTAGGAACTTCGGTTGGAATGGTTGGGGTAATAACTTTTAAGGAGATAGAATGGCTTATAATGCACTGATTCCACAATCAACAGATCAACTTTCAATTTCCCAGGGTCAAATTCTGGGCAACTTTACCGCTCTTGGCGCTATAGCAGGGAATGCTAACAACTCAAGCGCTTCTTTGAACACTAATTCTGGCTTCAATTGGCTTTATTTGCCAGTTCAGGGGTCTATTCCTCCTGTTGGATCTGCTTTTGCCGCTGGGCAAATTGGCATGTATTCAGCCTTGAATGCAAGCACTGGAGTAAACGAACTTTATATTAATAAAACAACTTCATTGGGTGTGGTGCAACTTCCTATGACCGGCTATGTTCTTGGCGGTACTAATGCCGCTAATGGCTGGTGCTACCTTCCATGTGGATTGAAGATGGCGTGGGGAAGAGCGACATTGGCTGCTCCTGGTTTATTTACCGTAGTTTATGCCACAGAAATACCTTCTTTCCCCGGATTTACTACGCAAACATCTGCTCCTCAATTAACGCGGATTAGCTCGGGCGCAACTATAACCACAACACCTTTCTTGCAGTCTTTTACTAATTTGCAATTCGTAGCACGATCAAGCGCCGCTATTGGTGGGACAGCAGATTTTACTTGGTTTGTAGTTGGACTTTAAGGAGATACAATGGCATTTGATAGATTTTTAATAGCACCATTCAATTCTGGAAAGCAGACCGATACGAAGCCATGGCTCATACCAGAGGATGCTTTTGATTATCTGCAAAATGCATATGTATTTCGTGGTCGCGTTCGCAAAAGATTTGGAACCCGATGGATGGGGACCTCACAACTTAATACTAGGCTTAGAGTTAATTTGGGGAATACCGACGGGGCAGGAGATAAAACAGTATCAGTTCCTGGTAAATTTGCAGTAGGACAGATGTTCTCAGTGGGAACACAAATGTTCACGGTTAATGTTGCCGGGAATCCTGCGAACATGCTTTCAACAGGTACTGCAACCGGAACTTTTGATACGACAACAGGACAAGTAATAATTACCGGAGCCGCTCCCGCAACAGCGCTCTATTTTTATCCCTCGTTACCTGTAATGGGCATAACGCAATATGAATCGGGAAGCATTAATAATCATCCTACTTTTGCCTTCGATACTCAGTTTGCTTATCTCTTTAGTGGTGGAGCATGGGATAGATCAGGAACGGCTTTATGGGATGGTACTGATATTAATTATTTTTGGTCAACTAATTGGGAAAGTGTAGCTGGAACTACCGTTTTATTTGTCACAAATTTTAATGCGACAACGGGAATAAACCAACCTTCACTAACTGATGACCCTATATGGACATATGACGGTACTAATTGGGTTTCTCGATCAGGAGTAGATGCTTTCTTTTTTAGACCGACTGGATTAGCGCCAAAAACAGGACCCTTTGTTCAGACGGCCCGATTGATAGTTGTTTTTAAGAACAGATTAATTTTGCTTAACACAATTGAAAATGACAATAGCTCATATAGCGGCGTTGGTCCAATATATGAAGGGACCGCAACTGCATATACTAATAGGGCTCGTTATTGTTTTTATGGATCTCCGTTTGCCGTTAATGCGTGGTACGAGAAAAATACTACCGATACTTCAGGTAATGTGGCCGCAGGTGGCGGTTATGTTGACGCCGCAACTGATGAACAGATAATATCTGCTGAATTTATTAAAGATCGTCTGATCGTCTATTTTGAGCGCTCTACCTGGGAACTTGTATATACCAATAACCAAGTACTTCCGTTTGTATGGCAAAAAATAAACACAGAGCTTGGTAGTCAATCGACCTTCAGCGTTGTTCCTTTTGACCAAGCGGTTCTTGGCATAGGCCAATCTGGGATACATGCGTGTTCAGGCACGAACACTTCTCGTATTGACGACAAGATACCCGATACCGTATTTGACTTCCAAACGAAGAATAATGCTCCCGTAAGAACTGCTGGTATTCGCGATTATTATACTGAGTTGGTCTACTGGACATTTGTAGACGATTTAAAAGAACCTACGCAGAAGTTTCCTAACCAAGTTCTTGTATACAACTATAAAAACGGTTCATGGGCTCTCAATGATGATTGCTTAACTACCTTTGGATATTTTGAACAAGCAACAGATATGACATGGGCATCATCATCTCCCATAAAATGGGAAAATGCCGGGTTCTCTTGGAATAGTAACGTAATACAAGCAAACCAACGCCAGATATTATGTGGCACTCCCGAAGGATATATCCTTGTTCTTGATCCAGAATTAGCACGCAACGCCGCAGCAATGCAGGTGACTAATATAACATATGCTGCAACAGGAATACTGACACTAACTATCGTGAATCATAATCTTACAGCAAACCCTATAGAATTTGATTGGGACCAAGACTTTATCCTTTTAGAGAATATCGTTGGCGATGCAACAACAATGGCTACATTGAACGGCAATATATTCCAGGTATTTACTGTAGTTGATGCCAATACCATAACGATTGATACAACTGGAAGAATATTTGCTCCACTTACCTCAGGAACGTATTCTGGAGGAGGCACTGCTGCTCGTGTGTCTAACATTCAAATTCGCAGTAAACAATGGAATCCGTATGTGGATAAAGATCGCAACTTTTATCTATCCAAAATAGATTTCGGTGTAACCAAAACAGGCGACCTTGTAGATGGTCAAATTGTTGGTGGCGTATCCATTACGGTTGACTATTATCCTTCATCGAGTGAGACCAGTATGCTTTCTGAAGGACAGTTTACTGGTGCTCGCATGGGTAATGGTGTTCTTGAAACGGCACCTTACGATCCACGGTACTATCCGTTTGAGTTACAGCAAAAGATCCTTTGGCACCCGATAAATTTCCAATCCTACGGAACCTTTATCCAGATAGCAATGTCTTTCTCTTTTGACCAAATGATTGACCCGAAAATAACATTGGACCAATTCGAATTACACGGGATGGCGCTGTATTGTCAACCGATTGGGAGATTGCAATAATGGCTTTACAAGACGCAGACCAATTTGGTGCTTTCCTACAAACTACCCAGATATGGGACGTCAGTGAGATTGAAAAAGTTGATGTTACGAGTGATGATTTTAAGAAACTGATCGTCAATCTTCACCAACAAATCAACAACATTGTGAACGTTCTTAACATTAAAGATACGGGCAAGTATGTTCTTTCTGAGTTTGTGAATGGGCAGACGTTCTTTAGTAATCCTGCTTTAAGTTCAGCTACTGACCAAGTCGCTGAAGACAGGCAAGTACTGCGTAAGGTAATTAATTTTGGGGCTTTGCCTAATGCAGGTGCAAAATCCGTTGCTCATGGAATAACGTGTACTCCTATGACTACCTTTACCAGGATATACGGATGTGCAAGTGATACTACAGCAAAGAACTATATTCCAATACCTTATACATCGAATGCTGCAGCTACTGATCAAGTTCAAATTGATATTGATGGAACAAATGTAATAATAAATACTGGTACTATCAATAGATCTAATTTTAATATCGTTTACGTTGTACTTGAGTATTTACAAAACTAGGAGAGTATTATGGCAATGAATTTACCGATGATGAATCAAGGAAATGGCATGCAAGCATTGCAAAATTTGCCATCCCAATATCCGCCTCAATATCAAATGGGAGAGCAACAATATGGTATTCCTAAAAGAATTGGTCGCGGGATAAAACATTTCTTCGCAGGTCGAAGTGAAAAGATGCAGCAAGTTCCCAATGTAACTCCCGAACAATTTGGTGCATTACAACAAATTCTTCAAATGGGATTAGGTAATTTACAGAACCCGTATGAGGGATTTGGAGATATTGAGAATTATGCTACACAACAATTTCAAGGGAATATAGTTCCTTCTCTTGCAGAGCGGTTTACTTCAATGGGTGGATCTGATACAGCGGGAAGTTCTGACTTTACTGGTTCTTTAGGGGCAGCAGGTGCGGGATTAGCATCAGAGTTAGGTGCTTTAAAACAACAATATGGATTCCAAAATAGAGGCCAAGCATTAGAGCAACTGAATATGGGGCTGCGATCACCATTTGAAACTCTTCATCGACCAGCACAAGCAGGTGCGTTACAAGAACTATTGCAACAACTAATGCCTGGGCTAGGTTCTGCCGCTAAGGGATTTGGTCAAGCAGCGGGATCTTTTTATGGTAACAAATACTTTCCAATGTAATAAAGGAGTAACCCATGGCAATACAATCAATACCAAGATCTGGCGGAGCAGCAGGAGTAGGCTCCTTAATAGGTGGTGGCATAGGAAGTGCTTTATCTGAGGGAATCCAAGCATTAGCTGAATCTAAATTGAATGCAATGCAAGAGCAAAAAGAAGCTAGAGATCTACGCAATGCGTTTCCTAGTTTGTCTCATGAAGAAGCATTTTTTCTTTCCAAACAACCACCTAAAGAGCGAACCGCCTTATTGCAGCAATACTCATCTGGTATTTCTGGCTTAAATCAACAACAACAGCAGCAACAATCAGAACAAACGCAAGGATTACAAGCTCTTTTAGGACAGCAACAAAAATCTCAATTCCCTTATCGTCCTGAATTTACAGGGACGAAGCAACCTGAATATGGTGGCAGAGAACAGCAAGAATTATCTCAACAAATACAGCAAGCACAACAACAAATTGGTGCTGTAAAAAAACAAAAGCCATCATTGGCTCAATCCTTGGCAGCTCCAGCTTCTGCGTCAAGTAATCTTACGCCTGCTCAACAATTATCTGTTGATAAATCAAACAAGTCGTTTTTAGACAAAATGACTCAATATGTAACGAGTGCAAAAAAAAGAGGGGATCTTGCTCGAGAAGCTCTTGAATTAGTTCGTGCAGGAAATGTAACAAGCGGTGCAACTGGTTTAATACCAGAAAAGTTGCTTACTGCCTTTAATGAGTCTGATGCGCGATTTGTAACGTTAGTTGGAGAATTGGCCAATGAAAAGGCTCTAGAACTTCGGGGGCCGGTTGGCAAGGCAAAGATAGAAGCAGCTCAAAGAACCAAAGCCGGATTAAATTTGCCACGTAAAGCGCAAGAAGAAATTCTAAAGAGAGAAATAAAAAGTGCGAATGAAGCTCAATCTTTAGAGATGGCATACGAACAAATAATGGAAGAAAATAATAATATTCAGCCGCGTGATTTAGAAACTAAAGTTCGTAAAAGAGCTAAAGAAATTGAAAAAGAATTGCCTAGTGTTAAAGAAGAATTGCCCACCAAAACTAGTAGCAAAAAGTTTCAAGGGCTTCCTTCTGCGCGTGAATTTGCTGGCAAAAAAATCAAATCTAAAGATGGTAGAATACTTAAAAGTAATGGCGTTGAATGGGTTGAGGAAAAATAATGGAATATGAATTACTCGATAATGAACCAGAGTCTTTAGGTAAGCAAGCTGCAAAGGGACTACTTAGAACTGGGGCAAGAACATTTGAGACAGTGGCTGGTCTTCCTGGCAATATATTATCTACTGGGTTAGGCGCTCTTAATTATGTTGGTAAGGCCATTGGTGATCAGCAACCTATTCCGACATATGAAGAACTCCAACAGAAATTACCCGTTAGTTTACCTACCACGGAGCAGTTACGTTCTGCAACGCAGAGATTAACTGGACCTGAATTAGAGCCAACAACTGAATGGGGCAAGAAATATGATAGCGCTGTTGAAACAATTACTTCATTAATGACTCCATTAGGTCCTTTAGGTAAAGGAGCAAAATTTACCACCGCATTAAAAGGATCTTTGGGTGGAGAGATTGCACAAACTATAGCTCAGGGATTAGGCGGTTCTGATTTAACGCAGGCAATAGCAAAAACAGCTGGTGTTATGGGTGGAGTGCTAGGTTTCCGTAAAGGCGAATTGAAAAAAGTATATGAAAAAAACTACGATGAGTTTGGCAAATTAGCTAAAGGCAAAAAGATTCCGGCCGCTCCTTTAAGAGAAAAGATTGAAAGTATTTATGATAAATACACTAAAGGCGATTCTCCTGCAAAGAATTTTGCACGTGAAAGATTATTGGCAATTGAAAGCGCTATTGAAGGAGATAAGATTGATGCAGGAAGATTGTGGGAATTAAAAAAGGACGCCAATCTTCATTTCTCTGACGCTAGCAAGGCTGAAAGACAAGTATTGCATGATATTATTTCAGTTGAAAAAGATACTTTAAAAGCTATAGGTCCAAATTACAAAATGCTTGAACAAGCGGATGATATTTATAGTTCTTTTTTAGAATCGGATAGGGCTACAAAGTTTATAAAGAAACATATGCCTTCTGGAGTCGCTTTATCACCACTCGTAAAAGGATTACTAGGTGTAGGAACATACGCTACCGGTAAATTACCCGCCGTTGCTGCTGGAGCGGGGATTTATAAAGGTGTTTCCGAAGGGAATAGATTACGTAAATTCTTGGGCACATCAACGGGAAAAGAATTCTATATAAACATCTTAAAAGATGCCTTTGCGGGAAATGCTACCAATCTTACCAAGGATATTGCTAAGTTAAATGGTGTAGCTAAAGAATTCGAATTGCTCGATGATAAAGAATACGAATTAATCGACTGATTTTTGGTTATAATAAACGAAATAGCAAATGAAAAGAAAGTAAACTATTGCATCAATAGGATTCATTTATTATTCTCCTAAAAAACAATTACAATCATCGTGACAATTGGTGCAATGACCGTCTTCATGCAGGCATTCTGTTTCACAAAAACATGAACAATCGGCTAATCCATCATCCATACCTTCTTTAAAAACAGAACAACCTTCATTGTGCTCATCAATTGTTGCGTTGTCTTTTTTTAAGAAATTCAATATTGCCTCTCGTGTCTCTTTGGCTGAAGCTCTTTTCATTTCCATCCTAAGTCTATTTCTTTTCTTATTTGTTCCATAATCGCTTTTTCAATCCATGCTTTTATAGTCATATTCTTTTGAGAAGCTCTTTTCTTTATTTCGCAATGAATATTAATATTCAGATCGACAATCAATCTTTTCAATTCATTTCCATGTTTATCTTTCATTCTCTTCCTTTCTTTCATATAGAAACTATGATACGTACATTTATACATAATGTCAAATTTATCTTGCAACTTTTACTAAAGAATGTTTTCTTTGGCTGAGTAAATAATTTAATGTCCATTTAAGGAGATACTAATGGCTCAATATATTAATAGAGTTGGTTATGGATTAACCGATGCGTTGCCAAATCTGGCTCCGTTCCCAATAAAAGCAAATAGAGCACCAATAGCTGCCGACAAGGGATTCCCTGTTGGTCAGTTATGGATATATTCTGCTCTCAATGCACCTTATATTCTTACCAGCATCGTTAATAATGCAGCAGTATGGGAACTTCTTACTGTTTCTGGTGGAGCAGGTGTATTTTCAACACTCACTTCTTCAGCGGATACTACTCTTGCTACAGGAACAGGAACAGTTAACACTTTTGGGAATATTTTAGGAGCCACATCTCTTTCATTGCTCGTAGGAACAGGTAATTTCAGTGTAGATGGTGTTGCTGCTTCAACATATTCTGTAGGCGCTTCCGCTGTTGCTGGAACGATTACTATCGGCGGAACAGGTCAAACAGGAACCATTACTTTAGGATCTTCATCGGGTACTAATATAGTAAATGTAGCAGCAGGTGCAGGCGCATCTACCGTTAATATAGCCAACGCTCAGGTTGCTGGTGCAGTTAACGTGGGTGCTGGTATGACAACGGGAACGATCTCTATCGGTGGAACAGGACTTCAGACGGGAACTATAACTGTTGGTGGTGGAACTGGCGCTCAAACGGTTAATTTAGGTACTGGTGGTACTGGTATTAAAACCGTAAACATTGCAACAGGTTCAGCGGCGAATGCCATCTCAATCGGGACTACACAAACTGCCGGATCTATAACTATGGGTTCTGCAATGACTACCGGTATCATTGTCATAGGTTCCAGCACGTCTGGTCTTGTAAGCGTGCCTTTTGTTAATGCATCAGCAGCAGGCGGACTTGTAGTAAACAACGTTCGTGTTGGACAAGCAATATATACGGGACTTACTACCGCTTCAGGAGCTAACGAAACAATAACGCTTAACAACGTATTAATTTCAGCGACATCAAGCATATTCTTAACGGTAAGTAATCTTGGTAGTAATGATGCTCAAATGACGTTGCAACGAGTGCTTCCTTCTGCTGGAGTATGTACCATTATATTAAAAAATAATGGAGCGGCGGCTCTTAATGGAAATGTTCAAGTATCGTTCTGGGTAAATTAACGAACTCAAATTTCTTCCAATTCAATTCCCCCAAGATATTTGGTATGTTTTTGGGGGAATTTTTTAAACATATAACTTCAAAGGATTGGCTATGATGTCACAACATTTAGTAAGCATCTTCTCAATAGAAAAAGATGGTAAAGTATTCCAGTTTATGTCTGGCGCTGCAACATTTGAGGAAGTGATGGACGTTCTTGAGCAATTCAAACAAGATTTTGTTGAACTCAAGAAATTGCGTGAAGAAGAAGAGGCAAAACGTAAAGCAGAACAAGAAGCTGCTCCCGTTGAAGCTGAAATCGTAAACGCTTAATCATTAAAGGAGAGTAGCTAATGTCCGTAAAAAATTCTATGTACTATATCCCTTTGACCGGCTTAGATTCTGCCGCGTTCACTGGAGCGTATCAAGCCATAAATACGGGAACTCCTCAGCCCTGTTTTATATATAAGATCATCAACAATTCAACGGTTGATGTGACTATATCACTTAATGGTGTTACTGATATGGATTTCATCCCTTCAAAAAGTGCCGTTTTATACGACCTCCAAACAAATAAGCAGCCTAATAACGAAATGTGTACCTTGGCGCAGGGAACCATCTTCTATGCAAAAGGAGCCGCTGGCGTTGGATTAATTAAGCTTGTTGGATTGTATCAACCAAGGGGACAATAATGTCACAAGCGATAAATTTAATACCTACTTCTGGCCCTGGATCTGGTACAGTTACTTCAGTTAGTGGTGGAACGGGTATTACAATCACTGGCACTTCAACAGTAAATCCTACCGTAAATCTAACGGTACCTGTTGTTATAGCCAATGGTGGTACGAACGCTACTACATTTACACAATCTAACGGAATAGTAACCTATAACGGAACTCGACTGGTAAATTATGCTGGTCCTCAATTGAGTAGTGCTGGTATTTATACCAATACTTCACAACCGGCATTTCGTGCTTATCAATCCACGGCTCAATTAGCTGCTACGGGGGATGGAACGATAGTAAAAGTTGCGTATGATACAAAAGTATTTGATAGATCTACTTCTTTTAATACAGTAACGAATACATTTACTGCTCCGGTTACGGGAATATATGCATTCGGATTCAATGTGTATCTCAATGGTATCGTAGCCGTTAATAACTCTTTAACTATGACGTTAGTAACAACTGCTCAGCCATATTATACTTTCTGCAATCCTTTTACGATGCAGGCAAGTGGGACTGGACCATTGATTCAATATTTTAGTGTATTAGCTAATATGGCTGCGGGAGATACGGCATATGTAACCGTTCAAGTGTATAACACTACCAAAGGTGTTAATATACAAAATGGTGCATCGTATAGTTTCTTTTATGGATATTTAGTCTGTTAAAAAAGGAGATCGTATGAAGATATCAGTTAATGATGTGGAACTTTTCACTATATCTCCCGTTCAAGAACAAGTGATAAAGAATAACATTGCATCGAGTTCACTTGGTAATGATTTGGGGCGTAGACTTCAATGGATTATGATGCAGAAATATGAACAATGTTTTAATGAACTTAAGAATGAATGGGATGCTAAGCTTGCAGCTAATGGAATAACTATGATCCCCATAGATAAAGACGAATATGCATCATTAGTATTTTCTCAACCTAACTATAAAGATCGTGCAGCGCGAGATCTCGAATTATTATCATAAAAGGAGAATTTATGTCAGCACAAAATTTAGCCGTACGGGTCTATCCAGAATTACTACGGTCACTTGCTTTTGGATCAATTTCAGGAACGTATGCAGGAATAGGATCGGGAAATGCGAATCCTGCAAGAATTGTATATTTAGTAAACGATACTGATGTTTTATTAACATTTAGTTTCGATGGACTCAGTGACCATTTTGTTATCCCATCTAGGGCATTTTTGCTTCTTGATGTAACAACAAATAAAACTGATACGGGCGGTTCATTTGCCGTAGCTCAAGGGCAACGGATTTATGTAAAAGGAGCGCCAACACTGGGATCTGTTTATCTTACAACCTTTTATGGTACAGGAGTTGTATAATGTCACAAGCAGGAAAATACATACCTCTTTCTGGGCCTGGAGCTGGTTCCGTTACTTCTATCACTTCTGGCACTGGAATAACATTAACTCCCAATCCAATTACAGATACAGGGTCAGTAGCATTAACAGTACCTGTCGTTATAGCTAATGGTGGTACTAACGCAACTTCTATGGTGAATACTAATGGAGTTGTTTATTTTGATGGTACTCGACTCGTTACAGCAGCTGTTGGTACTGCGACTCAAGTTCTTACTTCTAATGGTGCTGGTGTTGCTCCTACATTTCAAAATGCTACCGCTACCGGAATTTCTACTATCAACGGAGACACGGGATCTGTTACTGGAACAACAGTAACCATAAAAGGTAACGGAGCGACAAATGCTGGTGGTACAATTAAATTTTCTGGAACAGGAACAACTTTAACTTTAAATACTACCGATGCTAATGGTAACGTTTTTGTTGGTCAAGGATCAGGGAATGCAACAAGCGTAGGAACTAGTAACGCTGCTATAGGAAGAAATACTTTAACAGCTATCGTCTCTGGGGTTGGTAATTTTGCCGCTTGCGAGGGCGCTCTTCAAAGTTTAACAACCGGAACTTTTAATAATGCATTTTCCAATATTGCAGGTAATCGTATAACGACAGGGTCGTTTAACCAACTTTTAGGTTTTGCAGCGGGATATCAATACACATCAAGTGAATCTTCAAATATTTTGATAGGGCATGATAACGAGGGAACTACTGGTGAATCTAACCTCATGCGTTTGGCAAAAGGAACCGGAACTGGAAACGGTGAAATAAATAAAACATTTATTTCGGGCATCAGGGGGATTACTACCGTAAACAATGATGCTATTGCTGTGCTCATTGATTCAGCGGGACAACTTGGCACGGTAAGTTCATCTATAAGATATAAAGATAACGTAAAAGAATTTGATAGTTCTGCGGTTATGGATCTTAATCCTGTTCAATTTAATTATAAAAATCGTTCAGCATCAGAGATTTCTTATGGGTTGATTGCGGAAGATGTAGAAAAAATACTTCCTCAATTAGTGGTACGGAATGAAGAAGGTCTTCCTGAAACAATTAAATATCAAGAATTACCTATATTTTTACTTTCCGAATTGAAAAAGGCATTGAAAAGGATAGAAGTTTTGGAATCAAGAAATTAAGGAATTAAAAATGGCAATATCATTAATAGCTAAAATAATAATCATCACAGGATCAGTCATCGTTGGACTCGCTTCAACATTCATCTTTAAGCTCAAAAATGATAACCCTGTTGAGCAGGTAGCTGAAGAAGTCATTAAAGAAGAAACGGGTCTCTCTATTGATTTGAGCCCAGAAGATCTTACTACTACAAGTTCTTCAAGCTCAGATAAAAAGGAATAACGATGGCATTTAATATTAATCAGAGATTGAACGGTCTTGACCCCCTGGCTTACGCCGGGGTTAACGCCGTTCAGCCACCTGATTTTGTAACTAAACCACGACCACCAACACCGACAGACTCAAAAAACTTCTCCTTGGGGCAAATTTGGCTTGATACGGGAACGAATACGCCGCCAACTGCTAATGATATATATATGCTTGTGGCTCTTTTGGGCAACCAGGCGACATGGGTATCTTTAAGTGGAGGAAACTTAGAGACATTAACTGGTAACAGTGGTGGCGCGGTAGGCCCTGATGGGGCAAGCAATGTTAATGTAGTTGGTGATGGCGTCGGTATAACCATTACTGGTGTTCCAGGAACTCATACACTAACAGCTTCTCTTGTTGGTGGTGGTATTGCATCGCAAACATTTCTCACTGATTCTGGAACGGCGGTTCCTACGGCTGCGGGTGCTTTAACAATATGGGCAAATAATGCATCGCTTGGTTCTGGTAGTTCAGTTAAATTTTCTGGCGCTGCTAATGCTGTATTACTCAATGTAACTGATGCGAATAACAATACTATTATTGGCAATAATGCTGGGAATTTAACCTTAACAGCTACCAATAACGTTTTTCTTGGTAAATCAGTTGGGCATGCAGTAATTAATTCAAGCAATAACGTATGTCTAGGGTATCTTTCGGGAGTTGCTTTAACATCTGGTACCGGATCTAACACTTTCGTAGGTTCTTCAACAGGTACCGCCGTAACAAGCGGCGTGAAAAATTGTCTCCTAGGGAATTTGGCTGGGAGTAACCTAACCGGAATCGAGTCAAATAACGTGCTTATTTGTGATAATGGGGTAGCAAATGTGAGTGGTTTAATAGCTGTGTCTATCCCTACTGAAGGTGATTTTATACACAACTATCCTGGAGTACCTGCTTCAACCAATGGATATAATACATTCGTTGGGCTTGATTCTGGCAATTTTACCATGAACGTTGCAGCAATTGGTAACGTAGGAATTGGATCACAAGCGATATCAGCATTGACTACTGGAGTTTCAAATGTGACGGTTGGAGACGGGGTTGCATTTCGGATTACTTCTGGGTCAAATAATACAATTCTTGGAAGAGACGGTGCGCAAAATTCTTCTCTAGGAACTGGATTAATTACTGGTTCTAATAACGTAATGATCGGTTATCACGTTGGCAGAAATTATACTGGTGCAGAAACTGGGAATATACTAATTGGTGCTAACGTTACCGGTATTGTGGGTGAAATCGATACAACTCATATTGGTTTAGAAGGAACGCAAACAACGTGTTTCATAGCTGGTATTCGGGGAAAGACAACCACCAATGCTGATGCCATTGCAGTCCTCATAGACTCTGCTGGCCAACTTGGTACTGTATCATCATCAAGACGATACAAAGAAAACATCAACGATATGGGTTCTTACAGCGACGTTTTGCGACAACTTAGACCGGTAACATTCAATTACAAGAAACATTCGCCTGAATCGATATCTGTTGGTTTGATTGCTGAAGAAGTAGCAGAAGTTGCTCCGCAGTTGGTTGTTTATGATAAAGACGGTCAACCAGAAACGGTGAAGTATTTAGACTTGCCGATTATGATGTTAAACGAACAACAACAGCATTGTAGATTAATAGCTCAGCAGCAAGCAATAATTGCAGATTTAATGAATCGTGTTAAATTACTGGAAGAAGACTTGATCAAGAGATCTTGTTGTTAATTCGGCTTCATTACCATCTTTCGGTCCCCTGCATGCACTCCACGTGTGGGGGAATTTCATTTCAAAAAGATCCGCATAATAAAACCCAGGACTGTTTTTTTAGCAGTGAGTCCTGGGTTTACCCTATGAAGGAGAAGTTATGAAGGAGAAGTTATGATTCTCGTATTATTTTTACTATCAAGATGCAAATCATTACTGAATGAAATAGCATTACCATCAAAAAGTACAATGGCCCCATACTAGTGTCTTTCAAAGTGGGTTATTATCTGCTTACGTATAAAAACTCGACATTATTCAATTTATCTACAAACCCGTTAAAGTCAATATTTTATAGACAAACTTGCTTTTTTCGATAAAGTATGCCTGAACCCATTTTAAAGAAAGAGAGCTATGGTACGTAATTTGCGGGAGTTGAAAAACAGAGAAGAATTACTCAGGGAATCTTTAATGTCCATTTATCAGTCGAGAGAATATACCATTATGGATTTAAGTAAGAAGATGGAAATGCCCTATTCAACATTACGGGTCTTTTTATTGGGAGATTCTGTATCGTCTACTAATTTGTTTCGTATCAAAGAATGGCTTGAAAAAAATATATAATCCCGGAACTACTCATTGCTGATGTGCCCGGGATTACAAGTTTTATAATTCTATTTAATCGATCCAGTCTTTTATGGACAAAGATCTTTTATCGGTAAGTACTGCATGTTCGAATAATTCCCCTAAACGGACCCAGCGTGGATTTTCTTGATCCTTGCTGCATTGAATCCACACTTGCATCTTAGGTTCAACATCTGCATGCCATTCGGTTAAATATGGCTCATGATCCAAGTGGGTTGGAAGCGTGATCATATTTTTAACCATTACCACTCCTTTTTAGGCTGACTCTCTAAAGCAATCTTGTTCTTACGAATACGTTGCATCTCTGAAGCGTACTTAGCTTTTGGCATATCGGCAAGTTTTGATATTTGCAATCCGCGTAGCAAAGCTTCGGTCATCTTGGGATACTGCTCTAACTCGTAATATAACTCTTCCAGTTGATCTTTGGTTATCTTTTCAGTCAAGACCCCTTGATCAACAGTGGCGTTAGCTTCGTCTCCTGCCATTGCTTTACGCGTTTGCGCGTTCCAGGTGGATTCTGCTACATCAGCATCATCATTATCTTCTTCATCATGACATGCCACAACACCCAGCATACATTGTGCGACTTGTCGCTTAAGATATGCCAAACTTTCCCCAAAACGTTGATTATCCGATTTGGCCCCGGTATATCCTGGAATGATTAATCGATTGCGACATGACAATTCTTGGCCGCTGGCATGGGTCAATATTGAATCAAGATACGTAGTCCCATCAACATCCACAGGCATCTGAATAAAGGATAATCCATTATTGGACAACGCTGTGTTGGTTGATCGTTGGATCATTTCTAAGTCTGCATACACTGCTTTGTTGAAGCTGTTCGTTCTATTAAATCTGACAGTACGATACTCAAGTTTTGCTTTTGCCAACGCCTCATAAAGCAGATCACGCGATGGTTTATCTTCTTTCTTGCGCAAGTTATTAAATCTATCATCAATCATCGTATACAGATCATTGATCTTGCCTATGATTTCGGCGATTTCTATTCCGTTCATTATGCTCCTTTATAACTACATATCTTCTACATGAATTTTTACTATATGATCACCATTGACAATAATATAGTCATTATCATACCCCCATGTATAAACTCCTTTAAATGAGTCAATCGTTGTACTTCTATCCCATTTTTCAACATTAGTAGAAATTGTTGAACCATCAACAAGATAGATAGTAACTTTTTTCATTTTTCTTTCCGCAGCATAAATTCTTCTTCTAATTTTTTTATTCTTTCTTCTAGCCGTTCTAGAACTATTGTGGCAGCGGTACTTCCTGAGCGCATGCTCATTTTACCGCTCTGCATAATAGAAATTAAGTGCTTGTTAGACAATCGTTCAAGAGTTTCGCTTTTCCATTCATCTGGACTACGCCCTAAAAATAGCCATTTAATCATTATGCTCCTTTAAGTTTATTGACTACTTCCTGCATATGCTTCCATGACAACTGTGACAAATCACTTATCTTGTAATGAGCGCAGATCTTTGCTTCTCGGTCGCTATCGCCTTTGAGGATGGCTTTAAGCATAGCAAGTTGTTTATCCGAGATGCAATTTGAACCAGGAGTCGTGACATTTTGTCCCACGTTGCCAGAAGGTCGTGAGGATTCGTCACGAACTGAAATAGAATTACCATCATCATCTTCTTGTTCATCAGCGGTAGCGATTCCCACAATAGCGGCATATGCATAGCGCTTCAAATATGTCATCACTTTGCCAAAGGATTGTATATCACTGGGCTTATCGAGCACCATTTTGACTCGAGACGTTATTTTATCACCTGATGAGTGCATCAACACGGTGACTAAATACGTTGCGTCTGCGTCGGAATCTGGATACTGACTAACAGACAGCCCGTACTTCGTTAGAGATGGTCTGCTCGCATTAATAAGATCGGTTAATCTGCAGAAGTTGGACTTAAAGTGCGGATTGTAACCGCCTTCATGTGCAGCATCCATTTCTGATTGAGCTTTATGTAAAGCTGATGCCACATTGGTTTCTAGCTTAACTATTTCATTTAATTGGAGTGGTAGCATGCTATTCCTTTCTATATCCTTGAGGATAATCTAAAGTATTGACTTTAATTTTTTGGATACATAGTCCAATAAATATCTTGAATTCCTGGTATATATGTTAATTTACTATCATAAAAGCATTTCATTATTTTGAACTCATTATTATAGTCAGAATATATCACTAAAATACAATCACCTTGTTCGGGGAATTTATCTGGAAATTTATGGAAATACATTTATTTATCCTTTAATTTTTAATGAGATTGATTCGATAAAAGAATAGAGATAAGGATGGAATTTCATGCGAATATCGGCTTTAGCTTGCCCAAATGATGTTGATTCAATGAATTTATTATTAATATTGTCATAACATTCATATATTATCCGATATCCAGATTTTGTTTGTGGATACATATATCCACATCTGAAGAAATATGTTTTATTATCTTCCGTTAATATTTCATATATAAAGCAATTTATTTTATTTTTATGTCGCTCAACATAATTGTTTGCTTTATATATTTCATCTCCAATTTTATCTAACTCTGTATTTCTTAGTGCGGTATATACTTCTTGCATGTTATTTCTTCATATCGAATATGGTTTCAAGAGCTCTGGCTAGCTCGGGGTTACGTACTTTAAGAAGATCATACGCTGGCACTAATCGAACAGCAGTTTGATATAAAGGACCATAGCTACCATTATCTTTTTTGATCTTGGTATATTTAGCCAAGAAGCCTTGAAGTTCTGCTTCTATGGTTATTTCTAGTTCATTCATAAGCCATGAGATCGATCTTCCGGATCTCTTTTTGGATTTACTTATTTCTTCCATCAACTCAATATTCATTAGTTCCTCTTATTTCTTTGCTATATAATTATTCACGAGCGGTTTCTTTATTATAAAGATCTTTGCTGACTCTATCTTCTTTGGATGCTTTCCATCTGTATCGCGAGTACCGAAATCTAATCGGCGGCAACATCTTTTAGGAGTTGGCGGCATTTGATGTGGCATTTGATAGGGTATATGGGAATTTTCGATTGGCGAGTTGATATGTAACGCTTCAAGCATAGAAATGATTGTTTGTTCTTGTGGTGCGGATGCGTTTATGGAAATCGTTCCAAGCAAGGCGTTGAGCAGTACGAGTCTTTTCATTTGTTTCCTTTGTAGTTTAACTTTGGTTCCCAAAATGGATGTTGATTGTCTTCTTCGCAGTCACGATACTTTGCATGGTACGGATCATCTTTGATAGCCTGGTGAAGCTTTTCAATACGATCTAACCATTCTTTACGAGCCTGATATATTTCCATTAAATTACCTTGCAATCCATCAAATGTTGGTTTGTTCATCATATCTTTCAGTTGCTTTATTAATTCATCTTACATATACTGTCATAATATTACACGATAGTAGATCAATGTCAAGATAATGCTATATAAGAACAGGAGAACATATGAGCACGCAAATATCCACTGAGGTGGACTTTTTCTTTAAGATGATAATGATATCGCTGATGATATTAATTGTATTGACGTTTATTGTTTTGGGGTTGTTTATAGCGGAATGGCTGAAAGAAAGAAAATGATAGCCAATTAATGAAAATGTCTTTATATTACGTGCTATTGAAATAAAAAGACTCTCCACTTTTAGTTCATGGAGAGTCATAAAATTTAAACCGTCGATAAGCCATGAATTGATTTGCCGTCATGGATTGGCTTAATTGACAGACTGAACTAAGCATTCCATTATAAGAAATGCGTATTCAATTAACTTCTTAGTAAGATAAATACTAAAAGTAAGATAAATACTAAAAGGATGCCTTAATAATATGTTACAAACTCAACAAAGTCAACAAAATACCAAAAATCTACCCTTTATCCAGGAGTGTAATCCGGGAGAAGTCTTGCATTGCTTGAATGAAAGCGCTCTTCGTGTTGCTGCATGGCTATCGTATCAATTCCAATCGAATGATTCAGTTGTTTATACCCACGGACAAATAGCAGAAAGAACCTTTTCAAGTTCATCTACTATTAAAAGAGCATTGAACGTTTTAAGGGATATTGGCTTTTGCTCATGGGACACATTTAAAATAAATGATCGTTTGAATGCCCCCAATACCTACTATTTGTCTTCCGATTTTAGGAGAATTGAAGTCCAAGATATGTTGTCAGTTTTCCTTAAAAACATGTACAAATTACCTCTCTTTTCGTTATTTTCTAAACCCCGCTCTGAGTCTTCATTTCCAGAAGTTGACCTACCTTTAATAATTAAAAGGAAATATGGAATAATAGTGGATTCTCTTTCGCGTGATTTTCCTCGTTCTTTTCGATCTTTAAAATCGTCAGAACATCGTCACGAGTATCAAGATCCTCTGGCGTGGTCCAGCGACCCGTCTCACGAGAGCATCAGCGCGAGTGGGGTCGCAAAGCAAGGACCATGTCAACCCGAGACGAGGACGATTGATTTTTCAAACGAGATTAACAAACAACTTACCTTTGCAGAATTTGATACGATGCTTTCCTCTATAGGCCAATCGATAACCGTTCACTTTGGGGGAACGCCCCTTCGTTCACTTGAAATATAAACCCATAAACGGGAAAGGGAGAGATGTATAACCAGAAGCAATTTCCATTTACTCAAGAACAATTGACTCAACTAGCAGAATTTCCCAAGCACATTCTTGAACATGCTAATAAGAAATTGGCTCAAGAACTGCTAGGTGGGAAATCTATATCCAATCAATTTGGATACTTTCTTTCCATTTGCAGGAATTATAAACAACCGCAAGCAACGTATACACAAAAAGCAACCACATCTGAAGGGAAACCAAAGCCTTCTAACTTCACTCAATACGTTGAAAGAGGAAAATGGATCCCCGGAGCTCGTGTTATCAATAACGATAAATACTACCAAACAACCATTACCCACGTAGAAACAGACTACGAATTTGCATTGAACTTTGAGAAAGCCATTCACCAACGTACTATTGACGATCCCGATCTTGCCAGACGATGTGCTAAGTTTGATCGCAATCCAATTTGGTCCAAGTTAAGCGATTTCGATAGAGATAGTATATTGAATCAAGCGCACACAAAAGATTGCACCTGTCGCAAAAATGAACATGCGGGATTGATAATGCCCGATATTGCCCAGAAGCTTGCCGATAAGATTGCCGTTACTACTATCACACCACTTGAGGAACAGTATCTTGATGAATCGGTATGGGAAGAAGTATAATGTCGTATAATAAAAGGAATCTTTACATAATAGGAGATATACGCGTATGAAGTACATACTCCATGGTGATCCTGAGGCTTTGCAGCGTCCTCGCTTTTTTAAGGGGCATGTCGTGGATGTGCAGCGGCAACAAAAATATTTAGACGGAATACAAATTAAGAAACAACATGGTCTTAATCCACTCTTCGAGGGACCATTATTTGCCGATATTACATTCTTTATGCCCATACCACGATCATACTCCGAACGCAGAAGAGATCTCACGCGTGACAAATATCATCCTCAACGCCCGGACTTAGACAATATGATTAAATACATACTTGATGTCTGCAATGGCGTATTATACAAAGATGACTCGCTAATTGCTCAAATATTTGCTAAAAAAATATGGGCCGATATCGGCAAGACTGAATTGGTATTGACACAACTCCCATTGAAAGCGACAAATGAAAGCAAAGAAGAAGGTATTGAATAAAAAACCCCAAGTTAACAATAAAGAAAAAGCAAAGGCAAAAAGGGCGCCTGTGATTTCTTCTGAAGATGGGATCTATTCATGGAGAACAATTCCTATTTCACAAGCTATGATAGAAGAATGGACCAATAAGCTCTCTACTTGGGTCCAATTAAACCCAGAAGCAAAAACAATAACCGAATTCATATACTCTTTAGGTCTTACTCGTGGTTCTTATTACAAACTCTTGGACAAGCACCCTTACTTTAAAGAAGAACACGAAAAAGCTATGGCAAGACTTGGCGAAAGATTATGGGGTAATGCAGTAGATAAAAAAGCAGATTGGAGCGCAGTGCGTTTTATGATTCATAGTTATAGCCCAGAATTTGACGAGGCTAAGAAATATGAAACTGCTCTTAAGGAAAAGATTGCTGCTGCTGGTGGTATAAGGGTAGTGGAAATACCCGCCTTTGAGGAGGTTCCTGCTAAGAAGGATAAGAAATGAAAACAGAAGTAGCTTACGGGTACATTTCTCGAAGTCAGATAAAAGCCTTAAGGCAAAGACTAGACGAAGATTTCCAAGAATTTCCCACCTTTGAAAAGAAACATGCGTTCGATTGCGATATTTTTTCATGTGATAAAGAAGTTTGCCAAGAAATTATCCCTGACAAAATAGTTAGTAAGCCTTACGTAGTCATCAAGAACTTGCGTTACTGGGAGATGAGTGATCATGCTCTCTTTATGAGCTATTTATATCATCTTGATAAACCACCTCGAGAATTTATTCATGAACACAACAATGATTTCTTCGAAAAAATTAAATCAAAAAAAGTAAAAAGGATAAAAAAATGAAGTGGATATCAGTAAAAGACAGACTCCCCGAACCAGGAATATCACGGGCAACAAATATAATGGACGTGAATGTCGTTTTAGTAGACGGTAAACCGACTATAGCAAGATATATTAAAGAAATGGATCGAGAACCTCGCTGGAGAGCATGGTCGGAACCTGATGATCAAGAAGTAACAGTAACGCACTGGTATCCTGTTAAAGACATGAGATTGGATATGGATGGCTCTAAGTAAATAAGGAGAAAGAACGCCGGAACAGTGCTTTCTTTTAAAACTCTGTCCCGAACCTATCCAAGAGAAATGCTGTGGTCATGCAATCCGATGCTACCACAATCCTACCGGTGAAGGGTATATTCCTTGGGACGAACGAGTAAAACATAATTTAGAAACAAAACACGGTGTGTATTGCGATCAAAAATGTAAGTAATGTAGAAGGAGAGAAAGAATGACAAACACTAACTTTGTGAAGCGAACAACATTAAAAAAAACAAGCAGAGAAGTATATCCTCCAACGCGCAAGAGTGGACTCAAACAATGCCATTTCTGCTTTAAGAAGTTTGAAGTTGCTCCTACATGCCAGCAGAGATTCTGTTCAGAAGAATGCAAGTCAGCCTATAAAGAAGCACGCAAATGAATCTTAATGTAGAAACACGCATCAGGTTAGATTCTTTTCAACCTCGTCCATACCAGCTCCCTTTCTGCAAAGCATTTGATGAAGGAAAGTTTAAGAAGTTCTTTTTGGCGTGGCCTCGGCGGGCAGGGAAAGATTTATGCACGTTCAATCTGGTAATTCGTGCTGCTTTAAGGAAAGTTGGGGTTTATTATTATGTATTCCCCACGTATAGCCAAGGGAAGAAGGTAATATATGATTCGATTACCAATGAAGGAAGACGTTTTTTGGATTATATTCCCAGCGAACTTGTCGCGTCTACAAACTCTCAAGAGCTCAAGATTAAATTAGTAAACGATTCACTTATTCAAATTGTCGGATCAGATAATATCGATTCACTTGTTGGAACAAACCCCCAGGGTTTGGTCTTCTCAGAATATGCGCTCCAATCGCCCAACGCATATGCATTCCTGAGACCCGTGCTGGCGGCGAATGCGGGCTGGGCTGTCTTTGAAAGCACGCCGCGCGGCAAGAACCACTTTTTCGAGATGTTTCAGATCGCTTCTCACTCGTCCGATTGGTTCGTATCAAAGCTTACGCTGGACGATACCGATCATATACCATTGGCCGAGATCCAAAAAGACTTACAAGAAGGCCTGATATCACAAGACTTAGTGTATCAAGAATATTACACGAGCTTTGATATGGGCGTGGAGGGAGCTTATTATGCCAAGTATCTCGATAAGATGCGCTTAGATGGCAGAATTGGGCAAGTGCCGCATGAAGTTGGGTTTAAAACTCACAGTTTCTGGGACCTCGGGGTCAGAGATTCGACAGTAATATTATTTGCGCAAATTATAGGCCAGACGGTGCGAATATTTGACTGCTACGAAAACTCCAAGCAAGGCCTTGAGCATTATGTTAAAGTGTTACAGCAAAAAGACTACAACTATGGCAAGCATATAGCACCGCATGATATTGCCGTGAAAGAATTTGGTTCTGGTATGACACGGATTGAGAAAGCAAAGCAGCTGGGCATTAATTTTACTGTTGCACCCAATATCAGTATCTACGATGGCATAGAATCTGTTCGTTCTTGTTTAAGTAAAGTATGGATTGATGAGAAGAATTGTGCTTCGTTTATCAAAGCGATGGAGAATTACCGTCAAGAGTACGATATAAAGAAAAAGGTGTATAAGCCTATCCCACTCCATGATTGGTCATCACATTGGGCAGATGCAATGCGATATCTTGCAGTGTCGTTGCCTAAGACGCGTGATGGATTGAGCGCTGATGATTTAGACAAGAGATATAGAGAAGCAATGTATGGTGGAAGACAAACCAGTGGATTTTTTAGAGAGGATATATGATAACTTATTATGATTTTGTTAAAGAATCTAACGCAATAGAAGGAATTCACCGGGAGCCTACTCAGCAAGAAATTGATGAATTAATTCGCTTTGTATCCTTAGATAAAATTACTTTGGAAGATATGAAGTTATTTCTTTCTATTTACCAGCCGGAAGCTCTTCTTAGGGATCAATATGGAATGAATGTAAGAATAGGTAAGTATTATCCTCCCTTTGGCGATCCAAGAATGACTGAATTTGTTGATAGACTGCTGAGTAGAAATTATGATTCGTATGATTTACATTGCCAGTATGAAAAGCTTCATCCTTTTACTGATGGTAATGGAAGACTTGGCAGAGCACTTTGGTTATGGCGGCGAAAAGGTATGTCCTTAGGTTTTTTACATGCTTTTTATTACCAAACCCTTGAAAGATTTTCGCAAAGGGGGTCAAACAAGTGGATTCTTTAGAGAGGATATATAATGGAAGATAAAATACCTTTTGAACAATGTATTGGTGATGCGATTGTTAAGGAAGAAGTTGTTACTTATAAGCAGATGAATGAAGAGATAAACCAAGAAAATCTTTTTCATGTTTCTGAGATGACTGCAGAGATGAAAAATAAATGGAACAAGGAGAGACGTAAGTATTTTGAAACAGAATACGAAAACCCATTCTTCCCCAATGAGCTATCGGTGAAATCAACGCAGGAAGTTGATCCTCATCCAGAGAGGAGCCCAGAATTTCAAAAGAAGTTGCATGAAGAATGCTGTATAGCAATGAATATGAAAATGTGCTTTGCGTGTTGCAGAGAGGATATATAGATGATTTACTTATTTTTAGGATTTTTATTGAGCGCTATAACTTATAAATTATATTTTGCCCTTCAGGTTCATTGGCGTTATCGACAAAGGTTAAAAGAAAAAGAAAGCCAAGACCAAATGAAGAAAGAAGCCGAAGAATATATCAAACGATTCATTGATTCCAAGGGCGGATCTGTATTTATTCAGGATTGCCTCGATAGAAATTGGCTTGCGGGAACTATTTATGCCGACAAAAAATATTATGGTAGCAGCACCTATTACGATATGCCAGAGAGTAAAAAATGTTCCGATGCTCCGGCCAACTGATACTTCAGTACAAGATTAGAAAGACGACCATAAACTCACTGACAAATCCGCACGCGGATGGTATAAATAAGATAGCTGAAGATGGTCCGTTACAGACCTATATCAGCTATGAAGAAGTAGAGCCGATATGTTTTGATTGTCGCAAAAAGGATTGTAATGGAAGTAAAAAGGAAGTATAGCGTGGTAGGTATATTGGTAGCGGCGGTTTTTCTGTCGCTTTTTATTTTTTTTTTAAAAAAGGGCGAGGTGAATGCGATGGCACGACCAAAAAACAAGTTGACCTATATTGCTTTGGAGGAACATGTTTTGGATTGGCTCATAGATCAATTAGAGCAAATGCGCGACGCTACCGATAAGCTTGAACAAGATGACTCAATTCACCCCAAACATAAGCAATTGATTTTCATTGGCATGGCGCAACAAACAAGAGATCTTCTTGAGTTGATCGCTCCGTTAAATCACGATGAAACATGCTTAGTTGAATGGGCAAAATCCTTTGTATTAGAGTATCCATTCATAGAAGAGACGTTTTAGTCTTGCTTTTCTGAGATTTTAAATGATATCCTTATGTAAACAATGTTTAACTAGGGGGACCCATGAAAGTTTTAGTATTTGTCTTGTTATTTTCTTCTTCTTGTTTTGCTGGATGGGGAACAGAACAAACCTCTCATGATTCAACAGGTAAAATAGTTGGGAAAGTTGCTATTACTGCGGCCGTCTCTACCTTTACCGGTGGCGTTTTATTGGCAGCACAACGTGTCTGCAAATGGTCAGAGGTTCTTGATAGCCCATACTCTTTCTTGGCTGTGGCAGCTGCTTTATTGTACGCGCAAGCTAAGATTGTAGAAGAAACTATCGGTGAAGAATATCGTAATGCTTCCTTATATTCTTCTATCGTTATGATGCTTGGTATGGCGGGAGTTCTTATTTATCAAGGCGCCCATTAATTCGCTTGATATACGCTGTGGGGAATTATTGTTGAAGTATCTTCGGAGTAATTCTAGACTATAGGCCAATGCTATAGCGCATTTTAAATCTTTTAAGGAGAGTAAAAATGATATTCCCTTCTTTGGGTCCCCAATATTATAATGAAAAACACCGCGGCATATTGTCAAAGATGGAATCGTTCTATGCTGAAGCAATAACGCTTAATCAGTCGTTCTGGTCTGAAGCCGATTTAGACACTAGGTTCGAGTCAGGAGACCAGACTCTGTGGAGTGATGTATATGGCAACCTTCCCGTAAATCGTCGCACTCAGTTCAATTTTAACCGAATCAAACGTACGATTAATATGATTTCCGGACATCAACGAAACAATAGGAAATCTATTATTGTTGAGGGGATTATTAACTCCGATAATGACACCGCGGACCAATTTACTAAGGGCCTTATTTGGATCAATAATACTGAAGGTGTTCTCAATACCATTTCAGATTCCTTTCATGGATCATTGGTAACGGGAATG